>Ga0351897_1033_pt1 | contig 32537 bp, 23 predicted proteins | sample BONcelHT113001C4_FD_206876 | JGI IMG/M metagenome (GOLD analysis project Ga0351897, IMG submission 206876) | Enriched cells from coal bed in the Powder River Basin, Montana, United States - BONCAT cells T11 rep1 HSBNCT.T11.300.1.C4 ... | reverse complement strand
GCGTGATAACCGGTATTCCAACTCATACGGCCCCGATTCCCCAGACCATCCGCCTGAAGCGGCCTTCCACCTCGCCGATCGTCATTAAGCCGCCTGACATCACTACGGCGCCAACCGTGGCAAAAGTGCTGCACACCAAGCCCCCGCCTGTCCAGGCCGGCACTGTTGCAACCGTGATCAAGAAACCGGTTCTGCCCAGGCCAGCAGCTGAAACCTCACGGATAATTCTGGATATCGGTCCCCAAACGACCGGGATCAAGCCGAAAACGACCCCTATTTCAACCATTTCGACAACCGAGCCAACTCCCGGCCCGAAAACAATCCGCTTGAAACGGCCCTCAACCATTGTCGGCTCCACCAAGCCGGAAGATGTTCAGACCGTTGTCGCCGAAATTCAAACTGCCAAAAAGTCAGAAACGGCTAAAATCGAACTGCCGCAGGCATCGCTTGATATTCCTGCAACCCAGCGTAAAACAATCAAAATCAAGCGGACTGACCGCAATATTATCGCGCCACGCACCGTTACTGTCCAGCGGCAGGCGGAAGCAAAACCGGCGGCGGAGACAATCGTTCAAAAAGAGGTACAGCCTGCAGTCCAGGAACCCGTGGAAGACAAGGTCATGCCCGTTTTCTCTATCCTGGCCGGCGCGGCGGTTGTTTGCCTGGCGTTGCTCGTGTATCTGCTGACAACGCAGGCATTCGGGCCGGAACTTATTCTGCCGGTACCCTCGGGTTTGTTTTAAATACTGCAAAACAGTCAAGGAGGCATATTATGAGCGATAATCAAATTATCCATTTGAATGAAAAAAACTGGGAAAGCGAAGCCGTGAATTCCGACCAGCCGGTTCTTGTTGATTTCTGGGCCGAATGGTGCGGACCATGCCGGATGATCGCGCCGGTCCTGGAGCAATTAGCCGGAGAACTCGCCGGAAAAATAAAAATAGGCAAGGTGAATGTTGATGAAAATCAAGCCCTGGCGGAAAAATTTCATATCCGTTCCATCCCGACCTTGCTAGTCCTCAAAAAAGGGGCAGTTCAGGAACAAATTGTCGGGGCCTTGCGCAAGGAGGACCTGAAGGCCAAGTTAAACGCTTATTTGTAGCAGGACTCAGCCGTACATTTTCCGGTAATAATCCTGGTAAGCGCCGCTCCTGACCCGCTCCCACCATGATCGGTTGCCCAGATACCACTCAACCGTCTGCCGCAATGCTGTTTCAAAATCATATTCAGCTTCCCACCCGAGCTCTTTTTTGATTTTTGAAGTGTCCATGGCGTAACGCCGGTCATGCCCGGGGCGGTCATTGACATATTGGATTAGCGATTCAGGCTTTTTCAGCAGTTTCAACAGCATGCGCACCACTTCCAGGTTGGGAATATCGTGCGCCCCGCCGATGTTATATATTTCGCCCTGCTTGCCATGGCGTAAAACCGTGTCAACGCCGCGGCAATGATCGCGGACATAAATCCAGTCGCGCACCTGCATGCCGTCGCCGTAAACCGGCAGGGGCTTATCCTCAATGGCGTTGGCAATCATCAGCGGAATGAGCTTTTCGGGAAACTGGTATGGCCCGAAATTATTGGAGCATCTGGTGATCACGGCGTTCAGCCCGTGTGATTTTATCGCGGCCCTGACCATGAAGTCCGAAGCGGCTTTTGTGGCCGCGTAAGGATTATTCGGCTGAAGCGGGGTATTTTCAGTAAAACGCCCGTCGCGCCCCAGGGAGCCGTAAACTTCATCAGTTGAAACATGCAGAAAGCGCGGGACAGAAAATTCACGGCAGGCGTCCAGGAGCCGCTGAGTTCCGAGGATATTGGTCAGGATAAACTTATCCGGGCCGAGATGGAGACTGCGGTCCACGTGACTTTCAGCGGCAAAATGGACAACGGCGTCAAATGCCAGCGACTTGAACGCCGACCGGATGTCATCGCTTGAAGTAACATCACCCTTGAAAAACCGATAGCGCTTTTCTTTTTCAACCGCAGCCAGATTTTCAAGGTTGCCGGCATAGGTAAGCGCGTCAAAATTGACTATTTGCACATCGGGATAGCGCGAAAGCATGAAATGGATAAAATTGCTCCCGATGAATCCCGCCCCGCCTGTAACCAGCAATTTCATGATATTACCCTGTTAAGGCACGGCAAGAGACATGTCGCCGCGCCGTGATTTTAATTTCTCCAGTGCTTAGTATTCCGCGCTAATTGCCTGCAAATTACTTTGGCCTCTTTAAAAAGCGCTTTAACCTGGGCACCGTAATGGTATTCTTTTTCATATATCACGCTTTTTATCCCGGCGCTGATGATCATCTTGGCGCACAGCAGGCAGGGACTGTCGGTACAATACAATACGGCCCCCCTTAATGCCACGCCGTAATTCGCGGCCTGGATAATCGCGTTTTCCTCGGCATGGGCGCATATGCATTGATCCAGATCCCTGCCGGACCGCACCTTGCTGGCGCAGCGCGGGCATCCCCCTTCGTAGCAGTTCCGGATGCCGCTTGGCGTGCCGTTATAGCCGGTAGAAATTATACGGCGGTCTTTTACAATTACCGCCGCCACCTGACGGCGCAGGCAGTTACCCCTTGTTTTAATAACCCGGGCAATGTTCATGAAATAATCATCCCAGCATGGCCGTTTGAAAGATACATGTTTCATAACTGCAAAATATCGTTATTTTACGGCAAGGTCAAGGCTTACCGTACCCGGCGTAATTTTACGGCCTGCCAGGTTCACCTTCAATCAAATATGGTGTTATATTCATGTATGGTTTTCCATATTCTGCCACAATTTATTAGTCCAAGGCCCTCGCCGGATATACTTATATACCTTTGACTCTTGTAAAATATAAGGTATCATATTTTTTTAGACTTATCGTTCAAAATCCGGTGCGTATCGAGAAAAAAGAATAATTTTATGACGCGTCTTGCATTATGTTTAGCCTCTGTTTTCGCGGCAAGCATGTTGTTCGCCTTCAGGGCCGACGAACCGTCGTCAGGATCAGCAAAAACAACAGCGGTCGCCGCCCTGAAAGTCCAACCTCAAGAGATGCCCACTGAAGTCCAGAAAGAAACTGTAAAATCGCTGGATGGCGTTCAGGTGGAATGGGATGTAAAAACAGGCGCGCCAGCCTCAATTCGCGGCAGGGACCTGGCGGCGAAAAATCTCGGTGGTAAAAATCTCAAGCTCAGTTCCGGCGCTGCCCGAAATCTTGCGGCCGATTCCGTGGCTGTCATGGACCGCCTGTCCGCGGTCTACCGCCTTCGCGACGCCTCAAAGGAATTTTACGCAAAAAGAACCCAAACGGATGAACTGGGTTACAGGCACGTGCGCCTGGACCAGCTTTACGGTGGTTTGAGAGTTATCGGCGCTGAAGTCATCGTGCACTTCAACAAAGCGGGAATTGCCTACCAGGTTAACGGCCGCTACATTCCGGATATTAACATCAATACCAAGGCGGGTATCGACGTAAATGCCGCCATAGTATCAGCTCGGGCGGATCTTGCCGCAAACGGAAAACCGGCAGGGATTTTAAAAGGCCCGGTTGAGCTGGTTGTTTACGCTGAAAATGTCGTACCCGGCCTGGCTTATGAGCTGACGCTTGTCTATGAAGACAAAAAGGCCGGAGCGGGCAACTGGCGTTACTGGATTAGCGCGCACGATTGCTCCGTAATCAACCGCTTTAATGACATCCGGAAAATCAGTTCCGCTAAAGCCGACGTCACCATCACCGGTTCACTTTTATCGGGCGAAGGCGGCGCATCCACCAACGTCACGGGAGACAATAGTGGCGGATATTATTACCTGCGTTACACAGGCAAACATTGGGAAATATACGATTTCCAGAACAGCAGGGTCGCCCGTAACGGCACGGCAAACTGGTCGACAACCACCTGGGGCCAATCGGAAATGTCGGCCGCATATAATTTCAATTGTATCCAAACCTACTATTCCTCAGTCCATGACCGCAACAGTTACGACAACTCGGGCGCGAAAGCCACCGCCAACGTTCATGTTAGCCTCGGGACGGACAACGCTTACTGGGATCCGGGCTCAAGACAATTTTATTTTTATCCCGGCAACGAATTTGCCGAGCTCACGGTGCTCGATGTCTGCGGACATGAATTCACGCACGCCGTCACTGAATACTCCGTAAATCTCGTTTACCAAAACGAATCAGGTGCTTTGAACGAATCTTTTTCTGACATTTTCGGCGCATGCATCGAATTCTACTCCCAGCCGGACGGGCGCAATGCATATCCCGACCGCGTGGCCGGTTGCGCCGACTGGCTGCTGGGCGAAGATTGCACTTATCCTTCCGGGGACACGGCATTACGCGATATGCGCAATCCCCGGCGCTATAATAATCCGAGTAAATATCACGGCACTTACTGGTATTACGGCAGCAGCGACAATGGTGGAGTCCACTATAACAGCGGCGTCCAAAATCACTTCTTTTATCTTCTTTGTGAGGGCGGCAGCGGCGACAATGACGGCATCAGCTACTACTTCACCGGCCTCGGGATTGAAAACGCGCGGCGCGTTGCCTATCGCGCCCTGACGGTCTACTGCACGCGCAACACCGACTACGCCGCCGCGCGTTCCGCCTGGATCTCAGCAGCGCAGGACCTGGACGCGTCCTGGGTCGGCACGGTCGAGGCCGCGTGGGCGGCGGTCGGCATGAGCGGCGGTGCGCCAATCTATACCTCTTCCTTGCGTATTCAGGCATTAAACAATGACTTTGACGGCGATGATATAGGCGATTACGCCCTGTTTAATTACTTTTACGGTAACTGGTATATTTATTCATCACTGTCTTCCGGCTGGCTCGCTGATGGCGCCACCTTCGGCAGCAACGCTTATTTGCCGGTTCCGGGCGATTACAACGGCGATGGAAAGTCGGACGTCGTCCTTTACTCCCGTGACACGGCATGGTGGATGGTTTATTACACCGGCACGGGAGTGACCGACGTGTTTCAATGGGGTGGCTATTATTGCATCCCCGCGCCGGGCGACTATGACGGCGACGGCAAGACCGATTTTGCACTTTATAATTTTACTTCAGGCGCATGGTATATTTTCAAGTCCTCTACCCTGACGTGGCTGGCTTACGGTGAAAAATTCGGCGGCGACGGATATATCCCCGTACCCGGCGATTATAACGGCGGCGGCAAATCCGATGTTGTCGTCTATTCGGAAGAACAGGCAATGTGGCTCCTTTATTACACGGAAACCGGCGACCGGGATTACTGCGATTTCAGCGAGGTGTTCGGGAGCTATCGCAACTACATCCCCGCGCCGGGTGACTATGACGGCGACCACGTAACTGACTTCGGCCTGTATGATTATCTTAACGGCGACTGGTATGTCTGGTCAGCAGTCAATGGCTGGCTTGTCCATGATTATCAATGGGGTAATTATTATTACCGTCCCGTACCGGGTGATTTCGACGGCGATGGTTGTTCCGACATGGCCGTTTATTCGCGCTATTACTGCGACTGGAATTTTTATTACATGGGCAATGATACCACCGGGCACCTGACCAATTTCGGCGGCATCCAGTATGTGCCGGTAACCTACTGGGCGATTTACTGGTATATGTAAGGTCGGCTCAGAGTCAAGTATTTGAGATTGTTTATTCAACATTGAATTAGCTCCCGCTCCCCGGCAATACATTGCCGGATTTGTTAATGGATACGCTTGATAAATTGAAGATTCTGTCGACGGACTCGCAGTATGACCTGGCCTGCGCCTGCGGAACTACAGACCAGGAGCACCGTTATAGAGGCGCTGACGGCAAATGGCTTTATCCCGTTTCCATGCCCAACGGCGGCACCTCTATTCTGCTAAAAACACTGTTATCTAATTCCTGCGCAAATGATTGCAAATACTGCCCCCTGCGCCGTGACAGCAATATACGGCGCTGTTCGCTTTCCCCGGATGAAACGGCGCGTGCTTTCATGCACTATCTGATGCACCGGAATATTTACGGGCTATTCCTGAGTTCCGGGGTGACAGGATCGTCGGACCAGACCATGGAAAGGTTAAACGCCGTTGCTTCCATTCTCCGGCGCACCCACCGCTTTAAGGGCTATATTCACCTGAAAATAATTCCCGGGGCGTCCGACGCGGCCATCCGCGAAGCGGTCTCCCTGGCAAGCGCAATCTCCCTTAACATTGAGACGCCCGGCGCGGCGCATTTCCGCAAACTATCCGGCCGCAAGCTTTTCATGGAAGATATTATCCGTCCCCTCAAGCTCATGGCGCGGCTGACCGCCCGCGGGGAGCCATACGCGCGTGTCAAGACGACCACACAATTCGTCGTGGGCGCATCGGATGAAACCGATTCTGAAATCGTCCGTTACATGTTCGGGCTTTATGACCGCCTGCACATGCGCCGGATTTATTTTTCGGCCTACCAGGCGGGACTTGGCGCCCCCGATATTCCCGGCGAGCTTTCCGGCGCGCCCGCGCCGGCAGAGCGTTTAATGCGCGAGCACCGGCTTTACCAGGTTGATTTCCTGGTCCGCAAGTACGGCTTCAAGGCCGATGATTTTATTTTTGACGCGCGCCATAACCTCGATCTCAACAAGGATCCCAAGGAATGCTGGGCGGAAAGACACCCGGACTTTTATCCTGTCAATGTCAACCGGGCCGACCGGGAAACGCTTTTGCGCGTGCCGGGATTCGGGCCGCTGACAGTGTCGAGGATACTCGGCCAGCGCCCGCAAGGGCGCCTGAGTTCCCTGCAGAGTTTGAACCTGCGGCGCAACTGCATGCAAAAAGCCCTGTCTTTCATCCGGTTTGATTAAAAATAATTGAAAATAAACATTGATAAAATTGGATCGTCTGATATATTGCCTTAAGTCTATAGGAATAGTAGTGTTATAATTTCAATGAAAATATCCACTAAAGGACGATATGCCGTCAGATTTTTATTGGATCTGGCTTTGCATGACATGTCCAAACCGGTCTCTCTCAATGAAATTGCCGGGCGCCAGGATATTTCTGAAAAATACCTCTGGCAGATTGCGTCAAATTTAAGAACCGCAGGATTTGTTTCGGCTGTTCCCGGAAAACGGGGCGGTTTCTTCCTGTCAAAACCACCGGAAATGATTACGCTGAAAGACATCCTTGATTCCCTGGAAGGCAACGGTGCCCTGGTTGATTGTGTTCATGACCGTAAAATCTGCAAGCGCAGTTCAACATGCGTGGCCAGAGAAGTCTGGCAGGAAGTCAACCGCCGTTTCGCCGAATCGCTTGCATCCGTAACGCTCGCTCAAATGATTTCAAAGTCAAAAAAACACGCTGATCAGGTAACATTATCGTACGTCATTTGAAAGGAAATCAAACATGTCAATCAAGCCTGATATTATTTCCACAATCGGCCGCACTCCGCTGGTGCGCCTCAACAAGTTGATTGACCCGGCCGAAGCAACAGTATTGTTGAAAATGGAATCGCACAACCCCTACTCCAGCGTCAAGGACCGCATCGGCGCCGCCATGATAGACGACGCCGAGCGACGCGGCCTGCTCACTCCGGAAACGGTGATCGTTGAGCCGACCAGCGGCAACACCGGCATTGCCCTGGCTTTTGTGTGCTCAATACGCAAATACCGCCTGATCCTCACCATGCCGGAATCAATGAGCGTCGAGCGCCGGACCATGCTTAAGGCTCTCGGGGCCGAATTAGTGCTCACGCCGGCTGATAAAGGCATGCGCGGGGCGGTTGAAAAGGCCGGGGAGCTTCTCTCCGGCTTCCCAAAAAGCTGGATGCCTCAGCAGTTTGAAAACCCGGCCAACCCGGCCGCCCACGAAGCCACCACCGGCCCGGAAATATGGAAAGAGACCGACGGTAAAATTGACGCCTTAATAACCGGAGTAGGCACAGGCGGCACGATCACCGGAACTACCCGTTATCTGCTCCGCCAAAACCCGGCTTTTCAGGCCTTCGCCGTGGAACCTGCCGATTCTCCCGTTATCAGCGGCGGAAAACCGGGATCGCACAAAATCCAGGGCATCGGCGCCGGCTTCTTGCCCGGGAACCTTGATTCTTCCCTGCTTTCCGGCGTAATAACGGTCGAAAACGATGAAGCCTTTAAATGGGCGCGCCGGCTGGCGCGCGAGGAAGGTGTGTTCGGAGGAATAAGCACCGGCGCGAATATCTGCGCCGTTGGCAAGGCAATCAAAAAGTTCAACCTGCAAGGCAAACGCATCGTTACCATCGTCGCGAGTTTTGGAGAGCGTTATCTGTCAACGCCGCTTTATCAGGATATTAAATAAAGCCTTGCTGTTCAAAGTTCGATAACATTGTCATGGCGGACATCATGCAAAAAAGAAACAGGCGGCAGCTCCCCCGCCCTGCGTCAAATGAACGCGAGGTATTGCGCTGGCTTCAGGCGGAGGGGCGGGCGCTCAAAGCGCTTTACCGCGAGGCGGACCGCGTCCGGCATAAACACGTCGGCAACGCCGTATATCTGCGCGGGCTGATAGAATTTTCAAACATATGCACAAAAGCCTGCCTTTATTGCGGCATTAACCGGCGTAACAGAAAGATTAAACGTTACCGCATGAAACCGGAAGAGATTATCGCCCAATGCGGTCGTGCCATGGAACAGGGATGCACCACCGTCGTCCTGCAATCCGGCGAAGATCCCTGGTTCACCAGCGAACGCCTCTGCCGCATGATCCGGGAAATCAAGGCGAGATATCCCCTGGCGATCACCCTTTCCATCGGCGAAAGGCCTTACCGTGAACTTCTCGCGCTGCGCCACGCCGGCGCGGATCGTTACCTGCTGCGGTTTGAAACTTCCGATCCGGCATTATTCGTCCGTCTCCATCCCGACGATGACCTTAAGAAACGGCTGGCCTGCCTGGAAGCAATCCGCAAAGCCGGTTTTCAGCCCGGCAGCGGTTTCCTGATCGGCCTGCCGGGTGCCGGTCTGGAGACGCTGGCAAGGGATATAATTCTTGCCACGCGGCTGCGCCTTGACATGATCGGTTGCGGCCCCTTCCTCGCGCACCCAAACACGCCATTGGCAGATAAGCCGCTGCTGGCCGACCATGAAATTTATTTCAAGACCATTTCAATCCTGCGTTTAATGAACCCTTGGGCTCATATTCCGGCAACGACGGCGTTTGACGCCATGGTGTCCCGCGGCCGCGACCGGCTCCTGACAATCGGGGCGAACGTGATTATGCCCAACCTGACGCCAACGCGTTACCGGCGGCTATATATGCTCTATCCGAATAAACCATGCGTGGACGAAGATGATACCCGCTGCGGCGCCTGTTTAAAACAACGCCTGGCAGCGTTGAACCGGCCGGTGGGAGCTGATTTCGGCCATGGCAGGTCGGTGCAAAAAAAACAGCGGCCGGAAGTCAGCGATCAGGGATCGGTATTGAAAATATCTTGAACCATGAGAATAAAAAAATAGAAAGGAAAAACAAATGAAACAACCAGGAATCAGCACATTATCATTACACGCGGGCCAAACCCCGGATCCGGCCACCGGCGCGCGCGCCGTCCCGATTTATCAGACCACATCCTACGTGTTCAAAAGCACGGAACACGCGGCCAACCTGTTCGCGTTAAAAGAATTCGGCAATATTTATACGCGGCTGATGAACCCAACCAACGACGTGTTTGAAAAACGCGTTGCCGCGCTGGAGGGCGGCACCGGAGCTTTAGCTGTGGCCTCGGGCCAGTCGGCCATTTCCTATGCCCTGCTGGCCATTACGCGCTTAGGCGATGAAATCGTGTCCGCCAACAATCTCTATGGCGGCACCTATCAGCTCTTGCATTACACGTTTCCCAAACTGGGGCGCACGGCAAAATTTGTTGATTCCCAGGATCTGGATGCATTCCAAAAGGCCATAACGCCGAAAACACGCGCGATATACGTCGAAACAATCGGCAATCCAAAGCTGGACGTGCCTGACTTTGAAGCCATCGCGAAGATCGCGCACGCGGCCGGCATTCCCCTGGTGGTTGATAACACAGTCGGTATCGGGCTCGTCCGCCCATTTGATCACGGCGCGGATATTATCGCTTCCTCGGCCACAAAATACATAGGCGGACATGGCACCTCGCTCGGCGGAATAATTGTTGATTCCGGCAAGTTCAAATGGAACAACGGCAAGTTCCCGGAGTTCACCGAGCCGGACCCCAGTTACCACGGACTGGTGTACTGGGACGCGCTGAGCAACGTGCCGGGAATGGGCAACGTGGCCTTCATCATTAAAATCCGGGTAACGCTCCTGCGCGACATCGGCGCGGCATTGAGCCCCTTCAATGCCCATGAGTTTTTGCTTGGTCTTGAGACCCTGCCCCTGCGCCAGCAGAAACATTCTGAAAACGCGCTCGCGGTCGCACGCTGGCTGGAAAAACACCCCAGAGTCAGTTGGGTTGTTTATCCGGGACTGGAAGACAATCCGAACCATAAGCTTGCGGCCAAATACCTTAAAAAAGGATTTGGAGGGCTGGTCGGGTTCGGCGTCAAGGGCGGTCTGGAGGCCGGAAAGAAATTCATCAATTCGGTCAAGCTCCTGTCGCACCTGGCGAACATCGGCGACGCCAAAAGCCTTGTCATTCACCCGGCCTCCACCACGCACCAGCAATTGACCGAGGCCGAACAGCTGGCAACCGGGGTCACGCCCGATTATATCCGGCTTTCAATCGGGCTGGAGGACATTGAGGACATCAAGGCCGATATTGACCAGGCGCTGCAAAAGACAATATAAAGATGGGGACAGAGGGACATCCAACTTCGCTAAAGCTACGATGGACAAGAAGGCACATGGGCGCAAAGTCTGAAAAACTGCATTCCAGCTTGCGTGGGAATAAAACGCCTGACGAACTACGCGTCACGCAACCATGAATAGTAAAAGAAAAATCGCGGTGGGTTTAAGCGGCGGCGTGGATTCCGCCGTGACAGCCGCGCTGCTGCTCCGCGCGGGACATCAGGTTTGCGGCGTTACCATGCAATTCTGGACCGGCAACGTCAAATTCCGGTCAAACGGAAGCTCGGCCTGCTTTGGCCCCAGGGAGGCGGAAGATATTGAAGCGGCGCGGGCGGTCGCCGATTTTCTCGGGATCCCGCACAAGGTCATCCCGCTGGCCGGGGAATACGAATCCAAGGTGCTGAACTATTACCGTGGGGAATACCTGGCCGGGCGCACTCCCAACCCGTGCGTTGTCTGCAACGCGCTCATCAAGTTCGGCGCCCTTTGGGAAGCCCTTGAGCGTTCCGGTGCTGCTTGCGACCTGCTCGCCATGGGCCATTACGCCCGGGTTGAACATGACGCCGCCTCAGGGATTTTCCGGCTCCGGCAGGGCATTGACCAATCCAAGGACCAGTCTTATTTCCTGCATCGCCTCAACCAGCAACAACTTTCCAGGATCATACTGCCGCTTGGTGAAAAGCTGAAACGCGACGTCATTTGCGAGGCAAAGAAAATAAAACTTCCGCGCGTGACGGAAAGAAAAGAAAGCCAGGACTTTATCGAAAGCGATGACCATGCCTCGTTGTTTGAAGGCCGGCCGGTCCGGGCCGGAAAAATCATGGATACTGAAGGAAATCAGATCGGCTCTCACCGTGGACTGGTTCATTATACCATCGGCCAGCGCGACGGGCTCGGGGTCTGCGGGTCACAGCGCATGTACGTGAAGGAAATACGCTCCGACAGCAACACGATCGTCATCGGCAAGCGGAACGAATTGCTCCTGTCTGAAATGTCATTAACCGGCACGCATTGGATCGGCAGAAAGCCGCCCGGCCAGGAATTCAACGGCCTGGTCCGCCTGCGCTACCGCCATCCCGGAGTTCAGACCAGGGTGACTCTCCAGGAAGATAACCGCGCCCGGGCTGTTTTCAGCGAACCGCAATTCGCCGTAACGCCCGGACAGGCGGCCGTGTTTTACCGGGGCGACGAAGTGCTGGGCGGAGGATGGATTGCCTGATGAGATGAAGTCAGAAGTCAGAGGTCAGCGTAGAATTAAATGATATTCCTGACTTGATCGGGAATCCAGAAAAATCAATACTGGATTCCCGCTTCCCGCCTTCGCGAAGCTCCGCTATGGCGGGCGAAGGAAGGTCGCGGGAATGACATTTTCAGTGATGACAGAATAGCGTCTGAAAGAAACATAACACCATGACCGCCATTGAAGCAAAATTGTGCGCGCTGGAAAAATGCCTGCTGAAAATGAAATCGCTTTTGGTGGCCTATAGCGGCGGACTGGACAGCGCTCTGCTGGCCGTCATTGCTGGGCGGGTGCTGGGGAAAAAAACGCTGGCTGTTACCGGCCGCTCTCCCTCCCTGTCCGACCGCGACTGGCGCGATGCGCGGCTTGTGGCCAGTGCGTTCGGGTTCAGGCATGAAGCAATCGCCGTAAACGAAACACGGGACAAACGTTACGCCGCCAATCCTGAAAACCGCTGCTATTATTGCAAGTCCGCCTTGTTCACGCATCTGAAAATAATTGCCAGGACGCGCGGATTTGAAGTTATAGCCGACGGCACCAACGCCGACGACCTGCATGATTACCGTCCCGGCTTAAAAGCCGCCGGTGAGCACGGCATCTGGCATCCCCTGCAGGAATGCGGGTTTACCAAGCGCGATATCCGCCTGGCGGCGCGCAGTCTTGGACTATCAATAGCAGACAAGCCGGCTTCGCCCTGCCTGGCGTCACGATTCCCCTACGGGACCCCGATAAGCCGGGCGCGAATGCGCTCTGTTGATTTACTGGAATCTAAAATCCGCGCCCTGGGTTTCAGCGACTGCCGTGCCAGGATCGAAGAGCGCGGCATTGCCAGGATTGAAGTTCCGGAAAAGGAAATAAGCCTGGCCTTGAAGGACAACCGCCGGAATAAAATCCTTCTGGCGGCGCGCAAGGCCGGATTCAAATACGCGGTCCTGGACCTGGCAGGACTGCGAAGCGGAAATTTGAATTGGAATAATACAGGCACAAAGGCGCAAAGGCACAAAGGTTTACCCACTGAAGCCCCGGCGCAGGCGGGCACAAAGTGATGAACATTCTCGTCAACGGCGAAAAGCGCGAAAACCGGAAGGGAAAAACCCTGGCCGGACTCGTAAAGAATTTTAATCCGTCAAACAAACGCGTTGCCGTGCTGCTTAATGATGATTTAATTCCGCGAGATAGACAGGCTGCCCAATTGCTCAAGGAAGGCGACCGGGTCGAAATACTGACCTTTGCCGGGGGAGGATAATTTCCATGCTCAACATTAAGGAGCGTGCACGATATGCGCGACATCTCTCCCTTCCTGAAATCGGCGAAAAAGGGCAGAAAAAAATCTGGAAAAGCAGGATATTGATTGTTGGCGCCGGCGGACTGGGTTCCCCGGCGGCCTATTACCTCGCCGCCTCGGGCGTTGGTACATTGGGACTTATTGATGCCGACATAGTGGAACTCAGCAACCTGCAACGGCAGATACTTCATTTTACCGGCGACCTCGGGCATTTGAAAACAGAATCGGCCGCGCAGAAACTTACAATGCTCAATCCGGGCGCCAGGATTATTTCTTATCCGGCCAGGCTTACATCCGGGAACGCCCGGAAGATTCTCCATGATTTTGATTTCATTATTGACGCCACGGACAGTTTCAGCTCAAAACTCGTTATTGCCAACGCCTGCCACGCGTTAAAAAAACCTTATTCCCACGGCGGCATCCTCAGGTTCTCCGGTCAGACCATGACCGTGATCCCCGGCAAAACGGCCTGCTACCGGTGTATATTTGAATTGCCCCCGGGAGATTCGCAAATAGCGCGCGGACCATTGGGCGCCGTACCGGGCGTCATCGGCTCAATCCAGGCCATTGAGGCGCTTAAATACCTGCTCAGGAAGGGCAGCCTGCTTACTAACCGGTTGCTCATATTTAACGCCCTGGAAATGCGGTTCAGGGAAGTGCCTTTGAAAATTAATCCCGCCTGCCGGCTTTGCGCACGACATTAAAATACCGGTCAAACAACCGTTATACATTGACTTCTGCGCAATAGTATTTACAATGTTTACTACAACAATGAAAATAGGCATTCACCTTCAGCGGGTAACATGTTTTTTTGTGGCACTTGCTTTCTGCCTGATCATGCCGTGCATATTTTCCCGGACCGCATTCGCCGACGGGACCAACCGTTACGTGGTCAAGAGTAACCCCGGCGCGGCTATTCCCTATGATACCCCGGCCAAGGCGGCCGCCGATATCCAGACCGCCATAAATTACTGCAATGCCGGTGATACTGTCCTGGTTGCCGCCGCCACGTATGATACCGGCGGCATAACAAATTGGCCATCGGGCGGCCTGCTGACCAACCGGGTCGCGATCACCAAGGCCATTTCGCTGCAAAGCTTGAACAATGACCCGCACAACACAATTATCAAGGGCGCCTGGGACCCGGTCTCAACCAACGGGCCGGCCGCCGTGCGCTGCGTGTACATGGTACAAAATTCATCCCTGATCGGGTTCACCCTGAGCGGCGGCGCGACCATCACCTCAAATGAAATGGACCGGCTTACGGTCGGTCTCAATGCGTGCGGCGGCGGCGTGTGCGCCCAAAACTATTTGGTAACAATTTCAAACTGCATCGTGACCGGCTGCAATTCATTTGGCGACCGCTATAACGGCATATACGGCGGAGGCATCACCTATGGCCAGATTTTCAACTGCACGATTATGAATAATTCATCCTGGCGCGGAGGAGGCGTTCACGGCGTGCAATCCACCGTCCTTTCCAACTGCATTATTTCCGGAAATTCCGCGGTTGATTGGGGAGGCGGAGTGGACAACTGTAAATTATACAGTTGCCTGGTCTCCAACAACTCCTGCCTACTCGGCTCGGGCGGCGGTCTCTACAGCGGCAAGGCGTATGACTGCACATTCGTGACCAATTCAGCCCGGTTCGGCGGTGGGGCCGAAAGTTGCGGTTACATCTATAATAGTTCTTTTTATTTTAACCGGGCCACCAACCAGGCCTGTGGCGGGGCCGCGCGGCAAAGCACCTTGTTCAACTGCACGGTTATCAGCAACTGGTCAGACACGCGCGGCGAAGGCATCGCTTCATCCACCGCGTCCAACTGCGTTTTTATCGCCAATGGAGTATCGCTTGTCAATTTAACGGATTGCCTTATCGCCGGCAGCACCTCAAGTATTGCGGTAATAGGCAACGCCAGCACCATCTTGAAAAACTGTACAATTGTCGGAAACCGGGGAAATATTTATATCGATCCTCCCAACAAGATAGCCATGTATAACTCTATTTCATGGGGTAATGGCTCCATAGATGTAAATGTTTTGGCTACAAATTCCTACGGCGTAGCCGGCCCGTTCAACAATTACACCAACACACTTGACGGTAATTTCACCAACGATCCCCTCTTCATGCTCGACAGCATCGGCTATGGAACCAACCTGACCATCGGCAACTACCGCTTGCAGGCAATCTCGCCCTGCGTAAACACGGGCACGAACCAGGACTGGATGACAGGCGCATTGGACCTGGATGGCCTCCCGCGGATATTGCGGGAATATGTGGACATGGGCGCGTATGAAGCCGCGCATGTGTTCAACTACGCCCCAACCTCCATCACCAACACGGTCATGCGCGGCTACCTGACCAACATGACCGTCTACCTGACCAACACCTCGCCCGACCTCCAGCTTTACTGGGGCTCGACCATCACCAGCGTCTGGGCAACCGGTCCGGGCTCCGGCGCCCCCATCGCCATCAGCAGCTCCGGCACCCTGACCGTGACCAACAACTCCCTCGGCCTTTCCCCCGCAACCCACGTGAGCCGGATGATCGTGAGTGCCCTGACGAACTATCCGACGGCCATGGCGGGCTATAACCAGACCGGGACGGTGGACATGGTGATGCACGTGGCGGAGTTTGCGCGCAACCCGACCCAGGTGACGGCCACGGTCAACCAGTTCGCCTGCACGAACATATCGGTCAGCATCTGGAACAACGGATCAGGCGACATCCCTTACACGGTCCAGACCAACGTCTCCTGGCTGGCGGTGGAGCCCTCCAGCGGGGTGCTGACCGGGAGCACCGCCCAGGCCTTGAACGTCAATTTCACCAACACCTCCCTTCCCCTCGGGGTCCATTACGGCACCCTGACCCTGGTGCCCGGGATCAGCGGGGTACCGTTTGAAATCAACGTCGAACTGACGGTCACCACCGGGCCGCGGATGACGGTCAACCCGCTCTTGCTCTCCGGGTCGGTCATGATGGGCCAGAACCTGACCAACCAGTACCTGAAGGTGTCCAACGTGAGCACGGCGGGGAATATCAACTGCCGGGTAAATACCGACAAGTCCTGGCTGACGGTCAGCCCGAGCAACAGCATCGTCATCACCCCCCTGGCGACCAACACGCTCACCGTGAGCTACCAGACCTTGGGCCTGACGACCAACGTCGCCGGGCAGTCGAACTACAACGCCGTCATCACCATCACGGCGACGAACACGGACGTGATCGGCTCTCCCGCCGAGGTGGCGGTCACCCTGACGGTCAACCCGAAGGCGCGCCTGGACAAGAACACGATCCTGATAACCAACATCGTGACGGAAGGCTACGACGCGCCGTCGAAGACCTTCGAGGTCTGGAACGGGAGCGGGTACTACGCCCTGAACTACTCCTTGAGCGACAACGTGGACTGGTTCGTGCTTACGCCCTCCTCGGGGACGAGCAGCGGGGAGCATGACACGGTCACGGCGGAGTTCAGCACGGCCCGGCTGTCACCGGGGATATCGAACGCGGTGATCACGATCGTGGGGAGGTCATTTGACGGGATGCACACGGACAGCTCCGTCAACTCGACCCAGCATGTGGATGTGAGGATCCTGGTAACGCCGCTGGCCTCCCTGGCGACGGACGCGCAGGGCGAGTACGAGTTTTCGGCCCGGTACGGCCACTCCGCCGGCTCAGGCAGCTTCCGGGTCTGGAACCTTTCCACCGGCGGCGGGGTCCTGGAGTATTTAATAGCCACGAACACGGAGTGGCTGTCGGTGACGCCGGTCTCGGGGACGAGCGGCGGGGAGATGCAGACGGTCGCGTTCAGCTGCCGGTCCGAAAACCTCAGGCCGGGTAAATACAGCGGGCTGCTGACGGTGAGCGGGATAGATCAGTCCACGGGAACGGAGGCCAACAACTCGCCGATGAACATCAGCGTGGAGCTCTTCATAACGGCCAACAGCGGGTTCGACTTTGCCGGGGACGGGAGCGGGGCCTCGGACCTGGTGGTCTACAAGGAGACGACCGGGCTGTGGAATATCAGGAACCTGCTGAGCGGGTTTACGACCAACATTATCTTCGGCGGGAGCGGGTATGTCCCGACCCCGGGAGACTTTGACGGGGACGGGGCGAGCGACCTGGGGGTGTACCGGTACGCGAGCGGGTACTGGTACATAAGGAAGATGGCGGACCAGGAACTGGCCATCTTCGGGGGCAGCTACTGGGCGGGCCCGAAGCTGGCGATGTCCGGCGGATTTACGCCGGTGGCGGGGGATTACGACGGGGACGGGCTGACCGACCCGGCGATGTACAATGAGAAGGGCGGATTATGGTCGGGGTTGTTCTCGGCCAGCGGATACGCGTATATTTCGGGTATCTTCGGCGGACCGGGTTATGTTGCCATACCGGCCGACTACGACGCCGACGGGCTGACGGACCCGGCGGTCTACAACGAGACGACCGCGCAATGGTACGTGCTTTATTCAAGCGATGGCTACCGGATCAACTCAGGGATATTCGGCGGGCCGGGGTACACGGCCGCCCCGGCGGATTACGACGGGGACGGCAAGGCCGACGGGTGCGTCTACATGGAATCAACGGGGTTATGGATCATCCTGCCTTCGAGCACGCTGAGCGCGAGCGGGTATGTGCCGGTGAGCGGGGTATTCGGAGGGCCGGGGTTCGTGCCGGTGCCGGCGGACTACACCGGGGACGGGATGGCTGACGCGGCAGTGTATGACGAGGCCACCGGCAACTGGTACATCGTGGCCATTGACGGCTCCCGCGTCGCCTGGCCGGTCCAGCACGGCGGATACGGGTATTCACCGGTCAGACCGTGATGGAAAGTATTCAATAGACATCCCCCTTCGCCAAGGCTACGAGGGACAGGGTAGGCAGAATGCAGAAGTAAAGATTCAGAAGACGGATGGCAGATGGTTGAAGGCATCCCCCTTCGTCTCCCCACAGCGGACTACGGGGGACAGGACAGGCAGAAGACTGCAAGCTGTTGACTTTGATCTATTTAAATCATGAAGACCAACAGCCTGTATACAAGTATTAATCGCAAATCATGGATTCAGCTGCTGGCAGAAAACTATTTCCGGTGGCGTCCGCCCTACACCACACACCTGCCGATCCAACCCTATCATGCGCCAACGTTTGTGTACGTGGACGGCGCTTTCAACGCTTTCTGCCTCCCGGTCATCCCCCGGCTTTCAGTACAGGACGCCCCGGGGCGCAAGGCTGCAAGGACAATGAAAATCGGGTTTGTGCAATTCGCGTTTGGCAGCCCGCCTTTTGTGCCGGATTTTCATCACACCAAAATGTCGCTCCTTGAAGGAAAATATCCGGGCGCGGTCCTTGAATATTTTGCCCAGGACTTGCTTTATCGTTTTGAATATTTTTGCCGCCCCTTCGAATCCGGCGCCCAAAGCCTGCTGTGGATAAACGGCACGGTAACCAATGAAAGCGGAAGACCTGAAACCGCGCACGTGTGGGCCAAATTGAATATCCAGAGAGAATGCGACGTAATGGACTACCATTATCGCCCATTTTACTGGGATGCTTCCCGCTGGCTGGCTTGCCGAAGAATTACGTGCAAAAACAATCGGCTGCTTCTTGACGGTGCTGCAATTGGCAAGATATTGCCATGTGATTTTGAAGTCACATTCGAAAAAACCCCTTGTTTCCGGGACAAGGATTACAACCTGGGCTTCGGGTGTGAAACTCCTTACGTGGCGCTCCCGGCCATGCGGTTGAAACATCCTGGCCACATCCTTCATTTTACTGGAAAACTTTTGCCGGGAAAATCACTCTCATTCCAACTGGCCACGCTGACGGATATCAGCCGCACTAATGATTCACAGCGCGAAAAGTTGATTCGCGCCAGGCATGGGCCGGACCGCAAGGCGGCACTATTGCATTTTAATTCGCCGTTCAAGCAGGGCCGAACTGAACTAATTTGCCCTTCCGGAAACTGGGGCAGGATTTTTACGGCCTTGCAATGCTCAACCCTCCAGTTGCTTGTTAAATTCCCGCTTGAAAACGGGTTGGTGCCGCTGCAGGGCGGTTCTTCAGAGCGTCATTTTGTCTGGATCTGGGAAGCGGTCAACATGCTCCGGCCCATGCTGGCTCTGGGCCATTTCAAGGCCGTCAGGCGGGCGCTGGATTTTATTTTCAGCCTGCAGGATGGCGGCTGTCCGCCCGAAGGCCGCCTTACCTCCACCAGGGGCGCAATCGGCACTACCGGCCCGCGCTGGATGAATACGACCGGCGCGGCGCTGGCGCTGGCCGCGGAATATTACCGTTTTTCGGGAGACGATAATTATTTGAATATTTTCCTGCCGAAAATGTTCCGTGCCGCGGACTGGATCACAGGCGAAATCATGGCCACCCGGCGGCTCAATCCCGACGGCAGCCGCCCTGTTACTTTCGGCCTGATGCCCTTCGGGCACGCGACCGACGGCGACATAGGCCATGTGGTCACTTTCACCGATGCCTATACCTTCTGGGGATTAAAACACTTTTCTGAGTTGCTGGAAATGCTGCGACATCCTGACGCAGCGAAGTACCGGCGTGAGCTGGAACAGTACCGCGCCGATATCTCAACGGCGATCGGCCACATGACGCGCCGGGACGGCTTTATCGAACGCAGGCTCAGGACTCGCGAAGCCGGGAAAGTATTCTCAAAAGCCGACCATATCGCCGGTGGCATCACGCTGGCCTACACCGGCGTGATGGACGTGCACTGTCAAAGATTCCTGCGCTACATGGACTGTTTCGAGCGCAAACATGCCGATAATTACTTCATGGGGGGCATGGACCGGGACATTGTCTACATCGGGCTGGGAGAAATGGAATGGCAGGACGCCTATCTGAAGCTTGGAGAATGGAAAAAAGCATGGGCCGCGCTCCAGGCTTACCTGAAATACGGCATGAGCCAGGATGCTTACCAGGTCCAGGAAAGATTTTCAAAATCAGCGCCCGAATTCACCCCGTGGCAGCCCAACGGCAGCGGCAACGGGCGGGCCCTGGAAATGATGATTAAATCATTTTATTTGGAGCATAACGGCGCCGTGACCCTCCTCGGCGGCATCCCGTTTGAATGGCTAGCGATTAACGGAACGACCTCTCTTAAAAATCTGCATACCCCGTCAGGCCCCATCAGCCTGGAAGCGGCCATGGAGGATGCCGAGACCTGCCGTTTAACCATCCGGGCTGACAAGCCGCATACTTTGCCGGAAAAAATAATTTTTCCTGGACATTTCACAGCATTGCACGGCCAGCGCGAAGCATCATCCAGGGATAAAGGATTTTTTGTTATACCGGTCAGGGGCAGGCGCAAAATAAAAATAGTCTTACGCCGCGGAAAAGCAATTTAACCATTGTTTTCGGCTAAAGGCAGTTATCGCTTTAATCGCTTTTCCACCGGCGGATAACAGGCGATTAAACGGGAAATAGCATCGCTCTCGCCGATATACAACTCGCCGTCAGCGCCGGTAATTAAAGCATCCGCCTGGTGCACAATCCATGTTTTCGGCATTTTCGCCCTGATCATGCCGCAATCTTCCAATTGATTTTTATCCGGATCATAACGGATTAAATGGACCAATTCGGCGCTTGTCCCGCACAGGCCACGGATGACGCCGTCGCTCCCCGCTTCGCCACGGCGAGTCGGCGTAATTCCGTTCGGCTTGCGCCATTGACTCGACCTGCGTAGCCAGAGCTACTTCGGCGCAGCAGGTTACACCGCGTCATATCGCGGGGAGCTTTATTCCTCTTTCATGTACTGCGATACAAAAGCATCTGCGATCCAGCATTTTGCGTCCGGCGCCTGGTTGTTGACGTTGATGTAAATAAAAATAGTGAGCGCATTTTCCGGGACTTCAAAGTTGGCCGCCACTTCATGCCATTTGTCTTGCTGCTCGGGAATGGGAACTGAGGCGACAGCCAGCTGTTTTCTATACTGTTTTGTGCCAACATTGCACAGAATCTCGGCCGCGTACTTTGCCGGCGCATCGTTACGCTTGAACAGGAATCCGGCCCGGAACTGCCGCGCGCCGGCCGGAACGGCGGCAAGGCATGAAAGCCGCGCGCGTTGGATGCCCTTGACCACCAGGGCATAATCACCCTTGGGAACGTCTTTTTTGGTCATGGAAAGCGTGAAAGGTGTTCTATCGGGAAACCAGGCGTGGACTCCGAATCGGGCATTGGTGAGAACGCCCCCGCCGAGAGAGCCGCCTGGATGCCCGCTTTCACTGAATTGGTCGATAACAATCTCCTGGTCGCCGGGTTGCAAATCCAGGTCGGGCGGGGCCAGCATTTTGCCAAGGGAATTAAAATCGGAGCTATAAACAGGCTTTAATTCACCCGCGCCGCTTGCCATCCTGGCCATTTGAAAGATTGTTTTCAGCTCGGGCCTGGTTTCTTTGGCAATGATTCCGTCCCACCAGCGCACAGCTTCTTCTTTCCCGCGTGTTTTTTTAAGCCACGTCCCGACAGCATCCGCACCATTTTTCACGGCGGCAACTGCTTCCGGCCATGGCTCCCCGGTTTTTAGCGCCTCGAACATCTCAATCGGCCGCTTGTTGTCCTTCTGGGAAAAAACTGCGCCGTAAAGATCGGGCGGAGTTTTTTCCAGGGTATTGGTTATATGGTCGGCCATCTCGCGGCCAATGTCGAAAATGCGCCGGCTGTCCCCGACAACTTTCTGCGCGTCCTTTTCCGAATCAACCCTGATGGCGTTAAGGCTCTCCGATGTCCAGAAAACCTCGACGCATTTTCCCGCTAGCGCGAACAGGCGCTGGACAGCCTCCACCCTCTGCGCCGCTTTATTGTCGCCCGCAGCGAGCTTCTCCGCCTCGCGCAAAGCGTTAGTGGCCTTGCGCGCCCCCTCCAGGGAAAGCACGCTGAATTGACTGAAAGAGCGGGAATCCGCCGTTGAACTGATGTCCCTGCCGGCCGGGTAAGGCAGGCCATTTTTTGCCAGCCATTCCTCGTAACTTGCTTCCAGGGTCGAGTAAAATGTTTTCATCGGCGCGGCGGCCGGGCCGAAAAAGTTCGTATAAAATTCATCGAGAAGAACATCCACTTCCAGACGGGGATCCCACAGCAGCTCGGCAGTGATATACGAGACGAGGCCGGAAAGCGGCCAGTGCGGGTAACTTTCTATGTAGCCTATAATCGCGCGGCCGGAATTTACCGCGTGCCGAATCCGGCGCGCCTGCTGGTGTAAATCCAGCTTTGGGAAGATGAAAAAGAGCGTGTCATCATGGTGAAAATAATAGCCCATGTGCTCCGGGCCTGTCTCCCCCCACTCATCCCAGGCCTGCAGCGCGTTCCGGCCACTTACGGTGATGACCGGGAGAATCATGCGGTGCGGTTTGACGGTCACGGGCGCATAAGCCGCGCCGCCATAGGCGAGGAAAACGATGTACTTCCCTGGAAATTCACGCTCAACGAGCTCGCAAATCCTGTTGGTAAACTTGATATAGCGCTCGGACATCCGGCGCCTGTAGTTCGCATCGGTGCCGTCCATGGCGCGGCACTTATCGCATTCACAGTCACGCCCGCCGTCATTGATGGCCACATTCAGCGCCACGGCCTGCGGGTTCTTGCGGAAATAATCGCAGACCGATTCGGCCATGATGCGCGCCACCTCCGGGTTGGAGACACACGGCTGCCAGCCGGTGCTATCATCAGACGTCGGTTGGATACGTTTGTCGCCGCTTAAAGAAAAATATTCGGGATGGTCTTTCGCGTAAAGCGTGGGCCGCATCAATTCGGCGTAATTTTCGCTGCACGGCAGGGTGTTGTTGCGCCGGAAGAAATCCAACGGACCACGGCTTTTGGTAAAAGGCCTCTGGCTGATGGACCGGCTGTAAAAGAATGGCCAGTCGCGCCATTCCACCTTCGGAATGAACAGTGTCGGCCGGGAGGGCGCCACCTCCCCCAGCCCTCCGGGCGTGCATTCCCAGTACTGCCTGACGCCGGCATAGCGCTTCAGGAATCCGACCACCCCGTGCGCCACGCCTTTCTCCGTCAGGCCCCGGATCACCAGCGTGTTCCTGTCAACCGTCTTCACCAGGTACCCGTTCACGTTGGGGAATATATCCCTGCCATACTGCAAATCCGGCAGGTTCAGCGGCACGTTGATGCCCAGGGCCGTGTCGCCAACGTGGATCTTTACCAAACCGTTTGTTTCCGGGGCGTTCTCCGGGATGAGCTTGATAGGCGCGCCGGTCACCTTCTGCAGGTAAAGGCGGAGCGCCTCGGCCGCCTGGTGGATGGCAGGCGGCGCGTTGGTCGGCTCAACCACCACGCATTTTGCCTGGCCATTTTCGGCTATTGGAAAATATTCTTTTTCCCCTTCGGCCGGAGGTAGCGGGTAGTTGAAGGCCGTATCCGCAGGCGCAATTCCCTTTTCTCCGCGCCTGATGCAGGAAACGGACAAAACGCATGTTGCTGCCACAGCCAAGCTGATCATCATGATCTGAAGATTTTTATGAAGAGTTATATCCATTTTCTCTCCCAGCAGTCTTTTATCGGACGATATTGTTTGTTTGTGGCGTGCTGAATTTATAATCACCGAAAGCATCCGGCTGGAAGCCGATGCCGCGCTTGACCAGCTCAGGATTGGCGGTAAAGAAATCATTGAAATCCAATACTTTTCCCGGGAAACGTTCGGCGGCCAGCTCCTTGGACTTTGCCGCGACAATTTTGGTTAATTCTTCGGCACTGGGCAACGGGATCAGTTCCTTCAAGACCGGCAGTTGCGGATTGGCGAATATCATCGTTAAAGGATTTTCGGCGGATTTTGCGAAATCGTCCCACGTCATTGTTTCCATTTTTACGCGCATGAGCTTCCGCGTCTTTTCCGAATTCCTCAAATAAAAGCAATTCGTCCCGCCCTGCATCTGTTGGGGATGGCTGACTAAAAGGAGCGGCTGCATGGATTTGATAATGATATTATCAACAACGATGTTCTTATCGAATCTGAAACAATCGTTTGTCTGGCCGAGCAGAAGAATAATCCCGATCTGGTTTATGAAAAACACAGTGTTTTCCACACGCAGGTCCGGACAGTATGAAAAATGCGGCCCGCTGAAGCCGCTGGTCATGAAACAATTTTTCACCAGCAGGTTGGAAGAGGAGCAGGCGTTGATGAAGCCGGGCGTGTACCCCCTCGAGCGACCGTCATGAAACCAGCGCGTGATCTGTATCCCGGTGCCGCCATTGATATTTATGCCCCCGCACAGGTTGGCATATATTTCCCCTATTCCGTAATCGCGGGAATAAAGGCCGTCGAGCTGGATAAAATCCTTGCCGAAAACATTTACCCCCTGGAACAGGGCAAGGTTCCGGCCGTCAAGCCAGACCTTTTCGCCAGGAGCGCAGGTAAACCGGACGGGGGCTTCCCGATCGCCCGAACGGCGGATGCGGACCGTTTCCTGATATTTACCGCCGCCGATGACAACCGTGTCGCCGGGCCCGGCGCGACGCGCGGCAAAGCTGATCGTGCGCCACGCTTCCTTAGCTGACAATCCGGAGGATGAGTCATTGCCGTTAGTGCCGACGTAATATTTCGTTGGCCCGGGATTTTTTTCGAGCGTGGTCAATTCGCCGGCCTCGGACGCAACCTTCACGCGCGCCTTTTTTAAATCCATTGCCTCGGCTTCCGGGTTGCCGTGGATTTCATACCCGGGCATGGTTCCCACGGCCTTAAAATAATACTTGTTGCCGGGCCTGAGCCCGGTCAGGCTCATGGTGTGAAATGTGCCCGGCCAATATAGAAGTTCTTTTTTATTGGTACAGGCGGGCGTATCGCCCCACATGAGCTCCGTGGTGCTCTCCCCGGTGGTGCGCCATTCAATGTCGGCGGTGGTGGCGCTGACCGCGAAAACCTTAGGATCCACGATCTTAAGTCCTTTGGCCACGTGAACGCGGCGATACGGCCCCAGCGGCATCGCGAGACTGCTGAAGCCATTGAAGAGATGGTCATTGCGTAAAGTAAAGATGCCTTTCTCCTTATCGGTGAATTCCGGCCGGCGTACCAGCGAATACAGTTCTGAATCAATCCCGGTGGTTTGGCCTTTGATTGACCGGCATTTTTCCGGATTGCTGAAACTGTTCCAGGCAATATAGCCTTCAGCAGAATCCTCAATGGTAAGCGCCGGGGCATTTTGATTATCGAAAATATTGTCGCGCACGATTACGTTCTTGCATGATTTAAGCTCAATGCCCCGGGCAAAGGCGCAATTTTCAAGCGTGAATCCGTCCAGGCCGGACGCCTTAATGGAAACGTTGAAACCGCAGTTGGACACCTTGATATTGTTCCCCCGGTTGATATTTAATTCACCCCCAATGAAATTCATCCGCTCAAACGTGATATGATCAGCTTTCTTTATTTCAACCGCCCCGTTTATCACGATCCTGTCATTGCCGCGGCCTGCGATGGTAATTGGTTTAGCCGGTTTGCCGTCGACATCAATTTTCAAATCACCGTTATAAACGCCGGAGAGAATGTAGAGCGTATCTCCAGCGCGCAACTTGCCGACAGCCCTGTCAAGCGACTGCCAGGCGTTGCTGGCCGAAAGGCCGTCGGCGGAATCGTTGCCGTTTGTTTTGACATAAAAAATATCTGGATTATACGGATAAAGCCCCTTGTCCTTACCGCCCGCGGCACCGCGGAAGCGCGAGGTGCCCTGCAGCCGGTAGTCCAGGTTATCCGGATCGGCAAACTCGTCATTTTGCACCAACCCAGGAGTGTCGGCAAAAACAATGTTGTTTTCCTGGGGATTTTCAGACTTCAGGACCGTGCACAATGAATTAAATATATTCGTGGTGTACTGAATAAAGAATGCTGAAGCAACGCACCGCTCCATAAATCCCCTGTGGCACGCGCCGCCCTTGATTTTCATGTCGCAGGAAATGTTCTGCCAGGTGATGTTGTCCTCAAGCCGGCACACTCCTTTGATGTCCCCGTAAAAATCAATTCCGTTCAAGTGGCTGGCAAAGGCCTTGCAGTGCCGGATTATGCCGCCCTCATCCGGAGTGTTCCAGTTGCAGATATTGCCGCTCACCGAGCCGAACTTGGAGTAATTGCCGTAGCTGACGCAATGTTCAACCAGGCAGTTCCTAGATGATTGAATCGCGATGCCGGTCCCGTTCAGGAAAGTCACGCAATGACGGATGACGTTGTCCGCGCCCCGGTCAATCCCGATGCCCGACCGGCTGCCGTAGAGGTCTCCCGCCTTTGCCTCCTGGCAATCCTTGTTGAACCCGGTCGCGGCAATGCCGTCAATGGTAACGTTGGTCGGGCCATAAAGGATCAACCCGGCATTGTCAATCACGGAGACGGTCAATCGGTGCTTATCCGGCGGGAGCCAGTCCGAAGTGCTGAAATATGCCGTTTGCGCGCCTGCATCGTAATAATAACTCCCGGGATTGAACTCCAGCTCGTTGACGCTCGGCATCACACTGTACAAGGTCAGCGTATCCACCTCGTTGACGCATTGGACCATGTTGGTCAGGGTGAAGGCGTAAACATACTTGTACCCGTCAACGGCCCGGGGAGCCGGCGCGGGGATGTCGCCGTGCAGCATCGTGGTCCCGCGTATTTCCGCGCGGAGTATCGTCTCCCTGCCGGCTTGTCCGAGGTTTTTCCGGGTGGCCGTCTCAAAATATTCCCCGGGGCCTATGGTGAGCGTATCGCCGGGCGCAATGGCGTTCAACCCCTTCTGGATCGTCAGGAATGCCTTGTCGCGGCCAAGCCCGTCGTTGCCATCGCTGCCTTGCTTATTGACAAAATATTCGGCCGCGCCGAGCGGCAAGGACATGATGAATAAGATGGCGGAAACAATGAACGCAATGAAAGAGCTTGTTTTCATCTTCATACCTCCTGAATGATGCAATTAATAGCGGAAAAAGTTTTATTTAAAAACTGCTTCGCCGAAGCTTGTCCGATCGTGGAAATCGCGGCCTTCAAGGTTGGGCGACCAGGTGGAATACCGCCCCTGTCCCCCCTCGCTGTGGTCGACCGGCCACTCCGCGCGGCCGACGTTCATTGTCCAAAGAGTGCCCGGCACGGGAGCCTCAGCTTCCAGCGTCTTGAAGGGAATGCGCGCTTCGGCTGTCCAGCGCTTTTTCTCCTTGTCGATCCGCGCCACGTATTCCCATTCCCCGTTCCAGGATACATCGGGTTTTGCGAAGAGCGGATGGACCGGGTCATCTATGTATCCGCGGCGGGCGTCGAAGGTTGAATTCTCCACGGGGCTGAACACGATCTGGCAGTGTTTTTCGCGCTCGCCGTATGGGTCAATAACGAGCTCGATGCATTCCTGCGCCCAGGCATTGCCGTCTTTGCCCGTGGGCTTGAGGCGCTCCAGCCACCCGGCGCTGTCAAACTCGCATTCCACTGCCACGTAAAAAGCCTTGTCGTCGCAGGCCGCCTTGAAGCGGGCCGCGTTCTGCGCCTTGCCCAGGCCGATTTCGGACAGTTCCTGGGGCGGAATATCCTTCCAGACTCCCTTGTAAAAATCACCGTCCAGCTTGATGCCGGCGACTTTTACGACCTCAAGCCGTTTTGTTTTACCGGATCCGGGCAAAATTCCTTTTTCCTTCAAATTAGCGAAATCCCAGCTGAACGGCGGACGGAACCCCATGGTTCTGCCGTTCATTTCGGCGTCCTTGCGCTTGAGCGCGGAAAAGCACAAAGGCAATCCGCCGGGCAATGTCCGGGAGCATTTGCCGTCGGGCGTAAACATGGTATCCAGCAGCTTTGCGCGATCATCAATTTTCTGCGAAAGGATATCAAACGAACCGGTGGTCGGATGGACACGGTAGGCGCGGTAGACCTGGAAAATGTCCGCCAGGTTCTTGACGTAATTGAACTCCAGCTCCACCATGGCCAGCGCGGCCTTAACCCGTTCATCCCTGGCCATGGCCATGGCGCGCGCGAGGTTGAGCGTCATGTCGTTCAATACGTTGGCCGGGAAACAATGGCAGAAGTAATCCTCGGGAGTTTTCATCGAGCTGGCTATTTTTCCTGCCGGAAAGTTCGGACAGTCAAACAGGCAATATGTATCCAGGCGGTCATACATGGCGCGGTAAAAAGCCCTCATGGGAGCGGCCGCTTCGCCGAACAGCGAATTGACGTAGTCTTCCAGGACGTCTTTCGGCTCACGATCAGGATTTTCAAGCGCCTTGCCGAAGGCATAGAGGGCGGGGCCGTTGAGTCCGTAGCCGACCGTTGCCTCATAGCCGCCGCAAATATATATGCCGCGCACCCTGTTTTTCAGAAAGCGGCGGACCTGGTCAATCACGTAGCGCGGCGTGCGGCTTGGTCCGAGCCCCGGCAGCTTGTAATCGCCCCAATTGTAGATATAAACGGTTTTATCCACGTTAAAGGGCTCCCACTTTTCAAATATTTCCGGCGTGTAGGTGCACATTTGAATCACGACGTTGTCCGGAAAATTCGTGAACGATACCGGCGGAGTCGCGGTCAAGGAATATGAAAGGATCATTATTTTCTTGCCGGGGCGCCGTTTTTTCATTTCCCCGGCCAGCTTGCGGTGGATAATCCAGAGACGCTCGGCCTCGTCCGGATGTATGGCAACGCATTTGTCGCACTGGCAGGCCTGGTAGCCGTCGGTTTGCGCCAGCTCAACCCATTGATACCCCTTGTCCAGCTGGTTCTCCATCTCCTTCAGCATCAATTCCTGCACGTCCGGATTTGATATGCAGAGGTGGTTTTCCTTAGGCGTCCTTATCCCGCCGCGCGACGCAAAATATTCCGGATGGGTTTTGCTGTATTCCTTTTCCGGAACGGCGTCGTAGTAAGAGTGCCCGCCGTACGATTTCAGGATGGGCGTGCTGCCGAAAAGGTTGAGCGCGACTGCGAGCACCTTGTCTGTCCGCGGCGACCGGCCGATCACATAATCAAAGCAAGGCTCGTAAAAGGTGTCCAGCCCGGCTTCCACAACCAGCGGGTCGAACTTCGGGAAGCGCCGGCCGTATTCACCCGGAATCAGGAAGCGCGCGCCGAACTGGGATTCAAGAAAGGCCGTCATGCCTTTCAGGGTCCCGGAGTGCTCGATCGCCCTCTTGTCGTTTATTTCATCCTTGGCGTCATCGCCAACGATGAAGATATCGCGCCCGACCGCCTTGTTCAGGTAGCCCCATCCTTTGATTTTGTCAAGCGGCAGGCCGGCCTTCCCGGCCGCGATGGTCTTGCCAAGGTAAAAGGCAGGAACACCCTTTTGTAATTCCGATTCCTTGATTATCGGAAGAATCACGTTAGCGGACTGCTGGATGTTGGTCTGCAGCAGGCTGGCGGCCGGCATGATCCTGGCCTGGTCTACATCGTCCGGCACGACAATGACGTAGTCCGACTTTCCCCCGGCGGCAATTTGCAAGGCTTTTTGATCCGCCGCGCCAAACGCCAGGCCCGTGCATATCATGAACAAAATAAAGCACATTTTCGTGCCGGAAATCAGACAAGGAATGTTTTTCTTTTTCATTTTTTCTCTCCAATCTTATTTCTTTTTGACGGCGTAAATACTTCAATCAAATAAAGCGGATCGCGCCGTATTTTTTCCCCGATGACCTGTGCCATGCCGGCGGCATCCACGACGCGCGTGAGCGCCTGGCCGACCATCCCGTTTTTCTGGATTCCGGCCAGGATCAAAACATCTTCCACCCGCTCGTAGCGCCGGCGCAGACCCGGCATGTGCGGGTGGGTCGGCACGACAATCGTCCGGCCTTCTGTATCAATAACAGAAGGCTGGAAAAGCTCGCGGCACAGGGTCGGGGCGCCGCTGGTGTTTTCAATAAAATGCAGGGTCGTGTCAGCGGCGTGGGTCACCCCCAGCAGCACGATTTTAGCATGGATTGAAATCATTTTTTCAAAAGGCGAATTCCGGCCGGCGGAGACGTCGCACAATTCATGCCCGGCCATCAGCTCGACCGCGTTTTTTCCATACACGGCCATGCAATGCGTCGGGCTCAAGGACCGGGTCACGCCGGGACGGCGCCGGAATGTTTCCGGCAGCAGGCCCGTGCCGGTCGGCGTGGAGCGCACGTCGAACACGCAGTTGTTGCGCAACAGCTCATGCTCGCCCCCCGCCTGGAAGGAAGGAAACACCAGCGTCCCGGATCGGCCCAGCACATCCAAAAAAGCATCTATCACGGCGTCAGGTCCGCCCTCCACGCGGCCGAGCGCTTTCATCGAACTGTGCACGAGGACGATATCGCCCGCGGCAAGCCCCAGCGCGCGCAAGTCCCCGGATATGCGTGCGCGCGTCAAGGTCGCACTCAATTCTTCTGTAACTTGTTTTTTATCGTCCCTGGCCATATTTAAAAAAATGATATTAACACATTTATTGGATATTAAACAGCACTATGAACCAAATACATGTTTTATCTTTTACTTAAGAGGGCGGGGATTATGCCGTTTCCATTCCAAGCTGGTTTTTCAGCACTTAAGGCTGGTTAATTTTTCAATCATTTTTCCGGATACTTCCAGCGATTTCAGGCCGTCTTCGCCGGAAACGCGGGGAACTCCGCGCTCCCTGATGGCGCGCAGGATATCGTTGTGCTCCCTGACGAACTGCTCATCCCGGACATTGTTGAAACGGCGTATTTCAAACCCCCGTTTTTCGAAGTCATGAATTTCAAGGGTATCCGCACCCCAGTCGTAGACCAGGGTCTTCCTGTCGCCGTATATTTCAAAATTCCGGCGCTGCGGATGCTGGACATAGTCAAAATGGATGGTGACTATTTCGCCTTTTTCATACTGAACGAGGGCGGCGGCCAGGGATGGGTTGGCCTTGAGTTCCTTTTCAGCCAGGTCATTGCAAAAACATTCAAGCCTTTTCACCCTGCCGAAAATCGCCGCGAGTATGTCAAGCTCATGGGTGTAATCCAGGACTATCGAGCCGAACGCTTCCAGGCGGTGGCGCGGGTCCTTCGCGCACAGGAGGGTGTTGTAAGTGCCGACCATGGCCCTGCCGCCGATTAATTTACCCATCCGGCCGGAACAGGCCTCGGCAATAATGAATTCGATGGCCTCGCGAAAACGCTCGGTGAAACCGACCCCGATGATTTTGCCCGCCTTTTTCGCGGCATCCACGATCGCGCGGCCCTCGTCCATGGAAACGGCAAGCGGCTTTTCACAGAGCACATGGGCGCCGGCTTCAAACGCCCATAAACAGTTTTTCATGTGCAGGTGATTCGGGGTGGCAACAATCACCAGGTCTGGCTTCCAGCACGCGGCGGCATTGAAATCGTTGAAAAATTCAATGCGGTCATCGATCGCGCTGACCGCCGCTTGCGCGGCGGCGTTCACGTCGAGGGCGGCAATTTTCAACTCCCGGTTAAAGCTGAGATTTTTCAAATGCCTGAGGCCGATCGATCCGCAGCCGGCAACCAGAATTTTTGTATTGTTCATGTTTAATCCTTCATTTGAACTTTGTGAAGCCGCCGTCCACGACAAGGTTGTGGCCGGTGACGTATGCCGCGGCATCGGACGAGAGAAAAACAACGGCGCCCTTCAGGTCAAAGCCTTCCCTGCCCATCCTCCCGAGCATGGTGCGCCCGGAATAGGCGGCGATAAATTCTTTCGGCTGGGTTCTTTCAAATCCCCCCGGGGAAATGGCGTTGACGCGTATGCCGAACTGCCCGAGATAAGCGGCCGAATCAAGCGTAAGGCCAATCATGCCCGCCTTGGCCGCGGCGTAAGGCACCGGCTGGGGCGTCATGCCTTTTGGATAAACGCTGCGGTCGCGTCCGACCAGCGCCGCTATGGAGGCAATGTTGATGACGGAGCCTTTTTTCTGCGCCATCATCAGCTTCGCGTATTCCCTGGTCATGAGGAAAGTGCCGGTCATGTTGATCTCAACGAAAGCCCTCCAGGCCTCCAGCGTTTCTTTTTCAAGCCACCCGGTCGCCAGCGGCGAATGGCCGCCAGCGTTGTTGACCAGGATATCAAGCCGGCCGAATTTTTTCTTAACATCCGCGAACAATTTGACGATGCTTTGCTCATCAAGCAGGTTCATCCCCATGCCGTGGACCGGCCTTGAATATTTGCGGGAGAGCTCCCCCGCCCTTTTCTGCGCCTTGGCGGCGTCACGCGAGGTGATGATCAGCTCCGCGCCGGCCTCAAGCATGCCGGTGGAAATTTCAAGGCCAAAGTTCTGGCTGCCGCCGGTCACCATCGCGTTTTTCCCGTCAAGGCTGAACAATCCTTTTACATCAGCATTCATTGTTTTTTGCTCCGTTATTATTAATTTCCG
>Ga0351897_1039_pt1 | contig 32941 bp, 28 predicted proteins | sample BONcelHT113001C4_FD_206876 | JGI IMG/M metagenome (GOLD analysis project Ga0351897, IMG submission 206876) | Enriched cells from coal bed in the Powder River Basin, Montana, United States - BONCAT cells T11 rep1 HSBNCT.T11.300.1.C4 ... | reverse complement strand
TTTTTTTGAGTGGGGAATAGAATCGCCCACGGGTTTTAATAAAAAGTCTAAGCGGCTATTTCCAAATGTATACTCTCTTCTTTCAATTGAATATCCATTAAACTCATCAACCAGTCCAGATTCAATTAATTCTGCCGCCAAATCGCTGTGGAATCCAGAATTTATCAAAACCCATAAATTATCTTTAAAAACACCTATAACATCAAACTTAGTTTTTCTTTTGGGATTTGCATTCGCTTTCCTAAGAATTAATTTGACCCCAGGGTAAAGAAGCTCTTTCAATCGGCCAGGATCTCTAAGATGTGCTAATTTAGGATCAGTATCTTTAGAATCGCCAAGGTCTTGGAAAAGGACAGTAAATCTGTTGGGCCTCTCCAAAAATGTTCCTTCAATTAATTCTTTTATTTGCATGAATCGGTTTCCTATTAATTTAAATTTTAAAATTTAAAATCATCTAAAACCATTATAAAATCATGGGCCTTTTTTTCGGTAAGATTAAATGCCTCATAACGGTAAGTTTCATAAACAATGGTGGGGGTGCCGTTTTTTATCAGTGGCTCACTTATATAAGGGGCGCTGGTAGGTTCATTGGTTCGAGGAGGTATGTAATAACTCAAACCTGGCAAATTTTTAGCCAGAAAATTTGCGACCAACAATGATTTATTATTGGGAATAGCCGTGAATACAAAAGTTTTTTCTTCATATTTTCCCTGATTGGCATGCACATCTACTACCATATCAAATTTATTTTTCTTTATATCATTTACTGCATATTTATAGGCCAGTAATTGCCCATAATAACGGCTTTCATCATAATTATCATTTGACTTCGCATGGACTTTGTAAATATAGTAACAGTACTTTAAATCGCTTTGATTTTTTGAAATAGCGTTATAAATACCTTTATGAGATCCTTCTTCGGCCGGGTGAACACCAATTATATAAGCAATCTTAATTTGGGAGCTTTTATTTCCATAGGGGCCGATTTTCATTACTCCCCCAATAGGAGTCATCCCCAAGGTTTCTATAAATCCCAGATGAGGATTTAAAATCTGATTAACACTCATAAGGTTTAAATCAGCAAGAAGCATATTAGAATTATTAGATTCATTTATTTGATATGAATGGGAATTTAAATCAGCATATGGGTCTAAGGGGATATTTAAATTACTTAAAATAAAAATAAACATGAAAAAAATGATAAAAATAAGAATAAGTCTTATTTTTCTATTTTTTAATTCCATAATTAACCTCATTTTTTAAAATAATTTATTAATTAATAAAATTAATAAATTTATATTGATTCTCATTCCAACTATTCTTTACGATTAAAACTTTTCAAATGAAATTTTTTAATAGTAAATATAAGTTTATAACTAAATGACATTCAACTTATCTAAATCATATTACTATCTATCATAATTATTATATTAATTAAGAGGTGAAATTTTGCATCCAAGACCAAGTCCTATTGCCGCTTCCCTTTATACATTGAGAGACCTTAATGCTGACGTTGTAATTCTCCATGGCCCTCATGGATGTTGTTTTAGAACAGGGAGGCTTCTAGAAAGTGATGGTGTTCGAGTACTGACTACTGCCATGTCTGAGAATGATTTTATTTTCGGGGCCAGTGAAAAGCTGGAGGAAGTTCTTAAAAAAGCAGATGAAATGTTCTCTCCAAAATTAGTGGGAATAGTGGGCACCTGTGCCAGTATGATAATTGGTGAAGATCTTAAAGAAGCTATAACTCAAGCCAATATACCTGCCCTAGTTTTACCTGTGGAATCGCATGGGGGTTTTGGTGAAGGGGATAATACTGAGGGAGCAATCATTGTTTTGGAAGCCGCGGTACTGGGGGGATTAATACCTCCTGAAGAAGCAGAAAGACAAATAAAAATGCTCCGGATGGCCACTGAAGTTGAAAAAACCCGGGGAATGGCTCAGGGCGAGTATATAGCTCCTTCATTTGGTGACAATCATGAAGAAATTGGCTTGAAACTTATAAATGCACTTAAAAGTGGTAAAAAGGTGGCTATGGTTTTAAATGCTAAGAAAGAAACTTCTTACTTATTTGCGGATGTGATGAAACTTCCGTATGGGGAAATAAATCCTAATAACCTGCCTTTGTTCGTGGCCAACCTTGATTCCAATATTGGACTTCCTAGAATAAGACAACACGCTGAAAATATTAAAAATGAGCTTTCAGAAGCTGGAATTAAAATAAATCACATCACTGGTGGCCTGGATGAATATCCTATCACTGCTAAGGCTGCTGCAGAAATATTAAAAGATGAAAAAATAGAATTCGCGGTTATCGCCGGAGTTCCACATGCTTTACCAATTGAAGAGTTAAATATAGAATCGGTGGCAGTTACTGATGGCCCCAGAATAGTTGAACCTCTTAGGAGGCTGGGATATTCTTATGTGGTGGCTGAATTAGATGCTCATTCTAAAACTCTGGGAACGAGTACCATTGTAAAATCTGATTTTGGTGATACAATTCGGAAATCCATTAAATCGGACTGAATTTGATGGTTAAGAATAAAAATAGCATAAATAATTATTTCTTAGACAATATATTTATTCCAGTTTTTATAAAACGAAAATATAATTATTAGATATGAATTGAAAAGGATAAAATAGTAAATAAAAAGATAATAAAATAAGATATTTATAATGTGCTTATTGGATTATAAATCTAATGATCAATTATTTCATTTATTAATTATTATTTGGGTGATAAAATGAGTAAAACAGTTGGCATGATTCTTTGTGGTGGATTTGGAAAGCGTTTACGTCCCATTACTGAGAGAATCCCTAAACCTCTAATTGAAATGAAAGAAGGATACACCATACTTGATAAACAGCTTTTTGACTTCAAAAATGCTGGTGTAGATCAAGTGTATCTTTTGACTGGATTTTTAAGTGATAAAATTCAGGAAAGATATGGTGCAGAATATAAGGGCGTTAAAATTGAATATGTTGAAGAATCTGAACCTTTGGGGACATTGAATGCTATAAAACTTGGAATGGATGCTATTGATAGTAATAAACAATGTGTTATCCGTAATGGTGATGTAGTTGCTGATTTGAACATCAAAAAAATGATACATCTCGGGGAACAGTCTGATTATCCCTTATCCATTTTTATAACCAAAATGAAATCACCTTATGGTATTGTAGAAGTAAGTGGGGACCGTTTGGTGGCCTTTAAGGAAAAACCAGTGCTGGAATACTATATAAATGCAGGAGTTTATTTTGCCAAGGGACCTCTTGATTTTGGTGATTTTGATGTGGGAGATATTGAAAAAACTCTATTCCCTATGATGGCCAAGGAAAACCAGTTAGGTTACTACAAAGAAGACGGACTGTTCTGGATGGCCATTGATACTTCCAAAGAACTGGAAGAAATACAAAAAGAATATAAAAACCGGGAAGATAAACCTTGGGGATATGAAAAAGTCCTTATTAACACGGAAAAGTACCTAACCAAGGAATTATTTATTAGGGAAGGTTATAAGACCTCTTTCCACTATCACGAACAGAAAGACGAAACCATGTACATCGTATCTGGTGCAGGTTACATCGAGTTCGAAAACAAGAAAGAGTACTTTGGAACTAATGATACCATCCGTATCGAGCCAGAAGAACCACATTCCATAGTGGCCATGGAAAATACAGTTCTTCATGAAGTATCAACTCCTCATCTGGATGATACAGTACGGGTTAATGATTTCTATACCCGATAAATTTCAATTTTTTCATATATTTTATTATTTTGCTTAAAATTCTAATTTAGATATTTTTAATTTATATAAAATCTAAATGATGATTATAGGGGATCAAATGGTAACTATTATTAATTATGGCAGTGGAAACCTGAAAAGTATTCGTAATGGATTTCTTAAAGTTGGTGTAGAACCTGAAATTACTCAGGATCCTCAAAAAATGCTTGATGCAGATGCTTTAATATTACCTGGGGTCGGTGCTTTTGGTAGTGCCATGGGAAACCTTCAAAAATATCAAGAAGTAATTTTGAACCACATTGAAGAAAATAAACCATTTTTAGGCATTTGTTTAGGTCTACAACTTCTTTTAACTGAAAGTGAAGAGAGTCCGGATGTTAAAGGCCTTGATATATTTCCAGGCAGTGTTATAAGATTGCCACCGGGTCAGAAAATACCTCATATGGGTTGGAACCAACTGGATATGAAGAGGGAATGCTCTATTTTGGAAGGCATTGGGAGCGAATATTTTTACTTTGTACACTCATTTTATGCAAGTCCTGATAATGATAAAGTCGTTTCAGCCACTACTCCTTATGGAATGGATGTGCCTGCTGTTTTTTGCCAGGATAATGTTTTTGCCACTCAATTTCATCCAGAAAAAAGTGGGGAAGCAGGGTTAAGAATATTAAAGAATTTTGTAGATCTTTAAAATGATTTATAAATTCATTATATCTTTTAAAAAAATCAGAAAATATAATTAGTATTATAAAAATTATATATGGTATTACTATAAATCTAATAACAACTTTCTAAAATAAATTTCTTACTTATTAAATTTTAGAATAATTGGGTGATTAAATGGACATCGAGGGCTTTGTACGCAGAAGAATTGCTGAAGAGGATCAAAATACTATAGAAGATGTGCTTTCAGATAGAATAATGGAATTTAAAGATATTGATAAGGAAAATGCCCTTAAACTGGCTTCAGCGGTTGTGGATGAAGTTCAAAATACCTTAAAAATCCAGGATCAGGAAGATGAATTTTTAAAAGAAATAATTGGATTTCACAGTGCCGATGTGGCCATGGGAGAAATGGGCGTAGGTTCTCGGGGGGCAGGAGACTTTTTTGTCCATAGAAAAATTGCTGAAATCGTATCCAGTACTCAAACTAACTCTTTTATAAATCCTACAGCCCAGGATGATGGTGGAGTAGTTAAAACATCTTCTGAAGGTGAAGATGTATATATAACAACTGCTGTAGATGGAATACACTCTCGACTCAGCGAATATCCATTTTTAGGAGGATTCCACGTGGCCAGAGCTTCCCTAAGAGACGTATGTGTCATGGGATCTGAGCCAGTGGCCATTATCTGCGACCTGCACCTGGCAGATGATGGAGATGTGGGAAAACTCTTTGATTTTATGGCTGGAGTGGCAACCGTTTCAGAATTGATTGATGTACCCATTGTGGCAGGCAGTACTCTTCGGGTCGGTGGAGACATGGTCTTAGGTGACCGTTTGGTAAGTGCAGTGGGGTCTATTGGGGTATCACAGCACGCCCCAACAGCTCGAAAAAGAGCAGAGGCAGGGGATGTTATTCTTTTAACTGAAGGATCAGGTGGGGGAACTATTACTACCACGGCCCTATACCACGGCTTATTCGATGTGGTGTGGGAGACTATGGATATTAACTTTATTCAAGCCTCCGAAGCCATTATCAAAGCAGGACTTCTTCCTAAAGTCCATGCCATGACGGATGTAACTAATGGTGGTCTCAGGGGAGATGCGCATGAGATTGCTACCACCACGGGTCTGGGATTAGAATTTTATCAGGAAAAAATCAGGCAAATGATTAATCCTAATGTACTAGAAATGCTTGAAAATCTGGATATAGATCCATTAGGTGTTTCTGTGGATTCTCTTATGATAATAGCTCCTAAAGAAGTGGCTGAAGATGTGAAAAAAGCCATATCTGATGTGGGAGTAAAAATCATGGAGATTGGGAAGGTAGATGATACGGGAATTGCTCGTATGATAAAAGAAGATGGTTCTACAGAAGAACTGATTCCATTATTCAGGGAAGCAGCTTATACCAAAATCAAAAAGTTAGTAGGGGACACCACTCCAGAAGACTTTGAAAAAATGAAAGAAAAGGTTGAAAAAGCAGCCACAGATTCTATTGAAAAGAAAAACCGGGTGGTTAAGGCCGTAAGGGGCGATTAGAAATTTGGATGGAGAGATTATATGGATCAAAAAGGTTTCTTGGCCACAGCTGATGCCATTTTTGGCCTTTTAATAATTTTTATTTTAATTTCTGCAGTTTTGAATGTAACTAATAGTCCTATGCCTTCATTTTCTCAGGAAATTAATCCCGAACAAGATGTTCAGGATCTTATGGAAAATATGGCCACCAATCCAGCATATGGGGACAATCAGACCATTTTAACGGATATCACTATTCATCTTCTATCGCAAAATAATAGTAAGGATGCTGTGGAATCATCAGGCCTTATTGTATCTGATTTCTTGAATAATACGGCTCCAGGAATGAAATACAATTTCACCGAGACCCAACAATTAAATGGAACCACCATTGCATCTAATGGAAAAATGGAAAATGCTAAGAATATTCATTCGGCTATTAGACATGTTGGGAATTATACTTTTCAATTATATCTATGGAAATAATTTTATTGGAAGCAATTTAGAAAAATAAAATATAAATTCTTATTTCTTAATTTTAAAAAATTGAAAATTTTAAATACTAAAATCATCTAAACAATTGAATACTGCTTTTTAATTAATAAAAGTTAATAGTTTCTGGATATGTATGTTATATAACATCTAAAACTGTTTTAATGATATATTGTATGATTAAAACTTCCTATGTCCTTATAAAGTCTTTTATGGAGATAAGTGTATCTACCCTGGGGTTTCAGGCCAGATAGATTGGATCAATTACTCTAACTGAATGAAGTGTTCAAATGGAATGCGAGTATTTTGAAAAATTAAAGGATAAGGACTTTGGTGATCTCATTGGGGAGACAAAATACTGGCTAATAATCCTGGCACCTGACCAGAGGAATTTGGGAACTTGTGTGGTGGCCCTCAAAAGAGAGGAAACAGAACTCTCCAGTCTAAATCCTGATGAATGGGCCGATTTATTAAATACAGTTCAAAAACTTGAACACGCAGTTAAAAAAGCATTTAAGGCCACTATGTTCAATTGGGCCTGTTTAATGAATTCATGTTACCTTCATGATCCTCCAACACCCTTTCTGCACTGGCATTTCATCCCACGTTACAAATCCCCATTTGTCTTTCAGGGAAAAAAATTTGAAGACCCTTGTTTTGGCATGAGCACCATGTATGATAGAGAAAGATCTTTTAAACTTTCAGAAGAGTTAAAAAACAAAATTAAAGTGGAAATAATAAAATATTTAGAAATTTAAATGTGCAAATTCTCGTTTGAACTTTTTAAAAATGTTTTTTCTTATTAATTTGAAAACATTAATAGAATTATAAGCAACAACTGAAAAAACACTTAAATATAAAAAAAATCAACTACTTATAGGTTTCAAATCTGACACTTGAAACACTTACTTACTGTTTTGTATTTGCCCTGATAGTGTAGTGGATATCACTTAGGATTGCGGATCCTATAACCCGGGTTCAAGTCCCGGTCAGGGCACTTTTTTGTTTAAATATCTTATTTTTCTTGATCTTTAGATAAAATTTATTTTTAGATATTTTTATTAATAAATCACTAAATCTATTAACTCCTGAAAACAAATATAAAACCAACAAATACTCAGGATGTGAGGCCATGACTTCTTATTTCAACCCGGAAATTGAAACAATGGATCGAGGTGATTTGGACGCTTTAGTAGAAGCACGTATAAAATATACGGTCCGATACGCCTACGATAATTCTCCTTTTTATAATAAATGGTTCAAGAGAAACAATATAACTGTTTCCGATATTAGGACCCATGAAGACCTCCAGGAACTACCTATAATATCTGGAAAAATCATGAGGGATCATCAACCCCCAGAAACAGAAAAATTTGAATTCAAATGTGGTAACTGGAAGGATATCTACACTATCCACGAGACCAGTGGTACCAGCGGCCGGCCTAAATCATTCTTTTTAACCTGGGAGGACTGGCAGAGATATGCTGAAAAATACGCCCGTTCTTTCACTTCCCAGGGATTTGGTCCAGGAGACCGTATTGTGGTCTGTGCATCTTATGGGATGAATGTAGGGGCCAATACCATGACTCTAGCCGCCCATAAAATGGGGATGACTATAATACCTGAAGGTAAATGTACATTTCCTGTGAGAATAATTCAAAACTATGAAACAACGGGAATAGTGGCCAGTATATTCAAACTCCTGAGACTGGCCCGAAGAATGAAAGCGGAAGGCATAGAACCACAGAATTCAAGCATTCTACGGCTTATAGCTGGTGGTGAGAGCTTTTCTGAAGAATCAAGGGCTTATGCGGAAGAAATCTGGGGAGTAAATATTTACAATACTTATGGGAGCACCGAAGGAACCATGTGTGGGGAATGTAGTAAAAAAGTGGGTTTGCACGTCCCAGAGGATATGGTACATCTGGATGTCTACGATCCCTTGCTACAGGATTTTGTAAATGATGGGGAGTGTGGTAGGATTGTTTTAACTTCTCTTCTACCTGAAGGGGGAAAAACTGGGACTTTATTGCTAAATTACGATACAGATGATACCAGTGTAGTTGTCTCTAGAGATAAATGTGCCTGCGGCCGAACGCACATGCGTATTTTGAATCCTGAAAGGGAAGGGGAGACCTTTTGGATAGCTGGTTCACCTTTTAATAGGGTTGATGTGGAAGCAGGTGTATTTCAAAGAGAAAACATGGACTATTTAACTGGAGAATATGAGGCCTTTATTTATGGGGATGAAGATGAGGGTGAAGTCACCATGAGGGTCAGCATGGAATGTGAAAGTATAAATAACTGCGACCAAGATTCAATAAAAGAAAATTTCCTTAAATCATTCTTCAAATATAAAATTGGACTTAAAGAGGCCTATCAGGATGGATCATTCGATGTTTTATTTAATTTTGAAGGTCCAGGTGATTTAGAATTTTATAAAATTAAGGGAAGGCCAAAAAGAATTGTTGATCGTCGTTAACATATGAAAATAATTCATTTTTTTATTTTTTTCAAAATCGTGCCTATTTAATTATTTAATCCAGTTATGGAAATTATTTTTATTCCTAACTTTTTTTATACCTTAAAGTTCTATTAATTCTATAAATAAGATTGAAGGAAAATTATTTTAATTTAATAAACTTTACAAAAATTCTTAAACTTGAGGAAATTTAATGCTTAATGCTGAAACTTATATTACTGATACTAAAGGTATCGGCGGACGAATTAGAACAAAATACGAGGATTTTTACGTGGAAGAAATTCCAGAAACGGTCCCTAGTGGTGAAGGCCCAAATACTTGGATTTGGATAGAAAAAGTAGGCCGAAATACTCTGGATGTGGTTTTAGACATAGCTCGTGATCTCCACTTAGATCGTAAGCGGATGGGATTCGCGGGTATGAAGGATAAAAAAGCGGTCACCCGCCAATGGTTGTGCATCAGTAATTTTGAGCCAGAGGAAATCGAAGAGATTAAAGACCAGTTTCATAACGTTGAATTTCTTAAAATCACTCAAAATCAGAAAAAACTTAGAATAGGCCAGCTTATTGGAAATAAATTCCGCATTTTGATTCGAGATATTGAAGATCCGGATTTTGCGGCTAGTGAAGCTCAAAACGCCTTAAAAAAACTGGAGGAAGTGGGAACTCCTAATTATTATGGTTGGCAGAGATTTGGAAAACCACGTAGTAATACTCATCTGGTGGGTAAGGCCCTAGTTGCAAATGATTTGGCCAAGACCGTAGGTGCTTATATTGGAAATCCACACCCAGATGAACCAGAGTGGATAAAAGTGGCTCGAACAGCTTATGATGAAGGTAAACTTGAAGAATCCTATGAACTAATGCCTACTGGTATGAGATATGAACGGATGATGCTTAGGGCCCTATTAAAAGAGCAAAGGAAGAAAGAAACACTGGATGATGATTCTTATCGTAAAGCTTTACTCAGTCTTCCTAAACCTCTCAGTAGAATGTTTGTACACGCTTACCAGTCGTTTTTATTTAACAAAGCAGTGAGTGAGAGAACGGCCATGGGTATAAATCAATTGGTGGAAGGGGATATTGTTATTGATAATGAAGAACATTTAATTCACGATGCTTCTCCAGAAGAACTCCAAGAAATGATGGATAATTTCCAGGCCCATCCCACTGCACCTCTTTATGGTAGTAAGGTTCCTTTAGCTGGAGGAAAAGTGGGTGAAATGGAAAAAACTGTTTTAGATGAGGAAAAAGTATCTTTAGAAGAATTCATATGTCCTAAAATGCCAAGATTAGGTAGCCATGGTTTAAGAAGGGCCATAAGATTTAAAATATGGGATGTATCTGCTAAAGCAACTGATGAAGGTGTTTTAACTGAATTTTCAATACCTAAGGGATGCTATGCGACCGCGGTGTTAAGAGAAGTTATGAAGGGAGGGGCTATTTAAGTACCACCTTCACTTATTAACGATTTTAGTGAGTTAAAACACATATTTAAAGCTTATAATCAAATTTATAAGCTTATTATTATTATTATTATTATTATTAATTATCTAATGTTTGAGGGAGAATGTATATTATGAAGACTTTAAAATGTCGAATCATTTCAAAAGGCCAGGCCAAAGGCGAAGCTTTAGCTAGTAATGATCCTATAAGTTTTTTGGGTGGAGTAGATCCTTTAACTGGTCAAGTAATTGATTCCAAGCACGAACTAAATGGAAAAAACATCAAAGATAAGATTTTAATTATTCCTGGAGGAAAAGGATCCACCGTGGGATCTTATGTTATTTTTCAAATGGCCAAAAGTAAAACCGCACCTAAGGCCATAATCTGTCTTAAAGCAGAGCCAATAATTGCTACTGGAGCTATAATGGCTGAAATACCTATGGTAGATAATATTGAAGGAAATATTATGGATCTGGTATCGTCTGGAATGAAAATAGAAGTAGATGCTGAGAAAGGAGAAATAAGATTTTAATTTCAATTATATTAATTTCTGCTTTTTAAAATTTAATTAAAATAAATATTTTTTTTAGATTTAATACGCCCAAATAGAGATTAATATCAAATAAAAAGAGAGAATTTTAAAATAAAATTTTAATAAATTTATGTATTTATTATATTTTATTTTAGTTTTTCATGTTGGCTTCAGCCAGAACGCCGCCTATGGCCCCTAAAACTCCAGTTATGAGTATTAAGACAATGGTTAAAAGTACTCCAAGTAATGCACTAATAAATCCAGCTAAATTTCCTAAACTGGCTGATAGAAGGCCTATAAAAGCAGTTATTATTCCCAGCCCTAATAGTGATAGAATTCCAATTATTAAACCACCAATAACTCCAGATAATGCTCCATTAATAGCCCCATCTGTTTTCCCTTCTGTAATCAGATAAATCGTAGCAAATCCACCTAATAATGGCCCCAAAAAGAACAATGGAAAGATTGCTAGGCCTAATGCCAGGGTTAATGCGGCGGTAATTAATGATCCTAAAATTATGGCTTTCCAATCAGTCATTTTAAACAACTACTCTTCAGGCACAGTTTTTCTACTTGTTGCAACCATTTCTATAACATTTCCAATGGTTCCACCAATTATTCCCAGGCTTATGTCTCCAATTAATGCAATTAAAAGAATCATGGTAACATTATTATTCCAGCCTGATCCTCCAGACATTACAAATACTAATATTACAGCTATTATTCCTTCAATAGCTCCTACTATTCCTCCATGAATGGCTCCATTCATAACATGACCCTTGGCCAAATACCCTACAACGGCACAAGCAACCACTATGGAAATGATTCCACTAAGTCCTGGAATTACTAGTTTGAGGACTACTCCTAGTAAAATTGTGAGGATGACTCCCAGAATTATTGCTTTCCAGTTAAATATGAATAATTGTTTTTCTGTATTATTTTCCATGTAATTCACCATTTAAAAAAATAAAAAAATGTGGTATATTATCTTTCGGCTACAAAAACACCAATGGCTCCACCAATGCCTCCTATTATGGCATAGATTACAATGTAAACAATTGACATTAGTAATCCTGCGCCTAATATTGCGAGACCTGCGGCTCCGCCAATGACGGCTCCAAGTATAAGGGCCAATAATAGTCCTATAATTCCGGCAATAACTCCAACAAGAGCTCCATGAATGGCCCCATTCATCCATTCTCCGCCAATAGAGTAACCAACATATATAGTTGCTAATAAATATCCTAAGATTGATCCCCAAGTTCCGAGGATTGCACCTAATATGAAACTTAAGACAATCGCTAATATAAATCCAATAATTACGGCTTTCCAGTTTATATCCATTTTTTCACCCCTTTTTAATTTTAATGTGATAATAGTTTATCCTATATTCCATATATTTTTTTCTTTTTGAGTCTAAGGCCAAATTTTGGTTTGATTATCCATAAATTTCCTTCAAGGAAAAAATCAATAACCATGAGAGATATAAAGAAATGTTAGATAACTATTATAATTTAAGGAAGTAATCAGTATGAAATCATTACTAATCATCAATGGAACCATAATTTCTGGAAATGGAAATGAGCCACTTCAAAATGGAGCTATTTTAGTAGAAAACAATATAATCAAAGATATTGGCCCAAGAAATTCTATTACAACTCCTGAAAACTGTCAAATCATTGATGTGAATGGTGCATTCATCTTGCCAGGATTCATTGATACTCACATTCATTTAATGTCCAATGGATTTAGAATGGAAGATACCATGTACAATCCACTGGCTCTGCACTTCTATCAAGCCTTGGAAAACATGAAATTGACCCTGGAAGCCGGTGTAACAAGTGTTAGGGACGCGGGATTGGCAGATATTGGAGTAAAAATGGCCGCTGAACAAGGACTCTTTCCCTCACCCCGCATGCAAATAAGTGTTATGCCTTTGTCTATCAGTGGAGGCCACTTTGATTTTAATTTAAATTCAGGTTTTGATATGAAAATTTCATATCCTGGACATCCAGAAAGTATTTGCGACGGCCCAGATGAGGTAAGAAAAAGATCAAGAGAGGTTTTAAGGGCTGGAGCAGATGTTCTAAAGGTCATGGTAACTGGTGGGGTTATGAGTGCTAATGACCGACCAGAGTTTACCCAATTCACCGTGGAGGAATTAAAAGCTGCAGTGGAAGAGGCACAGTTCAGGGGAGGAATAAAGGTAATGGCTCATGCCCATGGTTCAGAAGGTATAAAAAATGCAGTTAAGGCTGGAATTTATTCTATTGAACACGGAACTTACGCCGATAAGGAGGCCTGTCAGATGATGGCTCAAGCTGGCACCTATCTGGTACCCACCTTTGTGGTAATCAATTTAAATAGGGAAAAAGCCCTGCAAGGCGAGCTTCCAGAATACAGTCGCCAGGGAGCTATTGAAATAGCCAAGGTCCACCGCGAGAACATGGAAATGGCCTATGACATGGGAGTAAATATAGTGGCCGGAACAGACTGTGGGGTGGTGGAACACGGTTTAAATCTTCTGGAGCTGACCTATTTATGTGACATGGGTATGGAACCAATGGAAGCCATCCAAGCGGCTACTAAAAAGGCAGCTGAATGTTTAGGATGGCAGAATAAAGTGGGAACTCTGGAAAAAGGAAAGTTGGCAGACATTGTGGTGGTTAAAAAGGACCCACTGGATGATATTAGTTCATTGACTGATAAAGAGAATATTTTAATGGTAATAAAAGATGGTAAGATCTATAAAAATACTTTATAATATTTTCAAATGATTTAGAGCACTTTATAATAAGATAAACTATAGGGTGATAAATTCAGGAGAAATATAACTTATAAATATTTTTTAGCTGCTTTTAATGTTATAAAAGAGCAATTAAAAATGTAAATCACAAAAAAACTAAAATTATTAATTATTAGATCTATATATTAATATTAATCTGGGGGAGGAATAAAAATTGAATCACAGCGATCATGAACATGAAATGGAACATGGGGGCCATGAAGATCATGAAAAAGGTAAATGTGTTGTATGTGGGGGAGAACTATCTGAAAAACATCGGATGGAAGGAGAACATGTACATTCTAGCATGATTGATGATTTAAAAAAACGATTCTGGATTTCATTGACTATAAGCATTCCTATTCTTATTTTATCACCTACTGTCCAAGGATTAGTTGGTTTAGGTGACTCGATCCGATTCAATGGAGATTTATACCTTCTTTTTGTCTTATCATCGATAGTTTATTTTTATGGTGGTTATCCATTTTTTAAAGGATTTTTTAATGAAATTAAATCCAGAGCACCTGGAATGGATATGCTAATTTCGGTTGCTATTACCAGTGCCTATCTTTACAGCAGTGCGGTGGTTTTTGGCCTTATGGGTGAAGTATTTTTCTGGGAACTTGCAACATTAATTGACATTATGCTTATAGGGCACTGGTTGGAGATGAGATCAGTGATGGGAGCTTCCAGAGCACTTGAAGAACTTGTAAAACTCATGCCATCAAACGCCCATAAAATAATACCTGATGGAAGTGTAATAGACGTCCCTTTAAATGAACTGGTTGTAGGAGACCAAGTAGTCATTAAACCTGGAGAAAAAGTCCCTGTAGATGGGGAAATTATAAGAGGAAGTACTTCTATCGACGAATCAATGCTTACTGGTGAATCAGAACCTTTATTTAAGGAAATTGGTGCAGAAGTCATAGGTGGGTCTATTAATGGAGAAGGATCTATTAAAGTGGAAATAAAAAAAACGGGAAAGGATTCCTTCCTTTCAAAAGTTATAACACTTGTTGAGGAAGCACAAGCCAGTAAATCAAAGACACAGAACCTTGCAGACCGTTTTGCAACAGGGCTTACAATAATAGCACTATCTGGTGGATTTATAACGCTCTTAGTATGGTCAGTAGTTTCAAATTTTGGATTTGAATTTGCTCTTGAGAGAGCGGTAACGGTAATGGTTATTGCATGCCCTCATGCTCTTGGACTTGCAATACCTCTGGTTGTTGCAGTTTCAACATCTTTATCAGCACGAAATGGACTTTTAATAAGAAATCGTGCGTCTTTTGAAAGATCACGAGCTATTGATGCTATCATATTTGATAAAACAGGTACACTTACTGAAGGAAAGTTTGGTGTGACTGATATTGTTCATTTAAGTAGTGAATATCGTGAAAATGATATTTTAAAATATGCAGCATCTCTTGAATCTTATTCTGAGCATCCTATTGCTAAAGGAGTTGTAAACTCTGCAAAAGAAACTTTCGATGTTGAAGACTTTAAATCAATTCCTGGAAAGGGTATTCAGGGTAAAATTAATACAAAAAATGTTGAGGTAGTAAGTCCTGGATATTTAAAGGAACTTAACATTGATATTTCTAATGAAATGGTTGATAAACTTTTATCTGAAGGAAAAACAATTATTTTCGTAATTATTGAAGGAGAACTTAAAGGTGCTATTGCACTAGCAGATATTATACGGGAAGAATCCAAAGAAGCCATAAAAAAATTCAAAGACATGGGGATTCAATGCATAATGATTACTGGGGACAGAAAAGAGGTTGCAGAATGGGTATCTAAAGAAATTGGGTTGGATAAATATTATGCTGAGGTTTTGCCCCAAGAAAAGGCTGAAAAAGTCCGAGAAATCCAATCTGAAGGTTTAATTGTTGCTATGACTGGAGATGGTATTAATGATGCACCGGCACTTGCACAGGCTGATGTGGGTATTGCCATCGGGGCAGGTACCGATGTAGCTATTGAAGCTGGTGATGTTGTACTTGTAAGAAGCAATCCTCTTGATGCTGTTTACATAATAAAGCTTGCTAAATCAACCTACAAAAAAATGTTCGAAAATCTAGCATGGGGGGCAGGATATAACATTTTTGCAATTCCCATTGCAGCGGGGGTTCTATATAGTTTCGGAATTCTTTTAACCCCTGCAACAGGAGTTATATTAATGTCACTTAGTACTATTATAGTGGCTTTTAATTCGAGGTTTTTGAAGATAGAGAAATAGGGAAAATGGAATAAATCAAATGTATATTATACCTCATGATATAGCCTTGATGACACAATGAGTCTCAAATTCAAAACTCCCAGATATACATGATCTTGCAATTCAAATTATTAAGCTCAAACTCAGAAATAGAAATTAATGAAAAATGGCATGGCATGGAACAAGTGTTCCATCATCTTTAAATACAAATTCAATCAAGCCACTTCTGATCTTCAAATACAATGTAGATCATCCAACAACCATTAAGTTTTTGGTTAGCTCTCTGAAAGAATATATTATTTAAATTACAGATTATTATTAAAAAACATACAAAAAAATCCATATTGAGTAAATATGAGATAACTAATATTACAATTAAAATCTACTTTATTAGGTATTTTAAGTAAAATAGTTAGGGGAAAAAGCCAATGAGTGAAGAAAAGAGGGTAAAAAAATCTGAAAAGGTAACCCTGGATATTACTGGGATGCACTGTACTTCATGTGCATTAAATATCGAAAAAAAACTGGAAGAAGAGGAAGGAGTAATATCTGCTGATGTAAGTTATTCAACGGGTAGGGCTTCTGTGGAATATCTTCCGGAACAGATAGATAAACAGAAAATTCCTGAAATAGTGGAAGATACGGGATATAAAGGTTTTTTTGTTGCTGAAGATGAAGAAGAATACGCTACAGACCCTGTAACCGGTATGCGTGTGCTGAAATCAAAGGCCATACATAAACAATTTGGTGGAAGAACTTACTACTTTTATGACGAAGAATCTTTAAAGAAATTCGAATCTCCGGATGATGAACTTAAATCAATGCGAAGAAGAGTTGCTTTCGCATTGTCTGGTGTTTTTTTACTGGCATTTTTAAGAGTAGCAGCTACCCTAACACTCGCTGCTGGAGTTTCGCTTATAAGCTGGGCTCCCATACCTGCTCTTCCTTGGTTTACATGGGGGTACTGGCTTTTCATTCTTACCACCCCTATTCAGTTCATAGGTGGTTGGACTTTTTATAAAGGTGCTTATTATGCCGTCAAAAATAGGGCTCTGAACATGGATTTCCTTATAGCTATGGGAACCCTCACTGCTTGGACATACAGTACGGTGGTAATTTTCTTCCCTGGTTTACTTCCAGTATCAACCACGGACGTCTATTTTGAAGTATCTGCAGTTATAATAGCATTTGTGCTCCTGGGAAAATTTATGGAAGATTATATCCGACAGAGAAGCTCTGCTGCTGTGAGAAAACTTCTGGATCTTCGACCTAAAACTGCACATGTAATAAGAGATGGAAAAGAGCAAGAAATACTCGCCGAACTAATTATGAAAGGTGAATTAGTGGTGGTGCGACCTGGTGAAAGAATGCCCGTTGATGGTGTAGTGGTTGAAGGAGAGACTTCAGTAGACCAATCAATGGTAACTGGTGAAAGTATACCTATTTCCAAAAAAGAGGGCGACGAGGTAATTGGTGCTACTATAAACAAACAGGGCATGATAAAATTCGAAGCAACAAAAGTAGGTTCAGAAACTACTCTAATGCAAATAGTGAAACTGGTTGAGGATGCACAATCATCCAGTGCACCTATACAACGCCTTGCAGATAGGGTTAGTGCTTACTTTGTCCCAGCAGTAGTTTCAGTTGCACTAATTACATTTGCAGGATGGATTATCGTTGGTGATTTTACTCAAGGTATATTATCTTTTGTCGCAGTTCTGATTATATCTTGCCCTTGTGCTTTGGGGATAGCAACTCCTGCTGCACTTATGGTGGGTGTGGGAAAAGGTGCTGAGAACGGAGTTTTAATACGTGGTGGAGAGTACCTTGAGAGAGCTCATAAATTGAATAAAGTGGTATTTGATAAAACAGGAACTCTTACAAAAGGAAAACCAGAAGTCACGGATATAATCGCTGAAAATAAGGAAGAAATTATAAAAATGGCAGCTATTGCAGAAAGAGGTTCTGAACATCCTCTTGCAGAAGCTATACTGAAAAAAGCAGCTTCTGCAGGAATCGAAGATGATGAATCCACTAATTTTGAAGCAGTTCCCGGGCATGGTATCAAAGTAAAATGGAATAATAAGGACATTGTAGTGGGTAATAGAAAAATGATGGCAGTAGAAGGTGTAGATATTGTCTCATTTGAAGAAGAAATTCAGGCTCTTGAAGTTGAAGGAAAAACTGTGATACTGGTCTCTGCAGATAAAAAAATGCAGGGAATGATTGCTATTGCGGATACGCTTAAAGATAATTCTCTTGAAGTAGTAAGTAGTCTTTATCAGATAGGTGTGGAATCCATAATGCTTACGGGAGATAATGATCGCACTGCAAATGCCATAGCCAAACAAATTGGGATAAAAAGAGTCATTGCCAATGTACTTCCGCATGAAAAGCTAGAAGTTATTAAAGAACTGCAGGAAGAGGGTAATATTGTAGCCATGGTTGGTGATGGAATAAATGATGCTCCAGCACTTGCCCAGGCAGATATAGGTATAGCTCTGGGATCAGGTACTGATGTGGCTAAAGAAACTGGGGGTATAATTCTAGTAAATGATGATCTTAGGGATGTTGTGACCGGAATCAAATTGAGTCAAGCTACCATGAAAAAAATCAGGCAAAATCTGTTTTGGGCACTTGCATACAACTCTGCAGCAATACCTTTAGCTGCTTTCGGATTTTTAAATCCAATTATAGCTGCTGCGGCAATGTCTTTAAGTTCACTCACAGTAGTTTCAAATTCTGCCCTTTTAAAAAGATTTAAAATTAAAAAATAAATATTTTTAAATTTTTTGAAAATTATATGTATTTAACTTGGTCTGAATTTTCAGTTGCAATGGTTTTCTCATCTTCACTGTTAAAAGGTTATGTCCCTGCCAATAAGAAGATTACCAGGACTTCCAAAAATACTGATAAGTAATATGGTTGTAGATAGCTTCTATTAAATTATGATTTAGTAGAGTACTTATTTAATTATCATCTATCTTTTTAATTTAATTGATGAGAAAATCATTTTTATTTTCTTAATTGATATTTATCTAATTAATTTATAATTTTTTTAATCTATTTATCATAAATTAATTAGAAATTTTAAAATTTTTCAAAATAAATGGTTTATTAATATAAAAACTTTAATACTTTTTTAAATATACTATTATATTGGTGTAAAAATGGCAGTAGATCCTATATGCAAAATGGAAGTGGACGAGAAATCGGCCAAATTTGTAAGTGAATATAAAGGAAAAAAATATTATTTCTGCGCTCCGGGTTGCAAAAAAACATTTGAAGATAATCCTGAGAAATATACAGAAAAATAAGAGTAATTAAACATTTAATGGTAATTAAGTTCTTTATATTGATCTAATTTACATATATAATTTAATTTATTACTTATTATTGATATCCGGGGCGATAAAATGGCAAATCCTAGTAATGTATATATAGTGGCGGTAGAAACAGTAGCAATATTAAGTTTGACACTAATTTCTCTTATGGGAATGTATAAGGGGCAAAATGAGATAGCTGCAGCTGCAGTTGGGGGTATAGCTGGATTTATATCTCATAAGGGCCTGAGCAAGGCTTCATCCGGATCTGAAAATTCAAATTCAAATTCAAATTCAAATTCTGAGTCTGAAAAAACTGTTAAAACCACTATTGATGAACCAGAACCAAAACTAGAGAGTGAACCTGGACTTGAAAGTGAAATCAAGCCTAAAACTGAAAATAAAGAGAAAATACTCGAAGAAGAATCTGAAATTGAAGAAGACGTGGCTTAAACCACCTGTGAGGTAATTCAATGATCATATCTTATAAAGAGTACCAGGACATGAGCGTTCGTATAATGCAATTTCAAATGGAAAGAGGTAGAAAACCTAAATATGTTACTTTAAATGGTTCTAAAATAGGCCAAAGACAGTACGAAGACATGATGAGAAGAGTGGATCTTTTTATAAAAAGCAAAGGTCGAAATCCAAAATCAGTTAGATTAGATGAACATATAGAAATAGTAAAACCTTCATTAGGCAGAAAAAAATCTGCTTCCTGGATAAAATTGGAAGAAGCGCTTGATAAAAAATTTAACGATGCTAAAGATCTTTATAAGGCCATAGCTGATCAGGGTGAATATAAATATTATTATAATGATAAATTTGACAATAAAATGGCCTTAACTCGTCTTAGGAAAGGTTTAGGAATTAACTGCACTGACTATGCTCAGCTTATACGACCTGTTCTGGAAGATATGGGATATGATGTCCGTTATGCACATGGAAGAGTTAAATGTGGGGATAAACAATGGTATGGTCATGTTTGGCTCCAGATTAAAGGTAGAGATTATGGAAACTGGGTTAATTATGATGTGGTAGCAGTTACTCACCATGGAATTAAACGGCCAATAGGATCTCTAGTTTGTGTTAATGGAGTTAAGGATGTGGAATACAACCCTAAATGGCTCTTTTAATTCAAAAATAATTTTTTAATATATTTTATTATATTTTATTATATTTAACATATTTACTAATTTTTTAATTTTTACTAATACATTAAGGCATATAAAGGTTAATTAATAATTTAATGCTTATTTAATAATATTTTATAATTCAAATTCATGAAAAAATTTCTTAAAAATAGTTTAATCTAAAAATACTTATTTAAATCTGTTTTATGTAAAAATAAAAAAAATAAAAAAAATAGAAGAATTAGAAATAAAAATATTAGAAATTTATTCTAATTATTCTAATTTTATTTCGAATCCGCCGATTTTAGATGCTAGGAAATTATAGAACACTGCAGTTAATGCGTAGGCAATGAATACTATTATAAATCCAAATATTGCGTAAACTAACAGCATTATTAAACCCGCTAGTGCAGAACCAGCTATTGCTAGAATTATTAAAAATATTATTCCAATAATAATTCCAAAAACAGCAGCTATAGCTCCACCAATAAGACCTAGTGCTACTGGACTGATACTGTCAATTCCTAAGAATCCGTGGGCTTTTTCACTTAATTCTATTTTTATTCCACCTAATTTAGGTGCTAGTGCATTGTAAAGTGCAGCTATAATAACTGCTCCAATGAAAACCATTATGAAGGTCATTATCGGGGTCAAAACAATGTTTAAAATAGCTCCTAATGCACTAAATCCTCCAAGAGCAGCCATAGATGTTGTAGGCACAGTACTATTGGTAATTGAAGCCATAGTAGTAACCATACTTCCAGCAAATCCTATTAATAGATATTGCATTGGTACAAATACCAGTTGGATTAAAAACTGGAAAACTGCAGTTACAGCAGCAACTATCAATGCAAAGGGAATAACTCCGGTCTTTGTAATCTCTTTCATCTCTACTAATTCTATTTGTATTCCTCCTAATTTAGGAACAAGCAAATTATAAATTAGTGCATAGAGGAATGATTGAGTTATACTTAAAAGGAACGAACCAACTGGAAATACAACAAGTCCTGCTACACCCAGACCTAACAAGAATCCGGAAAATGAAGACAATTCGGATGGTAGCACGGCTGAAAATGCTCCAGCAAATATCAACAATATTATTGCAAATACTAGGCCCCATATGGCACTCACAGAAGAAGTCATGAGTGTATATGGTACAATTTTTACAGATTTTAATTCTTTCATGTCACTCATTTAAAAGCACCTCCCAGGTACTGCTAATTATTCTGTTGGAAGATGTTAATTAACTTTTATAATTTTATTTAATAAAATGACAATTTTTCAATTAGAATAGTAAAAATAAAAATCAAGGAGAAATAGTAATAATAGAAATTAAAGCTTAAAAAAAGAAAAAAAGATTTATTAAACTTAAAAAACGTTTTTTTTTAAATATATTCGAAATTTAAAGTCTAAATATTTAAAACCAGTCTTCAGAGAGATTAATTATTTTTTCAACACTTAAAACTGCAGAACCAATGTAAGTGTGAGGGTCCATAATTTCTTCCACATCTGCTGGAGTCAAATAACCGTCTAATTCACTTCTGGCCAATATAACATCAGATAAAAGCTTTTGTTCTTTATTAGCTTTTATGGCACACTCTCTAACTAATCCATAAGCAGTTTGCCGTCCCATTCCCTTACGGGTAAGCTCGGCCATTAACCTTTCGGCCATAATTAAACCATTGGTTAAATTAAGGTTATTTTCAATGTTTTCAGGGTAGAAAACCAAATTCCCCATCAATTTTAGAGATAGATTAAGTATGTAATCGGTTAATATACATGCCTCAGGGAATATTATTCGCTCACAGGAAGAATTTGTCAAATCACGCTCATGCCATAATGGATTATTTTCCATAGCGGCTACTACATAGGATCTAACCACTCGAGAAACACCACAAATTCTCTCAGCAGTTATAGGGTTCATTTTGTGAGGCATAGTACTACTGCCCACCTGCTTTTCAGGGTCGAAGTCTTCTCCCAGTTCCATTATTTCGGTTCGCTGCAAATTTCTTACTTCCAGGGCTATTTTATCCAGTGTGGTTGCTAGATTGGCCATAACCATCATGAATTCTGCATGATTGTCCCTTTGAACAACTTGGTTAGATATGGAAACTGCTTCCAGGCCTAAAATTTCAGATACTTTCTCATGTATCTGTAGACCTTCTTCACCCAGAGCAGCAGTGGTCCCGACCGCACCAGTCATCATACCCACACATAGACGCTTTTGACAGGAATCGAGCCTTTCGATTTGGCGGTGCATTTCATCAGCCCACAAGGCAAATTTCATACCATAAGTAGTAGGTAGAGCGTGTTGGCCATGAGTTCGACCTATACAAACGTTTTCTTTGTTTTCATCAGCTAATTTTAAAAGAAGCTGGGTAAAACGAACCATTTTTTCTCTTAGAATTTCCATGGATTCTTTAAAAAGAAGAGAATTAGAACTGTCTACAATATCATTAGAAGTAGCTCCAAAATGGACGTATTCACCGGCATCCCCTTCGCACTGTTCAGCTAAGGCCTTTACAATAGAAGCAATGTCGTGATTAGTCGCCCTTTCTATTTCATTCACTCTTTCCAGGGTTACGATTTGAGTATTAGCTTTCTTTTTTATTTCTGCTGCATATTCGGTAGGAATCATTCCCATCTCAGCTTCGGCCTGGGCCAAGGCAGATTCAATATCCAGCATTTTTTGTAGTTTATTTTCAGATTCCCAAACGCTTTTCATCTCAGGAGTACCATAACGAAATTCAATAGGGTGAATAGCCATAAAAATCACTCCGTAGTTTATAATTCAATAAATCTATTAATATTAATTCAATAATGCATTAAAAATAGACCTTAAAAATAAATTTAATTATTTAAATGTTTAATTTTTATCTGGTTAACTTGTTGAAAAACGAAGAGCCAGACAGAAAATAGCCAGAATAATGGTCATAGCAACTACTTGTTCTGGACTCATTTTAGGGCCTTTGGTTTCATCTTCAAAGTATCTTACCAGCCCGGCACCGCTTGGTGGAAGGCCTTTTTTATCTTTCTTTGCCATAATATCACCGATGATAATTTATAAATGTAATTTTAATTCTCTGTTTAATTATTATGAAATTTACACTATTAAATAGTTAATGATTATCTTGTTTTTAAATGTTTAAATTGTTAATATTCATAATTAGTTTTGTTTAAAAAATTTTTGCGTTAAAAAAATCATTAAATATCTGTTTGTACAATACTATTTTTAAAGCAAAACTGCAATCATATTTATATATTTTATTTTTTAAAAAGGCTTAATAATAACTAAATTACTCATAATCAAACTCAAAGGGATGTTAAATGGACTATTTCGAAGAATTAGAATCAGAAACCAAAAAACTCTACAAAATAGCAGGAGAGGCTCGTTCAAAGGGGCTTGATGTGGAAACTGAAACAGAAATACCCCTGGCCAAGGATTTAGCTGAAAGAGTAGAGGGGCTGGTAGGTCCGGAAGGCATTGCAGAGAGAATTAAATTTCTGGAAGAAAAATCCAGCAGGGAGGAAGCAGCATTTAAAATAGCTGCCGAGATTGCATCAGCCCCCTTGGATGAAAACAGTAAAGAGGATGAACTGGCCCAGAGGGAAGTCATGGCTGATCAGGCACTGCGTACTGCTCTAGCTATACTCACTGAAGGTGTGGTGGCTGCACCACTGGAAGGAATAGCTAAGGTAAGAATTAAACAGAATTTTGACCGTAGCAATTATTTTGCAGTTTACTTTGCAGGTCCAATTAGAAGTGCAGGAGGTACTGCAGCAGCTCTGGCAGTTTTAATAGGAGATTATATTCGATGGGCTATTGATTTAGCTCCTTATGTACCTATCGATGCTGAAATAGAGCGATATGTGGAAGAAGTGGAATTATATGAATCAGAAGTTACTAATCTACAATATTCGCCTAAACCTGACGAAGTACGTCTAGCAGCACGTAGTATTCCTGTAGAAGTTACTGGAGAACCTACTGATAAAATTGAAGTGTCTCACAGGGATCTAGAGAGAGTAGAAACCAATAACATTAGAGGTGGGGCTTTACTGGCTATGGTGGAAGGTATTATTCAGAAAGCACCTAAAGTACTTAAATATGCTAAAATACTGAATTTAGAAGGTTGGGATTGGTTAGAACAATTTTCAAAAGCACCAGCTAAAAAAGATGATGAAGAAACCGAAATCAAAGCCGATTACAAATATATCCAGGATATTATTGGCGGGAGGCCGGTGCTGGCCAACCCTTCAGAAAAAGGAGCATTCCGACTTAGATATGGAAGATCTAGAAATACTGGATTGGCGGCAATGGGTGTTAGTCCGGCCACTATGGAACTTCTAGAGTTCCTGGCAGTAGGAACGCAGATGAAAATAGAAAGACCGGGAAAAGGTAACTGTGTGGTCCCGGTGGATACCATAGATGGGCCTATTGTTAAATTAAAAAATGGAAATGTGATTAAAATATCCACCACGGCAGAAGCACGTAAATTAAGGCCTCAAGTAGATGAGGTTTTATTTTTGGGCGATATGCTGGTGGCTTTCGGTGAATTTTTAAGAAATAACCATGTTTTACTACCTTCGGCCTGGTGTGAGGAATGGTGGGTTAAAACCATTGAATCTGCTGAAAAATACGACCTAGAAAAAGATCCACTTGATTTAAAAACATTAATAATGAAAAAAATAAGTGCTGAGGAAGCATTTAAGATATCAGATGACTATGATGTACCTCTACACCCAGAATACACTTATTTCTATCATGATGTTTCTATAAAAGATTTAAATCTACTCCGTGAATGGATATTCACTAAAATTGATGAATATCAAGATGGAGACGAGCTAAAACTAGATATGTCTCCTCAAAAAAGGATTCTAGAAGTCATTGGTGTTCCTCACATCATGATGGACTCTCAAGTGATTATTGCTCCTGAAGATGCCCAAACATTGACTAAAACTCTTCAAAATCCATTGAATGAAACCCTGGAAAACACATTAAAAGCGGTTAATGAAGTTGCTCCGGTTGAAATCATGGCCAAAGCCCCTACCTACATTGGAACCCGTGTGGGGAGGCCGGAAAAAACTAAAGAACGTAAAATGAAACCCGCACCTCATTCTCTTTTCCCTATTGGTAATAATGGCGGGAGCCGCCGAAATATTGTAGAGGCTGCCAAAAAGGGCAGCATAACTGTAGAACTGGCTCGTTCTAAATGTACCGAGTGCCAGATTAGTTCATTCCAATCTATATGTCCTCATTGTGGATCACCTACTGAGCTAGCCCAACCTGGAAAGAAAAAGATTAATATAGCTGGACTCCTCAAAAAAGCCTCGGAAAATGTGGGTGTACGTAAGATGGATGAAATAAAAGGAGTTATAGGGATGATATCTGAGGATAAATTCCCAGAACCTCTGGAGAAAGGAATTTTAAGGGCTAAAAATGAAGTTTTTACCTTTAAAGATGCTACTATTCGGCATGATTCCACTGACCTGCCTTTAACTCACTTCACTCCTAAAGAAGTGGGAGTAGAAGTGGAGAAACTAAAGGAAATGGGCTATAAAAAAGACTGTTATGGGGCGGCACTGGAAGAAGAAGATCAAATATTGGAATTAAAGGTTCAAGATGTGGTAGTATCTGAGCATTGTGGCCAGTATCTTTTAGGTGTAGCAGGCTTTATTGATGACCTTTTAGATAATTTTTATGGTCTGGAACGTTTTTACAATGTAAAACAAAGAAAAGATTTGGTTGGTCATTTAGTAGTTGGACTGGCCCCTCACACATCTGCGGGAGTACTGGGTCGTGTGGTTGGATTTACCAAGGCTGCGGCCTGTTATGCTCATCCTTTCTTCCATTCTGCTAAGCGGAGAAACTGTGACAGTGATGAAGACTCTATCATGCTTTTAATGGATGCATTATTGAATTTTTCCAAGTCCTACTTGCCCAGCACTCGGGGAGGAAGTATGGATGCTCCACTGGTTCTATCTTCCCGTATAGATCCTGAAGAAATAGATGATGAATCCCATAATATTGATGCTATGGAGTCATTCCCCTTAGAGTTCTATCAAAAGGCCCAAGAACATGCCAAGCCATCTGATGTTCTGGATTTAATAGATAATGTGAAAAATCGGCTGGGTACCCCAGATCAATACGAGGGAATAATGTTTTCCCATAATACTTCTAGTATCCATGCTGGACCAAAAGTATGTCTTTACAAAACCTTACCTACTATGAAAGAAAAAGTAGAGTCTCAGATTCAAATTGCTGAGAAAATAAGGGCGGTAGACCAAAGGGGAGTGGTGGAAGGAGTACTAACTTCTCACTTTTTGCCAGATATGATGGGGAATACCCGGGCATTTTCCCGGCAGAAGGTAAGATGTACTAAATGCAATTCGAAATATAGGCGCATACCACTCACTGGTGAGTGTAAATGTGGTTCTAATCTCATATTGAGTGTTTCTAAAGGTTCAGTGGTGAAATACAGGGAGATTTCCAGGGAACTGGCTAACCGTTACCCTATAGACCCCTACCTCATGCAGAGGTTGGACATTTTGGAATTTGGAATAAATTCTCTATTTGAAAGTGACAAATCTAAACAAAGTTCGCTGGATGTATTCCTGTAATTTTCAATGAATTTTTAAATTTTCAGTCGGCTTGCCTTAAAATTTTTTATTTTCATTTTTTTATTTTTAATATAATTAAATTTATTAAAAAATGAGAATAGAGATATTTGGGAGTTTTGTTCGTCTCTAAGACCTTAAAAAAACGAACGATAAAATAACTTATATAGTGCTTTAAACAAAAGTTAATTTAGATTTTGATTGCGTATTACTCAAATCTAAGGTGAATATTGCTTTTCATGAACAACTATGTTCCCTAGAGTAAGTCAATTAAAAGAATATTAAATAATATCATAATTTTAATAAAATGGTATGTAACGTGGGTGATTATATTGATGAAGGATGCGCGAATAATAGCTGCTCTACCAACTAAGGCAGAGACTTGCGTACTAAAAAACAACGGAGTAAACGAAAAATTCAGCCATGACAAACTGGTAAAGTCCCTCCTTATGGTAGGGGCTCCTTTATGGGCTTCAGAAAAAATTGCATCTCAGGTGGCCACTGCGGCCTATGATGGGATAACTACCGCCGAAATAAAGATTCTGGTTTATGATTATCTTAAAGAAATCAAAGAATCAGCAGCGGATAGATATTTGGCTACTAACAAGCTCCGAGTACGCACTACTAGGGATAAAATTGAAGGTTTTGATCAAAAGAAGATCGAAAATACTTTAATTCAGGAAACTGGTGCATCTGAAAAACTGGCCCATAAAATTGCATCTGATGTATGGAAAGAGCTTAAAAAGTTAGATGTTGATTATTTAACTGCTCCTATGATACGGGAAATCGTAAATACTAAGCTGGTAGAAAATGGCCTGGAAGATTTACGTAGAAAATACACTCGGCTGGGGATTCCGGTTTACAACATTACTAATTTAATTGAAAACGGCTCCCGGGACAATGCTAACATGATTCACAACCCGGAAACCGTGCACAAATACGTGGCTGATGAGGCCCTAAAACAATATGCTCTGGTGCACATTTTGCCTAACCGGTTGGCCGATGCCCATATGTCCGGGGATATACACATTCACGATTTAGAATTCTTTGCTGGTAGGCCTTTAAACTGTCTCCAGCACGATTTAAGATTATTTATTAAGCACGGACTGAAAGTAGATGGTACTGGTGACCACACTTCAGTAGCTGGACCTCCAAAACACATGGAAACCCTCATGAATCACGCTGGTGAAATAATGTTGGCCGCTCAACAAAACATGAGTGGTGGACAGTCCATGAGTTTATGGAATGTGTTCGTAGCACCATTTGCCAAAGGATTACCCTATGAAAAGGTTAAACAGGCAGTGCAAATGCTTATATTTAACCTTAACATGGCCTATGCAGCTCGGGGATCTCAGGTACCATTTACCAGTATGAACCTGGAATTCAATGTTCCTAAATTCCTCCAGGAAGAACCAGCATATGGTCCTAAAGGTCAATTGGTGGGAACCTATGGTGACTTTGAAGAAGAAACCCGAATGTTACAGAGGGCCTTCACGGAAACACTTCTAGAAGGAGATTCAGATGGAAAACCTCATCTCTTCCCTAACACTATTTACAATATCCGGAAAGAAACCCTAAAATCAGAAATGGAAGAGGACCTCATGCGGGTGCATGAGCTTTCTGCCAAATACGGAACTGCTTACTTTGTAAATATGCTTGCCAGCTACCGGGGAGATATGGCTAACTATATGGGATGCAGAACTGCCTTGCAGGATAACTGGACTGGAGATTGGGATACTGATTGTCTTAGAACAGGAAATCTGGCCTATGTTACCTTAAACCTGCCACGTATTGCTTACCAGTCCCGGGATGATTCAGAAGTGTTTGATTATCTGGACTCTCACATGGACATGGCTGTAGAGGCTTTAATGCTTAGAAGAGACCAGGCCATGGCGTGTTTAAATGATTATAATCTTTTGCCATTCCTTCATCAAAAGTTCGGTGATGAAATGTACTACCGGATTGAAAACTCCACCCTGTCCTTTGGTTTTGTGGGACTTAATGAAATGCTACAATCCTACCTGGGAAGTGGAATTGATGATGGGGAATCCAATAAATTTGGAATAAAGATTTTAGAACACATCAATGAACGGGCTGATAAACTAAGAAAAGAAACAGGTCTTAGATGGTCCGTACTCCAGACCCCAGCAGAATCTACGGCCTACCGGTTTGCTTCACTGGATAAGGAAAAATTCAAGGATAAAGCAGTTACTCAGGGAGATAGAGGTGCTTATTATTACACCAACTCTTCCCACGTACCAGTGAACTCTGACGTACTATTACCTGAGAAAATAAAGATAGAAGAACCTTACCATAAACTCACAGCAGGAGGCCATATATTCCACGCCTTCATGGGAGAATCATACTCCAGTGCCGAATCACTTATGAGTTTAACTGATAAGATCTCCAAAAAATCAGATATTGGTTTCTGGGCCTATTCCTCTGCTTTAAGTTTCTGCATAGGATGCAAAACTCTTATGAAAGGCCTCAATGATCAGTGCCCTACCTGTGGAGAACGAGACGATGTAGAATGGTACGACCGGATTACAGGATATGTCCAGCAAGTTGGCCGGGCCAAGTCTGCCTCTGGTGGATGGAATAAAGGTAAACGTCAGGAATTATCTGATAGGAAACGATTCGAGAGATAATCTCGGATTTTATTTTTTTTATTTTTTAATTTAATACTTCAATTTTAAAGGCCTTCATGGAACGCAGATGTGTGGTGATAACTATTCATGATAAAATATTATTGGATGATTTGATTATTCAAAAATTAAATTCAGAACATGATATTTCTAATTTTGATTGTGGTGATAGTGAACTAAATGGGTTTCTTCTAGAGAACTCTATGGTTGAAATGAAGGCTAAAATGAATGTAACTTATTTAACCACTTATAATTCAAAAATAATAGCTTATTTTACCCTTTCTTCAGATTCTATTAAAATTAATTCAGATGATAAACAATATTTTAAAGAAAAAGGGATAAAGTATGTAAATTTTCCAGCTTTAAAGATTGGTAGACTTGCAGTGGATAAAAATCACCATAAAAATGGCGTGGGAACTGAAATTATACTTAGGATTGTAGGTTTTATAATAAATTTAAGTGAAAGAATAGGATCTAGATTTATAACAGTAGATGCTTATGTAAATTCTTATGATTTATATTAAAAATAATTTTGTTGAATTTACGAAAAATAGAAATAGTAAGTATATAGCATTATATTTTGATCCATTTAAAAATAATTTAGATTAGAAAGGGTTACGTTTATAAGCTTTTTTAGCTTTTTCTATGAAATCCTTCTCTTTATTAGTTAACGGAGTTTTTATATTCTTTAAAAACTTCTTAGCATCTTCACCATGTAATATTGGTGTTGGATTTATTGGTTTGGCCATTATTTCATCTCAATTTTCGTTAACACTAATAATTTGATACCTATGTATATAAACATTTTATGGATGAAATTATTATAATATATTGGTTGTGTTAATTTGAATCACCAAAAATTCATCCAAGAGGCCATAAAAGAGGCCAAAAAATCTCAGAAAGAGGGTGGCATCCCCATTGGGGCCGTCCTTGTGGAAGATAATAAAATAGTGGGCCTGGGCCATAATCGACTCTTACAAGAGACTTCAGTTATTTTGCACGGGGAAATGGACTGCCTGGAAAGTGCAGGCCGATTACAAGGTGTTGATTATAAAAAATGCACTCTTTACACCACATTATCTCCATGTCCCATGTGTTCGGGGGCTGTACTTCTTTATAAAATTCCAAGAGTGGTTATTGGGGAAAATACCACCCTTATGGGGGCTGAAGATCTTCTGGAGGCCAATGGGGTGGAAGTAATTAATCTGGGCCTGGATGAGTGTCGGGAAGTTCTGGAAGAATATATTAAGAAAAATCCTGAGCTTTGGGCCCAGGAACTGGAGCGAGTGGGTGGGGCCACGGATTTGGATAATTGATTTTATAATTTTAATATTTCAATATTTTTTCAAAATATAATTTGAATAAATATTTAACCATTTACACTACATTGTAAATATTATTTCATTTTCTCAATATTTTAAACACAAACCTTTATTAATAAGTATTACTTTATTAATCATATCGAATAATCGGAAGAGTTGTTATGAGTAGGATAATAGGGATCATTTTATGTGTGCTGATAGTATTCTCAGCCATCAGTGTTAGTTTTGCGGCCCAAATAGGCAGTACCAGTTATGGTTATGTAACCAAAGAAGTTTACGGAAATCAAAGTTCTAATGATACTATAATTCTTATAATTGGTATGCATCCTCAGGAAAATGGAATACATACGGCCACCTTGAATGCAGTGAAGAATAAGTCATCTAAATTAAATAAAAAATATGTCATTTATAAGGTGCATGTGACCAAAGATGCCAATGATTATAGCAAAGGGAGAATGAATGGCCAGTTACTAGCTCAAAAATTCATAGTTCCGGATGTTCCCGGTGAAAATCCCATTCTGGTTATGGACATGCATGAAAATCACTACAAAGACAGTGGTTATAAATATGCCCGTTTCTTATATCCTATTTCAAAGAACGCACTAACCACGAAATATGTAAATGAAATAATTTCTAAAATGCCATTTTTAGTTTCATATGCTCCCCCAAATCCTACCAGTACTCAGTATGTCACGGTTCCTATTGCCAATAAAGGAATAAACACCATAATCTATGAAACTTACATGTATGACTCGGTGGCCAAGAAAGCAGCAGATGCAAATAGTCTTGTTGAAGTACTGGACAGCCCAGCCATAAATAAACCTGCAGTAACTGCTAATCCTGCAGGGGGCATATATAATGTGCCAAAGAATGTGGTACTCACTTCTAAATCTGGAAGTATTTACTACACCACTGACGGAAGTACTCCCACCAATAGCAGCACGCTGTACATCGGGCCCATTAAAATATCCTCAACAACCACTTTGAAATTTATTTCAATAGGTGAAGATGGCAAACAGTCCCCGGTTTTCACCCAAAAGTACGTGATTGATAAAGTAGCCCCGGTGATGGTTTCAACCACTCCTAAAAATGGTGCAATAAAGGTTTCCAGGTCATCCACTATTTCTATTAAACTCAGTGAAAACTTTAAAACCAGTACCAACTGGTCTAAAATTTATATTAAAAATCTCAGAACAGGAAAAATAGTCGGAATCACCAAATCCATAAGTAGAAATATTCTAAATATTAAAATGACGGCCAAAAGAAGTTCTTATACTACTTATCAAGTCTATATTCCTGCCGGTGCTTTAAAAGATCTGGCGGGTAACAATTTATCTAAAGGATACACTTTTAAATTCAGAACCGGAAGATATTAAACAATTATTTTCTTTTTTAATTTCCTTTTCCTTCTTTTTTTTAAATTGTCTTAGAGCAAGAAAATTTATCATATTAATGCCATAGGAATTATTGGTGAAACCTGTTTTGGTGTTAAAACATGGATGAATTATTTTTAATATTATTATTCTCCTTACTACCTGCTTTGGGGACTTTTGGGGGAGGAATTGCTGCAGAATACATTACCATAAATCGGAAAAATTTAAGTTTAGCTTTACATGTAGCGGCCGGGGTTATTTTAGCCCTAATCAGTGTGGAATTAATTCCTCAAGCATTAAAAGCAAGCACTCCCTGGATAATAATATTAGCATTTGTTACCGGTGGCCTTTTCTTTGTTACCATTGATCAGTTAATTGACTTTGTTCAGGACCGATTAGGTGGGAAAAAGTCCAAAACCGCCTGGGCCATATTTTTTGGGGTGGCCATTGACTCCTTTACTGATGGTTTAATGATTGGCACCGGGGCTTTAATAGATTTACAACTGGGGTTATTAGCCGCTATAGGGGTTGTATCGGCTGATATTCCTGAAGGTTTTGCTACTATTGCAGCATTTAAAGAAAAAGGCATTAAAAAGAAAACAAGAATTATTTTGAACTTCTTTGCCAGCGTGCCGGTTTTAAT
>Ga0351897_1038_pt1 | contig 33005 bp, 27 predicted proteins | sample BONcelHT113001C4_FD_206876 | JGI IMG/M metagenome (GOLD analysis project Ga0351897, IMG submission 206876) | Enriched cells from coal bed in the Powder River Basin, Montana, United States - BONCAT cells T11 rep1 HSBNCT.T11.300.1.C4 ... | reverse complement strand
TTGGACTTTTCATCTCCCAGGAAATAATCCAGCTGCATGGCGGAAAAATCTGGACGGAGGCTCGGGAGAAGGGCAACACGTTCATATTTGAAATTGCCAAGGCGCCTTGATTTTCACGCTAACAATGACTTTATAATTATAATATTGATCAGGAAAGGAAACAGATATGTCTCAAGCCCAATGTTCCGAATGCCGCCAGCATCTCTCTGAAAAGGAGATGATATCCCGGCTGGATGAAATCCTGGCGGGATACAAAAACACCGAGGGCGCCGTGATCCCTGTTTTGCAGACAGCGCAAAACATGTTCGGTTATCTCTCCAGGCCGGTATTGAAAAAAATCAGCCAGAAACTGAACAAGCCCTTCAGCGAGGTTTCGGGCATTGTCAGTTTTTATTCGTTTTTTTGCACCGTCCCCAGGGGAAAATACCTGATCAGGGTATGCCTGGGCACCGCCTGTTACGTGAGAGGCGGCAAGGGAATCCTGGAAGCCCTGAAAAGGGAGCTCGGTATTGACGTGGGACAGACGACAAAAGACCGGCTTTTTTCGCTGGACATTGGGCGCTGTTTCGGCGCCTGCGGAATGGCCCCTGTTATTATGGTCAACGACACTGTTCACCAACGATGCAAGGCGGTAAAAATTGATGAAATTTTAAATAATTATAAAAATAAATAAGCTCTGAGAAGGACCATGCTCAATGACAAACTTGAAAATAATATCAAATATTGATGAGCTGAACCGGCTTCGCCAAGAAGTTCAGCAGCGCGATGCCTCACGAAATACCAATGGTAAAACAACAATCAGGGTCTGCATCGGCGGAGGATGCCTGGCATCCGGATCGCTCCACCTCAAGGAAGCCCTGGAAGAGGCCCTGAAAAAGCGCAACCTACATGATAAGATCTCCGTGGTCGGAACCGGATGTCTCGGCCCGTGCTCAGCCGGCCCTGTTCTCCTGGTTGGGCAGGACGAAGTATTCTACGAACAGGTGACGCCAGCAGATGCCGAGGAAATAGTCGAGAAGCATATAGTCGGCGGCGCGATAGTTGAAAGGCTTTGCAGGAAAAATCCTGCAAACGGAAAAGCGATCGTGAAAATGAACGAGATTGATTTTTTCAAAAGACAGGTGAAAATTGTCCTGCGTAATTGCGGGTGGATTGACCCGACAAGTATCATGGATTACATCGGGACCAACGGGTACCAGGGCTTGGCCAAAGTCCTTTTTGGCATGTCTCCCGACAAAATACTTGAAGAAATGAAAAAATCCGGCTTGCGCGGTCGCGGCGGAGCCGGCTTCCCGACCTGGCTCAAGTGGTCATTTGCGAGAAAAAGTGCCGGTAATACTAAATATATCCTCTGTAACGCCGACGAAGGCGATCCGGGCGCGTTCATGGATCGCAGCATCCTTGAGGGAGACCCGCACAGCGTGATTGAAGGCATGATCATCGGCGCCTTCACCATCGGCGCCTCGCAGGGATACGTCTATGTGCGCGCCGAATACCCGCTGGCAGTTCAACGTTTGCAACAGGCCATTGATGACGCCAGGAAATGCGGCTTGCTCGGCTCAAATATCCTTGGGAGCAAGTTTTCTTTTGACCTTGAAATACGAATGGGCTCGGGCGCGTTTGTCTGCGGTGAAGAAACTGCCCTTATGGCATCCATTGAGGGCAAAAGGGGCGAACCCCGTCCGCGACCGCCATTTCCGGCGGCAAAAGGACTGTGGGGCAAACCGACCGTATTGAACAACGTTGAAACATACGCCAACGTCCCGATCATCATGATCAAAGGCGGAGAATGGCTCTCTTCTTACGGAACTGAAAAGAGCAAGGGCAGCAAGGTATTTGCCCTGGCCGGCACAATCAACAACGCCGGGCTGGTAGAGGTTCCGGTCGGGACGACACTCGGCGAATTGATTTATGATATCGGCGGAGGAATCCCGAAGGGCAAGGAATTTAAAGCGGCGCAAATAGGCGGTCCTTCGGGCGGCTGTATCACCAGGGAACATCTCAATGTTCCCCTGGATTACGAATCTTTGAACGAGCTTGGGGCCATTATGGGATCCGGCGGGCTGGTGGTAATGGATGAAGATTCATGCATGGTTGACGTGGCGCGGTTCTTCCTTGAATTCGTCCAGGAAGAATCCTGCGGCAAGTGCGTGCCGTGCCGCGTCGGCACAAAAAGGATGCTGGAAATCATCAATCGCATCTGTGAAGGCAAAGGCAAGTTGGCGGATATCGACACCCTTATTGAGCTCGGCCAGCAAATCAGGGACACTGCCCTCTGTGGTCTGGGACAAACGGCGCCCAACCCGGTTTTATCAACCATCCGTTATTTCCTGCATGAGTACGAAGAACATATCAATGAAAAGTACTGCCGGGCCGGAGTCTGCCCCAGCCTGGTTAACGCTCCATGCCGGAGCGGCTGCCCGGCCAACGTTAACGTTCCCGGTTTTGTTTCGCTAGTGGCCGAAAAACGCTACGCCGAAGCACTGCGCCTGCATCGCAACCGTAATCCATTCGCCGCGATTTGCGGGCGGGTCTGCTTCCACGTTTGCGAAAGCAAATGCAGGCGATCCACGCTCGACGATCCTGTTTCAGTCCGGGGCATCAAGCGTTTCATGGCCGACCAGGAAATTACCATCCAATTACCCGAGGTTCGCGATAACAGTGAAAACGCCAAGCGTAAGGTTGCTGTGATCGGCGCCGGGCCGGCCGGTCTCTCATGCGCCTATTTTCTTGCGCGACTCGGCTATCGCCCGAAAGTGTTTGAGGCCGAACAACGACCCGGCGGCATGCTTGTGCAGACAATACCTTCCTACCGCCTGCCGCGCGAAATTGTCGCGCGCGAAATCAGGATGATTGAGGGCATTGGCGTGGATATAATCACCGGCCAGCGGCTTGGAAAGGATTTTACCATATCCGGTCTGCATGACCAGGGTTACGAGACTGTTTTCGTCGGCGTCGGATCCCCGACCGGGGTCCGCATGAGTATTCCCGGGTCGGACGCCGAGGGAGTAACCGACGCTATGAATTTCCTGAGAAGCTATAACATCCGCGGATCGGTGCCGGTTGGCAAGAATGTCGTGGTAATCGGCGGCGGCAATGCGGCCATCGACACGGCCCGAACCGCCGTCAGGCTCGGAGCGCAGGCTGTGACAATAGTCTATCGCCGCGCGCAGGAAGACATGCCGGCTTACCTTGAAGAAATCAGTGAAGCACTCCAGGAGGGAGTTGCCATCAACGCACTGACCAACCCGGACGAAATCACGGTTGTCAACGGCAAGGTTAACGGCGTTAAATGCCATCTTATGAAACCCGGGAAATTTGACCGGTCCGGGCGGCGGCGCCCTGAAAAATCCGGTAAAAACTTTTTGATTGAGGCCGACCAGGTTATTTTTGCCATTGGGCAGACGATTGATTCGTCCGATCTTTTCCGCCATGACGAACTTCAGCCAATAAGCGGTTACCGCATCATGAGCGATCCTTTGACCGGCCAAACGTCAATTCCGTGGCTTTTTGCCGGCGGAGATGTCGCCAGCGGACCGATGTCGGTCATCCACGCCGTGGCGGGCGGCGAGCGCGCGGCGGTCGGCATGGATGAATTCCTGACCGGCCACAAGCACGCTTTCTGGCGCAACGAACTGCAGGTGGACACGGCCTTTGACATGAACGCCGACCCGGCGCCTTTTCCACGCAAGAAAATGGCCCTCCTGCCGGTGGACCGCCGGCGCCATAACTTCAATGAAATTGAAATCGCATTTCTTGAAAATGAAGCTATCAAACAAGCCAAGCGCTGCCTGCGCTGTGATTACGGCAAGGCCCTAACAAACGTTTATTAAAGGAGTTTTCATGCTTTCCGCATATGTCAATAACGTTAAAGTTGAAGTCCAGGAAGGACAAACTATTTTGAAGGCGGCCGAACTGGCCGGTTTCAGGATCCCGACCATGTGTTACGTGGAAGATAAAACACCGCAGGGCGCGTGCCGCGTCTGCGTGGTGGAAGTCGAGGGGGCAAGGACGCTCATGGCCTCCTGCTGCACGCCGGTGACTGACAAAATGAAAATATTCACCAATACCAAGCGGGTCCGCGAAGCGCGGCGAAACGTGGTGGAACTTCTGCTTTCCGAGCACGAAGGCGACTGCAAGACCTGCACGCGTAACAACGACTGCGAGCTTCAGGCTTTGGCGCGCGAACTCGGAATTGACAATGTCCGCTTCCAGGGCGAAAAAACAGCTAAAAAAATTGATGATACCACCCCCGCCCTTACGCGCGACAGCGGCAAATGCATCAAATGCCGCCGGTGTGTCACGGTCTGCAACGAAGTCCAATCCATAGGTTCAATTTACCCCCAGTCGAGGGGCTTCAAGACAAGCATCGGCCCGGCCTTTGATTCTAATCTTGAAAACGTCATTTGCATCCAATGCGGCCAGTGCGCGGCCGTCTGTCCGGTCGCGGCCATAACTGAGAAAAACCACGTTGACGGCGTCTGGGAGGCTATTGACGACCCTGAGAAATTCGTAGTCGTCCAGACCGCCCCGGCCATCAGGGCCGCCCTGGGCGAATGCTTCAACAACGAGCCCGGCACCCTGGTCACCGGCAAGATGGTCACGGCCCTGCGCCAACTCGGCTTTGACGCGGTATTTGACACAAACTTCACCGCGGATTTGACGATCATGGAGGAAGGCACTGAATTGCTGATGCGCTTGAAAAAAAGCCTCCAGGAAAAACAGATGTCGCCCCTGCCCATGTTCACAAGCTGTTGCCCGGGCTGGGTCAATTTCACGGAGCATTATTACCCGGAATTCCTGCCGAATTTGTCAACCTGCAAATCCCCACAGCAAATGTTCGGGGCGATTGCGAAAACTTTTTATGCTGCCAAAATCGGCAAAAAGATAGAGGATATCACGGTGGTCTCCATCATGCCCTGCACGGCCAAGAAATTCGAGCAGCAGCGGCCCGAAATGAACAGCAGCGGCTTGCGCGACGTTGATTACGTCCTGACCACGCGTGAACTCGGACGAATGATCAGGCAGTCCGGCATTGAATTCAACGCTCTCCCTGACGGCAAGATGGACTCGCCGCTTGGACTTTCATCGGGCGCGGCTGATATTTTTGCCAATACGGGCGGCGTAATGGAAGCGGCCCTGCGCACGGTTTATGAAATCGTCACCGGGCGCGAATTTCCCGGGAAAAACCTGCACCTTGAACCGATAGCCGGCCTGGACGGCATCAAGCAGGCTTCGCTTAAGATTGAAAAAACCTTGAAGGAATGGTCTTTCCTCGAAGGTGTCGAGGTGAAAGTCGCTGTCGCCCATAGCCTTTCCAACGCCCGTAAAATCATCGAAGCCGTAAAAAATGGCCAAGTCTTTCATTTTATTGAGATTATGGCCTGTCCCGGCGGATGTATAAGCGGCGGCGGACAGCCGAGGTTTACGGACGACAAGACCCGGATGAAAAGAATCAAGGCTATATACAAGGAAGACGAGGGCAAGAAACTGCGCAAGTCGCATGAAAACCCTGAAATTATCCAGATATACAAGGAATTCCTGGATAAGCCGCTCGGTAAGAAATCGCACAAATTACTGCACACGCATTATTCGGCAAAGATTATTTAAGTCGGTCAGGTGATGGGAAATGAAAACTGAAGAATACACGATCGGGCAAACGACCGCAGGTAATAAAAATTGGCTGGCCGGGAAAATCAAGCCTGACCAGCTTAAAAAATATATGACCGGCGGAAATTGCTTCATCAATGCGCCTGATATTGAAAACTGCCTGAAAATCAACGGGGAAACTGACCAGGCCAGAGTGCGGGATGTTATCAGCAAATCCCTCGCTATCCAGACCCTGACCCCCGACGAAACCGCGCTCCTGCTGAACGTTGAAGACCGGACATTATGGAACGAGATGGAAGCTGCGGCCGGAGTTGTAAAGAAAAAAGTTTATGATAACCGCATTGTCACCTTTGCCCCTCTTTACTGTTCCAATCTCTGCGTCAACGACTGTCAATATTGCGGTTTCCGCAGATCCAACCATGCAATCCAGCGCGACCTGCTGACCACGGAGCAGGTCAAGATGGAAACCAAAATTCTGGCGGGTGCGATCGGCCATAAGCGCCTGATCGTGGTTTTCGGAGAACATCCGCAGTCCGACACGGATTACATCGCATCCACGATCGAGACAATCATGGGCGTCAAGGTCAAGACACGTAAGGGACATAACCAGATCCGCCGCTGTAATGTAAATGCCGCGCCCATGTCGATCGAGGACCTGAAAACCCTGCACGAGGTCGGGATCGGCACTTATCAGGTCTTCCAGGAAACATATCATCCCGCCCAGTACCGGGCACTCCATCCGGAAGATACGGTCAAAGGCAACTACCTCTGGCGGCTATACGCCATGCACCGGGCGCTGGAAGCCGGATGTGACGACGTCGGCCTTGGCGCTTTGTTCGGGCTTTACGACTGGAAATTCGAGGTAATGGGGCTGCTTTATCACGCGATTGAACTTGAAAACAGGTTCGGCATCGGTCCTCACACGATCTCGTTCCCACGCCTTGAGCCGGCGGAAAACACACCCTTGGCTAAAAACTCCCCCTATAAGGTCAGCGACACCGATTTCCATAAACTGGTAACAGTCATCCGCCTTGCCGTTCCCTATACCGGCATGATCCTGACTGCGCGCGAAAACGCATCTATGAGGAGAGAGATCCTGCCGCTCGGCTGCACCCAGACCGACGCTTCAACCAGGATCGGAATCGGCGCCTATGCCGATGCCAATCTTGAACAGCATGGCAGGAAACAGCAGTTTATTCTGGGCGACACACGAAGCCTTGACACCGTGGTGCGCGAACTGGCTAAATCCGGTTGTATAACCTCATTCTGCACGGCCGGTTACCGCTGCGGGCGAACCGGCAAACAGATCATGAGCCTCCTGCGCTGCGGCAAGGAAGGCCAGTTCTGCAAGCTCAATGCCGTAATCACTTTCCGCGAATGGCTGGACGATTTTGCCAGCCCGGAAACACTGGCCGCCGGTGAAAAAATAATCGCGGCTGAAATCGGGGAAATAAGGCGAAAATTGCCGGCGCTTTATCCTCAATTCATGGAATTTTACAACAAAACCGCAAATGGCAGTCGTGATATTTATTTTTAAAGGTTGAAGAAGTTGCAGAAATCATTAACAATAACACCAAAGACTGGCATATTGTCTTTTAAATTCTTTCCATTCTTTCTGAATATGCACGAGAATAATATCTTGCGTTTTTAACGGAATACAACAACTGTCAACCAATACCAGGAGATGATAACATGGCACAAAAAGTACTGATCATAGATGACGATCCTGAATTTGTAGAAGCTACTTCCAACCTGCTGGACGCGCAGGGATACAAGGTAAATTCCGCGCCAAACGGCAAGCTCGGCGTTGCCAAGGCCAAAGAGGAAAAGCCCGATATCATCCTGCTCGACGTCATGATGACCCGCAACACTGAAGGCTTTGAAGTCGCGCGCGAATTGAACAAGGATAAGAAGCTCCAGAAGGTCCCCGTCATCATCATTACAGGGGTCCGAAGGGAAATGAGCCTGCCTTTCGGATTTGAGCCCGATGACGCCTGGTTGCCGGTAAAAGGTGTCCTCGAAAAGCCGGTAAAGCCCAACGTCCTGCTTAAGACCGTCGCCCAGTGCATCGGCGAAAAAAGCAACCCCGCATAAAAATGAATGCGCCCAGGGGATTGCGGTTGCATATCGGCATCTTCGGCAGGCGGAATGTCGGCAAATCCTCCGTTCTGAACGCGCTGGTCAAGCAGCAGGTTTCCATCGTCTCAGAAACGCCCGGCACGACCACTGATCCCGTTGAAAAGACGATGGAATTCAAGCCGCTCGGGCCGGTGGTATTCATTGATACCGCCGGCGTTGATGATTCCGGCGCGCTCGGTAATATGCGTATCGCCCGGACGATGAAAGTCATCGACCGAACCGAGCTGGCTCTGCTCGTCGCCGACGCGTGGTCCGCCTACGAAAAAGACTTAATCACGCTTTTCAAAAAGAAAAACATCCCGTGCGTTGTCATTGCCAATAAATGCGACCTGGGCGGAAAAGGCACGCTGCATACAGGAGCCGCGGCGCTCAATTGCAGGTTTATCGTCAATGTCAGTGCGACCGAGCTGACCGGCTTTGCCGAACTGCGTGAAGCCATAATCCGGGCCGCGCCTGAGGAATTCCTTGATCAGGCCGCCCCGATGGCAGGAATTGTCCGGCCTGATGACCTCGTCGTTCTTGTCACTCCGATAGATCTCGAAGCCCCGAAGGGTCGCCTGATCGTCCCGCAGGTGCAGGTATTACGCGACCTGCTGGACCATGACGCCTGCGCGCTGGTTGTAAAGGAAAACGCCCTGGCCGGGGCCCTGGCCGGGTTGAAAAACAATCCGGCCCTGGTAATCACAGACAGTCAGGCATTTAAAAAAGTCGCCGAAATAGTTCCCGAAAAAATCCCCCTGACCAGCTTTTCAATTATTTATGCGCGCTTCAAAGGCGACCTAGCCGAGATGGTTTCCGGGGCAAAGGCAATCGCGAAACTGGCCGACGGCGATAAGATTTTAATCGCCGAGGCATGTTCGCATCATCCCGTGGAAGACGACATCGGGCGGGTAAAGCTGCCGAAATGGCTGAAGGAGTTCACGAAACGCGACCTTAAAATCAAGGTTTGCGCCGGGCGGGATTTCCCGGAAGATTTAAGCTCATACAAGCTCGTGATCCACTGCGGCGGGTGCGTGTTCAACAGGCGCGAACTGCTCGCACGCATTGAGAAAGCCAAAAAAGCTCGTGTGCCGATCACCAATTATGGACTTGCCATCGCCTTCCTCGCGGGCATATTCAACCGCGCCATAAAGCCGTTCAAAAAAGAACTGGCGCTTTAAGTTGACCCGATATTAAACAGGCACGCCGCCTTATTCATCCATGTTTTTTTTCCTTGCACTCACATGCAAAAAAGATATTGTTTGCTCAATTTGCGGGGGAGTAGCGCAATTGGCTAGAGCATCGGCTTGTCACGCCGAAGGTTGCGGGTTCGAGCCCCGTCTCTCCCGCCATCCTTCGCTCTAAAGTCCCGATAAAACATCGGGACTTGAGCTGCGGATGGCAGGCCATTACAATTATCAATCAACAACCTGCCAGGCGAGACATCAGATGAAAAAAACAATTACAGTGATAATTATATCATCACTGTTTCTGTCAATCCATACACTGCGCGCCCAGGCGCCCGAGGGAACCGCCGCAGCGCCCCTCCCCGGGCCGGAATACCCGGGCGAGAACGATAATTACGGATATGATATTTTATCGCGCGCGGAACAGATGATTCAAAACAATGACCAGGCCGGAGCGATGAATCTGCTCTCGATAAATTTAGACCGTTTCACCAGGATGCGTGAAATGTTTTTCAACAAAATGGTAAGCTTATACCTGGCGCAGAGCAATATCTCCGAAGCCCGGTCCTTTTACCTGCAAGCCGCGAAACAGGACCCGGGGCTGGCCCGGTCCGGTTTTGGCCTTATTTATAACCATTATCTCGGGAAAGGTGATCGTGAAGCAAGCGCTGCGTGGACAGAACAGCTCACGGCGCTGACCCTGCCCGAGGATTTGAACGCACAAGCCTTCACCTGGCATTTACAGGCGATCTGTTCCAAGGGGATATCCGGCCAGACAAGCGATCTGGCGAAAACAATTATTGCCAGATTCAACACTGAAATATGCCGGTCAGTCTTTGCACCAGCAATTACAGACCTAATCAACAGCGGAAAAATAGATGACGCCATGAGCCTGTTGACAACTATTGAAAAAGACGCGAAAGGCAAGGACGCGCTGCGGTCAATGGTCTTAACCGAAAAGACAAGAATTTCGATAATGCAAAAACGCTGGAAAGAGGCCGAAACTTTCATCATCAAGAACGCATCATCCTTCTCTGACAACGATCTGGCGGGTATCATAGCCTTCTATGCTTCAGCGGCTAAAAACAAAGAAGAGGTTGACGGCGCTGACCGGATATGCGCGCATGTGATCAATAACCAGAAGGACAAGAATGCCGCCAGGAACATGGCTGCTTCCTGTTCGCTGAAAATATTAAAATCAGACGACCAGCTTTCCGAGATACCCGGGAGGCTGGAAAAGTTTATGGCCGCCGGAATCGACACTGCCAATCTCTATACGCTCTTCAACAACTATTTTTATCTGGTTACCCTGTCAAAAAACGCCGACTTGACGAAGAAAATCCTTGTTTTCGGAGAAAAACTTTTGGACAGGCTGGACAGGCCGGAAGATCAAAAGCAACTAACAGTACTTCTCTTGGACGGCTACTTCATTCTCGGCGATTACGCCCGTTCGCTGGAGATTGTAGAAGCAAACATCAAGCTCTGGGAAACGGAATGGGGAAATTCTGCCAAAGATAAAATCGGGGCGCACTTAAGCCTGAATAACAAAAAATACAAGGAAGCGATTGAAGGTTTCAGGAAATACATGGATTACGTCGCAAAAAACAATGAAATTCTCCGTGATCCTGTTACCGGCCAGATTTATACCAGCGACATGGTGCTCGGTTTTAACGCCATGCGAATAGGCGACATATTGCGGGATAATCTGAAAGACGAGGATGCCGCCCGTAAAGCCTATGATGAGGCTGAACAATATTATATTATAGCGACTGCCAAAGTCGGGCCGAACAGTAACGAAGCAAAATATATTGAAGAACAAAAGACCTTGCTTGCTTCACGCAAAAAGAAATAAACCCCTAAGTCTGCCGGCCGGGTTTGCCCGGGCTGAGACATTGCCGTCCATGATTTGGCTGTTTTTTTGTTCAACGCTTTCCTGTCGCGAGCTGTCCTGGAAAATGCGTGATGTTTTTGATAATTCATTTTCTTGGAAAATATTTCATTTACGTATAATGTTAAATTTACATAAGCCATGAGTAACGGTCACTTAAACAGCGGCAGTGTTGGAATTGTTGCAACCAAACAAGCGCAACTAAGCCTGCCGCCGGGGGGGTTGAAGCTTGAAAACGGAGGCATACTGCCCCAGATTCAGGTGGCTTATGAAACATACGGCTGCCAGTCCAAGGACGGCCATAACGCCGTCTATATCTGCCATGCCCTGACAGGCGACGCCCATGTTGCCGGATTTCATTCAAAAGAAGACACCAAGCCTGGCTGGTGGGACGCAATGATTGGTCCCGGAAAAGGCATCGACACAGATCGTTTTTATGTCATTTGCGCCAACATCCTCGGCGGATGCATGGGCACAACAGGGCCATCCTCCATTAATCCTCACACCGGAAAGCCTTACGGATCAACTTTTCCCTCGATCACGATTGGCGACATAGTGACGGTTCAACAACTGCTGTTACGTCAAATCGGCATCAACCGTCTGGCTGCGGTTGTCGGCGGGTCTCTCGGTGGCATGCAGGTGCTTGAATGGAGCATCCGTTTCCCGCAAATAGTGGATAAATGTGTATGCATCGCCTCCGGCATGAATCTTTCCGCCCAAGCCCTGGCCTTTGATATTGTGGGACGGAACGCCATTACCGCCGACCCGGCATGGTCAAATGGAGATTACTACGAAAACGAGCAAAAGCCGGCTCAGGGTTTGTCCCAGGCACGCATGATCGGCCACATTACCTACTTGTCCTCGGAAAACATGAAACGCAAGTTCGGCCGAGAAAAAAAGGAATTACAGGAACCCCTGCCCCGCTTCTCAACTCCGTTTCAGGTGGAAAGCTACCTTGATCACCAGGGTTCAAAATTCGTCAACCGTTTTGACGCCAATTCATATCTCCATATTACCGAGGCCATGGATGTTTTTGACCTGACGGAAAAAGTCCATGAACCATCAGAGGCTTTCCAGGCCGTTTCCCCCAGGACCCGTTTTCTTGTAATCGCCCTCAGTTCCGATTGGCTCTTTCCTCCTGAACAATCTCTGCAACTGGCCAGCTCCTTAGTCCGCGCCGGTAAAAAGGTTTCATACTGCCTTCTGCGATCTCCATATGGGCACGACGCATTCCTGGTGGAGATTGATCACCTGGCGGAGGTCGTTCGCTCTTTCCTGGAATCGCCTGACACCCCGGTCTCATCAGCTGAAACGCCGACGCACGACCGATCATCATCTTCTGATTTACTTCATTCCGACGGCAAAAAGCACCAGATAACTTCCGATTACACGCTCATCACCAGGCGGATCCAATCCAAGTCACGGGTGCTTGACCTCGGCTGCGGCGACGGGAAACTGCTTTGCGAGCTGTTCGCGCGCAAAAAGATGATCGGCCTCGGGATGGATATCGACCTCGCAAACATAATCAGTGTCATCCGCAAGGGACTTGATGTGTTTCAATGCGACCTGGACGCCGGTCTGAGCTCAATTCCCGATAATGCCTATGATTACGCCATCCTGAGCGAAACCCTGCAGGTTGTGCGCAAGCCGCGAGAATTGCTGAACGAGATGCTGAGAGTGGCCCGGACCGGACTTGTCATATTTCCCAACTTCGGTAACTGGCGATACCGCCTGAGCCTCGGCGTGAACGGGAAAATGCCCGTGTCCGATTCGCTTCCGTTTGACTGGTATGACACGCCGAATATCCACCTGACCACCCTCCGCGATATCAGGGTCCTCTGCGCCATGGACCATATCCGCATCATCGAGGAAATCTGCCTCCCGCGCGGGTTTCCGGACAATACATTTATAAAAATCGGCTGGCGAAATCTTGGCGCCGACCGTGTCCTGATCGTTATCACGAGAGATAAATGAGCGTGTTCAGCAGTGCAAGTGAAACAGGGCCGGGTAATATCCTGTTCTATCATCCAAAGGAGAAAGCAAATGAAACTTAAAGAATGGATAGACCGCTCGCTTCCCGCAATAATAGACACTCTGGCCACCGATATTAATTGTCCGGTTCTGACCAATACCGAAAAAGGATTTAATCTCGCCAGCCAGAAGGCAGTGCATGCTGTCGTAGACGATTTTCTGGGAATTTTATTCCCCGGCTGCCATGGCTCAGGCCCGATGCTTGAACGGCACCTCGATGACTTCTACGGCGTCCAATTGCGGTCGGCCACCTCACACTTGACCGAACAGACCGAAAGCGCCTTTCGCTACCAGTGTTCCTTTGATAAATGCAAAGACTGTTCGGACTGCCGCGAGCGCGCTGAACAGGCAATAATGTTTCTCATAGAACATTTGCCGGAGATCCGCGGGATACTTCAGCAGGATATTCAAGCAGCTTATGAAGGCGATCCCGCGGCAAAATCACTCATGGAAATTGTAATGAGCTATCCCTGCCTGCAGGCGATTGCCATCCACCGCATCGCCCACCTGTTATACCTCAAGGAAGTTCCGTTGATCCCGCGCGTCATGTCCGAACTGGCCCACTCGCGCACGGGCATAGACATCCATCCCGGGGCTCGAATCGGTTCCGGATTCTTTATTGATCACGGCACCGGGGTGGTGATCGGTGAAACCTGCATTATAGGAAAAAACGTGAAGATTTACCAGGGTGTAACCCTGGGCGCCCTGAGCTTTCCAAAAGACGAACACGGCAACCCCATCAAGGGAATCAAACGCCATCCCGAGGTCAAGGATCATGTCACCATATATGCCGGCGCCACGATCCTTGGTGGAGAAACTGTCGTTGGTGAAGGCGCGGTGATCGGCGGTAACGTCTGGCTTACCCACTCCGTCCCTGCCAGGGCAAAAGTATACAACCGCCAGCCAAAGCCGGAAATAAAAATTACCGAATAGCATGCAGTTATGAAGTACAAAGCTTTTTTATCTTTCATCCTTTTCCTGCTTTTGTACCTTCACCTTGCCGCCGCGCATGCCGCTTCGCAGGCTTTCCCGGACATTGTCTGCGATGAGCCGGAATTCTTTTTTGGCGCTGCGACCAACACCCAGGACATTATCCACGAATTTATTTTATCCAACGAGGGATCATCACCTCTCTATATCCGGTCGGTGAGAACTGACTGCGGGTGCGTTGCGTCAAAACTCGCAAATGACACTCTTGCTCCCGGCGAAAACACGGCATTAAAGATCCGACTTGATCTGGCCAAAAGAAGCGGTCCGCAGTTCCGGCGCATCATCGTTGAATCCAACGATCCCGACAAACCCCGCATGATCCTTGCGATGGCGGGCGAAGCAATAGCCCCGCTTGAGATAATTCCCGATCAGATTTTCTTTGGCAACATCCATGTTTCCGCCGCGGCTCAACAAACCTGCGAAATAAAATTCAGCGAGGGCGACCAATCATACATACATTCCGCTTCTGCGCTCTCCCCTTTTTTTGTCACCGAGCTGATTTCCTTGAGGCCGCGCCGTGATTATAAAATCAACATCAGAACCGTTCCACCCCTGCCAAAAGGATCATTGCAGACATCACTGAAAGTTGTCACCGACCATCCCCGTTTCAAAACGCTTGAAATACCGGTGCAGTGCCGGGTTGTCGGCGATATTTATTCAATCCCTGAGGAAATCACGGTCAAATCTAAAGACGGGGCCCCGGTCGCGCGCACGTTCTTGGTTTATTCAGGGTTAAAGCAGAAATTCAAGCTGCTCAACGTGAATGTTCCCGTAAGCGGCATGGAGGCGCGCATACGCACGATGTCATTTGCCAACGGATACCGCGTGGACCTGCGCAATATAGTACCCTCGCAGGAACTAAACGGGAAGAATATTGTGGTAGAAACTGATTGTGAAACAGCTCCGACGCTGAACGTGCCGCTTCGCCTGCAGGAAAAAGCACCTTGAGCGTGGTTAATATTATTGGAACAAATCAACAGAGGAGATATTGTCATTAAAATATATATTTTTGTGGACATGGAAGGCACAAGCGGTGTATCCGGAAGCGATTTTGTTATAACCGATAAGAGGTTGTATGCTGAAGGCCGCCGATATTACACAGAAGATGTCAACGCCTGCATCAAGGGTTGTTTTAAAGGCGGCGCAACCAGTGTGATAGTGCGTGATGGCCACGGCTCCGGCAACCACATAATTTGGGATGCCTTGGATGAGCGCGCGGAGTTGGTCCAGGGCAATAGCGGTGGGCAGCGCTTCCCTGGAATCGATGAATGCAATGCTTTGATTTTATTGGGATATCACGCCATGGCAGGAACTGCTGGCGCGCTGCTCGAACACACGTATTCTTCCGCCGGCATACAGAATTACTGGTTGAATGGCAAACGGGTTGGCGAAATCGGCATCGATGCCATGATCGCGGCCGAGCATGGCGTGCCAACAATACTGGTAACCGGAGACGACTACGCCTGTCGTGAAGCAAGCGAATGGATACCCGGTGTCCATACATGCATTGTGAAGTACGGCCTGTCATGCAATGGGGCACGCCTGTTACCAAAAAATGAAGCCCATCGATTAATCAGCGAAGCTGCATCTTGCGCGGTCGCCAAGGCCTCGCAAATATCCCCAATCAAAGTCACCTGCCCAGTCAAGTTGCGTGTTGAAGTGGTTGAACGTGGCGCCATCCCTGATAAAAATATGCCTAATATCGCGATCATCGACGGCCGCACTTACGAGCGCACTTCTTCAAGCTTAGAAGGTGCACTATACGGCCGGTAATTTTTATATGGTTTCAGGCGATAAAACCGACCTGCTCGGTCTTGAGGCTATCCGGGGGAACTTCAAGTAGAAACCTGGAAGGCGAAAGGAATACCGCGCCTCCGTTCTGATCGCGTCGCACGGCCGGCATGCACAAATACAGGTCGTCCTTGGCCCTTGTGACGGCAACATAGAACAAGCGCCTTTCTTCTTCATCGCCGCCAGCCTCGTTGAGCGAACGGGACGAGGGGAACATGCCCTCCGCGGCCCAGAGGATAAAGACCGCCCGCCACTCCAGCCCCTTCGCCTGGTGCACCGTGCTCAAACGCAGACAATCTTGTGCTATCCCATCCATGCGATCCATATCGGAATCAAGGTTTGTAACCAGAGCCACTTCATTAAGGAACTCCTCCACCGATTCAAACTCGGCCAAAAACCCGACCAGCCCTTTCAAATCCTCCAGGCGCCGTTCGTAGTCGTCATAATTATCAAGCAGGTAAAGGTCGTAAAAGCGGCTTATAAAATCGATTATAATTTTGCCCGGGTCACATCCCTGCCCACCGGCCTGGAAGTCATTCAATATTTCCTCAATCTTTCCCCATGATTTTTTGGCCGCGGGGGAGATCAACCTGGATAATGCCAGCCTCTGGGCGGCGTCACGGATGTTAAAGCATCCTCCCAGCTGGCGCCAGATCTTTGCCGCAGTTTTTTCTCCAATGCCCGGCAGCAAACACAATAGTCTTTCAAAGGCAAGCTGGTCCTTCTCGTTGTGAATGATGCGAAGCAAAGAACAGGCGTCCTTTATATGGGCTTGTTCAAAAAACCTCACCCCGGACATGACCACGAAAGGAATCTGCTCGCGCGACAATGCCAATTGCAGTTCAAGGGCGTGATAATGCGCCCGATAAAGCACAGCTATGTCGCGCCAAGCCAGGCCGGACCTGTGCAAGCTGCGTATTTGTTCAATAACGAATCTGGCCTGATGATCACCATCACGCAAAACCGCAAAAACTGGCTTGCGGTAACTCGCGCGCGTTGAACGCAATGTTTTTTGAAATTGGTGGGGATTGCCGGCAATGCATGCGTTGGCCAGAGCCAATATTTCAGGAACACTGCGATAATTGGTTTCTAATTTAAAACGCCTGGCATCGGGATAACGCTCGGGAAAGGTCAGGATATTACGGTAATCAGCGCCGCGCCAGGAATAGATACTCTGGAAATCATCTCCCACCACCATAAGGTTGCGATGCCGGCCTGCCAGTAAATCAACCAGGTCGGATTGAATCAGATTGGTATCCTGGTATTCGTCGACCAAGATGTAAAGGAATTGTTCCTGATAGTTCAAGAGCGTTTGCTTGTGCCGGCTTAACAGCTCATATCCGTTTATGAGAAGATCATCAAAATCCATGGCGTTTTGAACACTTTTTTTTTCCTTGTATAACCTGAGGACAGCAAGAACTTCGGAGAGATTTACCTTGTGATCACCAAAATAGGCCTCAACGGCTTCTTCCAGCTCGCGCCGCCTGTTGACCGCACCGCTCAAAAGCGACATGAGCACCTCGGCACGGGGAAATTCACGGTCAGTCAGTTTCAGCTCCTTGGCGCAGCTTCGTATCAAGCTTATGGAATCATCGCGGTCAAGAATTGTGAAATCGAGCGCGTAGCCGATGAAATTGGCATGGCGACGCAGGATGCGATTTGCCAAATGGTGGAAAGTCCCACTCCAGAGCCCACTCACCTCGGGCCCGACGATCGAACGGGCGCGGTCCAGCATTTCGCGTGCGGCCTTATTGGTAAAGGTCAACAGCAGAATACGCCTGGGTTCAATTCCGCGGGCAACGAGGTTCGCCACGCGGTAGACAAGAGTTCGCGTTTTCCCAGTACCGGCCGCGGCAAGAACAAGCAATGGACCATCGGGCGCATGGACAGTTGCAATCTGCTCCGCGTTAAGCTCGCGTTCGAAATCTATGTTTAGCTTCATCGTTTGACACGGATAGTCGCAAGCAGTTTAGATCGCACCTGAGCCTGACTCGCAAAGGATTTAAAGGTATCATTCATCAGCCTCGTTTTTTAGCGAAGCATGGTCAAGGCGCGCATGAAGCTGAAGCAGGTCGGTTATATTTAAACCTTTAAGAACACCGGCCGCGCCGGCATCAATCCTTCCGAGCACATGCCGGATAGCCGGATTAAGGCGTTCCAATCCAAGACTTTGCGGGGTCGATCCCGACCTGAGCATTGCATTAAAGACATCCTGCACATGGATGGCCGATGGAGTTTTCAGGAGAACGTAGCGGCCATCACCCCCGGCCGCTTCAACCAGCAGCCCGGCCCTGACTAATTCCGCAACAACTTCGTTAATCAGGCGCACGGGCACACGGTGCAAGCGGGCATAATCTGATATTCGGAAGCAGGGCACATTAACCAGCATCGGCTGGGCAGCGTGTGAAATAATTGAAAGGGCGAGCATTATCTTAGACTGGGGACTAGCGCCGGGCGCTTTCATCTCCATCCTGTATGTTGAATGATTCTGAAATGCAAAAACAATTTCTGCGCCAAGGAGCAGGATCTGCCACGACAGGTACAACCATAAAAGAAAAATCGGGATGGAAGCAAATACCGCGTATATCGCGTTGAACTGACCTATGCTTATTTGAATCTTTAGATAAATTTGCTGCCAAAAAAACCACATCGAACCTCCGATTACGCCCCCGATAATGGCAGAAAGAGGGGAGATTTGCGTATTGGTCATAATGGCATACAGGAAAACGAAGGCCACCCAGGTTGCAACAAGCGGTAATATCGACAAGGCATGGATATAAATAAAAAAATCCTGACCGACACGGTCCTGGATCAGGCCGGCAACACTGTGGCTTGCAAGCGACGCATTGAATGCGCTGGCGGCTGCCAGCAGTACCGGCACGACAATAATAACGCTGAGGTAATCGGAAAATTTACGGCTTATCCTTCGCGGCGAAGTAATGCCCCATATGCGATTAAACGACATTTCCATGCGGTTCAAAACCTGCAGAACAATCCAAGCCAGCAATGCCAGCCCAATAATACCCAAAAATGAAAAATCGGTATTTCGCACCTGATCAAGCACACGGAAAACAACTTGCCGCACCTGCTCCGGCATGAATGCCGCGATGTCGCCGATTTTTTGTACAGCAACATCACTGATACCGATCCGCCGCATGATCGAAATGGCCAATGCCAGAACCGGCACAACGGCCATAAGCGAATTGTATGTCAATGCGGCCGCATGCAGCGGGCAGTCGTTCTCACGGTAACCTTTTAATACGAGAACAATAATCCGCATGAAACTTATGCCGAAACGTTTCACGCGTGAAAGAGAACCGATATCGATTTCCCAAATATCCTCTAAAAAACGGCGCTTTGGGGGATGATTGCCGTCGGATCGCGATGTTTTTTCAGGAATCATTATTTATTACCCCGCCTGTGCTTGTAAAGCGTCCAAGCCGCCAGTGTCTTGGCATCTATTATTTTACCGGATGCAAGCATAATTTCAATCTTACGGGCATCAAAACAGAAAACGCTGATGTCTTCATCATGGTCAGCACGACCCTTAATTACCGAGGGTATAACTTCGGCAAAATAAATTTCAATTCGCTCGTCACAAAATCCTGGGGCCGAGTAAATACTGCCAAGGCGTCGAAGCAAGACAGCCTTATATCCGGTTTCTTCAAGTATTTCCCTGCGGGCGCAAACCGCCGGACTCTCGCCCGGCTCGCGCGTGCCTGCCACTATTTCCAGTATATTTCTTTCAAGCGGCTTGCGAAACTGGCGCACAAATACAAATTTACCGTCAGGGCGGCGACAAAGCGCGGCAACCGCGCCGGGATGACGGACAATTTCGCGTCTGGCCTTACGTCCGTTTTTCAGCCTGACATGAATTAAATCAATGCTGATCAGACGTCCTTTGAATTTGCGCGCTATATTAATGGTTTTTTCATTCATTCTAATGCCAACAAAGCCCGTAATTTACATTAAAATTTGAATAAAAGGAAGGTGAAAATGGGCCTTTCTACCGCCGAAAGTATCGAATAAAGCGCCAAACTTCATTATAGCCCCCGCAGACGCAGAAAAATGCATATCAAAATGGTATTGACGTTGATATTTTTTGATGTATTATTATTAGTTTTGATAATTTGCCAACGTAGCTCAGCTGGTAGAGCAGCGCATTCGTAATGCGCGGGTCGTCGGTTCAATTCCGACCGTTGGCTCGGTTGTAAATTAAATTAAACAACACCTGCATTCAGCCAACATATGAAAAAACGCAAAAAGCAAAAGAATCTCCGGAAAAACACGGTTAAAAGCAAAAAAAACGTGAAAATAACCGGGACGAATATTTTGCGCATTAAAAGACCGGCCCTTAAGCTAAAAACCGGAAAACATAATTTAACCCGCTCTGCTCAAAAGCATTCAGCCAAATCCGGCAAGGACAAGCAAACTCCTCAAGACGCCGAAGCCTTGAAAATCAGCTCGCAGCTGCGGATAAAGCTCAGCAGCGATGAGCTTCACGAAAAAGTGAAGGAGTTGATTAAACTATCCCGCGATCAGGGCTACCTGACCTTTTCGGATATTAATGAAAGCCTTCCGAACGATCTTATTGATCCCGATGAGCTTGAAGGATTTATCCTGCTTTTACGGGGAATGGATATTGAAATAATCGACTCATCGGATGTGGAGCAGTACAAAAAGCAGGCCGAGAAAGCTGAACGGGTCGAACAGGCCAAATCTCTTGACGCCATGGATGATCCGATCAGATCGTATATTCATCAAATGGGCCAAGTGCCCCTCCTGACCAGAGCCCAGGAAGTTGAAATCTGCAAGCGGATTGAGGAGGCTGAAATCAATTCCCGGGCCCTCTTTAAGGAATTCGGCTTTTCTATGGAAGCTTATTTCGGGCTTGCCGATCACCTGGAGGAAGGGAAAGAGCGTTTTGACCGGATTATCATGGACAAGCATATCGAGGGTCGCGATAAATATTTCCGCATAATGCCCGCGCTGAAAAAGAAGGTGCGTTCGGCCCATGTAAGATTATCCAAATTTTTCATCAAGACGAACAATGACCGTGCCAGCCAGGCCAAGCTAAAACGATGGGCTGCGGTTTTCAACATCCATCATCGCGCTTATGCAAGGATACTCGACAGTTTCCATTTTAAGCAGAAAGCAATTGAGGACTTTGTCACGGTAGCGGATAAATATCATCTGCAGTACAAGGAATGCGCCGCACGATTGCATAAACTTACAAAACGCAAGCATCCGAACAATGCCGAGTACAGGTCTGAATTACGCACAGCACAATCCGAGTTTAAAAAACTTGAAACGATTTTCTGGATGAAGGGCGATCAATTTGACGCCAAGTGCAAGCAATTGCGCGAATGGCTTAAAAAGGGACAGAAAGCCCGAACCGAAATGGCCGAGGCAAATCTGCGCCTTGTAATCAGCATCGTTAAAAAGTACATGAACCGGGGCCTGATGTTCCTTGACCTTATCCAGGAAGGCAACACCGGCCTGATGCGCGCCGTTGAAAAATTCGAATACAAACGCGGATATAAATTCAGCACTTATGCCACCTGGTGGATTCGCCAGGCGGCAACCCGCGCAATAGCCGATCAGGCCAGGACAATTCGTATCCCTGTTCATATGATTGAAACAATCAACAAACTGGTCAGGGTACAAAAGCAGTTATTGCAGGATTTCGGCCGTGAACCCACCCCGGAGGAAGTCGCCAGTGAAGTCAATCTCCCGGTTGAACGTGTCCGCGAAGTTTTTAAAATGTCCCAGCAACCAATTTCCCTGCAGGCCTCCGTCGGGGACAGCGACGACACGACCTTCGGCGATTTTATTGAAGATAAATCCGCCGAAAACCCCTCGGAAATGGCCGCCTACAGCCTGTTGCGTCAAAGGCTTCAGGAAGTTGTGCACACATTGTCCGAGCGGGAACAGAAAGTTGTCCACTTGCGTTTCGGTATTCTTGACGGGTGTCCGCGGACCCTGGAAGAAGTCGGGAGCATGTTTAATGTCACCAGGGAGCGTATTCGCCAGATTGAGGCAAAAGCCTTGCGCAAGATGCGCCATCCGACAAGGCTGCAGAAACTGGAAGGTTTCCTTGATATAAAAACATAAAACGGGGAGGTTGCAATGAAAATGGTAACAAGAAATTTAGACCTCAGGATTTGCCTGATAATATGTTTTATCGCTCTGCCGTTCATATCTATGCCGGTCATTGCCGCGCCGCCGGCCACAACACGCATTGAGATCAAAGCCAGGCAAAGGAGCGGCAAGGAGATGACCAAGGAACAATGCCTCCAGCTGATCAACAGTGTCAATCTCAGCAAGGACCTGCGCGGGGCCAAACTGGATGAAATTGACATATCGGGCGCGAATCTTGTCTCCGCGGATTTATCTGAAGCCAATTTGAAAAAATCAATTCTCAAAGGCACCAATCTCGGCCGGGCCAATTTGAGTAAAGCCAACTTGGAAGGCGCGATTTTGTATGAGACCGATCTGAACGGCGCAAACTTGAATAACGCCAGCCTGAAAAACGCCAATCTGATCAGGGCAAATCTGCAAAATGCCACTCTGATCGGGGCGGACTTGAGCAAGGCCATCCTTGTTGATGCCGATTTAAGCGGCGCCAATCTCACGGGAGCCACCATGGATGGAGCCAAGACAAACGGCGCTGTCTTTAAAGACGCTTCTATGCCCGACGGCCAGATCCATCCTTAATACTATTTTTTATGGCGGCCAGTTCTAGTTATGAAACATATAAAAAAATACCTTGCCGAATCATCGGCGATTGCCTCAAGGCTCAATGGCCGGGCCATTGCAGGTATAATTGAAAGCCTGGTTTCCGCGAGAAGGCACAAAGGGCGAGTTTTCGTGCTTGGTGTCGGCGGCAGCGCCGCGGCAGCCTCGCATTTTGTCAATGACTTGCGCAAGCTGGCCCACCTCGATGCCAGCGCCCCTACCGACAATGTTGCCGAACTGACGGCGCGCATCAATGACGAGGGATGGGATAACTGCTTCGAAGGCTGGTTAAAGGCCGGCCGGCTTAAACAAAATGACGTTGTTTTTGTCTTCTCGGTAGGAGGAGGAGACTTGGAAAGGAACATAAGCCCCAACCTTGTCAAGGCCTTGCAGTATGCCATGGAAAAAAAGGCAACCATACTGGGCGTGGTCGGCCGCGATGGCGGTTATACCTCCAAAGTTGCTGATTCCTGCGTTCTGATCCCGGTTATCAACAAGAACAATGTAACCCCGCACACGGAATCATTTCACTCGCTTGTTGCCCATTTAATTATCTCTCACCCCCGTCTTCAAATAGCATCGGCCAAGTGGGAATCAGAATCTGAAAAAAAGTAATAGAAACAATTTTCTATTACTGATTATTTATGCGTTAAATTCATAATTGCTGGACTGTTTTTTATGGAAAAACGAATAAATACCCCTGTTTTCAGCGACCTGACTATTAAAATATTTGCCGATGGGGCGGACCTTGATTCGATCATCGACGCCTACGACAAAAAAATTGTCAAGGGGTTCACTACCAACCCCACCCTCATGGCCAAGGCCGGCATCACTAACTATCTGGCGTTCGCCACAGAAGTGCTGCGGGTTGTGCGTGATTTACCGGTTTCTTTCGAGGTTTTTTCCGACGACATCCCCGGGATGAGGCGCCAGGCCATGAAGCTCAACGAGCTCGGCCCAAATGTTTACATTAAAATTCCTATTACCAACACCATGGGGGTTTCGTCAGCTCCTTTAATTCATGAATTGGCCTGGCAGGGCCTGAAACTTAACATAACGGCCATCATGACCACTGAACAGGTTCAAGAAGTGGCTGAAGCCCTGAAGCCTGACGTGCCCTCTATCGTTTCTGTTTTTGCCGGGCGGATAGCCGATAGCGGTCGTGATCCTCTGCCGATTATGAAACAATCTCTTTCTATTTTAAAGCCCTTGCCGGCCGCGGAGCTTCTGTGGGCGAGCCCGCGCGAAGTCCTGAACATCGTCCAGGCAAACGATATCGGCTGTCACATCATTACTGTCACCCCCGACCTGCTTGCCAAGTCGGTCAACCTTGGCAAAGACCTGGAATCGTTTTCGCTTGATACTGTTAAAATGTTTTTTAACGACGCCGCGAAAAGCGGCTTTTCTATCTGAGCATGCCGATGGCAAGTTTTGTTTGCGAGATGCATATCACGGTGCACAAGGATGATTAGTACCTTATGCATGAGAAACTGAGATAAAAAACAAAATATTACCACGGATGAGACGGATAGCACTGATATTGAATATCTTAACAAGGTCATGCTGGCTCACTTTATCAGTGAAATCCGTGAAATCAGTGGTTGATTTATTGGTTGCAGTTATGTGCCGCATTGAAATATACCGGAGATTATGTAATTATGATTATCACGCGCACTCCTTTCAGAATCACGCTCGGCGGCGGCGGGTCTGACCTGCCGTCCTTTTACACGAGTCACGGCGGCTTCATATTCGCGATGTGCATTAACAAGTACATGTATATCCTCCTCAATCGCAGATCGGTCTGTGACCGTAAAATCGTCATCCGCTACAGCCAGGTTGAGACCGTTGACAGCATCGAAGAAATAAAACATCCGCTCGCGCGCGAAGCCCTCCGCCTGCACAACGTTTGCGCCAACATTGAACTGACAAGCATCGCCGACATGCCCGCCAAAACGGGCCTGGGCTCTTCCGGCTCATACCTGACCGGGCTGCTCACCGCTATCCGCGCCTATAAAAGGGAACCTGCCTCGCCGGCGGACGTTGCCGAGGAAGCGTGCCGAATTGAAATGGATATATTGAAGGAACCGGTCGGCAAGCAAGACCAGTATATGTCAGTTTTAGGCGGCTTCAGGAAACTGGAGATAGACCGCGGCGGAAAAGTTACCGTCGGTCATGTGCCGGTTGATTTTGTAACCGCGAACGAGCTCGTTTCCAAGGCACGGGTTTATTACAGCGGAGTTCAGCGCTCGGCCACCGCGGTTTTAAAAAACCAGGACAACGCAACCCGCCAGAGTAAAAATCCGGATCACAATAAAGTCATCGAATGCCTGCTTAACATCAAGGATATCGGGCAGCGCATTTATCAATCATTCCTTGAACGCGATCTTGATGCTTTCGGCTCGTTAATGGATGAACACTGGAAATTCAAAAAAAGAATGTCCGCCTCAATCAGTCTAAACGTGCTGGATCAGCTTTACGAGGAGGTCAAAAAACGCTTCGGCGTTCTTGGCGGCAAAATCATCGGCGCCGGCGGAGGCGGGTTCCTCATGCTGTATTGCCCCAGGCCGGGACGCGAGCTGGATGAATTCATGGTTAAACACGGCATGCCTCGCATCAGTTACTTCCCCTCCCACCAGGGCGCCCGGGTGGTAAGCGATTTGACAGCGGTTGATGACTTTGACCAGATATAATTCAACCATGAAAAGCTCCTCCAAAAAACGTTATTTCATTACCGGTGGGGCTGGATTCATCGGTGCACATCTTGTAAACCGCCTCCTGGATACAACTGAAGCGGAAGTTATTGTTTACGATAATTTCAGCACCGGACGGCGCTGGCCATTCGGCGAGCGGGTTAATAATAAACGCCTGAAGATCATTGAAGCCGACGTATCCGATTTAGATCGCCTAAAGTCGGCCATGGCCGGCAGCGAAGTAATATATCACCTTGCCGCCAATTCCGATATTGCGCGGGCCGCCAATGAGCCCGGCATAGATTTCTGGAACAGTCTCTGCCTGACGTTCAACGTCCTGGAGGCCATGCGCCTTGGAGGCATGAAGCGTATCCTCTTTGCATCCGGATCAGGCGTTTATGGTGATGTCCCGCCCATACCGCTGCCGGAAGCCTATCCCCGCTCCATCCCGGTTTCAACCTATGGCGCCGCAAAATTATCCGGCGAATCATTTATCAGCGCATACAGCCACATGTTCGGCATCAAGGGGTCAGTCCTGCGCTTTGCCAATGTCGTCGGCCCCCATCAGACGCATGGCGTTGCCTATGATTTCATCCGCCGTCTCCTGAAAGACAAAAACCGACTCCTTATTTATGGCGATGGACGGCAAAGCAAGCCTTATATTTTCATCGATGATGTCCTCGACGCCTTTATGCTGATCGAGCATGAACAAACTGCCGGCTATGACATATTCAACGTCGGGACCGCGGACTATCTTACCGTTACCCAAATAGCCGGAATTATTTCTGATAAAATGAAACTTAAAAACGTGGTTTTTGACTATACCGGCGGCGCGCGCGGCTGGAAAGCGGATGTTCCCGTCTATCGGCTCAACACCGATAAAATCAGAAGCCAGGGCTGGCAGAACAGGCTTAACTCAAGGCAGGCCGTTGAAGCCGCAGTTGCAGCGATGCTGGAAGACGCTCGACTGGGTAAAATCGCGCCAGCCCCGTAAAATCATTAATCAGGAAAACATGGAACGTATTCTCGGCAACTCGGTAAAAAAGATCTTCGTCACCGGCGGCGCCGGATTTATCGGCAGTCATGTCGTGGATCAACTGGTTAGCCAGGGTTATCAGGTCTGCGCCTATGATAATCTTTCAAACGGCCGGCGCGAATACATATCAGCCCATTGCGGCAAGCCAAATTTTAAATTTATCAACGATGACATCCTGAATGTTGATTGTCTACGGAAAAGCCTCAATGGCTATGACCTTGTCTGGCACCTCGCCGCCAATACGGATATTATCGGTGGCGCTCAAAATCCGCGTCGCGATCTGAACGACTGCGTCGTCGGAACTTTTAACGTGCTGGAAGCCATGCGGTTGAACGGCATAAAGCTTCTGTTTTTTTCCTCAACCGGCGCGGTCTACGGCGAGCTCTGCCATGATACGCCGGTTGCCGAAGACGCCGGGCCGCTTTTACCTGTTTCCACATATGCCGCCGGCAAAATCGGGAGTGAGGCATTTATCTCGGCATTTTGTCACCTTTACGGCATTCACGCCTGGATTTTCCGCTTCGGCAATGTGGTCGGCGGACGCATGACCCATGGCGTTATTTATGATTTCATAAATAAATTGCGCGCCAATCCCGCTGAATTGCTTATCAAGGGCGATGGACGCCAGGAAAAAAATTACTTTCTCGTCGAAGAATGCATTGACGGCATGGGATGGGCTTTCCGCAACATACCCATGTCGGATGAAACCCCCTGTGATATCTTCAACCTGGGAACAACAAGCGTGTCAAAAGTAACCGACATAGCCGCCATGATCAAAACCGAAATGAGGCTTTCAAAAACCGAGATCATTATTGAGGGAACGAAACGGGCCTGGCCGGGCGATCAGCCAAGGGTGCATATAACCGTGAGCCGCATGAAAAAGCTCGGCTGGGTTACCAGGCATACATCCGACGAAGCAGTGCGCATTGCCGCCCGGCGGATTTTAAATTCCGGATCCAAGTTCAAGGATCCAGAGCATTGCTCCAATACACCGTTGGGACAGGAAACTTTCATTAATGAATAAGATCTGCGTAATAGGATTATGGCACCAGGGCGTGGTCGGAGCCGCCTGCCTTGCCGATCTGGGTTGTGACGTTATCGCAGCAGATCAAAACGAGGAGACCATACGCCTGCTTCAGTCCGGCAAAGCCCCGATTTTTGAACCTGGTTTGGAGCAATTACTTCAGAAATCATTACAGGCGGGCAAGTTGAGTTTTACGTCAAACCTGCGAGCGGCGGTCAAGGGGCGTGCATTCGTCATGATCATGTTTGACACCCCTGTCGATGAAAACGATCAAAGCGATTTAAGCGTTATTTTCTCGGCCATAAACGAGATTGTTCCCGATCTGGCAGATGATTGTGTTATTCTTGTAACTGCTCAAGTACCGGTTGGTACATGTGAGTTGCTTGAAGAAAATATTAAAAAAAACAACCCTTCATTGCGTTTTACCGTTGCTTACAGTCCCGAAAACCTGCAACTCGGCAAGGCGATTGATCGTTTCCGCAACCCGCCGATGCGCGTAATCGGCTCAGAGAGCAAACTCGCCCTTGATAAACTTGAATCGCTGTTGTCTGTTCTCGGTGACCAATGGGAACGCACTTCGTTGCGGACGGCCGAAATGATAAAGCACGCTTTAAACGGCTACCTTGCCGTTTCATTGTCATTCGGCAATGAGATCGGCAATCTCTGCGACATGGTCGGCGCCGACGGCAGGAGAATTGCCGAGATTTTGCGGACCGAACCGCGCGTAGGCACTAAAGCCATGTTATTGCCCGGCCTCGGGTTCTCGGGCGGTACCCTGGCGCGCGACATGCAAACCCTGCGCAACTTAGGACATAAATATGGGATGGCAACGCCGCTCCTTGACGGGACCTGGCAGTCAAATGAGGTTCATAACGGTATAATAACAAAAAAACTCCGGCTGCTTTTTAAAAACCTTGCAGGCAAAAGAATCACCGTGCTCGGCTTGACTTATAAACCCGATACAAGCACCCTGCGCCGCTCCATTTCCCTGGCGGTCATCAGGGAACTGATCAATGAGAAGGCGATTGTCGCGGCACACGACCCGCGCGCTGACCGGACTGAGATTTTTAAAGCGCTGGAAACGAATGCCGCTGATGGCAAATTCCGGTTTGAGGATGATGCCTATAAAGCCGCCCATGGCGCGGAGGTTTTGATCTTGATTACCGGATGGAATGAATATAAATCTTTGGATTATGCTGAAATTAAATCTTCGATGTCCGGCAACCTTTTAATTGATGCGAATAACCTGCTTAACAGGACCGATATCGAAAATCTCGGGTTCCAATACATAGGAATAGGACAAGGCTGCAAAACTGCATCAAAAAATAAAAAGGATAAACCATTATGAAGGTCGCAATTATTGGCGCTGGCCTGCAATGCCGGCGGCGTGCCCCGGTGATACTAGATGACAAGGGAATTGAATCGCTGGTCATTGCCGACAAAACACCTGCCAAGGCCGATGCCATGGCCAAATCATTAGGTTGTTCGGCGGTCACAACATGGCAGGAGGCTGTTGCAAGGCAGGAGATCGGGATTGTTCTCGTTTGCACCCCACCCTATGCGCACGCTGAAATCACCATCGCCGCACTGAAAGCCGGCAAGCATGTCCTTTGCGAGAAGCCGCTGGCGCGGACATTGGCAGAAGCCGGTGAAATGATCGCGGCGTCCCGTAAAAACAAGCGCACCCTGAAATGCGGGTTTAATCACCGCCATCACCCGGCCATATGGCAGGCAAAAAAGGCGGTTGATGATGGCATCATCGGCCAGCCGCTTTTCGCACGATGCCGCTACGGCATTTGCGGACGACCTGATTATGATAAGGAATGGCGCGCGGATCCCAAGCAGGCTGCGGGCGGCCAGTTCATCGAACAAGGCGTACACGCTATTGATTTATTCCGCTGGTTCCTCGGGGAAATAACCGAAACGGTCGGCATGACTGCCCGGCGTTTTTTCACCGGCCAGGCGATGGACGAGGACGGCATGGCCCTTTTCCGCACGGTCTCAGGCGCGACCGCGACCCTTCACACCTCACTGACCCAGTGGAAAAACCTGTTTTCGCTTGAAGTGTTCGGGAGTGACGGCTATGCCATGATCGAAGGACTCGGGGCCAGTTACGGGACCGAACGCCTCATGATCGGCAAACGCGATTTCACTGCCCCATTTAATGAAAGCGTGACGGAATACAGGAGCGGCGACATATCCTGGAAAAACGAATGGAAAGAATTCACCGCTGCCATTGAGGATGGACGCGAGCCGATCGGCAACGGGCTTGACGGCGAAAAGGCTTTAAGAATCGCGCTGGCCACATATGAATCTGAAAAGACGGGAATAATCATCAAGCTTTAACAGGTTCATGAATGGTGAACCATGAACCTTGCACCCTACGATGAAATTTTTAATCACAGGCGCCAACGGCTTTATCGGGAGCCATCTTGTTCAATACCTGCTTCAACAGAATCATTCAATCACCGCAATCGTTCATCGGAACAGTAATTTCATTTCATCATTAAAAGGCGATGTTAAAATTGTCTGCGGCGATCTGCTGGACAGCGCCTTTGTTAATATGCAAGCGGTAAAAAGTGATCCTGATATTATTTATCACCTTGCCGCACAAAGTCTTCCGCAAGTCGCCTGGCAGGATCCGGCTCATACTTTCAAAACCAACTTATTTTCATCTCTAATATTATTCGAAGCTGCCAGGCAGCAGGGCGCCCGCCCCCTGATCGTTACCGTTTCTTCCAGCTCAGTCTATGCTCCCGGCAACAAGGGCCAGTTGCTGTCCGAAACCGATTCTGTCCTGCCCGGCAGCATTTACGCGGCAAGCAAGCTTGCCATGGAAAATCTGGCAGGTAATTTCATTGAGTCAATTGGGCTGAAAATAATCATTGCCAGACCTTTTTTTATCATCGGACCGCGCAAAAAGGGCGACGTCAGCTCGGATTTCGCAAGGGGAATTGCGCGCATTGAACGGGGTGAAAAAGACGATTTAAGCGTCGGCAACCTGAATAATATCCGTGATTTTCTTGATGTACATGACGCGGTTTCCGCCCTGTGGAAGATCGCCATTCAAGGGAAACCAGGCTCCATTTATAACATTTGCTCAGGATATGGTCATACCGTCGGCGATCTGCTTGCGGTTTTTAAAAAGAACGCGCGGCGTGAATTCACAATTGTTAATGACCCGGACAAAGCGAGGCGCATAGACGATCCATTTAAAACAGGCGATCCGGCCAAATTATCCGCCTTGGGATGGAAGCCGCAGATTGGTCTGGATAATTCGGTAATCTCAATTTTGGATTACTGGCGGGCACAAAATACCAATTGAATACCGGAGATAATATGCAAGTTGTTATACTGGCCGGGGGAATGGGTACAAGGCTGAAAGCAATCGCGGGCGATCTTCCGAAAGCACTAGTACCTGTTGCCGGAAAACCTTTTATTGATCACCAGCTCGCGCTGATGAAAAAATATCACATTGAAAATGTCCTCCTCTGCGTAGGTTATAAAGGCGATATGATTAAGGAACATGTTGGGCACGGGGATTCTTTTTGTTTAAATATTTCGTACTCGCACGAATCAACGGACAAATTGCTGGGCACGGGAGGGGCCCTCATCAATGCTTTTCCGCTCCTTCGGGAAAGTTTCATGGTGCTCTATGGCGACTCATACCTGCCGACAGATTACCGGAATGTTGTCAGGGCTTTTGATAATTGTGATGCGCCAGCCTTGATGTGCGTCTATCACAACAAGAATAACTGGGATCAAAGCAACGTTAAAATTGACGGGGACATGGTGGTTTTTTACTCGAAAAAAACAGGAAATGAAAACCTTGAATATATCGACTATGGCTTGTCGGTTTATAAAAAATCTGTTATTGAAAGATATCTCAATGAAAGTCCGCCCTTGGATTTGGCTGAAATCCAGGAGGATTTGGTCGCCAGACGCGAAATGGCGGCGTTTGTTGTTGCTGAACGTTTTTATGAAATTGGCAAACCATCCGGATGGAGCGAACTTCAAGAATATCTGGATCGGTCGTGATATAAAATTGCATTATAGCTGAAACCGGGAATCGTATTGATATATGAAAAAAGCTGTATTCATTGATCGGGACGGTACCCTGAACGAAATGGTTTATAATAATACACACGGAATATTTGATTCACCGCATAATGCCGAGGAAGTTCGTTTAAAGCCAAAGGCGGCTGATTTTTTGAAAACTATCAGACAAACCGGTTACTTTGCCATTGTTGTTACCAACCAGCCAGGTATTGCCAAGGGAACCCTGACAGTGGAAAGATTGAATAAAATCAACAATAAGCTTTCAGCCCTGCTGGCCGCTAAAGGCGCCGGCTGGGATGCCCTCCTGTACTGTCCACATTATTCAGGTCCAGGTCATATAAAAAACAAATATTGGCGTAAATGTAAATGCCGCAAGCCCAAGCCCGGTCTTTTGCTTTCTGCCGCCAAAATATTCCATATTGACCTGTCGAAAAGTTGGATGGTTGGCGACGGCCTGAATGATGTCCAGGCCGGAAAATCAGCGGGGTGTCGGAGTATACTCGTCACAAACCTTAAAATAGAACAGGTTGAACACTTTTTCAACCTTGGCAAATGTCAACCTTTCGCCGTTGCCCGCGATTTAAAACAAACCGCAAGAATCATCAAAACCGGCAAACGAGGGAGCAAGACATGACAACCTTGAAAAAAGGGTTTTTGTCCGTTGTTATTCCTTTCCTCAATGAAGCAGAAGTCCTGCCAATCTTTTATAAAAAGCTTTCGGACTCTTTAAAGGATATCAGCGGCGAATCGGAGATGATCTTTGTTGATGATGGCAGTTCTGATGGTTCTGCACGCTGGGTAGCGGACAAGGCCCGCGAGGATAAAAATATAAAACTTATTAAACTTTCCAGGAATTTCGGCCACCAGATCGCAATAACCGCCGGCATGGATTACGCCCATGGTGACGCCGTGGTTATTATTGATGCCGATTTGCAGGATCCGCCGGAAGTTATTCCGCTCCTGGTTGAAAAATGGAACGAGGGCTTTGAAGTTGTTTACGCGGTGCGGGAACAACGTGCCGGAGAAACATGGCTTAAAAAGGCGTTTGCCGCTCTTTTTTATCAGATCTTCCGGCGCCTGGTTGATTTTGAAGTACCGATCAATGCCGGCGATTTCCGTCTGCTGGACCGTAAGGCAGTCGAAGCCCTTAAGAATGTGCGCGAACGTCATCGTTTCATGCGCGGCCTGACAAGCTGGGTTGGTTTTTCCCATTGCGCCGTTTCTTACAAGCGCGAACCCCGTAAGGCCGGAACAACCAAATACCCGGTCTGGAAATCATTTATTCTGGCATGGGATGCCATTACCTCTTTTTCGAGTTCACCCCTGATGTGGGTTACCGGCCTTGGGATAATAATCGCATGCCTTGGAGTTTTGGAAGCGATCAGCATTGTCATCAACAAACTGCGTAACCCTGAGGGAATGGTATCAGGATGGGTGACAGTAATGGTGTCAGTCCTTATCCTCGGCGGCATTCAACTGATCAGCCTGGGCATAATCGGCCAGTACATAGGCCGGATATTTGACGAGGCAAAAAAGCGGCCTCTCTACTTCGTCAGCGAGACCATCGGCTTTGATAAACCAGATCCGGTTTGAATTCACAACCCGTTAATGCACAGGCGCCTGGCCGCAGCGCGCCATGAGTTCTTCAAAAAGACTGACATAAATTTTTGCGGTAGTTTCCCAGTTCCAGGTCTTGCGGGCATATATTGAAATTTCTTCCCGGCGGCCGGAAAGTTTCTGCAAATCAGCGGATAAATTCATCACTGTTTTTATAAGCATTGTGGCATCGCGCTGGCAGACGATAAATTGCTCGCGGTCTTTGCCATAGCCGGCAAAAGTCTCT
>Ga0351897_1025_pt1 | contig 33925 bp, 32 predicted proteins | sample BONcelHT113001C4_FD_206876 | JGI IMG/M metagenome (GOLD analysis project Ga0351897, IMG submission 206876) | Enriched cells from coal bed in the Powder River Basin, Montana, United States - BONCAT cells T11 rep1 HSBNCT.T11.300.1.C4 ... | reverse complement strand
GTAATGCCGAATCATGTTTAAAAAATGTCTGATACTGTAACATGGTCTGAAAAAATAATTAATATTATTGACTTATGGAAAATAGAAGCAGTTCCTGACACATTGTCAGAAACTGCTTCTTATTCAAAGATGGTAGATGAGGCAAGTTATTTTTGTTGAACAATAAAATAATCTGATGAGAAGATTTGAATAAACTTTTGACAATACCATAAAAATAGCAAGGAGGTCAGTGAATGAAAATAATTGTAAACACAGTTGTTGCAGTAATTCTCTGTTTAAGCATGACAATATCGTTCTGTTCTGGAGTTGCGACGATGACCAATGATGATGTGATCAAACTTGTCAGGGCTGGTATGGCAGAAGCATTGATAATATCAGCCATTGACGGGTCTGATCCACTCTTTGACACCTCAGCCGACGCCCTGATCAAGCTCAAAGCTGCCGGGGTAAGTGACGCCATCATTAACAAAATAATTATAAAAAAACTCGCTCCGGCAGTCCAGTCCCTTCAGACAGCCAAAGATGCGGCTTGCAGGCTTGCCACCTCTGAAAACTTGCAGGCTGTCATTGACGGTGATAAACAGATTAATCTCAGTTACCGTCAGGCTGACATTGACGAAGATATCAGCGCCGGCAGCACCATAGCCAGTTTCTTCACCCTCGGTGTTGCTCCCGAGAAAGGTACGGTGTCTGCCCGTATCTCCGGCGGCAGCGCTTCTAACCGCGTAAAATCAAAAATCCCCGTATTCCCCGATCTGGCAACCTTTGAAGGCCAGTCTACAGACGATGTCTTTGTTCTTGTCAAACTTGAAGTTAAGGGGGACGATCGCATTCTTATTATTGGCGAATCGTCGGCATCACTTTTTGGCGGTTACAAGGGGCGCGCAAAATTCAGGGACGGGACTAAAATGCCCCTTAAGTTGGAAAAGGTGCAAAGTAATTGCACATACAAAGGCGAAGTTATGAATATATATCGCGGCGTGCCTTCAACCCCGCTTGCACCGGGTGAATACGCTCTCCTTTACGGGGAAAGATTCTTTGACTTCGGCGTTGATCCGTAATGCTTCAAAAACTCTGCCATGGGTTACAAATTTTGAGAGAACAACATTTCCACCACGTGCCCCACACGATCATCAACAAGGGGAATAAATTTATTCTGCTGCACGATTCCGTCAACAGTCACCCTCTCCCCGGCTTCGCCCGCATGTCCATGAATCACCTTTATATGGTAGACGGTCTCCCGGTAACGGTAGTGCACAGTAAAGCCTTCCCAGTCATCAGGGAGGCATGGCTTGACATACAGTTTGTCTACTTCGAGTTTCAATCCCAGCAGTGATTCCACGATAAGCCGGTACATCCATCCGGCTGATCCCGTGTACCATGTCCATCCTCCCCGGCCCGTGTGGGGTGTTACTGCATACACATCTGCCGCGACAACGTAGGGCTCTACTTTGTACACTTCAATCCCTTTGGCTGATCTCCCGTGATTCACAGGGTTGATCATGGTAAGAAGTTCCCAGGCCCGCTTGCTGTTACCCATGGCAGCGAAGGCCATGGCGGCCCAGATGGCTCCATGTGTGTACTGCCCGCCATTTTCCCGAACTCCGGGGACGTAACCCTTGATATAGCCGGGATTTAAATCGGACTTGTCAAAGGGCGGGTCGAGAAGCTGAATCAATCCGTCATCAGGGCGCACGAGATATTTATCCACTGCTTCCATTGCTGTGCGTGAGCGCAGGGCACTCCCTGCCCCGGACAGGACAGACCAGCTTTGCGCAACGGAATCGATCCGGCATTCGGTGTTAACTGCTGAGCCAAGCGGTGTGCCGTCATCAAAAAAAGCGCGTATATACCATTCACCATCCCAGCCATGCTCCTCTATATTACGGCTAAGTGAAGCTGCTTCTTTTTCGCAGTGTTCAGCAAAAGGCAGGTCTCCATGCGTACGCGCGATATCAATGAAAGTCATGAGCACTTTATAGAGGAAGAATGCGAGCCAGATACTTTCGCCTTTGCCGTCTTTGCCTACCATGTTCATGCCGTCGTTCCAGTCACCGGAGCCTATGAGCGGCAGACCGTGCTTACCGAATCTGAGGCCCTTGTTAATTGCCCGAATACAATGATCGTAGAGACTTGTTTTTTCTTCAGACCTGCCGGGCAGATCGTAATATGAGTCCTCTTCGGCGTTGACCGGACGACCCTTAATGAACCGGACAGGCACATCCAGCACGCCGGTATCTCCGGTAGCAAGAACGTAGCGGCATACAGCCAGGGGCAGCCAGAGAAAATCATCCGAGCAGTGGGTGCGTACGCCCCGCCCTGAGGGTGGATGCCACCAGTGTTGCACATCGCCCTCAACAAATTGTCGCGATGCACTCCTTATGAGATGTTCACGTACAAGTTGCGGCTCGGCATGAATAAGAGCCATTACGTCCTGCAACTGGTCACGAAAACCGAATGCGCCTCCTGACTGGTAATAACCGCTGCGCCCCCAAAGACGGCATGAAATGGTCTGATATAAGAGCCAGCCATTGGCCAGGACGTTGATGGATGGGTCCCGTGTTTCCACCTGAACCGACCCGAGGGTGCGGTTCCAGTATTGCCATATTGCTTCAAGCGCCTCACGGGCTGCCGCAGATCCAAGGAAGCGGTGTGCCAGGGTGTCGGCATCATCAATATCATGACCTGCGCCCAGCGTGAAGACAATCTCTCGCTCTTCCCCGTCTGCCAGGTCAAAGGCTGTCTGTATTGCTCCGCATGGGTCTAAAGCAGCCCCTACCCTTCCGGAAAGCCGTGACCGAGCCATGACAGCGGGATTGGCGAGCGTTCCGTTACGACCGATAAATTCCTTACGGTCGCCGGTCATGGTCCGGGTTACGTCATCTACGTTAAAAAAGGCCGTTCGATTACCGAATCCGGTGTTGTATGGGTTGCGCGCAAAGAGAGCGCCGCTCAGAGGATTGATCCCGGTAATTATGTGCATGACTGATTTAGGTCTTAAATCGCCCAGTACCCATTCTACATATCCTGTGGCAGAAAGCCGCCGTGACCGTCCTGAATGGTTGCGTACCTTAAGCACCGTAAATTTCACAGCAGCGTCCAAGGCCACGTATACCCATACCTCTGTGCTGATGCCGCGTTCAGTGTGCTCAAAAACACTGTAGCCGAATCCATGCCGGGTAACGTATGGCGTGGCTCCGCGGCAAGGCAGCGGCATAGGAGACCAGAAGTGGCCGCGCTCTTCATCGCGGATATAAAAAGCTTCTCCGCTGGAATCGCTGACAGGATCGTTGTGCCATGGTGTTAGGCGGAACTCATGGGCGTTTTCGCTCCAGGTATATGCAAGGCCGTTCTCTGAGACAACAGTTCCGAAAAACGGGTTTGCCAGCACATTCACCCACGGCGCCGGTGTTACCTGCCCGCGGGCAGTTGATATGACGTACTCCCGGCCATCTGGAGTGAACCCTCCGAGTCCGTTGGAAAATATCAGGTCCTGGCGGGCCTCTGCTGTCTTCGCCGGGGTATCGTTCTTTGCGGTTCGGGCTTGCATAGGTCCCGGCAGCATTCCTTCCGAAAAGCTTCTGTTTTTGAACTGGTCCACAAGTGTTCCTCTGCGGTCAGTGATGATAATGCGGGCAACCGTCTGGAACAGGATGCGGTCCTCTTTTGAAATCTGGTCAGAAGGCCGGACAAAAATACCGCCCGGTCGATCGGTCAAGTTGGCTTCCGTACCTGCAGCGATAAGTCCCATAATTTGCTCATGAAGGAGTTGCCGGTAACCTGCGTGATCTTCATTCCATATTACGAGATCCACTGCCAGTCCTTTGAGACGCCAGTATGTGTGGGCTTGAACAAGCTGTCGCACCAGATTGATATTAGACGGATCTTCAATCTGCAATAACACGATAGGAAGATCGCCGGAAATAGAGTATCCCCAGAGGCTGGACTGGCCGCGGCGGTTTTTCATGAGAGCCTCCGGACCGGCACGCAGCGATGAATTCGTGTATATGACAGAGGCGGCAAGACGTCCATAAAGCTGCGCATCGGCTTCTGTGGCATTAATCTGCCGCAGCAGAACCTGACTATGCGTCCATGCAAGGTCAAAGACGCGATCTGCGAGATGAAGGTCCTGGTATTTCCCGACAAGACTCATGCAGACATTACGGGTTTCGGCAATACCGGTGACGACAATAATGGTTGCTGATTTTCCGGGATCTATGGTTATTCGATACCTGATCGCTGCAATGGGATCAAGCACTGAACCCTCACTGCCTGAGAGACCGGAAGATCCTCTCATGGCTTCCGGATCAACAATGGTGTTCCCGCGGCCGATAAATCGCGCACGGTCGGTCTCAAAGGATACTTCATCGGCATCAGCTCCGTGCACAGCCATGAGATGAAACATCCATGGCGATTGTTCGTCAAGGGACCGGGGCCGCCGCGTGCAGAGGATTGCACTTTGCTCGCGGACAATTTCGGTGCGGATAAAGAGATTGCTGAAGGCCGGGTGCAGTGCGTCCTGAGCTGGTGATGCAAGAACGACTTCCTCATAACTTGTTATTTCAATCGTTCTGCGCGTACGTGCCCAATTGGTGATCTTGATCCGGCGTAATTCGATGTCATCCTCAGGAGAAACCGCAATCTCCGTATGTGTGTCAAAGTCCTGATCCCGGCGGCGAAACTCTGCCCGTCCTTCCGAGAATATCGCTTCGTACTGTCTCGAAGCTTTGAGTGCAGGCTGGTATGTTGTTGACCAGAAAACGCCGGTTGTTATATCGCGGATAAAACAGAAAGCGCCCCAGTTATCGCAGGTGCTGTCTTCCCGCCATCGTGTTACTGCAATATCTTTCCAGCGGCTGTAACCGCCGCCCGCGTTTGTGACCATCACGTGATATTTGCCGTTGGACAACAACTGAACTTCCGGTATCGGTGTGTCGGGGCTCTTATAGAAGCGTATCGGCATCTCTTCCATATTATGTGAGGCTGTATGTACTTCGGCAAGCTCGGTAGTGTGCGAATAGAAGGCGGTGGCCTTCGGCACCCGCTCCTGAAGTAAAAGCATGATTGCCTGAAACGAGGGGTCTGATTCGAAGCGTCTCTGCATGGGGCGGTCCAACAGGAAATAGTCTAAAGCCAGTAGGCTCATACCCTGATGGTGGGCCATGAAAGATCGAACCACCGCGCTCGATTGTCCTCGGGGCAGATGGGACGGGGTGTAGTCAATAGCTTCATAAAAACCATACTTTCCTTCAAAGCCCTTAACAGCAAGTTCCTCGAGATTGAGACATGCTTCTTCAGGCGCAACCATGAGTGCCAGCGCTGAGGCGTAGGGAGCAATGACCAGGTCTCCGGCGAGTCCGCGTTTGAGTCCCAGGCCGGGTACGCCGAAGGCGCTGTACTGGTAGTTGAGGTGACCGTCGATGGTGTTATACCCGGATTCTGAAACACCCCAGGGTACGCCCCGTTTTTTTCCATATTCGATCTGCCTTGCTACAACAGCTTTATATGTCTCGTCGAGGAGTGTATGCTCATAAGTGGGCATTACAAGGAGCGGCATGAGATATTCGAACATGGAGCCGCTCCAGGAAAGGAGAATGGGCTCCCCGGCTGCGGTAGTAAGAAGCCTTCCCAGGGCAAACCAGCTTTCCTGCGGCAGTTGTCCCTGTGCAATACCGACAAAACTTGCGAGTCTCGCTTCCGAAGCCAGTAAATCATAGTAGCTCGCGTCCCGTCGGTTTTCGCTGACATTGTAGCCGATAGCTGACAGATGGCGGCTTTTGTCATAAAGGAAATCATAATCAATACGGGCAAGTTCACCGGATTGCAATGCAAGGTTTTCAATGACCGTGATTCTTGCCCTTGCCCGGATGATTGCTGTATTGATTGCATCCCGAAGCTCGTCAAACTCCTCACTCTCTTTTGGCGTCATGCCGTGGCTGCTTGTTATTCCTTGAACCAACCCCTTGTCAAGATTGGCCAATTTGCGCAATGAAGGGATTTCGTTGAGAACGGGGAAATCGCTGAGTATCTTGGGGGAAAGCGAAAGTGTTGTCCATGTTCCAAGAAACATCAGGTCATCGAGGGCAGCCCGGCATTGGCCGGCAAAGGCTTGTGCCCACCACGCGGCCTGACTCTCAGAGCTGGCGTCAAAGCCATTGACTATTTCCATGGCAGACAGGGAGAGCATATTGAGACTCTCCTGTGCTGCATTAAGTGTATCAGGCCCGGCAGCGCACAAAGACTCCAAGTCATCCTCTATCTTAATAAGAAGGGTAGGGGAGCTTTCTCCGGCAGCGTCCATGAGAATCCTTAACGTAACGAGGAGCCCGTCGAATATTGTTGATCCCAATATCTTTTCATCCGGGAGCACGGTGAGTCCTGCCCGTAATGTCAATAGATGGGCTGCAAGATTTCCGCTGTCCACAGTTGAAATATACATGGGCAGTAACGGTTGCAGAGACTCTGTGTCATACCAGTTGTAGAAGTGTCCATTGTACCGCTCCATTGTTTCCATTGTATGGAATGCATTGGCCGTGCGATGGATAAGCTGTTCCGTGGAAATGTAGCCGAAATCCCATGCTGACAAATTAGCAAGAAGCGAAAGCCCCATGTTGGTTGGCGAAGTGCGATGGGCAACCTTGGCAAGGGGGTGTTCCTGATAGTTGTCAGGTGGAAGCCAATGATCCTCTGTGCCGACGAAAGTCTCGAAAAATGCCCAGGTCTTTCGGGAAAGTTTTTTCAGAAAATTGATCTGATCAAGAGTGAGCCTTGCTTCCCTGCGATTAAGAGGCTTACTGATCCACCATGCTATAGAAGGAGAGATAAACCATAGCACCAGAACGGGCAGAGCAGCAATCAAAGCGCCCGGCCTTGAAAGCGTGAGATAGATCGCCACGGCAACGGTAAGAACCGGAGAAACCCACATGGTCAGGCAGGCACCGGCAAGATTTTTTCGACTTGCACGATCTGAGTCGCCGGAAGGGTTCCATTCAAGAAGACGTTTTTTTGTAACCAGCATACGCCAGACGGTGCGAATAACAGCATCAATACTGAAAAAAGCTTCATAAGGCAGGCAAAGGAATGTAAATGCGATCTGGCCGAGATTTCTGGCGCTCCCCTGCAAAACGCCGAGGATATGCTGACCGGGAAGTACATCAACCGGCTTCTGAAATAAATCCATAAGTGAAGCAATTAAGGAAGGGATTGCGATAATCCCCATTAACGACAAGGTCCAGAACCAGGGTTTAGGTAAGACAGTCCAGCCTGCAATAAGCAGGAGTGTTAATGCTAAAGGTGAGAGGCTGCGGCGAAGGTTGTCAAAAATCTTCCATCGAGAGAGTATTGAAAGGGGATTCTTCTGAAAATGTGCATCCAGCACCGGGACCCCGGGCAGCAGCCATCGGAAAAGCTGCCAGTCACCGCGAATCCAGCGGTGTCTGCGGCTCACATCGGAGCTATAGCGGGAAGGATATTCCTCATATAATTGCACATCACTCAAAAGACCTGCCCGAGCATAGCACCCTTCAATGAGATCGTGGCTTAAAATACGGTTTTCAGGAAAACGTCGCTTAAGAGCATGATCGAAGGCATCAATCTCGTAGATGCCCTTGCCAATGAAAGAACCTTCTCCAAAGAGGTCCTGGTATACATCGGAAACAACACGGGTATAGGGATCGATGCCTGCATCATTTCCCCACATACGGGCATATTGCGACTTGTTTGCTCCGGGCAGGCTTACGGCCACACGCGGCTGAAGAATACCATATCCGGCAACAACGCGTTGCATGTTTTCGTCGTATTGCGGACGATTCAGGGGATGGACCATGGCCTCTACAAGCTGTCGTGCTGTATCACGCGGGAGTTGTGTATCTGTGTCAAGGGTAATGATGTATTTCACCTTCGACAATGCTTTTAAATCCCCTGCGATGAGGGAAAAATCGGTTTTTGAGCCTTCGCGGATAAGTGAATTCAATGCTGCAAGTTTCCCGCGTTTCCGTTCGTAACCCATCCAGATATGTTCCTCCGGATTCCAGAGCCTTGGGCGATGAAAAAGGAAGAATGAGTCGCCTTTATTGTTCCCGTACTTTCTATTCAACTCCTCGATTTTTTGTTGGGCCAGCGATAACAATAATTCGTCGCCGGGGAGACTTTTTTTGTCTGCGTCACGAAAATCGGTAAGCAGGCCAAAAAAAAGATTTTCATCCCGATTTGCCAGAAATCTGACTTCCAGCGCATCCATCAGATGCTCGATGTTTTCAGTGCCCGTGAGCATAGTAGGCACAATAACCAGAGCAGACGATTCCTGAGGAATCCCCTTGGAAAAGTCCATTCGGGGCAGGGGGTGCGGCGCCAAAAGGCGCGTTGTAAGCCAATTTGTCAAAGCAATCGCTAACTGGCTTATGCTGAAAAGCGAGAGCATACCAATAAGCCACAACAAGGGACCATGTATATCGTTGGAATTGGCTTCTGCAACCAAACACCCGGTGAAGATAACGGTGATAAGCCATATTGTGCCAAGATAGTAAATTAAAGGAAAACGGTGAATTACATTTCGAATCGCCTCAGCGGAAGACAGGCGTACACCGGCATGCGCTTCAAGCTGAGGCAATCCCTTGTCTATCAGGTAGAAGCCGACATGATTCTCGCGTTTATCGCCGTCTACTCCTCCGGCACTCTCGCCGGCAAGGCGGATCACAATGTGTGCCACCTCGATTTCTGACAATGAGCTGCTCTTTGCAATTTTTTCCACTACGTGGCGGTATTGATCACGAGTGGCGAAATCCATCATTTCATACACGCCGGCAGGGTCCTTGCACAGGATTTGTTCGACAACACTCATAGTTTCGACGAATTTGCGCCAATTCATGGCCCCAAGGAAACGGAGGCTGCCGATGCTGTTGCTTATAGAAAGCTGATCTGCCGCTTGTTGCTGGTTCTCTGAATGTATTAACTGCTCAATTGTAAGGCTTGTGGCAGAGAGCTGCTGCTCAATCCAGGTGAGTGGTAATGCAAGAGCGGGACCCTGGCCCTGCAGACGGCGTGTGAACTCTGCAACAAAGGAGCTGACCATGGGGGGATTTGAACGTGCCATGTCGGCAATGACCAGGATTAAATCCTTCGGGTTTTGTTCGGCTGTCTCAGTAATCCGGTCTGCCCAATAATCGGCAAGATTTCTGTCCGTCCTGTCGGAAGCTATCCGTGTTGCAACGCGCCGGAGATTCTCGATCAGCGCAAGGCGCAGCATAATGGGGATTGCCCATAATTCGCCCAGTTTCAGGACGGTGACTGTCTGATATGCCTCTACGAAACTGCTGAGACTTTCCGGGTCTACGCGGCCATCGCCGTGAGAGATTGTTTCCAGCGCAATATCGTACACGCGGGGAAGACCCGTTGACGGACCCTTCTTTAAGCGTGGCAGGCCTCTGCTGTAGCCCTTTGGCAGATGTCTTTTGGCAGTACGAATCTGTTCTTCGATGAGATAGAAGTTGTCGAGGAGCCATTCCCCTGCCGGTGTAATTCTCCTGTTTCCTTTTATGGCCTCTGTCAAGAGCTCACGAACATCAAGAAGAACACCTTCATTCTCGCCCAATCTTGTCAGCAGTTGTTCCGGAGTATGGGCTATACTCAAAGCGTGTGCTGCGGCAAGGGTCTTGCCGTGCTGCTCCATCTGAGAGGTACTGAATAATTCTGATCGGAGCGGTGTCTCATCACCGGGGCGCTCCTGTGCCGGACTCTTTCCGCAGATGCCTGCCCATAGATGTGGCAGTCTCTTTCCTAACGTTGTACTGAGAAATGTCAAAATGGAAAACTCCTTGTTTAAATGTAAGGCTTTAAAAACCGGATTGAAAATATGATAGTTTCTTTGACTTCCGCTTCTGCAAGTAATTGCCGACAGCATCTCTTGAAGCGGAGGCTGGTTAATGTATAATATATAGTTTACACCTTTAACGCATCAGTTACCAGCTTTATTATTGCTTGATAATTCCCGCATAATAATGCGAGTGAGACAAACGCCCAAGAGGGTTACGCCAAAAAGCCAACATCCTGCTGTCAATAAAGTCGGAGGTTTTAAAAACTATTATGCCAACTTATTGAAATTACACTTGAACAATAAAGGCATAAATATTGCAAAAATCTTACATTATGATTTATAAAGGAGAGACAAATTATTATGATGCGGGTTCAAAACGGATAAACCGTTTTATAATATAGTTTAAGCAAATAATGCTTATGGAGGCGCACAATGAAAACAGAAAACGTATCTCAGGCCGACGTACCTTTTGCCCAAACAAAATCAATCCGTGAGGATAAAAGTGAAGCCAAAAAAGAAACAAACAAGACCCTCGGGGATGTAGTCAATCTCTCGACAAAAGGATTTGCCGTATCAACCCCTGTTGCATCCTACCAGGAGGCATTAAATATGATTAAAAACATGGATTTCAGCCAAGCGACAGATGCCCACAATATTTTTACAAGTGTCACTGCCCGTTTCATGGAGATTTTACAGACCTCGCCTTAGGTATCAGTTTGGGCTCTTGCTTGTCAAATCAGGACTTTTGCATAATCCGGACTTCCTGATAGTATTTTCCGTTAATGGTAAGAGCGCCTATGGAGCTACCGGGCTTGATTGTACCTGATGAATGATAGAAGCCATAGGGGGCATCAATGGTGCTGGTACCGGAGAGGATGCCGCCGTCAAGGAAGAATAAGCCGTCTTCAGGGTCCTCGTCGTCCGAATCCCTTGTAGACATCTTAATATTACCGTTAACATTGTGTATTAGAAATTTGTAATAATAAACTCACCAGAGGAATGCTCCGTCCTGTAGTTTCACTTGACACTTTAAGCGCTGTCGTTATAGTGTAATGGAATACAGAGCATTATTTGAAAGCCGCTATTTTACTGTCAAATCAATGGAGGAAGGCTCATATGTCAGTAAAAAATGTCGAGAAGTTCTACGTAAAACAGCCAAGTGTTTATTGCAGAAACCTTAAGTGTGTAAATAAGGTAAATTAAGATACCATGAAAGCCAACTGTGTCTCAGAGGAGATATTAAAACCGGGAGATAGAACCTCTATTTTAAGCCCTCAGTGCACACGAAGGCAGATACTGATCTGGGGTGGGGTTTCCATTGTCGGATTGTCTGCTCTGTCATCATCCCTTGTCTATGGAGCCGACAGGCCCCTGATCATTATGGAGAAAGCCCGGGGTTTGGTCATCGCTGATCCTGTCTTATGTGTAGGATGCGGTCGCTGTGAATTGGCCTGTACGGAATTCAATGACGGCAAAGCGTCACCGACCTTGTCACGTATCAAAATTGACCGGAATCTGAATTTTGGTCCGCAGGGTCCCACGATCTGGCGCGAAGGGCACGGCAACTTCGGGGACGGCCTTATCATACAGGATCTTTGCAGACAATGCCCCCATCCTGTACCCTGCGCCAACATATGCCCTGAAAATGCTATTATTTTATCACCTGCAAATAATGCTCGTATTATTGATCCGGAAAAGTGCACCGGCTGCAAAATATGTTTGCAGGCATGTCCCTGGGAGATGATTTCCTACGATCCGGATAGCCGGAAGGCCACCAAATGCCATCTCTGTCAGGGGAAACCGAAATGTGTGGAGGCGTGTCCGGCAGGATCGTTGAGCTATGTGTCCTGGCGTGATTTGACGGGAAATACGCCTCCGAGTAATACGAAAACTTCTCTGTTGTCTCCGCAGCGTGCTGCAAGCTGCCAGGAATGCCATTTACCCGGCCAGCCGCAGAATGTCAAGTATGTGAGCAGCATGATCAGGCGAGTGCTCAGCAGGGGGAGGCCTGCCTCTTCCGATGGGATCGGTTTCAAATGGATCGATATGGCCGGTACTATTCTTATCCCTCTGGCAGCCGGATTTGTCCTGGTCCACGCTGTTTTGCGAAAAATTATAAAACGATGAAACAAACTTATTTTCACTCACTGCCCTTAAGGATATGGCATTGGATAAACGGCTTTATCATTATCATGCTGATTGTGACAGGCTTCTATCTGAGGCTGCAGGGCGTGGCGGCCCTCAAACCTCATGACCCGTTCCTGCTGTGGCATAAACGCATGGGCTTTGCCATGATAGCAACGGCAATCTTCTGGTTTATCTATAACATGTCGAAGGAAAATACGAGGCGTCATTACAGAATCAGAAAACGACATCTCAAGGGCATCTTTCCTCAAATTGAATACTACCTCCTTTCGATTTTTGTAGGTGCAGAAAACCCTCATAAAGCCTCTAACGATGATAAGTATAACCCGCTTCAAAAGATCGCCTATAATTCCATTATGTTTATCTTCCTTCCGGTGCAGGCATTTACAGGTATACTCTTCATGAGCTTTTCCGCTTCCCTCTCCGGTAATATAATTGGGCTTCTTGGTGCTATCCATGTGATTTTTGCTTATTTACTGGTTCTATACCTTATCGTCCATCTCTATATGGCAACCTTGGGCGACACGGTTTTTTCCCATACAAAGGCCATGATCGTAGGTTATAAAAAAGAGAGTCATGAGAAAATGGAAGATGAAAACAATTCAATTCCTGTTAAAATATCCCCGGAAAAAAATGAATTACCCTGAGGCAGGTTTTCGGGGTATCGATAAGAGAGGCAATTAAAATGAGGAGAAGCGGAGGGTGGTCCGGAAAGATTCTGCGTGTTGATTTGTCAACAGGCAGAATATGGACTGAGAACACAGTCGAGCGATACAAAGATTATCTTGGAGGCACGGGAATCGGCTACAAGATAATCTGGGATGAAGTTCCGGCAGGGACAAGACCCTACGATCCTGAAAACAGGATTATTTTTGCTGTGGGACCGTTGGCGGGAACAGGCGCTCCAAGCAGCGGACGGACAGCCATAACATCCCTCTGGCCCACCTGCTGGCCCGTTCCTCTTGTCGCGTCCGGACATATGGGCGGGCAATTCGCTGCTGAACTCAAATATGCCGGCTATGACGCTGTTGTCATCCAGGGGAAAGCGGATCACCCCGTATGGCTCATGATTGCGGATCAAAAAGTTGAGATTCACGATGCCCGCAGGATATGGGGACGGGGTATTCGCGATGCAACTTACGCCATTACCGAAATCATGGGCCAGGACACTACTGTGGCAGCTATCGGTCAGGCAGGTGAAAACCTGGTACCCATGTCTGTCGTGGTGAATGCCGTTTCCCATTCTGCAGGCGGCGTCGGTTCGGTTATGGGATCGAAGAACCTAAAGGCCATAGGTATCCGGGGTACCGGGAGCGTCCGGATCGCAGGAAAAAAAGAAGATTGGGAAAAACTCATCAAATACCATCTTTCCCTTCTGGGCGCGAACAATCAGCATGTCGTACCCAACTCACCGCAGCCCTGGGCCGAGTTTTACGACCCGAACTCTCGGTGGAATGCTGCAAAGGGACGCCGCTGGGGCGCTGCGGCGCATCCGGTGGACACGGGTACCTGCGATCCCCACGACACGAACCGGATTGCCTATCGGTCGAATACCGCCGCTTATTTTTTAGGAGATATTGCGTGGAAACATACAGTGCGGGGAAACGGCTGCACAAGCTGCCCCATCCGCTGTCACACGATTTTGAGTGTCCCGGCTGTTACCGCGAAATACGGCATCCCCTCTGTGGGTCATGATACCTGTGTGGGACTCGTCTTCGGACGCTCTTTCTTTAAGGAGCTGCCCGACGGGCCTAAGGGAATGACCGGTATGGAAGCCTGTATGGTGGGCAAACACCTGGCCGATGACCTCGGCGTCTGGTGTAATTACGGCCAGCTGCAGCGCGATTTCATAAAACTCTATTATGACGGTGTGATAGAAAAGAAACTGGGCTCCAGGGAATTCAAGCGTTATTCCTGGAGTAAATATGAGAAGGGAGACCCCGCATTTCTTTTTGAACTGTTGCCGAGGATTGCCATGAAAGAAGGAGAACTCGGTACCGTGCTGGGTCTCGGCACGGGCTATATACTGGAGCGCTGGTCCCTTTCCGAGCAACAGTGGGAAAAAGACAAGGACCTCCAGTACTGGAAATTGGGTCATCCCAAGCATCACGCATCAGAAGAGGCGGGCCAATGCGGCATGCTCATAAATCTGATGTATAACCGAGACGCCCAGTGTCACGCTCATACCAATTTTATCCGTAACGGACTGCCGCTGCCCCTCCAGAAAAAACTGGCAGCCGGGATATGGGGTGCTCCCGAAGCTGTCGACGGTGTGGGAGACTATAAACCTATGCATCGGGCAAAGGCGCGTATGGCCAAATGGTCGCTGTTGCGAAAGGAACTCCACGATTCGCTCTCTCTCTGCGGCTGGATGGGCCCCTGGGTGGCATCTCCACTGAAAGAGCGCGGCTATAGAGGCGACAATTCTATTGAATCGATGCTCTACAGACTGGCAACCGGAGATAACAAGGATCGGGAGGAACTGGATAAGGTTGCGGAGCGCATCTTCCTCCTCCACAGAGCTCTGACAATCCGCGGCATGGGCACAAAGGAAATGCGTGTTCATCATGACAAGATTCCCGAATGGGTCTATACGGACAAATCAGGCAAGCCTCCTTTTACAAAAGGCACCACACGTCTGGACAGAAACGACGTCCAGGTTGCCCTGGACATGTTTTACGATGAACTGGGCTGGGATAAGGCAACGGGAGCGCCCACTGCAAGAGCATATCAAAAATCAGGTCTGGACAATGTCGCTGATACGTTGTCGAAACAAAACCTGGTACCTGCATGAAAACACGGGAAATCATAGAAAGGACATGCAAAGATGAAGGCGCGGAGCATAGGGATAAAGCGGCGGAAATAGCAGCGGCGATTCGGAAAAGGAGCGCAGTTGCAGAACTTGTTTCCGAAGAGGAGATACTGAGTTTATTAAGAGCGGCTTGGCATGAGACAGGTGAAGATATTGCGGCGATTCTCATTCAATTGATTGAAGAAAACAAAGATCTGTATAAACTTTCCGGGGCGGGTTCTCAATTTTTTTATTCTACCATCCACATGACTGAAACTTACGCGACGATCCTGCTCAATAAAATGGACGGTCCAATGCGGCTCATCGCGGAAACTGTCCGTCAAAACGCTCATGTATACCAGCGGCCTGTATTGCTTGACATTTTTACAAAACCGCCTTTTGACCTCACGCACGATCAGGTCCTCGAATATCTGAAGACAATGGCCGCGACTGAGAGCTATGATGATATTAAAGCTGCTTCAACATCAGCATCAGGGATATATCTTTATTCCACAACTCATTTGGAGACGGAATATGCTGTGATGCTTGCCGAATGGCTTGATGTCGGTCAATCTGATAATCCCTGAGCCGGACAAGATGGAACCTATATTTATGAATGAGACGGGAAACTCTTTGTCGTTTTCAAGCTTCGCGACTTTGAGATAAGTTTCAATGCATAAGGAACGGCGCAAACCTTTTTACATAGATTCCGGGGAGGGGCCTGAGTTGAGAAGCAAAAAAGATAGGGACAGGATTGAAGGATGTGAATGTGCTCCGGCAAAGCTTCGGGAAAGCGAGGAAAAGTACCGTAAATTTGTGGACGGTCAACAACAAATCTCCCCGAAGGGGCTCGTGTTGCTAAATTCTAAAGCTGTTTTCTCCTGTCCCGATACGTTTGTTCCATTTTGATAAGGTTCTCACCGAATTCAATAGTGTGTTTCTCCATCTCCATAGCCGCCGAATCTGCATTCCCGGACAAAACTGCATCAACAATAGGCCGGTGCATCCCTGCCGGGTGCATAAATGGTTCTGAAGGATTTACTACTAAAACAACTCGCCTGGTAAGCGCCATTAAAGAGCGCTCCAGAGCTTCAAAAAAACGGTTCCCGCACATCTCAGCCAGTATATAATGTACAGCAGTCTTTTTGTCTAAATCATCCGTAATATTGCGAACCGGTAATCCCTCGACTTCAAGGGCGTCTTTTAGGCGGAGCGCATAATTTTGATCTATATTTAGAGCTGCCTGCTTTGCTATCTCCGGTTCTACCAGAAGTCTTACCTGAACCAGTTCCGGAATAGATATCTTTTCAGCCCGAAACAGGTCAATGAAGGCATTGCTGAGATGTTCAAAGGTTAAATCCGTAACAAATGTACCCCCCGTCACTCCTTGACGGGTAGTTAGAAATCCTGTATTTTCAAGCACTCGCAGAGCTTCTCGAACTGCAACACGACTTACCTTAAACTGTTCTGACAGCTCACGCTCAGACGGCAGTTTATCCCCGGATTTGAAATAGCCGACAAGTATTGAGCGTTTCATCTGTTCAGTAACTTCTTCAGATACCCGTGATTGTTTGATTGGTTTAAACGTTGGCATCGTAATCAGCACCTCTTTTCTTCTATAATATAGCGAATGACTGAAACTTTGCAACATATAATTAATATAATTAATTATTGGCTTGACAAAACAATTATAATAAATAAAATATTATACCAATATGAACATTAAACATAATTTTTATATGCAGACAAAAGTGCGGAAAAAACATAAAACAAAAGATTTTTTTGGAGGCAATGCATGAATCTTGCAGTTAATCTGGAGAGATCGGCCTTTTTCTTTCCCCAGCGTCCTGCTGTTCGCCAGACCGGTTTAGAAGTTACATACACTCAGTTGAATGACCAATCAAACCGGATAGCTACCGGTCTTATGCAAATAGGGGTTAAACCGGGAGAACCTGTCGGTATCTGTGCGCCAAATTCGGCTGAATGGATTGCCTTTTACTTTGGCATCCTCAAGGCAGGGGCAATAGCCGTAACACTTTCCAGCTTACTTACCGGGAATGAACTGGCTAATCTTGTAAACCATGCAAAATTGCGCATTATTTTCACCGTTGATGCCAAGCTCCAGGAGATGGAGCTGCTGAAAGGATCCGGCGGACTTGAAAAGATAATATGTAATGGAGGTGATCTCAGTATTCATCGTCTCATGGATATGGGATCGGGGTCATTTAATGCGATTGACAGAGATCGCCTTGATACTGCTGCTGTCCTTTACACGGGCGGTACAACAGGTATACCGAAGGGGGTTATGCTGACCCATGAAGGAATTAATTTTTCCAGTTACAGCATAGCATACTACGAACGTTCCACTGAAAAAGATATTGCTTTATGTTTTCTGCCCTTTAACCATGTATTCGGACAAATACATATTATGAATTCAACAATCATGACTTCGGGTTGTCTCGAAGTTTTACCGACTTTTGATATGGAAAAGGTCCTGGAAGTACTGGAAACAGGCAATATAACTAAGTTTTTCGCAGTACCTACAGTGTATATCCGTCTCTTAAGCCTTCCTGATCTGAAGGAAACATTAGGACCGCTTCGCTATTGTTTTTCGGCAGCAGCTTCTATGGCAATGGAAATAGTTAAACAGTGGAAAGAACGTACCGGAATCACCATCGCGGAATCATATGGAATGACAGAAGCTATGCCTATCACCTTTAACCATTATTACCCGGAAAGACATGTTGTCGGGTCTGTGGGGCAATCAGTTCATGGAGTGGAAGTCCAGATTCGCGACGCATCCGGGAATTTTCTTGAACAAGGGCAGGAAGGTGAAATCTGTATCCGGGGACCAAACGTAATGAAGGCATATCTGGACAATCCGGAAGGAACCAGCGCCGCATTTTGGCAAGGGGGCTGGGTACGTTCCGGTGACATTGGTATTTTTGACCCCAACGGATACCTCTCGATTGTTGACCGACTCAAGGATCTGATTATCACCGGCGGCGAAAATGTTTATCCTCGCGAGGTAGAAGAAGCGCTTTATTCATCTCCTGAAGTTGAAGAATGCGCTGTAATAGGTCTTCCCGACAAAGAATGGGGTGAACGGGTAGTTGCATTTATAGTTCCAAAGTCAGGAAAAACTATTTCGAATGATGCATTGAAAACCTTCCTTAAAACCCGTTTGTCGTCTTTCAAGGTGCCCAAAGAATATATAATTGCTGACGAACTCCCGAAAAGTCCGGCAGGCAAGATATTAAAGCGTGAAATAAAGAAGAAATTTATCAACGGTTAACTTTAGGGAATATAAGAAGTATAAAATGTTATTGCATACAGGAGGCGACTCATGAATCTTGCTGTTAACCTGGAAAGGTCCGCATCCTTCTTTCCTGATTGCCCTGTTATTTCAGAGAACGGATTAGAGATGAGCTATGCCGGGCTCAATGAACAGGCCAATCGTGTTGCCACAGGGCTTATTAAACTCGGAATAAAACCCGGAGATCATCTGGGGCTGTGTGCTCCCAACTCACCGGATTGGCTTATCTTCTATTTTGGCGTGCTTAAAGCCGGTGCCGTGGCAGTTACACTTTCCAGCCTTCTTTCACAGGATGAGTTTCACCTGCTTGTCAGTCATGCAAAACTAAGATTTCTTTTTACCACAGAATCAAGGCTAAGCAGTCTTTACGATATCCGAGGGACAGAGGGTATTGAAAAGATAATATGCCCGAAGGGTGATTTGACTTTACAGCAAATCTCCGATCAGGGAACTGTATATTTTGAGGCTGTTGACCGGAACCGTATTGATACGGCAGCCATTCTTTATACAGGAGGAACTATTGGCATGCCTAAAGGAGTAATGCTTACCCATGAGAACATCAACACATCAGCCCATAACGTGGCCTTCAGCGAACGTTCAACGGAAAAAGACCGTGCTCTGTGTTTTCTTCCTTTTAACCATGTCTTCGGTCAGGTGCACATTATGAATGCCACAATTTTGAGCTCCGGGTGCCTTGAACTTCTGCCGGCCTTTGATCTTGAGCGTGTCATTGGTCTTATCGAAACAGGTCGCGTTACAAAACTTTTCGCAGTGCCCACTGTCTATGCGCGCCTGCTTATGCTTGAAAACCTCGAAACAATTATGGGCAATGTTCGTTATTGCTTTTCTGCAGCCGCCAGTTTGCCCACAGAAATTGTGCGTCAATGGAAAGAACGAACCGGCATCAATATCTGCGAAGGTTACGGCCTCACCGAGTCAGCTTCCGCTGTTACTTATAACCACTATTACCGGCACGTTGTCGGATCTATCGGCGGGACTGTTCCGGGTGTAGAGGTCCAGATCAGAGACATGTCGGGCAATAGAGTTGAGCGAGGACAACAAGGTGAAATTTGTATTCTGGGCCGGAACATCATGAAAGGTTATCTCGATAATCCGGAGGCAACTGCAGAAGCCTTCTGGGAAGACGGCTGGTTCAGATCCGGTGACCTCGGTTATTTCAGCGACGAAGGCTACCTTTACATCGTTGACAGGCTGAAAGAGCTGATTATTACCGGCGGTGAGAATGTCTATCCCCGCGAGGTAGAAGAAGCAATTTACACCAGACACGAAATAGCTGAATGCGCAGTTGTAGGCATTCCTGATAAAGAATGGGGCGAACGGGTCGTTGCGTTTCTCTCAGTAAAACCAGGGCAGGAAATCTCTCCGGATACCCTTAAGACTTATTTAAAGTCCCGTCTGTCGGGATTCAAGGTCCCAAAAGAGTATATAATCGTGAGTGATATGCCAAGAAGTCCTGCAGGCAAGATTCTCAAACGAGAATTAAAAAAAATTTACAAAATGTAACAAGCAGTTGTCTTGCAACTAAAAACAAGACAGGTTAGTATTATAAAACAAAAAAAGGAGGATACATTATGAAAAAAAGATTTTTTATTTCGCTGTTTGTTTTTACAATTGCTGTTATGTTTTTCATTACTTCCATCCCTGCCCATGCCGAGGAAAAAGTCATGAAACTCAGAATTTCATCTATGTGGCCGCCACAGCATCCCTTAACGAAGACCTATGCCCAGTGGGGGAAGGATATTGAAAAAGCAACGGCAGGAAGGGTAACCTTTGCTGTATTTGCAAGCAGCACGCTTTCGCCTCCAATGCAGGTCTATGACAATACGGTAAAAGGAGTTGTTGATGTGGGCGCAACTTTATTGGCATACTCGCCCGGCAGGCTCCCGCTTTCTGAAGTTTTACAGCAGCCGTTGGGTTATAGGAACGGCTACCAGGCAAGCAAATTGGGCAATGCATATTATAAAAAATTCAAACCGAAAGAATTCGATGATGTAAAGGTTATGTTTCTCCATGGTGCTGCTCCTGGATTCATTTTTACAAAAAATCCGGTAAAATCGACTGCCGATATAAAAGGTCTGAGAATAAAAGCCAATGCGGAAAATGCGGATATAGTAAAAAATCTTGGCGCTTCTCCTGTAACTATGCCGGTTACCGAAACCTATGACAGCCTTTCAAGAGGTGTTATAGATGGCTGCCTTTTCCCGATAGAAGCGTTGCAGGGATTTAAAATCGGCGAGGTTGTCAAAACGGTAATTGAAAATTATGGCATGTCTTATATGACGTCCATGTATATGATTATGAACAAGGCCAAATGGAATGCAATATCTCCCGCTGATCAAAATGCAATAGAAAAAATCAATGATGAATATAATGAAAAAATTGCCAAGATGTGGGTTGAAATGGACAATAACGCAAAAACATTCGCCAAAGGCAAGGGTGTAACTTTCCTGACTGTTTCCAAGGAAGAAGAGGCGGCAACTGCTCAAAAGATGAAACCGATCCTGGATGAATACGTTAAAATGACGAAAGCAAAAGGTCTCCCTGGCGATGAAGCATTGAAATTCTGCCAGGACTTTTTAAAGAAAAATCCGTAAAATTATTATTGACAAAAGAGGGCTGCAACAGCGCAGCCCTCTTTACATTTTATTGATAATGAAATGATCCGGATCCTGGTTCTTTATAAATGTGGAGGCAAAAGATGAAACGTTTTGTGGCAGTCATCACTAACATCGATAAATCATTATACGTTATTGCCGGCAGTGTTTTGGCGTGTATGATCCTGTTAACCCTCTTTGATGTGATTCTGAGAAACTTCGGCCATCCGATTACCGGATCTATGGAAATAATACAATATGGGGGTTGTATTGTATTCGGATTCTCAATCCCTTATGGCACGATGCTCGGGGCTCAGATAATTGTTGATATAATAACGGAAAAGCTCAGTCCGGGGAAAAAACGCATGATAAATGTCATTACCCGATGTGCCGGAATTCTAATATTCTTATTTGTTGCGTATAACTTTTATGCTTATGGAATTGATGTAAAACAAACAGGTGAGCGTACGGCCAGCTTCAAGATACCATATTACCCCTTTGCCTTTGCCCTTTCATTCACCTTTTTCTTGCAGAGTTTGACTATATTCTGCGATCTTTTAAAAACAGTAAAAGGAGCGGACAATGAGTGATGTTGCAGCCGGAATATACGGAGTTGTATTGTTGCTGGCCCTTTTTTTAACAGGGCTTGAAATGGCTTACTGCATGATATTAGTTGGATTTCTCGGATTTACTTATCTTATGTCCTTTCCAGCAGCATCCAGTCTTGTCATTAAGGACTTCTTCGACAACTTTACAACATACAGTTACACGGTGATCCCCCTTTTCATGGTAATGGGTGAGTTTGCCTCAAATTCAAATATTGCAAAGAGACTATATCTGGGGGCGCACAGGTGGTTCGGTCACATACCGGGAGGACTTGCGATGACAACCGTAGTTGGCGCCACGGCCTTTAAAGCCATGTGCGGATCAAGCCTTGCCACAGTGGGAACTTTTTCAAACCTCGCACTGCCTGAGATGGACCGCTATGGATACAAAAAGGAACTTTCCTGCGGTACGATTGCATCTGTAAGTACCCTGGGCATGATTCTGCCTCCCTGCACAGTGCTTATTATTTATGGGCTTCAGGTTGAGCAATCCATAGGCAGGCTTTTCCTTGCAGGGATTATGCCCTCATTGATGATAGCAGCTCTTTTTATGGCGGTTATAGCCGGATGGGTAAGCCTAAATCCTGCAATAGCCCCTAGGGCCGAAAAGGCAACATGGAAAGAAAGGCTGGTTGTAATTCCGGATGCATTGATTGTTGGCATTATTTTCGGCATCGTAATAGGCGGGATGATCACCGGCTTTTTCAGCCCTACAGAGTCAGGCACAATAGGCACGGTGGCAATATTTATTTTGGCTCTTGTGCGAAGAGAAGTTAATTTGGGCATGCTTATCAGATCTTTTAAGGGGGCATTGAAAACCTCTATTATGACTCTTATGCTTATTGCCGGATCTGCTATTTTTGGCCATTTTCTCGCAATAACAGAAATTCCTATGATTACGGCAAAGTGGGCTGCAGGACTCCCTATACCGGGGGCATTTATTATGATCTTAATAGTTGTCATCTACCTGGTAGGCGGTTCAATTATGGATGACCTGGCATTTATGGTGCTTGCCACCCCGATATTTTTTCCGACAGCAGTCGAACTTGGTTATGATCCTGTGTGGTTCGGTATCTTGATTTGCGTTACCCTTATGATAGGCGGTCTTATCCCGCCTGTAGCTATTTATGTTTTTATATTAGGAAACATAACCGGAATTCCTTTCAAAACGATTTATAAGGGGGTTATGCCTTTCCTTTTGGCTCTCGTTCTGGCTTTAATAATTTTGTTTGTTTTTCCGCAGGTTGCAACATGGCTGCCTAATTTAATGATGGGTAAAGGATAACCAGGATAAAGGTCTTATAAAGAGTCATAGTTGAGTCTCAGAAGTGAGCCTGTTGAAAAATTCAGCATGCTCACTTTCTTATATAAAAGAATATATGAATCAAATTAATAACGAAATAATAAAGAATGAAAGGATCATTTATCGTGCTAAATGTCATTGGGCTATACTTCTTGGTCCTGTATTGGTGATTATTATAGGATGCCTGGCACTGAAGTCTCAAGGGTATCATGCCATGGTACTCATTGTCTTCGGTCTTATCTGGGGAACATTTTCATATATAAGACTATACAAATCAGAGATTAGATTAACTGGAAACAAGATTCTGGTAGATATCGGTTTTCCGCTGAAAAAATCTTATGATATCCTGCTTAATGAGATCATGATTATTGATTTTTATCAGCCTTCTCTTGGCTCAATGTTAAATTTTGGCAAAATTATAATTGTCTATAAGAGTAAAAAGCAATGTGCTGTCAGATTTATTTCCTGCCCCGCGGAATTGGTAAAAGAAGTCCAGCAGCAGATAATCGCACTCAAAAATCCAGGGAACAATTCAGGCAATACCCCGATCAACTGACCTGTACCAGCAAATAAATGATAATTACAGAAAACTAATTACTGATTTTTTCAAGTTGCCTGAAGAATGTATATTGACGGTGTTTCTTTATACAATTGTTCTTGACTTTTTCTAATGTATAGCATATATATGCTATACTATGAGCACCAAAAAACTGAATCAAATCAACAAACAAATCGAGAGGATTAAAATTGAGTTGCAGGAAATGAACGCGATGCGTCCGGGAACGCTAAGCCGGCAATACAAATCCCCACGGAAAAAGGTTGGAGCATACTGGCAGTTGAGCTATACCCGCAGAATGAAAAGTCATACAGAATACATACGTCCGGTTTCTGTGCCGGAGATTCGGCAGCAAATTGCCGCCTATAAACGGTTCAAGACCCTTGTCGATCGGTGGCTTGATCTGGCAATCGAATACTCAAAAATAAAAATGCAGATGACTGATGATAAAGGCGCAAAATAAAATTCGCACTCTCAGATAAGAAAGTAAAAGGAAAATATGCGGGAATACACATGAAAACGGAGGTATGACATGAAATCAAACATCGGAGATTACAAGATTGCCCTTCCTGAAGAGCAGCTCCACAAATCATGCCGGATACTTTTTGGACCGCAAGTCAATATTACATCACAATTTCTCAGCATTCTTCAGCCTTCAGGCGTAAAGACCGCCTATCGCAGGCTGGCCATGAAAACGCACCCTGATCGGGCGTCTTATCTCGGCATAGACGAAGCTACACTTGGGGAGCGTTTTAAAAAAGTCCATGGTGCTTATGAGCAGGTATTTTCATATGTCAAGGAGCCGCAGCGTTACATTATCACAACACCTTCAAAGCCCCGCTATCGTACTGATTCTCCCGTTAGCAGAGCATCTTCTCCGCAACGCTCATATTTCTACAAGGGCAAATTACCTTCCAAAAAGCTTTTAATATGTCAATTTCTTTACTATTCCGGTGTAATTTCCCTGAGGCAGATGTGCGATGCTGTGGTGTGGCAGCAAATTCAAAGACCATATCTCGGCGATATTGCCCTCCGGTTCGGCTGGTTAAGCTCTTCAGACATACAAAATATCCTGCGTTATCGGAATCAGGGGGAACTCTTCGGCGAATTTGCCCTGCGTACAGGCCTATTGAGTTATTATCAAGTTCTCGTTCTTGTGGGTCGTCAGAAGAGCATTCAGCCTCAAATTGGCGTCTATTTCGTTGATCGGGGTATTCTTTTACAAAAGAAAATCGATATAATGGCGGCAGAACTCAAGGAACACAACCGCAAACACTGGTTCAGGAAATAAAACGCAACTAACGCAACCAACACAACCAATTTTTCCTGATATTTCCGAGATGAATATATATCGTAGACGACTGATACTACTGATATTTTATTGGTGGGCCGTGGAGGATTCGAACCTCCGACCAATTGATTAAGAGTCATTTCGCCGAGATAGTTATTTCAATAGGTTAGATGGTAGGTGGGTGCGCGGTGGGTGCATAACGCTGTTTTACTTCTTCTTTATTGGGATCACATTTCCCCCGTCAAGATTGTCCAAATTTACCGCATATTTGAGTTTTGAAGCTTCCTGCTTGATACGATCTGGGTGAAAATGCATGTACCGTTCCGTGGTGCTCATCTGCTTGTGGCCAAGCAGTTCTTGTATAGCCTTCTGCGCGACGCCTGCCATAGCAAGATAGCTTCCGAAGGTATGACGGCACCCATGTAGCTTAATGGGTTTGATCCCCGCCTTAACAACATACTTGTGAAACATATGACTCACCGACGATACGAGTTTCCACCGGGGGAAAACCATCTTTGTCGGCTTCTCCTTTTGTTTTAGTTTTCTCGCCTGTCCCGGTTCTTGTTCCCTCTTTGGTTCCTCTACTCGATCTTTGTATTCCTGTCTCATCCGATCCACTATTGGCCTGAAGTCGTCGATGATAGGTACTTCTCTGTCCGTCTTTGTCTTCTTGTCCCATATAAGGATATCATCATCAGTGACCTTCTGCCAGGTAAGGGAAAGAATATCACCGGCGCGGCACCCGGTAAAGAGCGCCCATAAGACATAGTTTCGAAAGTCCGGATCGTCAATGGCCGTGAGTAGAGTTACCAGTTCATCGTCAGAAAGAATGCGGTCGTACTTGTCTGGTTCGGCTACCCGTTTTACTTCCTCGTAAGGATTCCGAGTAATATATCCCCAGCGGATCGCTGTCTTGAAGGCGGTTTTTAGGTGCCTGATATAAGCGTTCAAAGATGTAGGTCTACACCCTAATGAGAGAACCTTATCATGGAATTGGTCAATGTCGTGGGTGGTGATCATATTCATAATCTTGTTGCCGAGAAAATCCTTGAGTTTTCCGAGAGCCACTGTGTCGAGGTGAACTGTGCCCGCTTCCATGCCCGCGTTTTCTCGGTGGGTAAGGTATTCCTTAATGAAGTCAGAAAGAGTTATTTTCTTATCCTTGTCGAGCGCGACTATCTTGCCCGTAAGGACTTCTTCCTTCAGCTTGCGGAATATCCTCTGAGCCGTGGCCTTGTCGCCTGTCTGAAGGGATTTCTTGTGACCCCGCTTCAGTGAAACGTACCAGACACCATTTCGAAGGAAGAGTCGCATGGTATCAACCTTATAAATTTCATCGAAAACTGTCAAGAACTTTCCTCACAATCACGTCATCCTCTATCATAAAATGGTCAATACTTTCCCTGTCTACATACCACTTTCCGCCCTTCTGTGTAGCATATATTTTTCCATCCTGGATATACTTAATAAAGGTATTCTTTGACATGGAGGCATATTGCGCGGCACTGGCCAGGGAGAGCCATCGTGGCGCTGTTCTTATGGCGATAAGCGTATCTATCTTCTCTTCGATACGTTTTATTTTTATGTCCTGATCGGTCAAATTATTCTCCAATCTTCCTCAAATTAAGGCTCTGGCCTCAAATTAAGGCTCTGGCACCATTGTGGTGGTATTGGCATCGGGTTTATTTTCTCCCTTCCTTTCATCCCTTCACGCTTGCCTGAACCTCAGAAAAACTCTTCCAACCCTTCTCCGTAAATTCCGTTGTATAGACCTCTTTTCTCGGCAACAACGGCAACCAATGTTTATCGCAGAAGAGTCGGTAATGCCATACGTCGTTGGTCTTACCATTTGAATAGTGTGGAGGCTCAACCCATATTTTCTTTTGATCCTCAAGGGAAAAGAAGGCGTCCAACCATAACTTGCTGATTTGCTCATCCTTTGGCAGAATGCTACCACTCAGGGGTTCACGGAATGAAAGGGAAAGATGCCAGCACCGCTCATAGTCGGGGTTTTTCCACCATCCACTTGTGTGATAACCGATATCTCTCGTAAAGATAATAATGGTTCCCGTGGCGCTGTGCTGCGCAGTACAATGGTTAATCAACTTCTTGTCATCGGGTGTGTCAGTGCCGCTGAAAAAACTATGTTTTGCCCTGCGGTACATCTCTTGTGCAACAATACTTGGCAATTCATGCATGGCAAAAACGATCATACCGCACCCTTCAGTACATAATCAGGCACCTCAAACAATCCCAACGCACCCCTGTATGGAATAGGTTTCGGATACTTAATTGGATTCCTCAGCACGAACCCATAAGGTCCGGTAAACCACTCTGACTCGTGACTTTCCACGCAACCTACCACTTCCGCCTGCCCGATTATGGCACCGGTTGTAAAATGCTCAGGTAAACTTATCTTGGGAAAATGCAGCCGGACCCAATTCAACTCTTCAAGGTCGATTTTCTTCGCTGCATGGATCAGAAGCGTTTCCTGTTTGTAGATAGGCCAAGACCTGTTTTCGATATCCTTGTGTCCGGCTACGATTAGCCAGGCCCAAGGTTGATGGATGGAAAGAGCATAGGTGAAATCAGTCCCGGCACTCATCCTATATCCTCTTCCGGCAATCCCAAGACCTTCTTGATCGAATCCTTCCACCTCACCTTCTCGTCATACCGGAAGGCGAGATCTCCGTATAGTTCATTCTTGATGAAATGATCACTATAAATCCCTTCCTTGATCGGGTTTATAAGGGGTTCGACATAGCGGAAAAAATCTTTATTCTCGATCTTCGATACATCCACTCGGGTGCTGATGCGGTTCATTTTGCCTACCCAAAAGGTGTCGGTGATGGCCGACCTGAGCGTCAAAAACAGTTCTTTGACCTTTCTGTCGAGAAACGGTTCACAAGAAACTGAGGTCGAATATCCACGAGAATATGCGGTTTGCAAGGCACTCAGACGATATATAAAGGAGGGCGCACCGGGCTCCCAAAACCGCAATATCTCATCGTCCATAGAGCCTATTGTAAATCTCCAAGTGATTTGCTTCCGGTAGGCCACAAACTCTTCGCAGAGGAATTTGACTACCTCAAGGTGCGGTTTGGTAACGAGTAGAAAATCATTCCCTTCTTCGAGCCATGGTTCAAGATAATCCCGTATATACCATTTGTGTTCGGGAAGCAGATCGTGGGTTGTTGGAAACATAATTCTACCGTCTATTTTCTTAGCCTTCTTCAAATATGCCTTGTGGTTCGGTTCCATGGTAGTCCATTTCTCGGGATCCGCGATTCTCTTATATCTCAAAGCGTCATGCCGGGCATAACAGTATCGGCAGTTATGGCTACAGCCAGTGAAGATATTCATGGAATGTGGGGCCCACTCTTTTGTACCCGTCTTCTTCGTCTCAATCGGCATTCGCCACCCCTTTCTTTTCTTCCGCCTCATCCGGCATTTCTCCGAATTCACAAAGAGATGTTCCTGGTCCGATCACTGCAAGTTTTTCCCTGGGAATGGCCATGGCCGTTATTTCTTCTTCTGTGGGGTATTTGTACATGCCTTTTGTGGATCGAAGCAGCGATAAATAAGATGAATACTCTTCATCGTTAACAGGCCTTATTTTGGCAGCCCTTTCCTCACGGCGCTTCAGATATTCCCGATAGTCTTTGCATCTTCCGGGAATCCGCTCAAGACTGCAGTTACAGGGTGCTCCGGAGTTGCCATAATGCTCGCAGTGGGACATTCTGCAACCAGGGGGTTCCAAATGGCTTATTAGTGTCCATACTATGTTGTTCATTGTATGGTCCGTCATACCTCTTTTTTCGAGGGTATGGAGTAATTGAGCAATGGACATTTTCTCCGGGTCTATTTCCCTGGATTGCAGGGCTTTTTTTAATCTTGGTAACTTTGCATATGAATTCCACATATCACACCTCCATCTTTCCAGGTCTATCTTCCACCATAATAAATATTAGTGAGTTGTTTGCCCTTACTGGAAACAAACCATTTGCCATTGCCACCATCGACAATTTGTAAGTCTTCAACCCTGCCAAAGAGTGCTGAGTTGTTACACATATCAATTACTTGTGTATATTCTTTGTCTGGGTGTGGCCTTATGCCTCTACCTATCATTTGATAATACAGGGCAAGACTCATCGTTGGCCGGGCAATAATAATTGTCTCAAGCTCAGGGTAATCAAAACCGCCAGAAAGTACGCCAACATTGCAGATGGTCTTTATATCCCCATGCTTGAATCCTTCAATAACGTTCTCTCGTTCTTTCTTTTGGGTTTCACCCGTGACTATAGCGGCGCCATCTACACTTTTGACGACATATTTGGCTTCTTCTACAAATCTTGTGAAGACCAATGCATTACGCCTTGTTTTTGTTTGTTCTTTTACTACCTTGACAACGTGGTCAGGAAACCTTGATGAGTGGTAATATTGTCTAACTGAATTATCGGTAAAATCTGCCCCAGTTGTGTTTAATTTTAGCTGATTACGGTTAAACCCATTAGTAGGCGCGTAATTCAACTTCGCAAGATAGCCCGCATCAAAAAGCTGTTTGTTCTGAACAAAATAAATTACTTCCTTGAATATCCGAGGCCTTGTTCTGGTAAGGAATTTCAGAATTGAACCACCGAAACCATCGGTTACAAGACGGTAAGGAGTTGCTGTTAATCCAAGGATTTTTACATTTTTGATCTGAGAGAAAAATTGAGAATACATACCACCCTTGGAGTTTACAAAATGGCATTCATCGACTATGATATATTTAAACTCTTTAAATAGTTCGGCCTTATTTGTGACGCTGCCGATAGTGGCAAAAGTAATATCTGAAATTTTCTTCTGTCCCTTTGACGCTGAATAAATTGTTGCAAAATAACCGTATGAAATCAGCTTTGAAAAATTCTGTTCAAGAATCTCTTTTGACGGTTGAAAAATAAGTGTAGGCTCTCCAAGGGCTTTCACTATGTTGGCAATAATCAAACTCTTGCCTGATCCGGTAGGCAGCACCTCAATGGTGTTATATTTAGCTTTACTCTTAAAAAAACTTTACGGCGATATCAACTGCTTCTTGCTGATAAGGACGTAATATGTATTTTTGTAAAGGCGCTGTTTCATGAGACTGGAATAATTCAATTTGATGTTGATTCATCTTTCCCCCACCAGCATCGCTCTACACAATGCCTCTGCCATCTCTGCCGGTACTGCGTTGCCCACCTGTTTCACCTGGTCTGCTATCGTGCCGGTCAACTGGTAATTGTGCAACGACATGGCCGCTGCAAGTTCGTGTGGCTTCAGCATTCGAAATCGGATATCAATCTGGTATTTACCGGATGCCTCAACAAGGCCAAAGCGGTCCTTGGTTGTGATTGTATCGAGCGGTTCATCTACACTCTGTATTTTGCTCCGTCCGTAATACTTAACAAGGAACGGCTCCACAAGGCCGAGGTATGACTTTGTAGTGATCGCCGGTAGAGGCTTATCACACTCTCTTGCCGTACTTTTGCCCTTTATTATTGCCAGAAATGGTTCACATAAATAAAGGTGCGGGTTTGTTGTGATGGTAGGCAAGGGTTCGTCGCAACTGCGGACTTTACTCTGACCCTTGAGGATTGCAATAAAGGGCTCTATAAGGGCATAACCATTTCCGGTATGATTTACCTGGCACAGGAACGGTTCCACAAGAGCGAATCTATTAGACGTATCGAGGGTAGGAATAGGCCGGTCAAGATCATGCGACCTGTTTTCGCCGTCGCTTTTTCCCTTATGGCTGCCATGATATTTAATCAGGAAAGGCTCAGCTAATCCGATGTGCTGTCCGCTTGCTGTAACTGTGGGCAAAGGCCGGTCTACTGATCGTGTATTGCCAGTGCCATATAGCATTACAAGAAACGGTTGGGCGTTTTTCCCACCGAACTTTTTAAGACCTGCAGCAATCCTTGCCAACGTTGCAGGCGCGAGTGGCTTCTTACGATTAAAGATACTTTTCCCCTTCACAGTCCAGTCGATTATATCCCTTGCCGTTTTATATGGTTTAAGGTTGCCCAATCTGCCCGGCTCTCCGTGGGTGCTTTCCGGCCACAGGATTTTTTTGTTGCCTTTCCTCGCCATTATAAAAAGCCTACGTCTTGCCGTAGCATCGCCATAATCAGCGGCGTTCAGGATTCGGTCCTCCACGTTGTAGCCAAAAGACCGGAGGGCGTTCAGGAAGGCCCTGTATGTTTCTCCCTTTCTATCTTTCAATGGTTTACCGGTTACCCCGGTAGGTCCCCAATCACGAAACTCCCGGACATTCTCTATAAGTATGTTCTCAATCCTCAGCGCCTCGATCCATCTCAGTATCAGCCAGGCTGAAGCCCTCATCTGATCGGACACCGGACGACCTCCCCTTGCTATACTGTGGTGAGTACATTCAGGAGAGGCTACAAGGATATCAAGCTTTCCCGACGGGACTGCATCTTCAGGCCTTATTGCCTCCAGCATAGCGCAGATGTGCCGGGCGCCGGGATGATTTAAAGCGTGTGTCTTTATGGCTACTTTCCAATGATTGACCGCTAAAAGGTCCACCGTTTTGCCCAGGGAGTGACAGGCGTTGTAAAGCCCGGTTGAGGTTCCCCCAGCTCCGCAAAAGAGATCAGCAGCTTGAATGATATTCCCCACTGTAGCTGTATTCACCATCCTATTTCCCGACCGCCTTACTCTCGGCCCTCTCTCTTCTTTGAACATCTGCCAATTTATCAGTGCGGTTCTTCTTTGTTTCAGGAAAAGGGCCATTTGTTTCATGCGTCGGTTGTTCCGTTTCACGGATAGGTGCTACTTCGTCTATTCCATACATAATTTTCCTATACACAGTTTTTATCTCATGATCCCTTGCCTCGACAAGCTCGGTGACTATTTCCATGCGTTCTTCTAAATCATCCCGCATCCTATTCAATTCTGCATACTCAATAAGTCCAGCCCCTTGGGGGTATATTTCATACTTATCTTCGTCTTTGCCCCATCCTACGAGCCAGTCAAAACCGCTGAACCAGTCTTCACAGGTGGTTATAACCGGCCTAATAAAATGTACATTGTTCATTCCCTCCTGAGTTCTTTTTCGGATTTCGGCTTCCAAAGGAGTATCAGATTCATCGTCTTCCCTGACCGACGAAGACCCCGACAATTGAACTTTTTCCTTGACGTATGATATGGTTGTTTTGGTACTTATGGAGCCGTCAAATTCTTTCTTGATTATGCTCTTCATCGTGACCGGGAAACCTTCTTTTGCATCAGAAAGTGCATACCCTTCGTTAAGCCCCGGCAATTCCTTGGTAAGATTGCGCTCCAAAATTTCAACAATTGCTTCTACTGTTTTTGCTCCAATTTTACCCATGTTCCTCACTCCTTTCTGTTTTTTTGTAGAGACGGGTTGACCGTCTCTGGGTCGCCATCAGATTCTTTATTGCCCTTTTTTCTCAGTTCGTCCTCAGCCTCATGATATCCGTCCACTCTGGCTCCTTCGAGGCATATCTTGCACGGCTCGACGTGAATCCTGGCAGCATTGGTAGCCGTGGGGTCCTCTGCCTTAGATATTGACAAGAAATTTCCGCAAAAGTCGCATAACGCTACAAGCTTTACTGTCTGGTTAATTGTGTCATGTGCCATACTCGAACCCCTTTTTTATGCTGCCAGGTCTCCTCTGAGTCTTGTTGCTGTAGCTTGCCACAGTGTTTTAAGATCATCGAGGTCATCGGCCATAATTTTCCCGTCTGGAATGGCCTTGAACTCAGTGGCCAGTTCCTTGTATCGTGCGACCGAGCCACATTGGTTCAACTCGGCACGGTAGTGGTCGTGGATAATGCTGGATGCCGTGATCGGGTCTAATGCATCATCAGCGTTGTCCTTCCCCGTATCCTCCCCCTGATCGTCAAGGTATTCAATCTCCGGAATGAAGCTGTCGAGGGTTTCGCCTTCTGCCTTAGTCTCTGTTTTGGGCGCAGCCTCAGCAGTAGTAGTGTCATAATGTTTAAGTTTGTAGGCTCGGGGCTGCTTCTCAGTGTCAGTGCTCGGTTCTATTGTACCGGGATTACCCGCCAGAAGGGCCTGTGCATTTTGGCCACGTTCGAGGACTTTTTGTGGTTGATAGTTAGTAATCAGTTCATACATATCGATATCAGCCTCAAGATAAATCAAGTCCTGTTCAGTTCTTGTGGCCTCGCCCTTTTCTACATCTACACGGCTTATGGAATCAGTAACTTTTCTGAGCCAGAACACGGGCTCTCCCTTTTTCTCATTAATAAGTCCCTGGAGCCTGTGGGTAATGCGTTGCACCATCTCCATTTGTTCTCTGATCTGAGCAAGTGAGTAGTAAGAGGTTGTTTCTATCTTCCATACCCCAGCACCTTTTGTGCCCGGTATGATTCCCTGAATGTGGCCTCTGAGTTTGCACATGCCTCTCTGATACTCGTCGCACGTCTGAGGCTTGCATGGGCGTACCTCGCTATAATCTCGACCACCAAAGGGGCGCACACCTTTCCTGTACGGCACGGGAGCAATGCACACGCGCTCATAACCTGATTCTCCGGTTTCCTGACTGATGCAAGCTTTGTATTTACTACGGTACTTCAGTTCTCTCGCTGTCCAGCACATGAGTTCGTGGGGCAAATTTTCTGTCCACTCATTGGATAGGAAGACTATGGGAAATCGCCTAATCTGACCGTCTACTGGGTCACCATACTTCTCGTGGAGTATTTGAGCGTTTTCTTGGTTTGTACGGCAATCAGTAGGTCTCACGGTAAAGTGCGTTTCATTCCCTGGTATCAGCTTTGTTTTCCCGCCCTTATCCGTGCCCAACTTGACATCAATCTCATGCCACATCGCCCCGGCCTTTACCATCGTCTCGTATATTGTCTTGTCGGTATCGCTACAGCCGTTTTTTAACCGTTTAATTCCTGGCCTAATGTTTCCTAAGACAGGCAGGCGCAAAACATTATCGCGTCCCCCTATAAGATCGTCTCTATAATCCTTAACCATGGCTTTCCTCCTTTTTATTTATAGACTCATTGGGAGCCGCCCCAACAAGTCTTTTTGTGCCTCCGGTGTGGCCGGCTTGCTCGGTCTCACCCATCAACAGCTTTGGTTGTCTCTACCCATGTGGGTCTTGTAGCCACCCACATTTTTAAACCAATCGGTATCGAGCCATATTTTGAACACCCATCCCTTCAAATTGCCTTGATGCATAATGACTCGGGTAAATGTATGTCCCGATATACCCTGGTTATATTTCTCAAATAACTCCAGTGCTCTGCCTTTTGCTTTGCAAGCATGGTGTATCTTTGGAGCATCAGACTTGTTACAGCCTTCAACGTCATACACACTAATTCTCCACCTACGTTCCTTCTTCATTGGATAATGATCTCTACCTTTCCCCGCTCCAACCGGATCACCGCATCTGCCATGGACTGAAGTTCAGGTGTTTGTGTAATGGTAAAGAGATTGCGGTACCCGCCC
>Ga0351897_1034_pt1 | contig 34301 bp, 29 predicted proteins | sample BONcelHT113001C4_FD_206876 | JGI IMG/M metagenome (GOLD analysis project Ga0351897, IMG submission 206876) | Enriched cells from coal bed in the Powder River Basin, Montana, United States - BONCAT cells T11 rep1 HSBNCT.T11.300.1.C4 ... | reverse complement strand
CCTCCGTGTCCTGGCAGGATGCTTAGAGCCGCATCTGCCTAGATGAGGCCCTCAAGCTAAATAATGCCCTTCGCCCTCAGAGCTGACTTCATCTCAGACACATCGCCCTTCAATTCAATAATGTCGCTCTTGTCCAGAACCTTTTCCATCTTATCGTTTAGGCTCCGGTTCATGTCCTTGATCTCAAAAAGGGTTTCATCCTGTTTGCCGAGCATTTGGTCTTGCATGCCCAGCATTTGTTTCTGCGTGCCACAAATTGAAATAAGCAGATCTCTCATGTCTTTCAGTACGCCAATTCCTTCATCCAGGCGAGAATCAGTCTCCCCCGTTCCTACAAGTTTATAGAAACTACCAAATTCCCCATAGGGCTGCGAATAAATTTTTTCGATAGAAGTTACTTGAATAAATGTATTCTTTATGTCTATAGCACCCTCGAATAATTTCATCTTTTCTTCATCGCCCTCAGCAATGATTCGAACTCTTCCATCGCTCAGGTTCTCGATTATCCCTTTTAGACCCAAGCCATTGGCTAACTGGATAACCCTAGCCCTATAGCCTACCCTTTGGACCTTGCCTGAGACAATTGCTGTGAGCCGCTTCATCGAATACATTTCATCTCTTTTTGTATTTGGCTTTTCCTATCATATTACTGGTTGGCCTTCCTGCGTGCCCGCCACTCTCGGGGCTGCCGGGCCAGGATGGCGAGCGCCTGCTAGCCAACCCAAGTCAGGAGTGCCTGCAATTTCCTGGAAATCCATAAAGGCGTGGCAAAAGAATTGTCATTCTTTCATCGGGACTTCGCGGCTTCGCGCCTTCGCGTGAACCCGTGATTTCGGCCCGACCGGCCCACGGCCCCGCAAAGATCGGCTGGCCTGAAACTGCCCCGAAAACATTGCTTTCCTAAAATCCAGCTCCCCGGAAAACACCCCTCGCCGGAGGCCATCTCCACCCTGGACCCCAGGCCCAACCGGCCTCCTGCGCCCGTGAGCGAGCGACAGCAGCCGGGCTCCGGGCCCGCCTGGCCGCCACCCACAGGGCTGCCAGGCCGAAGGGCGAGCGCCTCATGGCTCTCCCAAGGGAAGAGAGAGCATGCTGTCTCATGCGTCATTTTAGGTCGATGGAATGGAAATCAAAGGAAGCTTGCGCGTCTCTGCGTCCTCTGCGGTTAATAATCGTAGCTGAATAATTTAACTCTGGGTTTACGGGAATAAAACCACATAGTTGCAGAGAGCACAGAGGACGAACGGACGGAGAACTACCGAGCAGATAGTTATTTATGGAAATAATGGGTAAAATGGGTAGTGAGAAATATGCCGCTCGCAAAAATCGATCAACGAGGCAGAGTGCAGCTGCCAAGCCGTCTCCGGCAAAAGATGAAGCTCAAAGAAGGAGATGAATTCGTAGCGGAAGATCTGGGAGAGGATACGATTGTCCTCAAGAAGATCAACCTGCGGGTACTTCTGGAGGACGCTATTGAAAAGGCTAAGTCGGTAGACCTGGATAAGCTGGAAAAAGAGATCGAAGAGGAGAGCAATCAGCTTGCTCGACAGAAGTTCAAGATATCTGCTTGATAATACCGTCTTCATAGCCGCAGTGAAGCGCAAATGGACCAAGAGCACTGAACTGATCTATCACCTCCTGGACAGCCCGGTGGAGCTCTTCGCCAATGATCTCCTGATTTTTGAATATGAGAAGTATGCTAAAGCGCTTGGCACTTATGAGTTATTGAACTACATGAAAAAATCCGTGATTCACGTAAACCCCTCGCAAGAAGAGATTGATGCCTGTGCGCCATTCTTTCCGGAAAGTGAGCTTTCGGATATCGTCCACGCAGCGACTTGCCTTTATGCAGATGCAATTCTGATCACCAATGACAATCACTTTAATAAAATTAAAATTTCAGGTCTCGTCGAGGTGTGGAGCAATACCAAAGCGATAAAAATATTGCTCGATGGATTTGACGACTACAAAGATTCCTAACGGGATTATCAACATGTCCCTCCGCCCGAAAGCTGCGTACGCTATCGATCCCATCGGGCGTTCCTCAAGTTGACGCAATCCACGGACCATTTGACGTCTACCACCAGTCAATCGCTCCGACTAGAGACGCCGCCCGCGCGTGCTCCTGCGCCCGTGAGCGAGTGGACGCTGCCGGGCTACCGGGCCCGCCTGGCTGCCACCCACAGGGCTGCCGGGCCGGGAGGGCGAGCGCCCGCAGGCTCCGGATGGATTTCCATGAGATTTGGCGAAAACGAAAAGAGCGAATGGACTAAGAGCACTAAACTGATTTATCATCTCCTGGACAGTCCGGCGGAGCTCTTCGCCAATAATAATCCCACATGTGCAATCTGTAGCCAACGTATTCTGCATATCGATGATGCAGCAATTGATTACATTGAACAGCATTGGCACGGTGGGAAAACAATACCCGAAAATGCCCGATTGACTCACAGATACTGCAACTTCGCCAGATCTAAATTCGATTAGAAGATCGAGGGCAAGCGGCAATCGATAGTGGTGTTAAAGAGCCATCCCGCCGATGTCGCCCGCCACGATTCACATGGCCCCTTGGTGGAGCAGAATCTCGCCGTGCAAAAAAAGCTCCCCAAAAGTCGGCATGCCTCACGAGAAGACCGCCCTGCAGCGGCCAGATCGAGGCCACGGACGGGCAGATAGACGCATGGCAATGAGTTCATATCCTTCAAGCTACTGGCTAAGGTTAATAATTGGGTGTCGAATTTTTGCAGCATCGTTGTAGGCAAACATGAAAACAAACTTGGATATGGATCATAAGATGGCCGCTGTCGAAGAAATTAATTACAGCGAGGCGGCATATGTTGATTATCTATACGAGTATTTGCAGAAGCATAAATTGGAAGGGATCACATTAGAGGAATTGCGGCGCATAAGCCATGTAATCAGAATAAGCCAAGATAGTTAAAATACTAATACTAATACTGGTATAGCGCTGATTATATCGCTTCCGAAGGCTCGAATACATGCAGGTCTTACACTCCATATGGGACACGGAAACATTCTACATCTGGGCCGAATCCTCAGCTCTGCCCCTCGCCTCTGCCGGCAGATCTGATAGTCGTAAGAAACAGCATCCATCGTCTCATCCCTTTGCCCTGCCCGGCATAGGGCTCAAAGACCTTCTTCATGAGACCTTCCCCTGGAGCGGTGACGGCTGCCGGGTGGAAGAGCTGGCTCTCAGTCTTCCCTCCGGAAAATCCGGACCTCTTCCCTCCCCCTGGCTTTTGCGCGAGGACTACCTATCTGAAAAACCATCTCTACTGGGCGCCTACTCCGTCCCGGCCCTGGGTCTCGCGCCCGGCTCCGCCCTCGATCTTCTCCTGGAATTGCCCACACACCCACCTCAGGGCACAGCTTATGCCGACTCCATGCTATTCTGGTCACAGCTCGCCCTCCTTTCTCTGGAGCTTGTATCTCGGGAGCAGTTTGTGCCCGCCATCCGGAAAAGCAGAGCCTTCTGGAAGGCGGTGATCGACGAGCCGGATCAAGAGCGGCTTAATATTTTCATCCGATCCCTGCCGCCCAGCTGTCTTGGCCTGTCGCCCCTGCTTCCCCAGGAGGCAGCGATGGCCACCCCCTCCCGCCTGGTCCATAGCTTCGTGAACAGCGCTGTGGACGCACTTGTGCGCAGCAGCCTGGATGGGGTCAGCCTCCTGCCTGCCCAACGGGGCAGAAGGCCCAAGATCGTCCCTCTGCCGATTCAATTCCTGGCGGCCCTAACCCGCAAAGAGGCCGGCCTGTCTGCCTCTGCTCCGGAGCTGGTCTCCTTCTCTCTAAAGATGGATTCCTGGACAGCACAAATCCATCCGAAAATTGAGGACGTGCCATTTCGCACCTGCTTTCGCCTGGAAGCCCCTGGCGTTGAAGATGAAGATGATGATGATGATGCCTGGCGTCTTGCTTTCTTCCTTCAGGCCAAAGATGACAAAAGCCTGCTTGTTCCGGCAAAAGAGGTATGGCAGACCAAATCTCGTGCCCTCACCTTCCTCAAGAAGAGGCTTAAAAATCCACAGGAGCAGCTCCTGGCCGACCTTGGCAAAGCATCTCGGGTCGTTCCTCTGATGGAGAAGTGCCTGGAGAGCGCCCGCCCCACCGGCCTGGAGATGCAAACCGAGGAGGCCTACTCCTTCCTGCGGGAGTCAGCTCCCCTCCTGGAGCAGAATGGTTTCGGGGTGCTGCTGCCTTCCTGGTGGGAGCGCCCCGGCTCGCGCCTGGGAATAAAGCTGCAGCTCAAAGGTGCAGTAAAAAAAGAGGGCCAGGTCGGTTCGGCCTTCTTCGGGCTCGACACCCTGGTCAACTACGACTGGCAGCTCTCCCTAGGCGGCGATATCCTCACCGAATCCGAGTTCGCCGAGCTGTCCCGCCTCAAGGTCCCCCTCATCCAGATAAGGGGCGAGTGGATGGAGCTTCGCTCCACAGAGATCGAGGCAGCAATCGAGTTCTTCCGGAAGAACCGGGATCGAGAGATGACTCTGGCCGAGGCACTTCGCCTTGGCCTGAACCTGCCCGGCGAGAGCTTGCCAGGCCAGGAGCTGCTCGGTGTCGATTCATCCCTACCCGTTCTTGGCGTTCAGGCGGAGGGCCAGATCGAGCAGATGCTCAAAGCCCTATCCAATCCAGGCAATATGGAGGATGTTTCGCCACCCTACAAGTTCCAGGGCATATTGCGCCCTTACCAGCTGCGGGGCGTCTCCTGGCTGGAGTACCTGCACCGGATAGGTCTGGGTGCCTGTCTGGCGGACGATATGGGCCTGGGAAAGACCGTGGAACTGATCGCTTTTCTCCTGCGTGAACGAGAGCATGAAGGAGAGACTGGAAAGGAAACTGAACCTGTTAAAGAAGAATGCAGGGCCAAAGGCCCCCTCCAGCCGGCCCTTCTCATCTGCCCCATGTCCGTGGCCGGCAACTGGCAAAAGGAGCTGGAGCGTTTTGCTCCCAGCCTCCGCGTCCTGGTGCATCACGGCCAAAATAGGCTCACAGGTCCTGGCTTCCTGCAAGAGGCAACAGAGAAAGACGTGGTCATCACCACTTATGCTCTCGCCCAGAGGGACGAGGAGCATCTGTCTGCCGTCTCCTGGAGCCATGTGATCCTGGATGAGGCCCAGAACATCAAGAATCAGGCCGCCCGGCAGACCCAGTCCATAAAACGGCTCCAGTCAGGGCAGAAGATCGCCCTCACCGGAACCCCCGTCGAGAACAGACTCTCCGAGCTATGGTCCATCATGGACTTTCTCAATCCCGGCTACCTGGGATCCGCTGCATCCTTCCGCAAGAATTTTGTGCTGCCCATTGAAAAATACAAAAACAAGAGCAGCTCCGAGGCGCTGCGCTCCATAATTCAGCCTTTTGTCCTGCGGCGGCTCAAGACCGATCCAACCGTTATCCAGGATCTGCCAGAGAAGATGGAGATGCGGGTCAACTACAGCCTTACCGCTGAGCAGGCATCGCTTTATGCCGCCGTGGTCGAGGAGATGCTTGGCCGCATAGAATCGCTGGACGGTATAGAGCGCAGAGGTCAGATCCTGGCCGCTCTGACAAAGCTAAAACAGATCTGCAACCACCCCGCCCTCTTCCTGCAGGATGGAAGCGCCCTGCCAGGCCGCTCAGGAAAGCTCTCCCGCCTGGAGGAGATGCTCTATGAGGTGTTGGCCGGTGGCGATAGAGCCTTGATATTCACTCAGTTTGCCGGAATGGGAGCCATGCTCAGACACCATCTCCAGGAGAAGCTGGGAGTCGAGGCCCTGTTCCTGCACGGGGGGACCTCCCGAAAGCAGAGGGATGATATGATCCAGAGGTTCCAGGCAGGTGGATCGCCAATCTTCATACTCTCTTTAAAGGCCGGTGGCTTCGGCCTCAACCTGACCGCAGCGAGCCACGTCTTTCACTTTGATCGATGGTGGAATCCGGCAGTGGAAAATCAGGCTACGGATCGTGCTTTTCGTATCGGGCAGAAGAAGAACGTCTTTGTCCACAAGTTCGTGTGTCTCGGCACTCTGGAAGAGCAAATAGACGAAATGATAGAGAAAAAGAAGGCCCTGGCAGAATCGGTAATAGGGACGGGTGAGTCCTGGCTGACGGAGCTTTCCAATGAGGCGCTAAGAGACATGCTCTCCTTGCGGCGGGATGCCGTTGGTAGCGGGGATGATGATAAGTGAGCCCTTATTGGAGTTACTACGAAAAGACTTCGCCAAAGGAGGTCAAGAACGGCCTGAAGGCCAAGAGCAAACGCGGCTCCATCGGGGAAACCTGGTGGTCAAAGCGCTGGGTTGGCGTTCTCGAGTCCTTCAATCTGGGAGCCAGGCTAACTAGGGGAAGATCTTATGCTCGAAAAGGCCAGGTCATCTCCATCGATGTCAAGCCAGGAGCTGTGCAGGCCCGTGTTCAGGGATCATTTACAGAGCCATATGATGTATCGATAAAACTGTCACCCCTATCCTCGAAAGAGTGGGAGAAAGCCATAGCTGCCATGGCATCTAAAGCGGTATTTTCAGCTCGCCTGCTCTCCGGCGAGATGCCGCAAAACATCGAGGAAGCATTTTCCGACAGTGGCATATCTCTCTTTCCCAAAAAGAAAGCGGATCTGAAAACGGATTGCTCCTGTCCGGATTGGTCCAACCCTTGCAAGCACATAGCTGCGGTCTACTATCTCTTAGCTGAGCAGTTTGACAGTGATCCTTTTCTCATCTTCAAGCTTCGGGGGAGATCCAAAGAGGACATCGTAGAGGCTCTGCGCAGTTTGCGCTCTGCCGGGGCCGAAGAAGAATCCGAACGGTCTCGCTCTCCTGACTCTATCTCTGTCTCCCTCAACGAGGATAAGGCCAGGCCTCTGGAAGAATGCCTGGATTGCTTCTGGAAAAAGGGAATCGAGCTTGATTTGCTGGAGATCAATCCCAAGAGCCCGCAGGTAGAGAATGCAGTCCTGAAAAGGCTTGGAGATGCCCCCATCTTAATTGGCCAGGCCAATTTGGCCTTCTTTCTCAAAAAGGCATACGTAATAGCAGGTCAGGCTGCACTCCAGAAAGTCGCCAGAGGAAGCGAAGAGCCATAATTTTTTAATCCATATAAACCGATCTCCTCACTAGCCTCCGAGCAGACTATAAATAGTTTGGAAACATATCTCCATCTTACAACTTGCATATTATCGAACTTATCGAACACAAAGCCAATTATCGAACTAAAGGAGAGTGTGATATGGGTTTCTTGGATCGGATGAGCACAGTTGTGCAGGCAAAGATGAACAAGATCATGGATAAGATCGAGGACCCCAGGGAGACCCTGGACGTGTCCTACGAAAAGCAGCTCCAGCTCCTGCAAAATGTTAAAAGGGGCGTAGCCGAGGTCACCACTTCCAAGAAGAGACTCGAGCTGCAAAAGGCCAAGCTGCAGATGAGCCTGGACAAGCTGGACGGGCAGGCCAAAGAAGCATTGCAGGCTGGCCGCGAGGATCTGGCTCGAAAGGCCCTGGAGAACAAGGCTTCCCTTCAGGCGCAGTCGGCAACTCTGGATCAGCAGATCGCAGACTTAAACGACCAGCAGCAGAAGCTTATGGACGCAGAGAGCCGCCTGGCTACCAAGGTGGAGTCCTTCCGCACCAAGAAGGAGACCATCAAAGCCCAGTACTCTGCGGCAGATGCGCAGGTAAAAATCACCGAGTCCGTGACGGGCATCAGCGAGGAGATGGCCGACGTGGGCATGGCCGTACAGAGAGCTGAGGAGAAGACGGAGAACATGAAAGCCCGTTCGGCAGCCTTGGACGAGCTTCTCGAGTCGGGAACTTTAACCGATTACTCCGGCAGCAATGATCTGGACCGGGAGCTGGCCAAAGTAAAGGCGCAGAGCAGCGTCAATGATATGCTGGCCAAAATGAAGGAGGAGATGAAGAAATGATCATCAGGATTTTAGGTGAGGGGCAGTTTCGGCTGGATGACAATCTTCTGGACAAAGTAAACAAGATCGACAATCAAATTGTAGATCACGTCTCCCAGGGCAACAAGAAAGAGTATGCCAAGGATCTGGCCAATTTGATATCCGCCGTTAAAGAGCTGGCAGAGCCCCTCGATCCGGTCGAGATCTTACCCTCGGATATCATAATTCCTCAATCCGACATGTCGTTTGAGGAGGCCAGGCAGGTGTTCTGCGGCGAGGGTCTGATCAAGGGCTGAGCGGATCAAGTGATAAAAAGGGTCTCCTAGCTGCAATCTAGTGGGTAATGGAATGATTGATTTATACCCTTCTTTTTCTTCCGATGTTCCCTGCTGCAAAAATATCCACCATCGCTCCAAAACTCGCTCCCCCCAAAAGTTCTTTCCTGATCTCTTACGAGATCATCGATGACCCAGAGCCATTTTACGGCGAGGTTCCAGAGCTTCAAGGACTATGGGCAACGGGAAAAACTTTTGAGGAATGCCGAATGAACCTCAGGGACGCCCTTGAAGACTGGATCGCAGCGCATCTGGTGTGGGGCTACCCAGTCTCGTCTCTCCAAGGTCATATGATACAAGTCTCGAAGGAGCCGATGGCCGTTGCAGACTAAACTCGTTCCAGTTTCATGGTACGAGCTAAGCAGGCGTCTCAACACTCTGGGGGGAGGGATGGACCCTTTCCTGGCAAGAAGCATCCGTACATGAGCAAGGATGGAATATTCTTGCTCATTCCCAATCCACATCATGGTGGAGACGTTAGTATTGCTTGATTTTTAGTCCACCCTAAACCAGGTGATGTGTTCCTAAATCCAGCTTCCTTGGAAGACTGCGCCATCTTGGGTCCAGATCTACTTGATCCTCAGGCCCGACCGCCCTCCGCCGACCGCCCCCGAGTGCGAGCGCTTGCCAGGCAGTCCAGCTCGCCCTGACTAGCGTCGCTGCAACCCCGGATGGTCCGCCCATGGGCGGCAGGCATGATGCAGTCCGATAAGAGGATGCCGCACGGGCGAGAGGCTGACAGGCGAGCTAGTTTTGCTGCCAGGTTCTGCATCTTCATCTCATCGCGTCCTTGAGCTTTTTCGCGATTTGATTACCTTCATAAGCATCGGATGTCACAGTCTGAACACCCACCAGCCCCTATCTTTGAGGCTCTGAAATAGCACCGACAAAAAACCACTATCTTCTGATTCAGCTACGTAAGCCTCAGGATTTCTCTATAGCCATCTTCGCGAATTCATGTGACAATCAAGAAGGCTCGTATTTTGTATTGGCACCATGTCTGACCTTGAAGTAGGTCGCATCCAAAAGAGATGGCGGTTTTGATTTCGATAGAGGCTGTCGGTTTAGCCCTTGAATTATCTCCGTTTGAGCCGAATTTTGAGAATTATTGAGATAAGTATGAATTTTTTCTCAAAATTGGCATTAATCCTCCATGATTCATCTCCATTTTATTGCAATTTTTTTGATTTTTAGCTCGTTTTTGGACAGCATCCGCTAAAGATAACATTTGCAAGCCTCTTAACATTAACCGCAATACTGGTAATGATTGACTGAATATTCACCTTCGGGAGCCCCCAGTACCTCGCCCTTACAAGACCATGTAACAGTTTCATCTCTGAATGCTTCGGCTCAATGTGCGATCTCTCTTTCATATCGTCCTTAAAATTCTGAGTTTTATTGTATTCTTTAGCCACCACAATTATTTCATGATGTTTCCCTATTGTAACAGTCCTTCTCTCCTGTTTTGTGCATTTGTTTTTCAAAACACATTGTCCACAGATCTCTTTTTTGAAATAGAATGTCTTTGTCCCTTCTTTTTCGCTGAAATTCGAAATCATCGTTCTGTTGCCGGCAGGGCAGCTTATCCCCGTTTTGTCCAGATTGAATTTCTCCTGAGAAAAAAGCCCTGTTGGATTGGATTCCTCCTTTAGGGGAGCCACAAGCGTTATCCCCCTCTGGAGCATCTGAAACCTGTTTTCAGCACTTCCATAGTGAGTGTCTCCAACCACTTTTTCCGGTTTAGAACCGTTTGCGGTCATCTCATCAACAAGTGGCAGAAGGACATCGCCGTCATAAGTATTCCCTGGCGTGGTTTTAATATTTGTCACAAATCCGTCTTCGGATTTCATTACATTTGCTTTATATCCTGTGAATGTTTTTTTATCTGATTTTGCACCATGGCGTGCATCCTTATCCACAAGGCTCACCAATTTATTCTTCACATGGTCTTCTCTCTTCTGAATCTCACCACTTTTCTCTTCGGTGTTCTCATTCAGTATTTGATTCAACTGCTCGATTTTTTGTTTGATAGATAGCGATTCCAGTTCCTCGGCTTTGCCTCTTAATGTTCTTGCCTCTTCAACGACCTCAACAAGCTTCTTTTTCTTTTCTTCAGGCTTCAGCGTATGCACTTTTTCTTTTTTATCCGCGATCTTTTTCCCACCCATCTCTTCGTAAAGCCTGGGATCTACTTTTTCTATTTCTTCCATTAGCGCTCTAATTCCCTGTCTGATTAAGCCTATGGTTCCTGGTATTGCAATGTTCGATATTACATGCGTGGCATCTACATATTGATTCCCTTTAGCAAAACCCGCATCTTCTATTTGTTTCAGTATCATGAAGAACAGTTTTTTCCATCTCTCTTCACCGAGCCTGTCCCTGAAATCGCCAAGAGCACTATGATCATATGAGGAGTCTTCCACGGGAATTCTTAGGAACCATTTTATGACAATATGATATCTGGCAGCTTGTTCCATCTCTCTATCTGAATAGCTCATCAGGTACTGGACTATCGCGGAACGGAACATTGTCTCAGGGATATTTTTTACTGGTCTGCCCTGATTTTCTGAGTAAAGGTCCCTGCAGGCTTTATTCACGAAGGAGAAGTCAACGCATTTATTTATCTTGCATAGGATATGATCCTCAGGTATGAGTTTACGGTAGATATCCGGTCCGAACACGAAGCTTGATTGGCTTTGAATCCTGTGCGGAAACATATTAACACTTCCAATTTAGAATTTTTAAGTAATATAAGCATCTAAGAGATATAAATGCTTCGCTGCATAACGTATATTTCGGGTGCAAAGCCAATTTTTTGCAACATTAAGTAAAATTAGTAATAGTTAAATACTTTCCCGACAGCCTCCGATAGGTTGCTTCAGAACTCATCGACTTTTTCATTCAGTATCTTGAATATTCTTTGACTATCGCATCCATTTTTCTTATTGAGACCCTTGAATATGCAATTCCGCAATTGTCGTCAGCAATGACTGCTCTATGCAGGAATATCTTTAAAATATTTCGTTTTAAAGGGAAATTCTCTAAATTGAGGCTTATCAAGAATTATTTCGCCGCTGCGAGTCTTCGCAGTTCTTTTCCGCGTCCCTTCCGCTGTGCTTTTCGCTGATCATTTCGCTCTTAAGGATGCAGTACTTATTATAAATCATTCTTATGATAAAAATTTTTTCATGAACCCGACAGCAGACTACGACCTGCCTGATTACTACTACTATTTAACATCAATATCGAGACACTACCTAAAGCCCGCCTCATCCGACGTAACCCTCATAATTCTCAAGCGAAGTTGATAGCGCAAGGTTACTGCTTCCTGTGCAGATGATAGGCATATCTGTCCGAAATGGTTTAATATGGTTAATATTATCTAAAATCCAGCCGCTTGATTTCCCTCTTTTTTGTTGCGCTATCTTTAAATACCCATCATCCCTTAAGGGTGAAGGCCGATGCGATGGGTTCGAGGGCTTTGCTTCCGCCTCCTGATCAAAACTGGGGAGGCATGATGGAGCGAAATCTTTAAATACGAACTTCGATCACAATGGCTGCCGAAAAGGGTTCAAGTTTTCTGGTCCATTTCGCGATTTCCCTTCATGGGTAAGTCCGGATGAGCCAAAAGATATAAATAGCACGAACACCTTTCGAATTAGGCCAATAATGGACGCAGTAGAAGTTTGCTGAAAGGCAACCTTTAAATAGTAGTATTGCGTACAGAATTGGGCCGATGAGGCGTCGCAACCCAAGAGCTGGGCCCTGATATCATTGAAGGGCCAGGTCCAGAGTTGCGATAAAACAGATATGGAGACGCGAGTTTTTTCGTGTCTGACATTGGTCTTGGCGACTCAGCCAATTCCGACTGGTTCGGAATAACATATTAAGTAAAATACTTCCTAGTGAATTCTGGTTGATCCTGCCAGAGGTTACTGCTATCGAGGTTCGACTAAGCCATGCGAGTCGAATGTAGCAATACATGGCGTACTGCTCAGTAACACGTGGACAACCTGCCCTTGAGACGGGGATAAACCCGGGAAACTGGGTATAATACCCGATAGATCTCGATTGCTGGAATGCATCGAGCTTGAAAGCTCCGGCGCTCAAGGATGGGTCTGCGGCCTATCAGGTAGTAGTGGGTGTAGCGTACCTACTAGCCTACGACGGGTACGGGTTGTGAGAGCAAGAGCCCGGAGATGGATTCTGAGACACGAATCCAGGCCCTACGGGGTGCAGCAGGCGCGAAAACTTTACAATGCTGGAAACAGCGATAAGGGGACCTCGAGTGCCAGGTTACAAATCTGGCTGTCGTGATGCCTAAAAAGCATTGCATAGCAAGGGCCGGGCAAGACCGGTGCCAGCCGCCGCGGTAACACCGGCGGCTCGAGTGGTAACCGTTATTATTGGGTCTAAAGGGTCTGTAGCCGGCCGGATAAGTCTCTTGGGAAATCTGGCAGCTTAACTGTCAGGCTTTCAGGAGATACTGTCTGGCTCGAGGCCGGGAGAGGTGAGAGGTACTTCAGGGGTAGGGGTGAAATCTTGTAATCCTTGAAGGACCACCAGTGGCGAAGGCGTCTCACCAGAACGGACCTGACGGCAAGGGACGAAAGCTAGGGGCACGAACCGGATTAGATACCCGGGTAGTCCTAGCCGTAAACGATACTCGCTAGGTGTCGGCAACGGTGCGACCGTTGTCGGTGCCGTAGGGAAGCCGTGAAGCGAGCCACCTGGGAAGTACGGCCGCAAGGCTGAAACTTAAAGGAATTGGCGGGGGAGCACCACAACGGGTGGAGCTTGCGGTTTAATTGGATTCAACGCCGGAAATCTTACCGGGACCGACAGCAATATGAAGGCCAGGCTGAAGACTTTGCCGGATTAGCTGAGAGGTGGTGCATGGCCGTCGTCAGTTCGTACTGTGAAGCATCCTGTTAAGTCAGGCAACGAGCGAGACCCACGCCCACAGTTGCCAGCGTACTCTCCGGAGTGACGGGTACACTGTGGGGACCGCCGCTGCTAAAGCGGAGGAAGGAATGGGCAACGGTAGGTCAGTATGCCCCGAATATCCCGGGCTACACGCGAGCTACAATGGTTGGTACAATGGGTATCTACCCCGAAAGGGGATGGAAATCTCCTAAAGCCAATCTTAGTCCGGATTGAGGGCTGCAACTCGCCCTCATGAAGCTGGAATCCGTAGTAATCGCGTTTCAACAGAACGCGGTGAATACGTCCCTGCTCCTTGCACACACCGCCCGTCAAACCACCCGAGTAGGGTCTGAATGAGAGCGCTTCCTTCGGAGGCGTTCGAATTTGGGCTTTGCAAGGGGGGTTAAGTCGTAACAAGGTAGCCGTAGGGGAATCTGCGGCTGGATCACCTCCTAACGTTATTGGTACGCGAAAAGCGTACCGCCCCGCAACCAGTTGGAAGCTGAAAATGTCGACCGAGACCAAAGAGAGAACAATTAGCCAGCTATTCTGATTATTAGCTGGGGCTATTACCCGGGCTTGTAGCTCAGCTGGTAGAGCGCCGCCTTTGCAAGGCGGAGGCCCTGGGTCCGAATCCCAGCAAGTCCAATTCCAATGCACACATTGAGGCAGACTCGATGTGGAAGGGCGAAGGTCCGTTCTTGACGGAGCGGTCCGATGATGCCGTGCACAAGCTTTGCGACCAGACGCTCACTGAGTTTAGTGGGGCATAAGCTGCTTATGCCAGCCAGGGGATGGCTCGGCTCAAGTGCTGACGAAGGACGTGCCAAGCTGCGATAAGCCTCGGCGAGGCGCATGGAGCCATTGAACCGAGGATGTCCAAATGGGAAATCCTAGTCTTCGGACTGATCCGTAAGGATCGGGAACGTCCCGGATTGAAACATCTTAGTAGGGACAGGAAGAGAAATCAAACGAGATTCCGTTATTAACGGCGAGTGAAAGCGGAACAGCCTAAACCGAATCCCGCAAGGGAGATGTGGTGTTATAAGCCGGTCCAAACGTCTTGATAGAGAAGTCGAAGTGGCCTGGAATGGCCTGCCATAGAGTGTGAGAGCCACGTAGTCGTAATTTATCAAGACCGGGGCCGTGTCTTGAGTACCGTGCGTCGGAAATCGCGCGGGAAATTGGGGGTCACCAACCTCCAAGGCTAAATACATCTTGAGACCGATAGCGCAGTAGTAGTGTGAACGAAAGCTGAAAAGTACCCCAAATAGGGAGGTGCAAAGAGCCTGAAATTGGCTGGCGATAGTGCGTTAGGGCGCGCAAGGATCTTCTCCTTGAAGGAAACGGCTGCAAGGCCGCAGTACGAAAGGAGTTGCCGGCGTTCTAACATGCGTTTTGAAGAACGAACCAGGGAGTGCATATTGGCGGCGAGGCTAATTCTTTTACAGAGGAAGCCGTAGCGAAAGCGACAAGCGCGCATGAGAAGAGGCGCGACGTATACAAGTGCGTGCAGTCGCCCGTATGCGACCCGAAGCCGGGCGATCTAGGCGTTGGTAGGTCGAAGCGTGGCGAAAGCTGCGTGGAGGATCGTTAGAGATGTTGATATGCAAATCGCTCTCGTGACCTGCGTCTAGGGGTGAAAGTCCAATCGAGGTCGGAAATAGCTGGTTCCTCCCGAAACATATCGCAGTATGACCTGGTCTGAGATAGTCGGCGGAGTAGAGCACTGATTGGGGAAGCCGGACCCGAAAGGGTCTGTTCTCTTGTCAAACTCCAAAACCGCCGTCGTCGTAGAAGACCGGCAGTCCGGGCTGGGGGGTAAGCTTCTAGTCCGTGAGGGAGACAACCCTGACCGTGGTTAAGGTCCCCAAGTATCGGCCAAGTGTCAACACTTAAGGGTGTCCTGGGTCATAAACAACTGGGAGGTTAGCTTAGAAGCAGCTATCCTTTAAAGAGTGCGTAACAGCTCACCAGTCGAGATCCAGGGCCCCGAAAATTGACGGGGCTAAGCCGATTACCGATACCACGGAGCACCGCAAGGTGATCTAGTAGGGAGGCGCTCTGCGTGGGCAGAAGCATCTCTGTGAAGAGGTGTGGACCGCGTAGAGACGAAAATCCTGGTAGCAGTAGCAGCAAAGTCGGGTGAGAATCCCGATCGCCGTATGGGCCAGGGTTCCTCGGCAATGTTCGTCAGCCGAGGGTCAGTCGGTCCTAAGACGTACCTTAATCGGAGTACGCCAAATGGGAAACAGGTTAATATTCCTGTACCTTTCAACGATAAAACTGACGCTTCCGGATATGTCAAGCGTTCGCGCCAGGGCGTTCAAGCGCAGAAGTCTGCGGAGAGCCGTAATGGCGAGAAACAGACGAAAACGTGATGACGTAAGTTGGCAAATTCCAGGAGTCCGTGAAAAGGGAGTTGAAAGTCCGTACCGAGAACCAACACAGGTGCCCCAAGCTGAGAAGGCTAAGGCGTGTCGGCATATGCTAGCTAAGGGAATTCGGCAAAATAGCCACGTAACTTCGGGATAAGTGGTGCCTGCTTTGCAAGAAGCAGGTCGCAGCGACGAGGGGACTCTAACTGTCTAATAACAACATAGGTGATTGCGAATCCGTAAGGACTAGTACAATCACTGAATCCTGCCCAGTGCAGGTACCTGAAAACCCGGTTCAACGGGAAGAAGGGCCTGTCAACGGCGGGGGTAACTATGACCCTCTTAAGGTAGCGTAGTACCTTGCCGCTTAATTGGCGGCTTGCATGAATGGATCAATGAGAGTCCCACTGTCCCTAGCTGGTACCCGGTGAACCTTACGTTCCAGTGCAGAGTCTGGAGACCCCTAATGGGAAGTGAAGACCCCGTGGAGCTTTACTGCAGCCTGCCGTTGGGTTGTGGTTCTGATTGTAGAGCATAGGTAGGAGACGTCGAAACTCGGGCGCCAGTTCGAGTGGAGTCGCCCTTGGAATACTACCCTTTCGGAGCTACCGCCCTAACTCTGAGAAGAGGACCTCGGTAGGTGGGCAGTTTGGGTGGGGCGCCACGCCCTTGAAAAGATATCAAGGGCGCCCTAAGGTTGACTCAGTTGGGTCGGAAACCCAACGAAGAGTGTAAAGGCATAAGTCAGCCTGATGTTACCTCGCATAGCAAGAGGTGATAAGACGAAAGTCGGGCTTAGCGAACCTCTCAGCTCTCTTGGTGAGAGCGTTAGATGACAGAAAAGCTACCCCGGGGATAACAGAGTCGTCACCGGCAAGAGCACATATCGACCCGGTGGCTTGCTACCTCGATGTCGGTTCTTTCCATCCTGGCCGTGCAGCAGCGGCCAAGGGTGAGGTTGTTCGCCTATTAAAGGAGATCGTGAGCTGGGTTTAGACCGTCGTGAGACAGGTCGGTTACTATCTGTTAGGGGTGTATTGCGGTCTGAGGGGAAGTTAGCTTTAGTACGAGAGGAACAAGCTAACGGCACCTCTGGTCTATCGGCTGTCTGGCAAGGCATGCCGAGCAGCTACGTGCTCGTGGATAAGGGCTGAAAGCATCTAAGCCCGAAACCGCTCCTGAAAAGAGACCGCTTAGAGTACTCGTAAAAGACGAGTTTGATAGAGCTGGTGTGTAAGCACCAAGGCAACGAGGTGTTCAGCTCGCAGCAACTAACAACTCCGCAGCGCTCCACTAAACTCGGGCGAAATCTGGTCGCAAAGCTTAAGGCACTAAAGCCCAAGAACCCTGGGTCACGACCCAGGGTGGCTACAAACCGGTTCGATTCCGGTACTTGGAATCGAGCATGGCGGCCAGAGCGACAGGGAAACTCCTGAACCCATTCCGAACTCAGAAGATAAGCCTGTCCACGTTCTGCACTGTACTCAGATGCGCGAGCTCTCGGGAACTGCAGATCGCTGCCGTGCTCACCTAATCTTATTTTCGCAAAGCTTGAAATTATTGGATTACTATTACCACTTAGCCATGCTGCACGGTCGATGGGGCTACGGTGCGCTATATTACTTTTAGCTTGCTTCCAGATCGAAGGCACTTTTTGGGCTCAGACAGGCCCCATGCAGATGAGGGCAAAAGGTTAACTGAGAATCACAAGCCCGCAACTTCCACTCGAACCTTTCCGATGAAGAGCCTCTCTTCGATTGGTACCGCTACGAGATCTTCTCTTAAGGCCATCAGGTAGGATTTCAATGGCCTCCTTAGTATTATGCAAGGTTTCATCGATTGTCTCTCCCTGAGAGTAGCAGCCGGAAAGTGCCGGGACCTCAGACCAGAAGCCGCCTTCCTCCGCCTCGTGAACCAGGATTGTGTATTCCACCGTCTAATCACTCCTTTACGCGCATCATGAATTCTTCGTCATCCAGCCCATGTTTTCGCCGGTCCAAATTTGACCCCCTATTTAAGCTAACCAACCACCTTGTAGGATGCCAGATTCTCCAAGAATTTCCTGGTCGTCTCCCCCGGTCTTACCGTCAAGAGCCGCCTTCAGGTCCTGGTGCCCTCCCTGCCCGGCAACTACTACGAGGAGTTTGGCATTGTGCCGCCGGGCCTGCAAGACAAGCTGCGCCAGGCCAGAGTTCTCGTTAGAAACTGGCAAGCTCTGGCCTGGGAAACTGAGGAGCGCGTCGCAAAGAGGCGGAGTGGGTGAGAGCCGTGAATGCTCATGGCGGTTTTGGAAGCTGGGCCTGGGCAGTATCCAGAGATACGGCGGACGTTTCAGGGCTAATTGAGAAGACAAGCAGAAAGACGTAAATATACAGAAAATATAGTTATTAAAGGAGATATAGATGCCCGGCGTTGATGCCAAAAAAGCCACTCTTGATGAACTATTCGAGGCTCTCTCGGCCCAGTTAATCGGTGAGCCGATTGAGTTGGAGGAAAAGATCATCATTCCTATCACAAAGATGGGCATGGGCTTTGGCACCAATATAGGCCGAACAGGCCCGGATGCAAGCGAAGAAGTCCGGGAGGGGTACGGAGCTGGCGGGGGAGTGGGGATCTTTCCCGTCGCTGTGGTTGTTGTCTTCAAAGGTATCTTTGGGCCGGAGGGCGTGAAGGTTGTTCCCTTGTTGCCGCCGGGTGAATCGTTATCCGACATCGCTCAGGTCTTTATGGAGAGAATAATAGGCCATAGAGAAAAAAGAGCTGAAAATGTGGCCGCCATCAATGTAGAATAGCAGCCAGCATGAGGCTTCAAGGATGCAGCTTTCTTATCTAGCCGTATTTTTCTTGCTTTTTATCATTCCTTTAGCTCTTCTTCTCCTCGCTCCCTTTAATCTCGCCCTGAATATCGGCAAGAAGGGACCACTGGTAGAGGGTAGTATTAAGCTGTCCTGGCTTGGGCTGACTTTAAAGAAGGGGGAGATTTCCCCCCAATCAGCCGGCGATTTGCTGGCGTCAATCTGGAAAGAGGAAGCTGGAAAGGAAGGGCGAGCTGTTGAGGATAGAGAGGCAAAGCCGGAGAAAAGAAACGAAATCGACAATTCAGAGGACAATAAAAAGACAGGTATCGTGCGGCCTCCAAGAATTCAATCTCTGATCAATGCCGCTCCCGCCCTGGCAAATATCCTCCTGGATCTGCTCAAGTCAATCCTCTTTAAAAAGATCTCCTGCCGCTTATGCTTTGGCCTGGACGATCCTGCCCAAACGGCTATTATTAGCGGCTACTTCTGGTCTTTGGCATCAGTGCTCGGCCTCATTCAATCAAAGATCTTCATTGAGCCCTGGTTTGAGGGAGAGCGGTTGGAGGGAGAACTCGTAGCTGAGATCGAGGTTAGACTATGGTGGGCCGTCTTTGCCATGCTCCGGGGACTGCGGGAGAGAGAGATTAGATTGCTCTTGAGAGAGATGATGGGGTGGTCATGACTCCGAAGAATATCAGGCTTCCCGAGATGGATATGCGGATTTTCGTGGGCAAGGAGATAGTAGCGGGCAATAGAACCATCTGGCCCGTGATGAGAATCTCAATTCTAAAGACCTGTGAGGACAGGGTCCAGGCAATCCAGATCACCCCACAGGCCGTGCTCATCATAGAGCCTGCAGGACAGTACGCGGTATCATTTGATGGAGAGCCGATGACCATTGAGGCCATTTTAGAGCTGGCTGCGCCCCTGAGAGATGTCCTGGAAAAAGCGCGAGGAACTGCCAGGATAAAGGTAGAATAGCCATGTCCCTTCATCTCAACAAGCCTGCTCTGCGAGCTTTAGGGATTGCGGAGAGCTTTGTACGCTCTCGCCCCACCAGCATTCTGGCAGGCGTGGTCATGCGCGCCGACCTGCGCGTGGACGGCCTGGCCTATGCCCATGCCACCGTGGGCGGCGATGATGGCACAGAGGCCGTACTCAACCTTTACCGGCAACTGGACCGCGCGGATATCAACGCCCTTCTGCTCAGCGGCGCGGCCTTAAGCTGGTTTAACATCATCGATCTGCAGGAGGTCTTCGAAAAGACAGAAAGGCCATTGATCTGCCTGACTTACGAGGAATCTCCCGGCCTGGAAAAATACATTCGCGAGTATTTCCATAGCCCGGCGGAGAAGCTTCGCCGCTACCGCGGGCTCGGAGAGCGCTGGCCTGTCTGGCTCAAGACGGGCTATGAGGTCTTCGTACGGGCCCGGGGGGCTTCGCCCGAGGAGGCAAGAATTCTGCTCAACAAATTCACGCGAGACGGTCGGGTGCCGGAGCCGGTGCGCCTTGCCAGGCTGGCGGCGCGAGCAGCATTGAGATAAGAGACTGAAAGAAAAAGAGGCTATGCCGGTCAGCGCGCACAATCCGCTATCAGCGCGTTGGCCTGGATGGCTCTAACTCTAAAGCTGCTCTTTTTTCAGCAGCATAACGCTGCTCTCGAACAGCTCCTCGCCGCGACCCGTCTTCCACCAGGCGTATTTACCTACGCCACCCGTATTGCTGCACAGCTCATTGATATCTTTAAATGTTTTTTGATAGCTCTTGTACTCGGGCGTTGTGGGACAGATGGAATCGGCTTTCATACGATCAGAGCTGGGATCTACATACATGCTCTCACCCTGCTGATTCTTCACCAAGAGCCAGACATGCTCATTGCCCTGATTTCGGAAATTATTGCTGAAAGCGAAACTCACATTAAAGCCCCGATTCTTCAGATACCATTGGTAGTAGGCAGCTTTCATGGGGATATCCAGGCTGCTTGCATCCGGCTTGATGCTGGTGGCAAAACGTACCAGTTCAATGGGGCTGTCTATGTCGGCGGCCTGCTGGCTGAAATAATAGTTCTCGGGAATGCCTGCCGACCTAAAGCTATCTCTGGATGTAGATGATTTTGGACCATCGGAAAAAATTATTGCTCCTGCAATCAGTACCACTGCAAATATTATGATCCATGACTTGCTGGTAATATGCATCACCTCAACAATTCAGATGGATGTTAAATATTTCAAGACTCGTATCTCTTCAAATACGACTCTATGTACTTCCTGACCTTCTCGCCCCGGTAAATGCCTGCATGCCCCTCGCAGAGCACATCCGCGTTCAGCGCGATCAGCTTTTGCATGGAAAGGCGCCACTTCTTTAGATCCGAGCCCCAGGCAGGCGAAAACGGCCCGTGAATGTCCTGCCCGAATAAGACCCGCCCGTCCTTAGTATCGATGTAAACGCAGATGCTGCCGGGGGTGTGCCCAGGCGTGTGCAGAAAATTAAACTCCAAATCACCAATGGTAAGCTTTTCCGCCTCTCCCTTGAGGAGCGTGTCCACCAAGACCTGTTTGTAGTCCACACCGTACATGCTGGCCGCAGTAAGCTCGTTGTTCTCGCCCTCAATTCCCGCCCGGTCCTGCTCGTGGGCAATTATCTTAGAACCGTAGCGCTCCTTCCAGGCGAAAAGGCCCCCGATATGATCGATATGGCAGTGGGTGGCAATTATATGCCAGACACCGGCTGGCTCAAAGCCCAGCGACCGGATATTGTCCTCAATTCTACTGATCCCGTAGCCTACTCCGGAATCGATCAGCACCAGCTCCGATCCTGCATCCACCAGATAGACGAATGCATCTTCGGGCGCGGAGAGGTCCGATCCTCCTACGGCATAAACGCGATCACAAACCGCCTTTGCCTTGCTCATTGATCTCCGCTTCTAGAACTGTCATGACCTGCATAAACTCCGTCTTCAGCCTTTGCGCCAACTCCCTTGCCCCCTCCAGTGAATTGGACCGCCCCATCAGTTCCAGTTCCTTGGCCAAGGCCGAAAGGTGCATCGCACCTACGTAAGCGCTGCTGGACTTCAGGCTATGGGCAGCTATCTGCAGCCCCTTAGCGTCCCCGTTTTCCACAGACAGCATAATGGCATTTACCTTCTCAGGCGAATGCTTGATGAAAAGACCGCCCACTTCGGCGATGATATCTGGATCACCCTCATCTTGCAGCTCTCGGAGGCTGGCCAGCACCGACCGATCGATCACATCGCAAAAAACTTCCCCTGCTTCTTTCATTCTCCATCCCTCCTCACCGGCAGCTGTGATTTTAAAGAAGCTGCTGGACATGACTCTTACTTGTTTCGTACTATTTATTCTTAACTTTCTTTCATTTTTTTTCGGGCAAAAGCAGATTGACAAACTGCCTGAGCAGGGGCACATTCGGAGAACCGGCCCGACAAAGGCGGGCGCGATCGCGGGCAATGCATGATGGTTCACCATTACGGCAATTCGCTGCATTGTGGTTGATAAATTTGTGCCCAATGTGTAGCCCCAATCGCGCCAAATGCAAATGCTATACTTTTTTCTGATGCTCCGGGCAAAAATAGCTGGTCCGCCCACCGATCTTCTCGCGGCAGAGAAGAGCACCGTCCCGAGGGCACGTACCTCCTGGATGGCGGTGGGGCAGGAGATAGGAATCGGGCAGCTTTTCCAGATCGGCATGAGTGGAAAGAGCTGTCCTCAGAACCTCCTGGATAGATGAAAAGAGGACCGCAAGCTGCACACTGTTCAGGCCGCGAGTTTTTGGACAGATGCCTGCCCGAAAGAGAGCCTCATCCGCATAAAGATTGCCCAGGCCCGCGATAAGACTCTGATTGAGCAGGGCGGGTTTGATCAGGCCTTTTCTGCCGCTCATGATCTTCAAAAAGCCCTCCCGGTCAAGCTGCAGGGCATCAGGTCCTATCTTTCGCTCCACCAAAAAGGCCTCGGGACTTTTTGCGAGGCCCACTTCGCCGAAGATCCTGGGATCATCGAAGGCCAGGCGGTGGCCATTTTCGAACGAGATCAGCAGGCGGGTGTGACGGGGCTCTTTTGCCCCGCTTTCCAGGTAGATCAGACTTCCCGTGAGGCCCAGATGAAGCGCCAGCCAGAGCGAATCGTGCAGCTTCAAAAAGAGCCTCTTTCCATGCCGCAAGGCACAATGAAACTGCTTCCCAGCCAGAGCCTCATCCAGATCTTTTGCCGATACTTTGGAGAGGATGCGCTCGTCCTTGACCTCGGCAGCCCGGATGGTCTGGTGGCGCGCCGTGACCTCCAAATACCTTCGCACCATCTCCACCTCAGGAAGTTCAGGCATGGTTATTATCACCCACACAAACAGTATCTATCAAGACAGAGATGAGCTAGATAGCGGCACCGGAAAGGGCATCTTTGCAGCCGCATGACCTCTGATCAGGAATATTTTGCGCCGCATGATAGATTATCTCCCTAACAGTTTCCCGGCACTTATTCATCATATCGGCAATCTCAGAGATAGCGAGGTCGCTTCCGCCCGCCATTCCGGCGGCGGGATTGGTGATGATGCACAGCGACGCATAACAAAGCGCCGCCTCCCTGGCCAAGACTACCTCGGGATAGCCGGTCATGCCCACTACATCCCCGAACTGGCGCATCATTTTGATCTGGGCGGGCGACTCCAGATGTGGGCCTTCGGCACAGACGTAGACGCCCTCTGAGACCTGCTGGCCAAGCGAGCGGGCCGACTCGGCCAGAGAATTGCGAAGCACCGGGCAATAGGGCAGGCTCATATCCACGTGAACCGCTTTTTCTTCAAAGAAGGTATTGATCCTGCATTTGGTGAACTCCACAAAGTCGCCCGGCAAAAAGATGCTGCCCGGGGGGTGCCCGGCCATGCTGCCCACGGTGTTGGTGGAGATGATAGCGCCAACGCCCGATATCCTTGCGGCGGAGATGATGGCCCGGTAGTTGACTTTATGGGGCGGAAGGTGATTGTCTCCATGGCGGGAGATGAAGACAATCTTCTGTCCCTTCATCCTGGAACGGACAATGGGAACTCTACCATAGGGCGTCTCCACCTCGTCATCCAGCCCTTGCAGGGCGAAGCCCACGCCGCCGATGACGGCCAGATCAGGATTCATAAGAGCATTTGGCCCTCCCTCTTAAAATGCTTTTCAGATCGGCGGCATAAGTGGCGGGCGGAAGACTCCCTTCTCCGTGATCAGTCCGGATATCAGCTCCAGAGGCGTGGCATCAAAGGCCGGATTGTAAACGTCGATGCCCTGGGGCGCGAGTTGCACGCCCGCCATGCTGCATACCTCCTCGCACCCTCGCTCCTCCACGACGATGTCCTCTTCACTATGCAGGCGATCGAAGGTGGAGAGCGGCGCGGCCACGTAGAATGGGATCTTATGATATCTGGCCAAAACAGCATGGCTGTATGTGCCGATCTTGTTGAAGACGGCATCCCTGGTGATGCGATCGGCACCCACGATTACCTTGTCGATTTTGCCCTTCCTCATCAGGCTGCCGGACATGCTGTCGCAGATGAGCGTAACCGGTATTTCGTCCTGGGCCAGCTCCCAGGCAGTCAGGCGTGAGCCCTGGTGCAAAGGCCGGGTCTCGCAGGCGTAGACATGGATGTGCTTGCCTGCGGCAACGGCTGAGCGGACGACGCCCAAAGCCGTGCCCCAGCCCACGCAGGCCAGCCTTCCGGCATTGCAGTGGGTGAGGACATTATCGCCGTTATCCAGAAGCTTAGCTCCATTCTTTCCAAGGAGCTTGTTGATGCGGATATCCTCCTCAGCGATCTCCTCCGCCTCCCGAAGAGCCGCAACACGAATTTCTTCTACCGTCTCCTCAAGGGCCGCCGCTCGCAGCACTCTATCCACGCCCCAGGATAGGTTTATGGCTGTGGGGCGCGAGCCCTTGATCATATCGGCGGCATTCTCCAGTTCACCCATCAACTCCAAGGCATTGGAAGCCCCGGAGAGCTCGGCTGCCAACGCTATACCATAGCCTCCAGCGGCCCCCAGAGCAGGCGCGCCGCGCACGCGCAGGGTCTTGATAGCTTCGATGAGCTGCCGGACGCTTTTTATGCGCAGGGGCAATAGCTCGGCGGGAAGCCGGGTCTGATCGATCAGCCACAGGCCGCCATCCCACCAGATGGTTTTCGATTCACACATGCTCAAGAAGAGATCACCATGCATGATGCGGACATACTGGTATTATTATTTTTTGCTGCGTCAAGATGCGATTGCCCGTCGCAATGTACTGCTGCAAAAGATGCATACTTGTGAACGAAGCGGCCTTCCGAAAGATACACTCGATTTCTCTTGCTATTCAGATGGTTGATTATGATCTCTCGTCCCTTAAAAGAGAGTCTTTTATAGTTAGACCAATTTAATTTAAGGGCATTTTGCCTTCTGCCCGAGATGAGAAATCACGATAGCCACACACACAGCAGGAATTTGGAGAGTGCAATCAATGCCGGCCTGCAAATATCACACAGGCCCATCGGTAGGCCTTTGCTTAGCCCTATGCCTGCTGATCCTGGCGGATCTTGGGACGATATCAGCGGAAGCTGAGGATGGTCGGCCCCAGATTCTTATCCTTAACTCCTACGCAGAGGACCATCCCTGGGTGCATGATGAGATGGAGGGCTTCATGCAGGTCTACCACAGAGAAGTTCCGAGTTCTCCTGATCCCATGATCGAGTACATGGACTGCATGCAATATCCTGAGAAGGAATACCAGAGATACCTTCTCGATCTCTATCGCTATAAATATTCGAAAAAAAATGTGGATCAGGTCGTTGTTTTCGACAGCCCGGCGATGGCCTTTGCCATTGAAAACCGAGAAGAGTTCTTTCCGGAAGCATTTATCATCTTTTCTGGGACGAAAATCGATACCGATTCGATGAACTTCAGCCAGGAGAAGTTCACCGGCACAGTACAAAAGACAGAGATAGCCGGCACGCTGCAGACAATGCTACAGCTTCATCCGCATACTAAACAGGTTCTTGTGGTGCTGGATGACACGGAAATAGGGGATTCATTGCGAGATGAGCTGGACGAATTAAGCCCTTCTCTAACCGACGGATTGAGCTTGTCGGTGCGACAGGCTCCGCAGGATGGCAATATGAGTCATGTGCTCATTTCAGTGGAGGCTCTTGACAGCAGCAGCCTTGTTCTCTCCGGCCTTTTTAACTACAATGAAAGTGGCATAACAATCAACTCCAGTGAGGCCACCGCTATGATCAGCTCTCACAGCCGGGTGCCTGTCTACGGCCTTTGGGATTTTCAGCTAGGGCACGGCATTGTGGGAGGCAAACTTGCATCCGGGCGAGTTTTAGGGGAGAATGCAGCCGCTCTTGCTGCTAAGGTTTTAACTGGAGACAAGACTCCTATAATGCAAAATCTTTCCGCGATACCGCAATTTGATCGGGAGCAATTGTTGCGCTTCGGCATTTCCGAGCAGTCCCTGCCCCAGGGAAGCCAGGTGATCGATTTTCAGCCTTCCATTTTTGAGAGGTATAATTCGCTGATCCTGGCACTGGCTACCATGCTTCTTTCCATAGTCCTGGGGCTTGTCACCATCTCGGCTCTGAACATCCGACAGCAATCCGGAACCGAGAGAGAGCTGAAAGAGAGCGAGCAGAAGTACCGGGAGCTTTCCCTTCAGTTGCCACAGACTACATTTGAGCTGGACGCTCTGGGCAATTTGGTATTTATCAACCGTTTTGGCAGCCAGGTATTTGGCTATACTCACGATGATCTTGCGGCGGGCTTGAACATACTCCAGATTGTGGCTGAGGAGGATAAAGAAAGGTTGAGCCAGGACATCAATCTGGCAATGCAGGGAAATGCACAGGCAAGAGAATACCGGCTGAAAAAAAAGGATGGCAGCACTTTTCCGGCTATTGCTTATTCGATACCCATAGTTAAAGAGGGGCGCACTGTGGGGCTTCGGGGAATCTTTCTGGATATCTCTGAACGCAAACGAACCGAGCTGGCTTTGAAAGAATCAGAGAATAAGTTTCGGGTACTGGCGGAAAAGTCTCTTGTCGGAGTATATATCGTCCAGGACTGGAAATTCAAGTACGTCAATCCCAGGTTTGCGGAGATGTTTGGATACAGCGTTGAGGAAATGATCTCTAAAATAGACCCTAGAGACATAGCATCTGCAGATGACTTGGAAAAAATTGCAGATGGTATTCAAGACAAACTCGTCGGTGAGAATGGGCCCCTTTACTATGAGATCATAGGGATCACCAAGAAAGGTGATTTAGTTAATATTCTGGTCTTTGGATCAATGACCTCTTATGAGTCCAGTCCAGCAGTTGTAGGGACTGCTCTGGATATAACTGAAAGAAAGCATATCGAAGAGGATCTGAGGAGGGCCAAGGAAGCTGCGGAGGCTGCGGCAAGGGCTAAATCAGAGTTTCTGGCAAATATGAGCCATGAGATCCGAACACCTATGAATGCAGTCATAGGAATGACAAGCCTCATTTTGGAGACCGACCTGAATTCAGAGCAAAAGGAATATCTCGAAACCATCAAAAATAGCGGCCAGGCCCTACTCTCCATCATCAACGACATTCTTGACTTCTCCAGGATTGAGAGTGGGAAGATCGATCTGGAACGCCATCCATTTACACTGAGTTCTTGCATAGAGGAAGCAATAAACCTCATCTCAACACTTGCCTCGGTGAAAGGCTTAGAGCTACATTATACTGCAGAAGGCGATATCCCAGAAGCAATTGCCGGTGATAAATCAAGGATTCGCCAGGTTCTGGTCAACTTGCTCTCCAATGCTGTGAAGTTTACACAAAAAGGCGAGATAGAGGTCAGGGCAAAGGCATCTAAACTTGCCGATGACAACTGCGAGATACAGTTTTCAGTAAGAGATACCGGGATTGGCATATCTCAGGAAACGTTGGACAGGCTTTTCCAGCCATTCTCGCAGGCCGATGCATCAACCTCCCGGAAATATGGTGGAACCGGCCTTGGTCTGGCCATAAGCAAGAGGCTGGTTGAACTCATGGGCGGAAGAATCTGGGTCGAGAGTGTGGAAGGCAAGGGAAGCACATTTTACTTCACCATCCAGGCCAAAAAATCAACCATTCCGGTCAATAAGGCATTGCCGGTATTCATGCATCAAGATCAACCGAAGCCAACCAGGGAACTATCCATTCTCCTGGCCGAGGACAACATGGTAAACCAAAGGATGGCCATTCTCATGCTTAAAAAACTTGGATATAACGCAGATAAAGTGGCCAACGGCCTCGAGGTCCTCTTGGCACTGGAGAGTAAATCCTACGACCTGATCCTGATGGACGTGCAGATGCCTGAGATGGATGGCCTGCAGGCCACTAGAGAGATCCGCAGGCGATGGTCTTCGGGCGGTCCTAAGATTGTTGCTTTGACGGCACACGCCATTGCAGGCGATAGGGAAAAATGTCTTGAGGCAGGCATGGACGATTATCTATGCAAGCCAATCAATCTCGGGGATCTTAAAGTAACCTTAGAGCGTGCTTTTCTCGATTGATGCTACTTTATAATCCCTAATGCGATCTCCAATAGGACAATAAGGAATGGAATAATAATTATTAAAGTGATATATAATAACTCATTGGTGCCAAAAGGCCATTCGCACATCTTATTTAACTTGTCCTGAACAATAAAAATATCTTTTAAGTTCGAAATATTCTGGTCAGTTGGAACCTCGAAGGAACCATCCATTGCCGCCTTCAGTTGAGATGAGAACCGTTCAATTTTTTCTTTTTTAGTTGAGATCATCATCCTGTGTATGCTATACTGGGGCAGGATGAAGTAGGCGAAAAGCAAGAACGCAAAGCTTAGAAACCATAATATCATCTGCAAGGATGAAAACTGAGGGGGTACGATGATGTGGAAAAAGCCCCATATAACGTAGACGCTTGCTGCGCATATTGTGAACTTCGAGTATAGCAGCCCGATAGCGTGAAAGTCTGAATACAAAGCATCAATGCGCAGTGGCAAGACCCCAATTTTATGCACGGCAAATGCCGTCATAATCAAAATATATAAGCCAGCTCCTTCCAGATAGACTGCTAAATAGTATGTAAATTTAAAAATAAAAAACGAAATACTGGAATCGAATGACACTGCATGGTAATCGATGCCGGTAATATGAACAAAAAGAATAAATATTATTGCAAAAAGAATCATTTCTTTGTCGTTGAATATGTCTGCCTCCTGTTTCCGGCAGGTTTCAACTATAGCTTCCTTCGGCAGGTCAACTACGCTAATGAGAATATCCTCAAACGATTCTATTTTATTGTGCGCCCAACTGATAATCGTGCCCTCTAAGGCAATTATGACTGAAATGATCAAGAACGCTTCTATATATCGAAATGTTTTTTCAAATAGCATCAAAATTAGAGTTGAAATCAATAAAAGAGCAAACGACACGAGAGGCCATCCCAGATAATATGGGATAGGAATTGAGGAGACAAGCATCTCAATATGTGTCTTATTGGATTGTCCTTTTGGATCTAAAATGCTGTAATTCATAAATTTGAGGCTACCACGCCGATCATGTGGATTTATCTATCAACATATTGTATTTAATATATTCCGATCCGTAGCTCCTCGATTTCGCGGGATACTAAACAAAGCAATCTGAAATTGCTTTATCGTGGCTGAACACAGAACCAAATTATCCCCAATGGGCCACTATGTGTCTCCACTCAACTCTGCCCTTGTTATCACCATTTTATTGTTTAAGCTCGTAGTGAATTGATGTAAAGGAGTTATAATATATATTTTTCCCTGCTAGATGCCGAAAATATTTCCTGAAACTTTATGATCTCATCCCTTACATTCTCTCTTGCAACGACGCAGGATATGGCGCACAGGCCGTCTGCTCCTGCTCTGACGACCTCCCCTGCATTGGAATGATTGATGCCGCCAATTGCTATCAGGGGAAGATCTACCTTGGCTCGAATCTCTTCGATCAGTCTAATGCCAGCCGGCTTTCCTGCATCAGGTTTTGTCGCCGTCTGGAAGATAGGAGAGACTCCCAGATAGTCTGCTCCGATGCTTTCCGCCTGCAGGGCTTCGGCAAGATTGTGGACAGTGACGCCGATTATCTTTTTGGGACCGAGCAGTGTGCGAGCTGCAAGGCATGGCATATCGGATTGGCCCAGATGGACGCCATCAGCCTCTGCTGCAAGCGCAATGTCTACCCGATCGTTGATGAGAAAAATAGAGTCAGAGTTCCGGCATATTTCCCTGAGCCGCACGGCTTCCTCATACATCTGCCGGGTTTCTGCGTTCTTGTTTCTGTACTGGACAACTTCCACGCCACATGAAACTGCCTGTAGCACGTCCCGCTCATTCCCGGCGCGGCTCAATTTGCTGTCTGTTATGAAATAGTATCCTTTCACTCTTCGATCCTCTGCATCCGTTCTACCGTTTCGGCATCAAGATTGTACGCGGCATCAAAAAACTTTTCTTTGAAGCTGCCCGGCCCTCGCGTCTGTGCGGCCGCTATCTCGGCAGCGACCTCGTAGCAGACAAGACCGGCTACTGCAGCTAAAACGCAGTCCTTTTCCACGGCGGCAAAGGTGCCTATTACCGAGGTGGCCATGCATCCCGTGCCCACAATATTGGCCATCATGGGGTGGCCGTTCTTCACCAATACCACTCTTTTCTCGTCGGCCACGATGTCCTCTTTGCCGGTGATAACGACTGTGCAATTCCTTTCTTTGGCCAGTCCTCGCGCTATATCCTGCAGGTTCTTCTCAACAGTCGAGGCATCCACGCCCTTGGTCTGGACGCTCTCCCCGGCCATGCGAGCGATCTCTGAAGAATTGCCTTTTATGATGCTCACCCTTATCTTATCGAGGATCTCAAAGCATTTATCATCGCGAAATTTTGTGGCGCCAGCCCCGCAGACATCAAGCACAACAGGTATTCCCTTTTGGTTGGCACTTTTCCCGGCAAGTATCATTGCATCGACAAAATCAGATGTCAGCGTTCCGATATTTAAAACCAGGGCAGAAGCTATGCCTGCCATCTCGGCAACCTCTTCTCTAGCATGAGCCATGACCGGAGAGGCTCCAAATACCTTTACGATATTGGCACAGTCGTAAATAGTCACCCAATTTGTCAGGTGGTGTATGAGCGGCTTTTCCTTTCTCATTCTTTCCAGGCAATCTGATGCAATGCTTTTCACGGACAGCCTCCAATTCTCATTCGAATATTAGACATATGATGGCGAAATTTGTAGAGCTTCATTGTATTTTCACTTAGCCCGGGCAGCCTTCTCTAGAGGGTAGCCTTTAATTCAACAAGTTAAAACGTTTTCTGTTCGCATGCAGGCCAAAGCTAACCCTGGGCTCACAGGTCACCTGCGCCTTGAGCGCGAGGGCACGGGCGCGTGAGCGAGCGAATCTGGACGTTGTCGACTCTGAGCGGCCCAAGTCATCAGGCAAGTATCTTCCAGTCCGAAGGTTCCTTACCCATGGCCAGCCTCTTGAACTGCTTGCGCGGGCGGCCGCCCCCCATGCGAGCGGAGGGCCGCTCAGCGTTTGGCTATGATGCGTTCCTGGGATCGCTTGGCGAGAGGCTGCTCAAGGCTGGCCGGACGAAAGTACCTTGATTGTTTCATTGGAAAACTTGAACACAGTTGGATTCGAGGTGTCAAGATCTATGGATTTATCCCTAAAGGCAAAAGGCTGGGTGGAGCTTGAGGGAAGGCGGCTTGGAGAGAGCGATGTCCGTGCTATTCTACTGCAAAAACCGGGAGCGATCTCCAAATTTGGCGGCGAGTTCTTTTTAGAATGGAATGGCTGCAAGGCGCGCGATCATTTCGGGATCATGCCTGGAGACTGCCCACCGGGAGCTGTGGTCTGCAGCGGCAAAGAGTTGGGAAGAGTGGACCCCAATTATCCGCTCATCGATCTGGATGAGGCCATAAGGATCGCGGTGCAGCTTCGCAGTGATGAAGGCGTTGTAGCCCTCTCGGGAGGCGTAGACTCGGCACTGGTCGCCCGGCTGGCCGGCAGGGAGTGCGTTGTGGTGGGAATTGCCGGCTCACATGACCTCATGCATGCAAAGCAGGTAGCAGAGGAGTTTGGCCTGACCCTTAATCAGGTCATAATAGATCCGGCATCAATCGAGGAAGCCCTGGCCCAGGTTCTGGCCGTCATTCCCAAGAAAGATCCGGTAAATGCATCCATTGCCACAACACTGTATTTTGTTTCCCGGTGGGCAGGGCAGCACGGATGGCAGCGCATCCTGGCCGGGCAGGGGGCGGATGAGCTCTTTGGGGGCTACTCTCGCTATTTGCAGACAGAAACCTTAGCCGAGGATCTGGAGAAGGATTTCCTGGGACTTCCCCGGCAACTGGCCAGAGATCAGGCTGTGGCCGGGCTGCATGGCGCATACTTCTCCTTGCCCTACATGGACTTGAGGGTAGTAGTAGCTGCCAGGGCTATTCCGCCGGAAATGCTGGTGCAGGGTGGGGTACGCAAGAGACCGCTGCGAGCTGTTGCCGAAAGGCATATGCCGCCAGCAATTGCCCAATATGAAAAGAAGGCTATGCAATACGGCAGCGGTGTCATGAAGGAGATACAGAAGCTGGCCGCCCGGAGGGGTTACAAGAGATCGCTGCAGGATTATCTGCTTGAAATCTGCAAGAAGGAAGGCCTGGATATTGGATGATATGTGGGATGATATAGAGCTGTGCCACCGGATAGGAAGGCCCGGCTGCCATGGGCAAGCAGCCCATCATTCGAGCAGCTCTCTTAAAATGGAATAAAATTTGTCCTTTGCCCTTCTCTCTATCCAGGGCTTGTGCCCACAATCTTCCAGCAGAATGAACTGAAAGTATCAGGGATGATGCCACCAATTTTTTTGGATTTTAACGGAAAGCAAAAGGAGAGTGGGTAAATTGAAAAGAAGGAACGCCTGGAATAAGGCAACAGAAGCCGGTGGGCCATCAAAAATTGTAGTAGGAGCAAAATTTATTCTTGCTCTGCTGGCTCTGGCAACGCTGTGCGTCTGCGCTGCGGCACAGGATGAGACAACAGATGTGGTATAAAAAGGGGCGGGATCTGGATAGAAATGGATTTTACGAAGAGGCCGTTAAGGCATACGATAGGGCTATAGAGCTTGAACCGAGCAATGCCACGTTCTATATTTCCAAAGCCTCCGGCCTCAACATGCTGGCCATCCTCACCAACAACCAGAGCAAATTCAACGAATCTCTGCAGGCTATCGACAAGGCGCTTGAGATAGATCCGAAAAATCCCAGAGCCTGGGAGCTGAAAGGCAATGCTCTATCTCAAATGAAGAGATTCAACGAGTCTCTTGAAGCTTACGAAAGCGGCATTCAAAACATTGGGCTCCACAAAGGCGGAGCTAATTCAAGCAGGACCCTACGAGCACACTGGCAAGAGAAAAGGCCATCGGAATGGATCAAGACCGCGATCCTTTAAGACCATTCACGGTGACATAACGCTCGACAAACCAGAAATCCGGGAGTTCCCGCTTAAGACGAAAGTATTCGAGAGGTATTCTCGCGTGGAGGACTCTGTAAGGGTTGCTGTTGCTGAATCGTATTTCGAAGGATTGTCAACAAGAAAGGTCGAGAAGGTATTTTCAAAATTTGGATTGACCGGCATCTCTGCCTCTGAAGTATCCCGAATCGCTAAACAGCTGGATAAACAGGTCAAAGAGTTCCTTAACAGGCCAAATGAGGGATCAATCCCTTATTTGTTCGCGGATGCAAGCTACTTTAAGGTCAGAACAGATGGCAGATATACATGCTGAAGGATGCCATTGAAGACGAGCGCAAGATGCAGGAAGCAGCAGTTATCCTTGATGGAATGGGTTATAAAAAGTCTGCAGACACAATCGATAGATTCCGGTTTGATCTCTGGAATTACAAATCATTTCCTAGATCGCACTGGAGAAAGATCCGGACTACTAACGGCCTGGAGAGAATCAACAAGGAGCTGAAACGGAGAAGTCGCGTATCTGGGGCGTACTCTAATGATCAATCGCTCCTGAGAGTAGCGGTCTGTATCATGATGGATATCAACGAGGATTGGGTAACTGGTAATAGCTATTTATCCTTGGAAGAGTGAGTAGAATAAGGATACAGGGCCATTGCGAATTTACAGCAGACAAGGCACACTACCTTTCTATAAGCCAATGCGCTTATTCACTCATTCCAGGAATTGTAGTAATAGTAAGAGCCGAGGATCACTATTATGATCTCATCGACCTGATCAGCGATGACTTACTCCCTTCATCTCTCGTTAACCTGCAAGTCGAGTCTCCTCTTTGAATAATCCACTCATTCCGATCTTCTTCAATGTTGCAGAAACAGAATCGGTCATATTGAAATACCATGTTTTGACTTCGTTGCGAAACCTAACCTCGGCTCTTTGTACCATGGCCAGATCCCGCAAAAACATATCCGCGCCCTTATGCGGGCCACATTCATAGGGGGGCGCCTTGGATGTCATCACGGCTTGCTGCATGGGTGCGCTGCTGGCTTTTCACTCTAATTTGTTTTTATTTTTTAGACCACCACTAACTTTATATTCGTTATATGCCGTAGTACGTCGCATGCCGTAAATATGGGTGGCAATAGAATAGCATATGGCGGCAGTTGGGCTTATTGCCACAGTTATTTGACTCAGGCCGCCTTCGGCGTTTACCGAAGAAAGAGGAGAGTGATTTCACGAAACGGAATAATAAGTTAGGGAAAGCCAGGTTCGTTATCGTGTTGATGGCCCTGGCTGTGCTGTGCGTTTCTGCTGTGGCACAGGAGAACACTGCAGAAGGTTGGTTCAAGAAGGGCCAAGAGCTGTTCAGGAACGGATCTTATGATGATGCAGTCAAGACTTATGACAAGGCCATCGAGCTAGATCCTAACTATGGGGCGGCCTGGAGAGACAAAGGC
>Ga0351897_1032_pt1 | contig 35940 bp, 34 predicted proteins | sample BONcelHT113001C4_FD_206876 | JGI IMG/M metagenome (GOLD analysis project Ga0351897, IMG submission 206876) | Enriched cells from coal bed in the Powder River Basin, Montana, United States - BONCAT cells T11 rep1 HSBNCT.T11.300.1.C4 ... | reverse complement strand
AAACTGACGTTTTGACACCCCGATTACTAGCTGTGACGAACAGAACCAATCAGGTGAAAATCGCGCAATCGGCTGTGCTATCAAGCATTGCCGATTTTTTTATCCAGTTGGCACGGTTCGTGCAAATATACCTTTTCATACTCAAGGTTTCAAACGGAGGTGACGGATCAGTGCGTGTCGAGAATCATCCGATTCTGGAGTTCCCTGTACGGGAAAAAGTACAGTTTGTTTTTGATGGCAAATCAGTGGAAGGACTGGCCGGCGAACCGATTGCGGCGGCGCTGCATGCGGCAGGAGTTCGTTCGCTGCGCCACAGTAGCCGGTTTCATCGTCCGCGCGGCTTGTTCTGCGCGATTGGCAACTGCTCTTCCTGCCTGATGACAGTGGACGGCGTGCCCAATGTCCGGGTCTGCGTCGAACCCCTGCGCTCCGGCATGCAGGTGGAAACCCAGGCAGGGAAGGGTAAGCTGGGATGAGACAGACAGATATCGCCATTATTGGCGCGGGTCCGGCTGGCCTGATGGCAGCGATCCAGGCGGCCGAAATGGGGGCGCAGGTGTTGCTGCTGGAACGGGCCAACGAACTGGGCGGTCAGCTGATTAAACAGACGCATAAATTTTTTGGTTCGCGCGAAGAATACGCCGGCGAACGCGGCTTCGAAATCGCCCATAAACTGATGGATCAATTGGCCCAGCTGTCCAATGTCACCATATGGAAGAACGCCAGCGCCCTCGGCTATTACCCGGACGGCGTGCTGTCAGTAAAGCAGGGCAATTCGTTTTGCCTGATCAAACCAAAGAAGTTGATTGTGGCGACCGGCGCATCGGAAAAGACGCTGGCGTTTCCCAACAACGACCTGCCCGGCATTTACGGCGCCGGCGCGGTGCAGACCCTGATGAATGTTTGCGGTGTCAAGCCGGCCGAGCGGGTGCTAATGGTCGGCGCCGGTAATATCGGCGTGATTGTCGCCTACCAACTGCTGCAGGCGGGAGTCGAAGTGGCGGCGATCATTGAAGCAGCGCCGAAAATCGGCGCTTACTGGGTCCATGCGTCGAAAATCCAGCGCTGCGGCGTGCCGATCTATACCGGCCACACAATCAAGCGCGCCTATGGCGCCGACCAGTTGAGCGGCGTTACCGTCTGTCAGCTGGACGAAAAATGGGCCCAGATGCCCGGTACGGAACGAGACTTCGCCGTGGACGGGCTGTGCCTGGCTGTCGGCCTGAGCCCGTTGACCGAACTGCTCTGGCAGGCCGGTTGTAAAATGGAGTTTGTGCCGGAACTCGGCGGCTATGTTCCCTGGCGCAATGCCGATTTATTGACGACCCATCACAATATCTATGTGGCGGGCGATGTGGCTGGCGTCGAAGAAGCGTCGGCGGCGATGGTCGAGGGGAAACTGGCGGGACTGGCGGCGGCCTTTGCCCTGCGTTACCAAAGCGAAAACTTTGCCGCCCTCTATCACGAGGCGAAATCGCAGCTCAATGCGCTGCGCAGCGGTCCGGTCAGCGCCAAAGTCTGCAATGGCCTATGCAAAGTCATGCTCGGGGAGGCGATCTAAGATGCTGGCAGTCAATGGAATCCCGACGACCGAAGATTTGCAGGCTGTGTTGCCGGCGGCAGGCCGGCTGCAACAGGGGCCGGTGGCGGTGATCGAATGTTTTCAGCAGATTCCCTGCAATCCCTGCGCTGAAGCCTGTCCACGCGGCGCGATCACTATGCCGGGAAGCATTAGCGAGCGACCGGTGTTTGACGAATCAAAATGTAACGGCTGCGGACTCTGTGTCACGCGTTGCCCCGGTCTGGCGATTTTTGTCGTCGACTACGACTGGTCGCCAGCGGCGGCATTGCTGAAAATGCCCTATGAATTCGCCCCACTGCCGGTTAACGGTGAAGTCGTCGAGGCGATCGACCGGGCGGGAAAAGCTGTTGGCGTGGCGACTGTGCAACGAGTGCAGCAGCAGGCCAACCGGACGACGGTGCTGTGGCTGGCGGTCGACAAAACGATTGCGATGGATGTGCGGAATATCCGGCGGCGAAAGGAAGTGGCGCTATGAGTGAGAATCTCGACGACGATATCATCATTTGCCGGTGTGAGGATATAACATTGTCGGAAATTCGCCAGAGCATTGGCGAGGGAAACCTGAGCACCGAAGAAATCAAACGCAGCTGCCGCTGCGGCATGGGACCCTGCCAGGGCCGGACCTGCATGCCGCTGGTGGCGCAGGAACTGGCCAAGATCACGGGCAAACCACTGGCCGAAATCCCGCTGCCGACATTTCGCCAACCGGTGGCGACGATCAGTCTGGGTGCGCTGGGCGGAGGTGGCGTGGATGAATGATACGGCGGATGTAGTGGTAATCGGCGGCGGAATCGTCGGCTGCGCTACGGCCTATAATCTGGCCCGGCTCGGCGCCGGCAAAGTGGTGCTGCTGGAACGCGGCTACCTGGCCAGCGGAGCTACCGGCCGCTGCGGCGCCGGAATGCGGATGCAGTGGGGAACCGAAACCAATTGCCTGCTATCGCGGGAAAGCACCCGGATGCTGGAACAGCTGCCGGAACTGCTGGACGTCGATATCGATATCGAACTGAAGCAGGGCGGCTATCTGCTGCTGGCCTATACGGAAAAGATGGCGGCCCAGTTCAAAAAGAACCTGTTGCTGCAGAATTCGCTGGGGATTCCTTCCCGCTGGGTGACGCCGGCCGAAGCCAAAGAGATCGTGCCGCATCTGAACACGGCGGGGCTGCTCGGCGCGACCTTCTGCGCCAAAGACGGCCACTGCAATCCGTTCAAGGCGACGGCAGCCTATGCGCAAGCGGCGCAGCGGCACGGTGTGGAGATCCGCACAGATAGCGAAGTGACCGGAATCGAAGCGGAGTGCTGCCGGGTCACGGCAGTCAAGACCCGGTGGGGTACTATCAGTACCCCTAGGGTGGTTGTGGCCGCCGGAGGTCATTCCAAACAGCTGGGCCGTATGGTCGGCGTCGAATTGCCGATTTATCCCGAACGGCATGAAATACTCGTGACTGAACCGGTCGAGCCGATGCAGGACTCGATGGTGATGAGTTTCCACCACAACCTGTATTGCCAGCAAAGTCCGCATGGCAGCTTTATCATGGGCATCGGCCACCCCGATGAACCGGAGAGCTTCAACACCGAGTCCAGCTGGCAGTTCCTCGGCGAGATGGCCCGCCGGATCGTCAAGATCCTGCCGCCGCTGGCCGGGCTCAATGTAGTGCGGCAATGGGCCGGGCTGTATGATATGTCGCCGGACCGTCAGCCGATCATCGGGCCGGCAGGGGACGTGGAAGGCTTTCATGTGGCGGCAGGTTTCAGTGGCCATGGCTTCATGATTGCGCCGATTACCGGCCAGATCGTCGCCGAGCAGCTGCTGGGCCTGAAAACCGCATTGCCGGTCGAATTGCTGGACGCCGGACGGTTTGCCCGCGGCGACCTGTTTATCGAACCATCGGTAGTATAATTAAGATGAAATATTGAGGAGGGCTACCCTTATGCAGACAGCGTATCAACCCGAACCATTCACGAATTTTTGCATCCCCGAGAACAAAGCTGCCATGGAGGCGGCGCTGCAACTGGTTGCGTCCGAAAAAGGCCGCCACTATCCGCTGAAGATTGCCGGCAAAGCCATTGACACCGAAGCCCGCATCACCTCGGTGAATCCCTCCTGCTTCACGGAAGTCATCGGCACTGTGGCCCGGGCCAACGCCGAACTGGCTGACCAGGCCGTCAAAGCGGCGCAAGAAGCCTTTGCCAGCTGGAAACATGTGGCGCCGGAAGTCCGGGCCCGCTTGCTGTTCAAGGCGGCGGCGATTCTGCGCCGGCGTAAATTCGAATATTCGGCCTGGCTGGTCGAGGAAGCCGGCAAGAACTGGGCCGAAGCCGATGCCGATACAGCCGAGGCGATCGATTTCATGGAATACTATGGGCGGGAAATGCTGCGTTATGCTGCGGGCATGCCTATCATCGCCGTTCCCGGCGAACAGAACGAGTGCTTCTATATCCCGCTCGGCGTCGGCGTCGTCATTCCGCCCTGGAATTTCCCTTTGGCGATTCTGGCCGGCATGGTTGCCGCTGCGGTCGTGGCAGGCAATACGGTCATCATGAAACCGGCCAGCAGCACACCGGTGATTGCAGCCAAACTGATGGAACTGTTTGAAGAGGCCGGCGCGCCGGCGGGCGTGATCAACTATCTGCCCGGCAGCGGCGGCAGTATCGGCGACGTGCTGGTATCGCACCCGCAGGTACGGTTTATCAACTTCACCGGCTCCAAGGAAGTCGGGTTGCGGATCAATAAACTGGCGGCCGATGTTGCGCCAGGCCAGATCTGGATCAAGCGGGTTGTGGCGGAAATGGGAGGCAAGGACGCCATCGTGGTCGATGAAGAAGCCGATCTGGAAGAAGCGGCCAACGGCATTGTCGCCTCGGCGTTTGGTTTCCAGGGCCAAAAATGTTCGGCCTGCTCACGGGCGATTATTGTCAACAGCGTTTATGACGAAGTTGTGGCCAAAGTTGCGGCGAAAACCAAAGCGCTGACAGTAGGGCCAGCTGCCCAATACGGCGTCAATATGGGACCGGTGGTCGACGAAAGCGCTTATAAAAAAGTGCTGGAATATATCGAAATTGGCAAAACCGAAGCCAGACTGGTTGCCGGCGGCAACACGGCAGGCGAGAAAGGCTGGTTCATTGAGCCGACTGTGTTTGCCGACGCGCCGGCGAAATCCCGCATTGCCCAGGAAGAAATTTTTGGCCCTGTGGTGGCGATTACCCGCGCCGAAGACTTCGTTGACGCGCTGCGTATCGCCAACGACACCGAGTACGGCCTGACCGGTGCGGTCTACTCCCGCAACCGGGCCAAGTTGGAGCAGGCCCGCCGCGATTTCCATGTTGGCAACCTGTATCTGAACCGCAAATGCACCGGTGCTCTGGTCGGCGTGCAACCGTTTGGCGGGTTCAATATGTCGGGCACCGATTCCAAGGCTGGCGGCGCCGATTATTTGCTGTTATTCATGCAAGCAAAGGTTGTTGCCGAAAAAATGTAACATTTTTATCAAAAATCACTTGTAAAATGTTAAAATGAAGGCTATAATCAATTCCAAGAGCATTTCAAGAGGACAATTGGTTGTGTGATTGTGGCGAAAGCAAAGAAGCTTTCGGTAAAATATCCAGTGGGTATTTTGCCCGGAAGCTTCTTTTTTGCCGATTATACGTCCGTTGCCAAAGCTCGACAAAAGTTGGAGTTGCCGGAGGATTTTCTGGAGACTGTAGTATTGGTGTTTTGCTGCAGGATGAGTGGAGGGAAGTGGTAACGTCTTCAACTGTGGGTCTAATCGGGTTGGCGCAAATGATGGATGCAGATCAGTAGAATCAAAAATCGGGAGGTATTATAAATGAAGAAAAATAGTATGATTTCAGCCCTGGCCTTATTAGTCCTTGTTGCTTTTGCGGTAACCGGCTGCGGCGGTGGCGCCCCGGCAAAACCGGCCGAATCCAAAGAAATCAAAATCGGTGTTGTCTATGAGTTGACCGGGGGCACGGCCTCGTTCGGTACGGCCGCAAACAATGGAACCAAGCTCGCCTTCAAGGAAATCAATGCCGCCGGCGGCGTTCTCGGCAAACAAATCGCCATCTTCAGCGCGGACAACAAAGGCGAGCCGTCCGAGTCCGCCAACGCGATGACGAAAGTAATAAGCCAGGACAAGGTTGTGGCTGTCGTTGGCTTCACCACCAGTTCGAACGGAATTGCCGGTTCGGCTGTTAACGAAGCGAACAAGATCCCCTTTATGGCCGCAGCAACCACAAATCCCAAAGTCACAGTCGATGAAAAAACCGGCAAAGCCAAACCGTATACCTTCCGTGTTTGCTTTATCGATCCGTTCCAAGGCACGGTTGGCGCGAACTTCGTGCTGAAGGATCTGAAACTGAAAAAAGCAGTTGTGATGATCGACAATTCCAGTGACTATAGCAAAGGGTTGGCAAAATTCTTCAAAGAAGCCTTTGTCAAGGGCGGCGGCTCGATAGCCGGCGAAGAAGCCTATCTCCAAAAGGACAAGGATTTTAAAGCCATTCTGACCAAGATCAAAGGGATGAGTCCTGAAGTCATTTATCTGCCTGGCTACTATGAGGAAGTCGGCATGATTGCCAAACAGGCACGTGAAATGGGCCTCTCCATCCCCATCGTGGGCGGCGACGGCTGGGATTCTCCCAAGTTGGTTGAAATCGGTTCGGCTGCCGGCATGAACAATACCTTCTTCACCAACCACTATTCGCCGGAAGATTCCAGCCCGGCATCGAAAAAATTTGTTGATGCTTACAAAAAAGAATATGGTGTAATGCCTGATGCGATGGCGGTTCTAGGCTATGATGCGGCCTATGTGATGGCTGACGCGATCAAACGGGCCGGCGCAGCTGATTCCGAAAAAATTCGCGCTGCGTTGGCCGCAACCAAAGATTTCCCGGCGGTTACCGGATTAACCACCCTAAATGCAAACCATGACCCGATTAAGAGTGCTGTGATTATCGAAATGAAAGATGGCAAGATGGCCTACAAAACAACGGTAAAACCGTAACAAAGGATCTGTAGGCGAATTTTCACCAGTACGAATAAAGAACCCGGCCGATTGCGGCCGGGTTCTTTATTCGGGTTGTTCGATTCAATTTCCCTGGCTTCTCATTCTGGTTCAGATAATATTTCCTGCAGCAGAGGGAAGGGTGACAGAGCCCGATGCAAAATCCCCATCAGAGCCGCGATGGCCACGCCATAATTGACTATCGGGACGCCTGCCTGCTCGACCTGGACAATTCGGGCCAACATTTCGCGCCGGTTGGTCATGCAGGCGCCGCAATGGAGGACCAACTTGTATTCGCTTAAATTTTGGGGGAAAGTAAGTCCGCTGGAGTGGTCGACGATTAATTCGCCGCCGACGTGTTGACGTAACCAGCGGGGGATTTTCACCGTGCCGATGTCGTCTTCGACTCGGTGGTGGGTGCAGGACTCGCTAATCAATACTTTGTCGCCCGGTTTGAGTTTGTTGATCGCCCGGGCTCCCCGAACCATCGTTTCCAAATCTCCCTTGTAACGGGCAAACAGGATTGAAAACGAAGTCAGCAGCACATCCGGAGGCGTGTCCGCATCCGCCTTCAAAAAGACCTGCGAATCGGTGATGACGATTTTGGGCTTGCGATTCAGACTGGCGATACACTCCTTGAGTTCACGCTCCTTGACCGTGTAGGCCAAGGCGTCGTGGTCGAGGATGTCGCGGATCACCTGAACCTGAGGCAGAATCAATCTACCGGCGGGAGCCGCAAGGTCAATCGGCACGCACAATACGGCAATATCGCCGGGTTGAAGCAAGTCGCCGACGATTGTCTGGGTTTCCCAGCGGGCCGGGGCATGCCGGACCAACGAGATCTTCAGTTCACTGATACCCTGATGGTTCAGGGCGCTGACGGCAACTGCGTCAGAAGCATGCAATTCGTCTTTGGCCTGTAGCCTGACTGATTCAGCAATGGGTTGCTGATCGCATTTATTAAATACCAGAATGAATGGAATTTTTTGGCTGATACATTTTGCGGCAAGCTCTTGTTCTGGTTCGCCGACCCCAATCGTTGCATCAACGACCAGCAACACCAGATCGGTTTTTCGCAAAACTTCCAGCGATTTTTCAATCCGAAGCTGTCCCAGTTCGCCCTCATCATCCAGTCCGGCGGTGTCAATAACGACAACCGGGCCAATCGGCAAAATTTCCATCGATTTGTATACGGGATCGGTAGTAGTGCCGGCAACAGCAGAAACAATTGCCAGCGATTGGTTGGTCAGGGCATTGACCAAGCTGGATTTTCCGGCGTTGCGACGACCGAACAAGGCGATGTGCAACCGATTGCCACGTGGGGTCTCATTCATGGTGAACCTCCTTTGGTCCGGATATCATCGGTTTTTTGATCATGCCGGGGCGGGTCAGCGTTTCCGGTCGCAGCAGCAAATTCAGTTCTTCGGCGGAAAACAGACCCGAATCCAGCAGGGCCTGTTTGATGGGTGACTGATCTTTTAGAGCCTGTTTGGCGATCCCGGCGGCCCGGTCATAGCCGATCAGAGGCGCCAGGGCCGTGACGAGGGCCACGCTGTTCTCCAGATGGAAGCGGCAACGGTCCGCGTTTGCCTCGATGCCGAGGATGCAGCGATCGGCAAATAAATTGATTGCTTGCGTCATTTCTTCCATTGCCGGCAGTAAATTAGCCGCGACCAGCGGCAAAAACGCATTCAGCTCCAACTGCCCCCCCTGCGCTGCCAACGTGATGGCCAGATCGCGGGCGATGGTCTGATAACCGACCTGAGCAACCATTTCCGGGATAACCGGATTGACTTTACCGGGCATGATCGAGGAACCGGCCTGCAGATCAGGCAGTCGGATTTCACCAAACCCGCCTCGTGGTCCGGAAGATAATAGCCGCAAATCATTGCTGATTTTGATCAGAGTAGTGGCGCAGGCCTTGAGCAGGCCGGATACTTCGACGAATACGTCAGCGTTTTGGGTGGTGTCAATCATGTTTTCATCGCGGGCCAGGCCGATGCCTGTCAGCGAACGTAACCGCTCAACAACGCCGAAGACATATTTCCGTTCAGCGTTGAGACCCGTGCCGATGGCAGTTCCGCCCAGATTGACTTCACGCAGTCGTTCTTCCACTTTGTAAAGACGCCAACGGTCACGGGCGATGGCCTCGGCCCAGGCCGAAAACTCCTGGCCCAGAGTAATGGGAACGGCATCCTGCATTTCGGTTCGGCCGAGTTTTAAAACGCCGGCGAATTCGGCTTCTTTTTTTTGTAGCGCTCCCTGAAGATTTGCGCAAGCTGCCGCCAGGGATTGAAGCAGACGGATGGCGGCGACTCGAAGGGCAGTGGGGTATACGTCATTGGTGGACTGGGAAAGATTCACATGGTCCAGGGGATGGACGAGTGAATAGTCTCCCTTTGATCCGCCGAGCAATTCAATAGCCCGATTGGCAATGACTTCATTGACGTTCATATGGGTCGAGGTTCCGGCTCCTCCCTGCAGCGGGTGGAGCGGAAACTGGTCAGCGAACTTCCCCTCGGTGATTTCGGCGGCAGCCTGAAAAATTGCGGAACCAACCCGGCGGTCCAGCAAGCCCAAAGACATGTTCATTTCCACCGCCGCTTGTTTGACTGTGGACAGGGCCCGAATAAGTTCGGGGTGGACCGTCTGGTTGGATAAATTAAAATTTTCTGCGGCGCGCAGGGTGTGGATGCCATAGTAGGCAGTTGCAGGCAGAGTTTTTTCGCCGAGAAAATCTGTTTCTGTCCGTTCCATAGTGACCTCCGATTTTATTTCGTACTTAAGGCGGAGCGGACCTGAACGCCGTTGATATTGCCAAGCTGGCCGGTCAGGGCGCCAAGTTCATCGGTGGTTCCCTGCACAATCAGGGTGATGACCGAAATTCCGGCTTCGTTGTGGGAAAGCCGTGGAACTCCCATGCGGCCGGCAATAAGGTGCCCGAAGCGGCTGAGGATACTGTTGATCTCAGTGGCGCGGAGCGGGTCTTCGATTACGATGCCGATAAAGCCCAGACGAAGGTTCATATCGATTCTCCTCCAATAAAAAAATAGCCGTCTGCACAGGCCGCGCAGAGCGGATGATGGCCGAGATGACTCTATCAGCCATCCAGCCGGTCATCCCTTGGCGTCAGGCCAGGGCCCTGTTCCGCAGGAGTATTAAGTTTTGGCAGTGCTATGTCTGTTTATTATAACTCATAACTTAATCAATAAACAGTATCCGCAAGATATATGCCCGGATTTTAACATTGCAGCCAGGTATGATATAATGAAACAGAATTTTTGGGCGAGGAAGGCGGACTACCTTTTGTTGAAACGTTTTGTCAAATTTTCCATTGTCGGCTTGTCTGGAACCTTGGTCAACCTGGTTGTTTATGCCGTTGCAGTGCAAGCGGGGCTGTATTATATGGGTGCCGCTGTGGTTTCTTTTTTATTTGCCGTGACCAATAATTTTTACTGGAATTTTCGTTGGACTTTCAAAGGGCAGGCCGCTTATCGCAGTCGTCGCAATAAGTATTTTCGTTTTCTGGGAATCAGCTTGCTGAATCTGGGTTTCAATTTGCTGCTGTTGCGGCTGTTTGTCGAATCACTGGCCTGGGACAAGACGTTGGCTCAGTTGGCGGCGATCGGCTTAGTCAGCATACTTAATTTTTTGATGAATTCCCGGTTTACTTTCGGCGAAAAACCAGAGGCTGACGGGATTGAGGAAATGAATGGAGAGGAAGGGTCGTCTTGGCGGGACATCTAATAATTATCCCCACCTACAACGAAAGAGATAATATTGAGCAACTGCTTGAACTGATTTATCGGACCGATCCAGCGGCCCACGTTTTGATTGTCGACGATAATTCGCCGGATAAGACGTTTGAAGTGATCGAGAATTTGATCCGGTCGAATTATTCCGATCGGCTGTTTTTGTTGAAACGGGCCGGCAAGATGGGCCTGGGGACGGCTTATATCGCTGGATTCAAATGGGCTCTGGCCCGGGATTACGAATATATTTTTGAAATGGATGCCGATTTCTCGCATGATCCATGCTATTTGGCCGATTTTTTGGCGGCGGTCGCGACCCATGATCTGGTGCTGGGCAGTCGTTATGTGGCTGGCGGGGGAGTGAAAAATTGGGGCTTGCTGCGCAAGTTTATCAGTCGCGGCGGCAGTTTGTACGCCCGGACGATTCTCGGACTGTCCTTGAGGGATCTGACCGGAGGGTTCAAGTGTTTCCGCCGGGAAGTGCTGGAGGCAATTGATCTGGATTCGATCAAATCCAACGGGTATTCGTTCCAGATTGAAATGACTTATCGGGCTAGTCGTAAAGGGTTCAGGATTTATGAAACGCCGATTGTTTTTGAAGATCGCACTGCCGGAAAATCCAAGATGTCCCGTAAGATATTTCTTGAAGCTGTCCTGATGGTATGGAAGCTCCGTCTGGATTCCGGCATTCCCCGATGAACCGACGGGTCGCTGTTTTTTTCAGCATGGTCGTATTGCTTAATCTGATTTACAACGCATTGCTGCCGCTGCACTTTGACGAAGCCTATTACTGGGTTTGGTCAAAGCATCTGCAGCTTTCTTATTTTGATCATCCGCCCATGATTGCCTGGCTAATTCGTATGGTTACCTTTTGGGCTGATTCCGAGTGGATCATTCGGCTGGTCCCCTTGGTTTGCTCCAGCTTGACCGGTCTCGGCATCTGGCGTATGGCAGCGGACCTTTTTGATTGCAAGGTTGCCGACAAGGCGTTGCTGCTGTTTGCGCTGTCGCCGCTGGCCCAGCTCGGTTTCTCACTGGCAACCCCCGATGCTCCGCTTATTTTGGGATGGACGTTCGGTTTGCTGTTTGCCGGCAGAGCCATATTTGGGCCAAACAGAAGATATTATTATCTGGCGGGACTGGCTGGCGGGTTTGCGTTGCTTTCCAAGTACACAGCGGTGTTGTTGCTGCCGGGATTGTTCGGTTTTTTGATTTTTTCCGCCTATCGCAGCGAACTGCGCCGAAAGGAGCCTTGGTTGGCTATCGGTCTGGCCTGTTTGACGTTTGTGCCCGTGATCGTCTGGAACTCGGGACATGGCTGGAGTTCCTTTCTGTTTCAGCTGAATCATGGGTTTGCCGGGCAGCGGACCCTGAATCCGCAGACCTTTTTCGAGTATCTTGGCGTTCATGCCGTCGGGCTGGGCCCGGTCTTTTTTTTGTTGTTTCTGTACTTGCTGTTTTGGCATTTGCGCACGATTCTTGCAGATGAAAAACAGTCGTTTTTGCTGTGGCCTTGTCTGACGGTATTGTTTTTCTTTGGTTACGCGGCACTGTTCAAACGGGCTGAAGGCAACTGGGCGGCGCCGGCCTATGTCAGCGGAGTCGTGCTGTTGGCCCGTTGGCTGAAATTGCCACCCTATGTGCGAATTTATAAAATAGGCATCGTCATGGGCGTTGCCCTGACGATGCTGCTCAAAACTCCCGAGTTGTTTGATTTTTTGCCTGCAAAAGTGGTGATGAAACGTCAGGTGCTCGGTTATGACGAGCTGTTTCAAGGCGCCGGCGCTTATCTCCAGCCCCCCCGGCAGGTGCTTGCGGCGGATTATAAACTGGCTTCCCTGGCCTGGTACTACCTGCCGGGTCAGCCCGAAGTCCAGGTGCTGACGCCGTCCCGGTTTTCCCAGTACACTTATTGGCGCCAGGGAAGAATCGGGCCGGCGGGTAGTGATGCCATTTATTTCGGCTATGAAACAGAATTGGCTGCGTTGACCGAATTGTTTGAGCAAGTCACACCCTTGCCACCGCTGATGTATCAGGGACGATATATCTCGCGGACTATCCAGGTTTATGACTGCCGCGGCTTCCGGCCTACTGCTGCTCTTTGGTCAAGTCGTCCGCCATTTGGTTTAGCACCCTGGCCATTTCGTTGACTTCCTGGACCGCGCCGGCTACTTGGGTGATGGCTTGGGCAATCTGCGGCATGACTTCGTCGATTCGGCCAGCCTGTTCATGGTTTTTGCGGCTGTCTTCACGGATCGCCCGCAGCGTGGCCTCGATCTGCTTGATCGAGTCGCCGGTGGAGGCTGCCAGTTTGCGGATCTCTTCGGCAACAACGCCGAAGCCGCGGCCTTGTTCGCCCACCCGTGCCGCTTCAATCGCCGCATTGAGTCCCAGCATGTTGGTCTGACCCGCTATCGCCTTGATCAGTCCCACCACCTGGTCTGTTTCTAGTAGTCGTGACTGTGACTGATTGGCGGCGATTGACATCGTGCGGCTTAACGCGCTGACTTCTTCGGTTTGAGCCGATATTTCCTCAGCGGTACTGGCCAGGGTGTTGGTGCTGTCGGCCAGTTTTTCCGCCATTTCCTTCAACAGGTCCTGCTGCTCGACCGACTCGATGATGACGGCGCCGCCAACTACGGAACCGCTCGAATCCAGAATCGGAACAGCGGTGGCGATGTAGGGGAGGCCAAAGGTGGCTTTGTCGCCCCTGACCATCACCCGGCGGTTTTCGTTCATCGCCCGGACAATAGCCGTGCCGGGTTTGAGCGGAGTACCGGAATTTATTTTTAAATCCAGTTTGCGTCCCGGCTTGTAGAGTAGATATTTTTCGCGGTCAGTCACAGCGACACCGATATCAGCAGAAAACATGGCGCCGATTTGCGGCATTACGTGCAGGAAATTTTCCAGGACCAGATTGAGTTCAGCGGACATAAATCAGTGAGCCTCCTTATGTGTTTTTGCATAAAGTGCGGGTGGGGTTGGACCTGATTTCGTACGTTCTGAGAAGCGGGTAGACCCATTCAGCAGAAATACATGCAATAACCGTGCCGAAAGATGACCGGCAATAATAACGTCATTCAGGCGAAGGCGGATAAAACCCGTTGTTTATAAGTGAAATCGCTAAATAGGGTCTTTGTTGGTGTTCTCTTGATGCTCCGATTATCCTGCATGAACTTTGATTTTTTTTGGGAAAGTGATGAAATATGTCGTGAATTGTAGATAGGGTGGACTTGAAGTGCACTGAATGATAGACGCATGTGCGCGGGGAACCCCAACGGCTTGATTGTTGGCACAGTTGTGCTGCGCCATTTCTGCAGCGTTTTCTTGCCGATGGGAGCCGGTTGTAATATAATCATTAGCAAATGGAATTTTCCTAAAAATGGTCACAGCAGCAAAGGCAGGATGGTAGAAAAGTAGAAAAGGTGAAAGGGAGTTATGTTGTGAAGGGAACGAAGAAAGGTCTGATTATCGGGGTTTTGATGTTGTTTGCTCTGGGAATTATGTTGGCGGGTTGTGGGAAATCGCCTGAACCGGCAAAACCGGCGGCGCCAAAACCGGCGGCTACTCAACAGGTCACCAAGGTCAGTGTGGGAATTTTAAAGCTGACCAGCACGGCGCCAATTTTCATTGGGATGGAAAAAGGCTATTTCAAAGAGCAGGGGATTGAGCTCGATCCGCAGTGGTTTGACGCCGCCCATCCGATCGCCGTTGCCACCGCTTCCAATAAAGTACAGGTTGGTGCAACCGGGATCACTGCCAGTCTGTTCAATATGGTTGCGGGCGGGCAGAAATTATCGATTGTTGCCGATAAAGGGCGGGAACAGAAAGGGTATTCTTCATCGGCGTTGTTGATGCGAACGGATTTATGGGATGCCGGGGCTAAAAAGTTGGAAGATTTAAAAGGGAAACGGGTCGGGATTACCCAGACCGGTTCCACTTTCCACTATATGCTGGGACGACTGCTGGAAACCAAAGGGCTCAAACTGTCCGACGTGGAAGTCGTGCCGCTGGGCAAGCTCAGTTCGGTCATGGCGGCTTTGCAGGGCAAACAGGTTGATGCGGTCATTTTGAACGAGCCCAACATCACCAGGATGGAGAAAGCCGGTCATGGGCGGGTGGTAGTTCAGGTGGGCGACGCGATTGCCTACCAGACTTCGGCAATTTTTTTCGCCCCGGATTTTACCAAAGACCGTGAGGTCGCAACCCGGTTCCTGGCAGCCTACATCAAATCCAGCCGTTACTATTATGATGCGACGCTGGTGAAAAAAGACGGCAAGCTGGTTCCTGGCGCGAATTATGATGAAGTCATCGGCATCATTGCCAAATATACCGGAGCGCCGGCAGCTGATATCAAATTGGGACTGCCGTACATGGATCGGGATGGAAAGCTGCTGGAAAGCGACATCCAGACTCAGATCGACTGGTATTTGAGTCAAAAAATGATTGAGAAAAAAGTCAGCTCAGCGCAGGTGGTCGACATGAAAATTTGGGAGGAGGCGCTGAAAAAGGCTGGCGCCGCCCAATGAGGATAGTCATTGACCAGGTCGGAAAACAGTATGCGGGGCCGGACGGAAGTCCGGTCACCGCTTTGGAGAATATCAGCCTGACCATTGAGGAAGAAGAGTTTGTTGTGTTGGTGGGTCCCAGCGGTTGCGGAAAATCAACCCTGCTGAATATGGTGGGTGGGCTGTTGGCCCCCTCGTCCGGCCGGATCGTTGTCGAGGGTTTGACTGAGGATCGAGACCCGTCCGTCGGCATGGTATTCCAGGAAGTCGGTCTGTTTCCCTGGCGAACGGTGGTCGGCAATATCGGCTTCGGACTGGAAGAATCGAAATTGTCGCCAGCCGAAAGACAGGAGCGGATTCAGCGACATATCGAACTGGTCGGACTGACCGGTTTTGAAAATTCATTTCCCCATCAACTATCCGGCGGCATGCGTCAGCGGGCTGGAATTGCCCGAACTTTGGCGGTGCAACCGGATTTGTTGTTAATGGATGAACCGTTTTCTGCTCTCGATGCCCAGACGCGGACCCTGATGCAGGAGGAACTGCTGCGGATTTGGGAACACCATCGTCTAAGCACTCTCTATGTAACCCATAATATTCAGGAGGCCGTTTATCTGGCGGATAGGGTGGTGGTATTGTCACGCCGTCCCGGCAGGGTATCGAGCGTCCTGACAATCGAACTGCCGCGCCGTGGCAGGGACGGAGCCCAACACCTGGGACGGTTCAATCAATACTGCGAACATATCTGGGGCCTTATCCGCAAAGATGCGGAAGAGGCTTTGCGGGAGGTATAGCGCAATGGCTTTATTCGAACGCGAAGTCAAATTCAGGCTCGCCTTTATGGAAAAAAAAGCGCCCCGCTGGGCTGGCCCGGCAGGGATTCTGATAGTTTTGGCCCTGTGGCAGTTGCTATGCATGACCGGCTGGGTGTCCGAGCTGTATTTGCCTGCGCCGACCTCAATTCTCGCGACAGGCTGGGAGATGACGACAAGCGGTGAGATTGCCATCAACCTGAAGGCGAGTCTGTTTCGGATCGGTTGGGGTTTTGCGGTCGGGAGTCTCGTCGGGGTTCTGATTGGACTGGCGACGGGTTTTTCCCGCTTGCTGGAAGCGGTGGGCAATCCGCTGATTTACTCACTTTATCCGGTGCCCAAGATTGCGCTGTTACCGCTGATCATTCTCTGGCTGGGGATCGGCGAAGTGTCAAAAATATCGATTATCAGTTTGGGCGTGTTTTTTCCGGTAGTGATCAACACTTATTCCGGGGTTAAAAACGTGGATCCGTTGCTGCTGAAAGTGGCGGTCAGTTACCGCACCTCGCAGCTGAATATTATCCGCAAAGTCATTCTGCCGGCAGCGTTGCCGGTCATTTTCGCCGGGTTGAAACTGGCGGCGGGAACTTCGCTGCTGCTGTTGGTGGCGGCTGAAATGATTGCGGCCAAAGAGGGGATCGGCGCCATGGTTCTGCATTATGGCGATTTGATGTTGACGACGAAGCTGATGGTGGGGGTCCTGGTGCTCGCGCTGCTTGGTCTGCTGTTCAATCGGGTTCTTGAATGGGTTGAGCGTCGGTTGATACCCTGGAAATCACATTAAACAAACGATTCGCTTGCGAGGCAAAGGAATCAACAGAACTATTTTTGCAAAGACAAATTCCGGCAGGAATTTGTCTTTGTTTTATTGTAATACTAACTTATTACCAATTTGCAAACCTGATCACGTTATAAAATGGTCGACAGCTATGAAAAGACGAGGGAGGCCTGAATATGCCACAACAAATATCCTGGAAAATTGGCGGCCAACAAGGGGAAGGAATCGAGAGCGGTGGCGAATTTCTGGCTGCAGGACTGGCCGGAGCCGGATTTCTACTGTATGGTTACCGACTGTTTTCTTCGCGGATCCGCGGCGGTCATACAAATTACAATTTGCGCATTAGCGCCAGCCCGGTTGCTTCGCTGGCGGATCATACCGACTTGCTTGTGGCCCTGGATCAGGAAACTATCGTGGTCTGCGCTAATGAACTAGCCGCCGACGGCGTGATATTGGCCGATGAAAAAATTAGCCCGCTGCTGCCGGCCAATGCGCCAGGCCGATTGATAGCGGCGCCGCTCACGGCCCTGGCTGAACAGGCGGGCAATGCGAAAATGAAGAACGTGGTTGCCGTGGGGATCACCGCATCCCTGCTGAAACTTGCGCCTGCGGCATGGGAGAAGGCGATGGTTGAACAACTCGGCGCCAAGGGCGAAGAGATGGTTCAGGCCAACCTACGGGCTTTTCAGCTGGGATGGAACTATGCTGAAGATTCATTGCAATCCCTGGCAGGAAAATATGCGCTGGAACCGGCTGACGGGGTTCGTCGATACTATATGACAGGAAACGATGCCATTTCACAAGGTGCGGTTGACGCCGGGGTAACCCTGATGGCGGCTTATCCGATTACTCCGGCCTCGGAAATCATGGAAGCGATGGTCCACGAACTGCCGAAAATCGACGGAGTGATGATTCAAACCGAGGATGAAATCGCTGCCTGCATGATGGCGATTGGCGCCAATTACGCAGGAAAGCGGGCTTTCACGGCCACTTCGGGGCCGGGGTTGTCCTTGATGGCTGAGGCGATTGGTCTGGCAGGCATGACCGAAACACCGCTTGTGGTGATCAATGTTCAGCGGGGCGGACCGTCGACCGGGTTGCCGACCAAACATGAACAGTCCGACCTAATGGCGGCAATTTTTTCGACTCATGGCGACGCGCCCAAAATTGTCATCGCTCCGGATTCAATCGCTTCGTTGCAATCGGATACGATGACTACGTTCAACCTGGCTGAACAGTATCAGTGCCCGGTTATTTTGCTGTCGGATATGCAACTGTCGCTGGGAAAACAGACGGTTGCCGAGTCAGATCTCCAAGCTGTCCCTGTGAATCGGGGCAAGTTGATTGCGGCTGCGGATTTGCCCGAACTGGCAAAAAATCAGTATTTCAAACGTTATCAGATCACTGAAGACGGGGTGTCTCCCCGCGTGATTCCTGGTACAAATAACGGAATCCATCACGTGACCGGCCTGGAGCATGATGAAACCGGCCGTCCGTTCGAAGGGGCCGCCAACCGAAAGGCTCAGACCGACAAAAGAATGAGGAAAATGAAGGCGGTTATTCGTGATTTTCCTGAACCGGTGCGGATTGATGCTCCGTTTGCCCAGCCCCGGCTATTGGTGATAACCATGGGAGGGGCTGGGGGGGCCGTGGCTGAAGCGGTGGACAGATTGCGCCAGGGCGGAGTGGAGGTCAACCGGGCTCAAATTCGGCTGTTGCACCCGTTCCCTGCAACAATCCTCGCGCCTTTGATTTGGGCGGCACACGCAGTGGTTGTGGTGGAACATAACGCCACAGCCCAATTGGCCTGGTTAATCCGGTCCAGTTGCGGCCAGTCGGCCGAACTTCATTCGGTGTTGAAATATGATGGGAATCCGTTCCGGCCGGACGAGATTGTGGCTGGATGCAGGGAGGTGTTGTAATGGCGGCACTGGCAGATTTTCAATTGAACGTAAAACAGAACTGGTGTCCCGGGTGCGGTGATTTTTCGGTACAGGCGGCCATTCAAAGGGCGTTGGCCACGCTGGACCTGTCGCCGCACCAAGTGGTGATTGTGTCGGGGATTGGTTGTTCAAGCCGGTTGCCTGGTTACGTCAATTCCTATGGCTTTCACACTACGCACGGCCGGTCGCTGCCCTTGGCCCAGGGGGTTAAACTGGCCAACAGGGACTTGACGGTGCTGGCCTGCGGTGGCGACGGAGACGGCTTTGCGATTGGGATCGGGCACACTCTTCACGCGATGAAACGAGATATTGATATTACTTACATCGTGATGGACAATCATGTTTACGGATTGACCAAAGGGCAGGTTTCGCCCCGTAGCGATTTAGGTTTTGTCACCAAGACCAGTCCGCAGGGGTCGACCGAGCGGCCGGTTTCAGCGCTGGAGTTGGCTTTGTCAGCCGGGGCCGGTTTTGTAGCCCAGGGGTTTGCCAAAGAGTTGAACGAATTGGCCGGTCTGATTGAAGCGGGAATCCGACACCGGGGTTTTTCCTTTATCAACGTGTTCAGCCCCTGTGTAACATTCAACAAGGTCAACACCTATGACTGGTATGGTCAACGGCTTAAAAAGATAGCGGATCGGCCCGGGCATGACCGAAACAATCGTCTGGCGGCGATGCAGTCCGTTATGGAGACGGATGGTTTGATAACCGGGTTAATCTACGAGCGATCCGGTCAATAAGGCCGAAAGACATGAAGATGACGAAGCTGAAAAAAAACCCAACTGAAAAGAATCCCCCTGCCCAAATTGGCAGGGGGATTTTTTGGGGGGAAGAGGGGGAAGAGGAGAAGAAAACTATTTCAATTTCTGGATATCGGCGGGATCGATGATGGCGCTGTCGCCCTCTTCGCCGGTCCGGATGCGAACTGCGTTGTCGATACCGTAAACAAAAATCTTTCCGTCACCGACGTTTCCTGTTCGACAGACCTTCTTGGCGGTTTCGATCACCGCTTCCACAGGAACTTCACAAACTACAATTTCGACTTTAACTTTTGGCACCAGGTTCACATTATATTCAGTGCCCCGATAAACTTCGCGGTGGCCTTTTTGCAGGCCGTATCCCAAAACCTGGCTAACGGTCATGCCAGTAACGCCGATACTATTCATGCCTTCCTTCAATGCTTCCAGTTTTTCAGGACGGGTGATGATCTCAATTTTGGTCATTTTCTTCATTTGTCAGCCCTCCATAAAAATTTTTCCATACATGACATTAGGCCAAACTGGTTTGGGGATTCGTGACCGTCTGCGTCACATGCGGCGTGAAGGCGACCGGTGAGCCGGAGCCGAAATCCTGATAGGCATAACCCCGCTCGCCGTGTTCTGTAATGTCGAGACCCTGGAGCTCCTGCGATTCGGCAACCCTGATCTCCATGAACAAAGTCATCGCTTTTATTATAATGAAAGTCATCACGATAGCAAACAGGCAGCTGATCACCACGCCGACCACCTGGCTGGTGAACTGGGCCGGATTGCCGAAAAACAAGCCATCAGCGCCCGCTTCGTTTACTGCCTTGGAAGCGAACAATCCGGTTGCCAGAGCGCCCCAGGCGCCGCCGACGCCGTGAACGCCAAAGGCGTCGAGTGAATCATCATAGCCCAGTTTGGCTTTCACGACGCTGACGGAAAGGAAACAAATCACGCCGCCGAGCAGACCAATCGCTATGGCTGACATCGGGCTGACGAAGCCGGCGGCAGGGGTGATTGAAACCAGTCCGGCGATACAACCGCTGGCTGCTCCAAGAACGGTCGGCTTACCGTGCTTCATCCACTCGACCAGAACCCAGGATACGGTGGCGGCAGCTGCGGAGACATGGGTGACGACAAAGGCGTTGGAGGCGATTTCGTTGGCGCCGAGAGCACTGCCGGCATTGAAGCCGAACCAGCCAAACCAGAGCAGACCGGCGCCGAGCAACGTCATCGGCAGATGATGGGGCAGCATGACTTCCGTTCCATAACCTTTGCGTTTGCCAATCATCATCGCGATGACCAGACCGGATACGCCGGAGATGATATGGACAACGGTTCCGCCGGCAAAATCAAGCACTCCCATTTCCCTTAGCCAGCCGCCGACGCCCCAGACCCAGTGGGCGACAGGATCATAGACCAGGGTAGCCCACAGTAGGGTGAAGATCGCGAACGCCGAAAATTTCATCCTTTCAGCAAAGGCGCCGGTAATTAGGGCCGGAGTGATCACCGCGAACATTCCCTGGAAAATCATAAAAGTGGAGTGGGGGATGGTGGCGGCATAGTCGGCGTTGGGAGAATTGGTAACGCCCTTCAGGCCGATCCAGTCCAAATTGCCGATAAAGCCGTAGATATCAGGGCCAAACGCCAGCGAATAGCCGAACAGGACCCATTGTACAGAAATAATTCCGATGATAAAGAAACTTTGCATAATGGTGCTCAACACGTTTTTGGTCCGACACATTCCGCCGTAAAACAGCGCCAGAGCGGGTGTCATCAATAGCACAAGGGCCGCGCTGATCAAGACAAAGGCTGTGTCGCCGGTATCGATTTTTGCCACGGCTGTAGCCTCGGCGGCAAGGGCGACGGGTAGAGAAACGAGAAGTGCCAGAGCCAAACAGACAAACATCGATACAGTTTTTTTCATTTTTATTCCCTCTCTTTATTGAATTGATTTTTTATTGAAAACAAAGAGATCCCGTAGCCTCAGCACGGGACCTCTTTGTCCACCGGCATCAACAATCGACATAAAAAGCCCCCGCAGTTTTAAATGCGAAGGCTTCATTGCCATGTTGTATTCTTATTTAGGTTCATTTATAACAAATCGCAAGCCGGTTGTCAAGAGGGAATCGGAAAATGAACTGAAAAGGGCAATGCTCAGAGGAATTATTCACGAACCTGGAAATTGGGGTAAGCGTAGGGTACGATTTCACTTTCGTCCAAGCCGGCAATTTCAACTTCGGCCGAAACCCGGATTCCGATCCACTTGTCGGTGACTTTCCAGAACAGGTACTGAGTCGTGAATCCATATAAGAAGATGACCGCTACGGCAACCAACTGAGCGCCCAATTGTCCGGCGTCGCCGTAGAACAATCCGGTAACTCCGCCGGCAACTCCGTTCAGTCCGTCGCCATAGGTTCCATCGGCGAACAGTCCGACGGCGATCATGCCCCAACAGCCGTTGACCAAATGAACCGCCGTTGCTCCCACGGGGTCATCGATTTTTAATTTGGCGTCAATATAGACAACGGCCCAGCAGACCAGGAATCCGGCCACAATGCCGATGAAGGCTGCGGACATGCTGTTGACAAAGGCGCAGGGAGCTGTGATTGCGACCAGTCCGGCCAGACCGCCGTTGCAGGTCATCGAAAGATCAGGTTTGCCGTAGCTTTTCCAGGTGTAAATTGCTGCAACCAGACCACCGAAGGCTCCGGCGATCATCGTATTGACAATGACGACGGCAAAGCGGAGGTCATTGCCGGACAGGGTGCTACTGCCATTAAAGGCAAACCAGCCGAAGAAGAGGATGATAGTGCCGACCACCGCCATCGGGATGTGATGACCGGGAATGGCGACGGAAGAGCCGTCTTTTTTGTATTTGCCGATTCGGGGGCCGATGACCATGGCGCCAGCGAGTGCGGCAACGCCTCCCATGGCATGAACAACCGACGATCCTGCAAAATCAACCACGCCGTGGCCCAGTCCAGCCAAAGAGCCCAGCTGGGACAGCCACCCGCCACCCCAGACCCAGTTGCCAAACAATGGATAATAGATTGCCGAGATAAACAAGGCGCTCAGGACAATTGCCGAAGTTTTGACCCGCTCAGCGACGCCACCGGTCGGGATGGTGCAGGTCGTGTCCATGAAAACCATCTGAAAGAAGAATAAGGCATAGACTCCAACGTCATAAGCAACGCCGGTGAGGAAGAACCCCTGGTAGCCGAACAGGCCCCATTCGCCGATCTTGAATTCCGAAGCCAGCGGGAATTGGCCGCCAAGTGAGGCGACTTCTCCCACGCCGCCAAACATGATTGCAAAACCCGAAACCAAAAAGCCGACCAAACCAACCAAAAATACCAACAAATTCATGAACATTGTGTGGCTGGCGTTTTTGGCCCGGCAAAATCCTGTTTCTACCATGGCGAAACCGGCCTGGAAGAAGAAAATCAACATTCCGCAAAGCATCAACCAGACATAATTTAAACCAATTTTAGTCGCGGCTGCGGTTTGGGCCACTGTTTCCAAGGTGACCCTTTCACCAATTTCTTTGGCGGTTTGTTTGGTTGCGCCGGTCGGATCTCCCGCCACGGCTTCGGGAGACGCAGCGAAGGCCAGCACGGCAAATCCAAGCAGTAGGACCAGGATGAGCAGCGAAGCGCCGCCTTTGAAAATATGGGTTTGCGTTTTCATTGTTGTTCCTCCTCGTATTCAATATTTGTTTGGTAACAGAAAATGTCCCGGGCAGAAGCCACGGGACATCATTGTCCGGGTAATGAATTTGCCTTTGAAAAGAAAGCTGGAGGCAGAATCCGTAAAGGCAGGATTATTCCATATAAAAACAGAAAGAGCCTTCGCTGGATTGCGAAGGCTTCATTGCCAAGTTGTTAATTTTATTTGTTTCCCAATATATCAGCAGCGGCAAAAGATGTCAATAACCATAACAACAGTCGGAATAGAATGAAAAATCGTTTTGTTATAGTCGTCAAACATGTTAGAATGTAATAGTCATTATTAATATCCTGGATATCATTTGAGAGGGGCTGAAACCTTGAGTATTAACGACGCCATCCTCAGCAAGCTCCGGGCCGTGGTCGGCAAAGAGCATGTGCTGACATCGGACCTGGACCGGTTCGGTTATTCCTACGATTCTTCCCCGATTCCGCTGACTCCGGCCAACAAACCTGAGCTCGTCGTTCGTCCGCGAACCACGGCTGAAGTTTCAGCAGTCATGAAGATCGCCTTTGAACATGGAATTCCGGTGACTCCCCGCGGCGCAGCCAGCGGGCGGACCGGAGGAACCGTTCCGCTTCAGGGCGGGATTGTTCTGACCCTGGACCGGATGACCGATATTCTTGAACTGGATGAAAAGAACATGATGGTTACTTGTGAAGCCGGTGTGCGTACGATGGACTTGTATGATTTCTGTGCCCGGAAAGGCTTGTTTTATCCGCCTGACCCCGCCAGTTGGAAATATTCGCTGATCGGCGGCAATATTGCTGAAAACGCCGGTGGGATGCGGGCTGTTAAATATGGTGTTACCTCCAACTACGTGATGGGTCTGGAAGTCGTTCTAGCTGACGGGACCGTTCTGAAAACCGGAGGGAAATCGATCAAGAATGTTACCGGCTATAATCTGACCCAATTAATCGTCGGTTCGGAAGGGACCCTCGCGGTCGTGACCAAGGCGATATTGAGGCTGATTCCGATGCCTGCCAAACGCGGAGTTATGCAGGTGTTTTTCCCTTCGCTCGACGACGGGTGCAACGCGGTTCACTCGATGCTGCAAAAAAACATCGTTCCCTCGGTCGCCGAGCTGATCGACGACGTCAGCCTGGAGGCGGTTTCACGGCAGCGTAACCTGAAGCTTGATCCGGCGACAAAAGCCTGCCTGATCATCGAGGTTGACGGACCGGACGAAGCCTCGCTGAACCAACAGGCGGAAGCGATCGCCAAAGTGGTTGCCGAAAACAATTCCATCTCGTTTCGTGTAGCGCAGTCGCAGGCGGAGACCGACGAGCTGTGGGCGATTCGCCGGGGGATGAGTTCCGCCGTAGCGGCCACGGCGCCGAATCGCCTTGGCGAAGACATTTCGGTTCCCCGTGATGCGTTTCCCGAAGCAGTGCGTCGGTTAAAAGAACTGTCCCGCCGTAGCGGGCTGCGAATTGCCGTGTTTGGTCACGCCGGGGATGGAAATCTGCATCCCTCGGTTCTTTGTGATCTAAGTGATCCGGAACAGGAAAAACTCGCCCATGAAGTAGTGGGGGAAATTTTCTCGATCGCCCTGGCAGTAGGTGGAACCCTGTCCGGAGAACATGGAATCGGCATCACCAAAAAACCTTATATCACCGACGCGCTGGGTGAAGCCGGCGTAGCGGCGTTAAAATCGATCAAGCAAGCTTTGGATCCCAAAGGGATTTTAAATCCGGGCAAGATATGGTAATGGAGGAACTGCCTGATGCAGAAAAAATCGGCTGAAAAATTAACAGCAGCCCAAAAACTGGTTGCCCAGTGCGACCGTTGCGGAACCTGTCTGACGGTTTGCCCCCTGTTTGGCAGCAAAGACATCGAGTCATCCGCTGCGCGAGGCAAAAACTCAATATTGCGGGCACTGGCCTCTGGTGGTCTGGAACCGACGAAGGATGTTCGCGCCGCGCTCGATTTTTGCTTGCTTTGCCAACGTTGCGTCGAAACCTGTCCGGCCAAAGTCAAAACGGATGAGGCGATGATCCTGGCCCGGCAGTATCTGGCTGACAATGCGGGCGGCGCCAGTCTGAAGTATAAAATTGTCGGTGGAGTCATGGGAAGCCCCCTGATGGTAAAAATGGGCGCTCTGGGGTTGTCGATCATGCGCAAGCTCGGCCTGAATTCGCTGGCTCCATTTGGCGCGGCGCCGGATGAATACACCCGGACTCATTTTATGACCGCATTTTCTGGACCGGGGGCTTTGGGTAAAACGGTTCCGCTATCAGAGACCAAGGTCGACAAAAACAGTCGGGTAGCTTATTTTAAGGGTTGCGGGATGCAGATCCTGTTTCCGGAGGCTGCCGCCCAGACGATGGAAGTCCTGGGACGGATCACGACACCGGTGACGAGAGACAATGTCTGTTGCGGTTTGCCTCATTTGGCTCATGCGATGGAGGCGGATTTCTTTAAATTGGCCAAAGAAAACATCCGTCAGTTCGAGGACGTGGATATCGTGGTTAGCGACTGCGCCAGTTGTAGCGGAACATTGAAACATATCGCATCTCATTTTGCCGACGATCCGGAGTGGAAAGATCGGGCGGCGGCATTCAGCGCAAAGGCAATGGATTTGACGGAGTATCTGGCCAAGGCCGGCTATGTGCCGCGACAGACCAATAACGCCGTGATAACCTATCACGATCCCTGCCACCTGGTGCGCGGCCAGGGCATCACCAAAGAGCCGAGGTCGCTTCTGGCAGCCACCGGTGAATTCCGCGAGATGAAAGACGCTGATGTATGTTGCGGTGGCGCCGGTTCATTTTTCCTCGATTATCCGGAAATTTCCGACAGTATCATCGATAAAAAACGCCTGAACATCGAAGCGACCGGGGCGGATATCGTGGTGACCGGATGTCCGGGCTGTCTGATCCAGCTGAACAAGGCGGCCAAGGCCAGCGGCAAGTTCAAGGCTCTGCATATCAGCCAGGTCGTATAGACGCGCTGTAAATTAATTTTCCCCAATTGCAGGAATTGCGTTGCCGAGGCGGAATATTTTCTAGTAGCTCATTAACGTGGCTGTATTTTTCGAGGAGGGGTACTATGAGAAACAAATTTTCACTGATCCTGCTGGCGTTCGTTCTTTCACTGGCTCTAGTAGTGGCCGGATGTGGCGGCGGTGCTGGCGACAAGAAACCTGCCGCTGAAAGCAAGGCTCCGGTCAAGATCGGTTTTTTTGCTCCGGTAACGGGACCGGCGGCGGCTGATGGTGATAGCGTAACCAAGGCGGCAAAACTGGCAGTGGAAAAAATCAATAAGACCGGCGGCATCAATGGTCGGCAGGTTGAACTGGTAGCTTATGACGACAACCTGAAACCGCAAGAAGCGGTCAGCATTGCCCAGAAATTGACGACCAAAGACGGCGTGGTGGCGGCGGTGTCCGGTTCTTACAGCCATACTACCCGAGCCGCGGCGCCGATCTTCGAAAACGCCAAGATCCCGATGATCGCGGCTTATGCCCTGCATCCTGATATCACCAAAGGCGGCGACTATGTGTTCAGGCAATCTTTCGTCGGCACTGCCCAAGGCAAAGCAGGCGCATTCGTTGCTATCAACATGTTGAAAGCCAAGACCGTGGCGATCCTGAATGTAGATAATGATTTCGGCACGACGCTGGCAGATTCGTTCGCCCAGTACTTTGAATCCAAAGGCGGCAAGGTCGTCTCCCGAGACAAATTCACCATGGTTGAAAAGGAATTTAACCCGGTATTGACCAAAATCAAGCAACTGAAACCGGATCTGATTTACATGCCGACATATTCCGGCACCGGCGCACAGATCGCCCGTCAGGCCAAAGAATTGAACCTCGGCATCCAGATGCTGGGCACCGAAGGGATCGATTCGACGATGGAGTTTCTCAAGGTTTCCGGTGATTCAGCCAACGGCATCATCATCACGACCAACCTGAACCGGGATTCCAAATTGAAGGCGACCCAGGATTTCATCAAGGATTATACCGCGATGGCCAAACATGCTCCGGATATGGTAGCGGCTTCCACTTACGACTGCTTTATGGTTTTGGCTGAGGCGATGCGAAAGAATGGGCCCGAGCCGGAAAAAATCAAAGACGGAATTTACAAGATCAAAGATTTCGAAGCGGCAACCGGAATTATCAAAGGCTATAACAAACTGGGTGAAGTGACCAAGAACGTTCAGGTTCAGGTAGTGAAAAATGGTGCGTTCACTTATTATGGTGAGATCACCGATGCCGTGATCATCACTCCGCCTGATAAATAGAGCTCTGTCTTATGCGCGGAGGGCGTCGGCTGCGATGGGCGCAACCGGGCCTTCCGTATTCTTTTTGCCTTGGCGGCGGGAGGGTGCCCATGTTTTTACAACAGATCATCAACGGAATCGTTGTCGGTAGCGTTTATGCCCTGACAGCGATGGGGGCAACCCTGGTTTATGGCATCATGCGGATTTTGGACATCTCCAACGCCGGCGCCTATGCGATCGGCGCCTATGTTTCGTTTTTCTTTCTGATGCAAACCGGAAGTCCAATCGTGGCCCTGGTGGCGGGGGTAACGCTGACGGCCGCGTTCGGCTTTCTGGTGCAAAAATTCCTTTACGCGCCGCTGATGAACAAATCACCGAATGTATCGTTGATCGCCGGGATCGGCTTGTTTATCTTTCTGCAGGATTTTCTTAGGCTGGTGGCTGGTCCCCAGGCGAGAGAACTCAATTTTGGCACGTTGCTGCCATCGATCCAGTTTCCGTCATTGCAACTGACCCTTTACGGAACCTGGTTTCTGATTTTGGGCGCTACCGCGGTGCTGCTGTTCATTCTCTGGTATCTGCTGAACCGCTCTCCGATCGGCCTCGCCTGGCGGGCCACGGCTCAGGATCTGGAAACGGCGAAAGCGATGGGGATCAACACCAACCGGGTGGTGGCCTTCAATTTCATCCTGGGCTACGGATTTGCCGCGGTGGCAGGGATACTGGTCGGGATACTTTACAATGCGGTTTATCCGACTATGGGTGACGTTCCGGCCTATAAAATGCTGGCCGTGATCGTTCTGGGCGGATTGGGAAATCCGCTGGGCACCGTGTTGGCGGCCCTGGTTATTGGCATGGCGGAAACCCTGATCGGCGGGTATATCGGCTTTTTCCTGCCGCGGGATGCGATCGCCTTTGTGGTGCTGATCTTGATCCTGCTCTGGCGGCCTCAGGGATTGCTGGGCCGACGCCGAACTTCGTAAGGGGGATCCTATGTACGAACAGGTCATCGCGATCAATGTAGGGCTGGCGATGTTGCTGGCCATGAGTCTGAATATCATCACCGGATTCGCCGGTCAGCCCACATTGGGCCATGCGGCTTTTTACGGCATTGGGGCATATACTTCAGCACTATTGACTGCCAAGGCCGGCTGGCCTTTTCTGCTTGCGTTGCCGGCTTCGGGCGCGATGGCGGCTTTGGTCGGTGTATTGCTGGGGCTGTTCAGTGTTCGGGTTCGCGAGGATTTTCTGGCTGTGACAACAATTGGAATCAATTTTGTGATCGTCGCCATTTTTCAATATGTTCAACTGTTTGGCGCATCGTTGGGATTGGCGGTTCCCAAGCCGGTCGTTTTCGGTATCCGGTTTGGCAATACGGAAATCTTGATTTTGTTAATAGTGTTAAATCTGCTGGTTTATCTGTTCATGCGTCATCTGCCGAACTCCTGGCTGGGGCTGGCTCTGGGCGGGGTCCGTAACGACGAGGAGGCTGCCGCTTCACTGGGCTTTAACCCGGATCACTACAAAGTGTTCGCTTTTGGAATCGGAACTTTTATTGCCGGGATGACCGGTAGTGTGTATGCGCATTTTATGGGATTTATCTCTTCGACCGACTTTTCCTTCCCGGTTTCTGTCGGTGTGCTGTCGATGGCAGTTCTCGGCGGGCTGGGCACTGTCAGCGGACCTTTGCTCGGAGCGATTATCCTGACGCTGGCCCCGGAAGTGTTCCGGTTTGTCTCAGACTACCGCATGTTGGTTTATGGTGGATTGTTGGTGCTGATGATGCGATTCCAGCCTCAGGGAATGGTGGGCGACGACAGTTGGCTACGTCAGCGTTGGGATGCCGTTCGGACCCGGGGTAAAGGAGGGGCGCGTCGTGGCTGAGGCTAAGGAGTTGTTGCAGGTTCGCGGCCTGAAAAAGCATTTTGGCGGCCTGAAAGCAGTCGATGGAGTCGATCTTGCAGTTCGCCGCGGTGAGACGCTCGGGTTGATCGGACCGAATGGGGCAGGAAAAACCACTTTCTTTAATATGGTTTGCGGCTATTATACGCCGACCGAAGGCTTGATCTTGCTTGACGGACAGGAGATCCAGGGGTTGCCGGCCCACGCCGTGGCCCGCAAAGGCATCGCCCGCACTTTTCAGATCACCAAAGTGTTCAAGGATATGACGGTTGAAGACAACCTGTTGGCGGCTCTGGCCCTGAAAAAGGCTCCCAGTCTGTTTTCCAGCCTGGGCCGCAGCCATACCCGGCGCAATCGCGAACAGGTGAGGGAATATCTCGAACAGGTTGACATCGTTGCTTTTGCCAAAGTCAAAGCGGGAGATCTGAGTCTGGGATATATGCGACGACTGGAGATTGCCCGGGCGCTGGCGTTGCAGCCGATTTTGCTGATGCTGGACGAGCCTTGCGCCGGATTATCCAAGGATGCAACCCGCGATTTTATTGAGCTGACCCAAAAGCTACAAGCTGCCGGAACCACCATCATGCTGGTGGAACATAACATGGCGGTGGCAACCGAATTATGCCACCGGATGACGGTCTTGGCCCATGGCATCAAGATTGCCGAAGGAACGCCCCAGGAAGTGCAGAACAACCGGGCCGTTATCGACGCCTATCTGGGCGAAGCCGAGGAGGCCGACTGATGCTGGAGATTCGCAGCCTAAGCGCACATTACGGACATTCACAGGTACTGTACGATGTTTCGATCGATGTAAAAAGTGGTGAATTCGTCACGATCATCGGCGCCAACGGAGCTGGTAAAAGCACTCTGATGAAAGTGATCATGGGTTTGGTTCCGGTTTCAGCCGGTTCATTGATCTTTAACGGCCGGGATATCAGCCGTTGCCAACCGTGGGAGAGGGCCGGGCTGAAAATCGGCTATGTGCCGGAAGGCCGACGGGTATTCGGTGAGCTGACGGTGAAGGAGAACCTGCGTATCGGCGGCTGGGTTGAGCCACCGGCAGATTTGCCGCGCCGGATGGAAAAAGTGGTGGCGATATTCCCTCGGCTGGGAGAACGGATGGATCAAGCTGCAAGGACTATGTCCGGTGGAGAGCAACAGATGCTGGCGATCGGCCGGGCTCTGATGCTGGAACCGGAACTGTTGCTGGTGGATGAGATTTCGATGGGGTTGATGCCCATCCTGGTCAACCGTTGTTTTGAGGTGTTAAAACAGTTGAGTGAGACCGGGACGACGATTTTGCTGGTGGAACAGAATGCCCGCAAGGCTCTGGGAGTCGCCCATCGCGGCTATGTTCTGGAGACCGGACACATTGTGCTGGAAGGCGAGGCCGTAAAGCTGCGCGGCGACGATGCGGTAAAACGGGCGTACCTGGGAGGATGAGCGATGAGTAATAATTTGTTGTTGAGAAACGCCGCCGAGCTGGTAACCTGTCGGGGCGCAGCTCCCAAAACCGGACCGGCGATGTCCGAGCTTGCAATAATTCATGATGGAGCAATCTGGGTCGAGGATGGGATGATCCGCAAAGTCGGCACAACAGCCGAAGTGATGGCGGAGCTGGACCGGACGCCAGACCAGGTGATGGATGCTTCAGGTCGCTGCGTGCTGCCCGGCTTTGTCGATCCGCATACTCATTTCCTGTTTGCCGGGCACCGGGCCGAGGAATTTTCCTGGCGTCTGCGCGGCGATACTTACATGGAGATTATGGAACGGGGCGGCGGCATCGTCAATTCGGTCCAGGCTACGCGGCAGGCCAGCCCGGAAGAGTTGTTCGCAGCGGGATGGCGGCGGCTAAGCTCCATGTTGTCTTTTGGCGTGACCACCGTCGAAGGAAAAAGCGGCTACGGGCTGGACACCGATACCGAGCTCAAACAGCTTGCCGTGATGGCAAAACTCAATCGTGAACATGTGGTCGAGATTGTGCCGACCTTCATGGGAGCGCATGCGGTACCGCCGGAATTCAAGGGCCGGACCGATGAGTTCGTCGATTATTTGTTGAAAAACATGTTGCCGGCAGTTGCGGCAAGCAAGCTGGCCGAGTTTTGTGATATTTTTTGTGAAAAAGGCGTGTTCTCCGTTGAACAGTCCCGCAAACTGTTGCTGGAAGCCAAGCGCCTGGGGTTGAACTCCAAAGTTCATGCCGATGAAATCGTGACCCTGGGCGGAGCTGAACTGGCGGCGGAAATTGGCGCCTTGTCGGCCGAACATCTGCTGCATGCTTCCGATGAAGGGATCCGCCAGATGGCGGCGGCGGGAGTCATCGCCGTGTTGTTGCCGGCGACGGCGTTTTGTCTGCGGGAGCCTTATGCCCGGGCGCGATTCATGATCGACCAGGGCGTGCCGGTGGCTCTGGCTACCGATTTTAATCCCGGCAGCTGCTTCAGTGAATCGATTCCGTTGGTGATCGCCCTGGCAGCTTTGTATATGCAAATGACGCCGGCGGAAATTGTCACGGCGTTGACGATCAATGCCGCAGCGGCAGTGGGCCGAGCTGACCGGGTCGGCAGTCTGGAGGTCGGTAAACAGGCCGACTTTGTCGTTCTCGAACATCCCTCGCATTTGTTTCTTCCCTACCATGCCGGCGTCAATTGCGTTGATACAGTGGTCAAGCGGGGACAGATAGTTTGCGACAAGGGATTGACGTAGGTTCGTGCGTCACTTTTGTGACGTATATATGCGGTGAATGCCGCGGTGAATCGAAGCGATTAAACAAGGGAGGGAAACAATATGTATGAACAGGAAGTCCTGGGTCTGCTCAAAACGGAAACTGCCTTTCTCGGCAGCGCTGACGGGAATCAACCCCGGGTTCGGCCGATGAAACCCTGGATCGACCCCGAAGGCCATGTATGGCTGTTCAGCCGTTTTGATACGAAGAAGGTTGCTGAGTTTAAGGTGAACCCCCGCGTTGAACTGTGCGTGGTCGGAAAAAATCAGGAAGTGCTGACATTGACAGGTAGACTGCGTGATGAAACCCGGCCCGGGTCGTCGATTTTTCGGGCTACGCTGGATCTCATGCATGCCGAAACCCCGGAGATGAAAATGTATTTTCCGGAGAACGATACCACAAGTTTGATTTTGTATCGGCTAGTAGTTCACGAAATCCGCTTGATGCGATCAGATTGTCAGTTGGTCACCCGGGTCAATTTGCCGATGGAACAGAGCCCGGACGTCGACTTGGCGCTTTGCCAGGGTGGATTTTGCCTGCTGGAGCAGTAAAGTAATCTGACTGACGGTTAATTTGTCGATACGGATTGAACAGCAGTACCTAAACCCCTGAAGAAGGGCCCGGGTACTGCTGTTTTTTGCCTGTCAACTGCAGGGATTGGTAATATGGAGCTTGGAACCCAGGGGCTAGGGGAAAATCGCAGCGACCGCTTCTTCCATCGCAGCGTTCTCAATTTTTGCCTCCGCGCTGATTTCATCGACCAATTCCCTGATTTCGGCGCAGAATTCAGTATCCTTGATAAATCCGAGATTGATTTTCACGTTGAACAGGGCCCCCTGAATCGCCGCATAGGCCATTAAACCCGCTACTGCCGCATCGCTGGCTGCGTTGGCATTGCCGATCGGCAAGATCCGTCGGGCCAGTTTGAGGGTTTCCAGACAGTCGCCGGCCACTGCCAGAGGCATCAGTGAAGCTTTTTTCATCGCATTTTGGATCGTTTCCAGTCGGGCAGCTTTTTCTTCTTCAGTGGTCTTGGCAAGCTTGTAGGCAGCCATGACTTCTTTAAAAGCATTGGCATCCTCGTCAACCGCCACCAGAAGCTTTTCCTGAAGTTTTGAAGCTTGATCGTGGATTGCTTTGATTTCTGGCAGTTCGGCTTTAAACTTTTTTTCGTCCAGCGAAAGATTGCAGACCATGGTGGTCAGCGCCGCGCCCAGGCAGCCGGCCAAGGCCGAAGCGCTGCCGCCACCCGGCGTCGCCGAATCAGAGGCAAGTTCAGTTACAAACGAGCGGACAGTTTTTTTGACGAGCATCATAAATTATCCTCCAATACCATTTTGCGGTCAAAGCCATCAAGCCGCAGATAGAATTCGGCTACATCAAGCAAGGCTTGCATCGGCGTCAGACCGACGATTTCACTGCCGATGACGTTGACTCCGTAACGGGCCGCCTCTGATTTGACTGTTTCAAACACCCGAAATAGTGGCGTTCCCTGATAATCGACCATATTGATGGTGACTTGGGCGACATCCCGATCGCCCATACGAACGCTGACTCCCATGGCGCGAACGTATTTGTAGCCGCCTTTGGCTTCCCGGATACAGTTGGCGATTTTTTTGGCGATTTGAACATCGCTGGTATCGAGGTTGATGTTGTAAGCGATCAGAAACTGACGGGCGCCGACGACGGTGGCGCCGGCGGTCGGGTGCATCCGGGCCGGGCCATAATCGGGGCAGCGCTCCGGCTTATCGATTTCGCATTTCAGCCCTTCAAACTGTCCCTTGCGGATATGCGGCAAGGCTTTGCGGGCTGGAATTTTGGCGGCTTCTTCATACAGATAGACCGGAATGTCCAATTTGGCGGCGATATCTTGGGCCAGTTCGTCGGCTAGCTGAACGCATTCTTCCATACTGATGTTTTTTACCGGAATGAACGGGATGACATCGGTGGCCCCGATGCGGGGATGTTCGCCGTGGTGTTTTTCCATGTCGATCAATTCCGCTGCTTTTTTGCAGCTATTGAAAGCGGCAAGTTTCACGGACTGCGGTTCGCCGACAAAAGTCATCACAACCCGATTGTGACTGGGGTCCGACTTGACATCCAGTAATTTGACATGAGGGATTTTGCGGATCTCCTCGGCAATCGCTTCGATGACTTCAGGTCGACGACCTTCACTAAAATTGGGTACGCACTCAACCAACTTTGACATTGGCTCGCCTCCTCACTTTGTATTCATATTGTCGGTCAGGTTCTGTTGTCGATAATTTTTTAGCCCTTTGCGGAAGGCTTCTACCGTATCTGCATTTTCATCCAGCAAATAAATACGTCCAGGGCGGCCGGCTGTATCCAGATCGATCCCGCTCCACCACACCGCAAGCTTGATCCGGTTATAGGCAGGCAGTTCGCTAAACATCCGGTCGATCCAGGCCGCTTTGTTGCCCCCAACCGAGTTGGAGCCGAACTCAGTGATCATGAACGGCTTGTTGAACCATTCGCTATAGTCAACAGTCACGGGTTTGTATATGTCATGGAACTCCCGCCACTTTTCGCCGGCGAAATAGGTGCCGGTGTTGTAGCCGGTGATCCCGATAATATCGACCACGTCATCCCCCGGATAATACATCAGGGGATGGTTCCATTTGAAATCCGGCAGGGAAACATCGTGCGGGTTCCAGACCCACAACACATTATCGACCCCCGCTTCGTCAAACAGACGGTGGATATGGCGCCAAAGCGCCTTGAAGATTTCCGTGTCCTTGCCGGCATACATCGCCGAATACCAACACCAGTCACCGTTCATTTCATTGTTTAAGCGGAACAGAACCGGGTGACCGAACTGTTTCAGCGACAGGGCATATTCACGCAAATATTCATCATATTTTCCGTCCAGTATATTATAGGCGATATCCTGATTGCCACGCACGCCTCCGGCATAAAGCGCATTCACGGCGTCAGCATGGATCGTGTGCAGGGTCAGCTCGGTATAACGACCGTCAGCGAAAGCGGTTTTCATTCCCGGAACCGGAACTCGCTCATCGAGAGTCTGATAACGCAACACCACCGTGAATTTGTAGTCCAACCGGGACTCCAGCTCTTTTATTCCCCGCAGCCTTTCCGGCGCGTCAGAGTCAAACAGACCCCAGCGCAAAGGGCTGTCCGGCCCGAAATAACGGTCGCGGAACTCCCGGGTTTCTTTATTCAGTTTGGTCTTGGAGGCCTCCTGCTTGCGGAAGATTCCGGGAGCGCCGCGCCGCTCGGCCAGACGGAAGCTGTAAAGAATTTCCAAAGCGTTGTCGATGGGCTGGCTGGATTTGATGAAGATGGTGTAGGCTTCGTTGGGATAACGCAACAACTCCAGGCTGGCATAGTGGTTTCGGTCCTGTTTGATCGAAGCTAGGGGAGTGCGGTTCCATTTGAGATAATTGACGGTAAACCCTTGCCAGTTGAAGGTCTGATGGGTCTGTATCGAATGCCGGCTGCTGTCCGGCACAAACCGGTTGGCGTAGACCATGTAAGCATGGGGATGGGAAATCGAATCTTTGAAATCGTCGTAGTAGATTTCTACTCGGGTCGTTTCGGATTGCCAACTGCTACGGACGGCCGACAAAGAAAAGTCCGGAGTCAGGTTACCGGGGACGCAGACCGAATAGCCTCGCGGATGGTCGGTGAACCGTTGATAGCCGGGGATCGTTTCGCAGGCGCCGACCTGTTTGACATCGTTCAGCGACTCGCGGGAGTCAACCGGAGCTGGTTGACCGTTGATGTAATAAGTAGCCGGCGTAGGCTTCGGGGACGCCGAAACCGGCGAAAGTCCGAGATTAGGCAAAAAGGGACACAGAAGAAAAGTAAATATCAGCAATAACCAGCGCATCGATTGGACCTCCCCAATAATAACTTAAATATGATTTTGTTACCAAAAGTCTCTTGCAGATATTTTCACCACAATTCGTATCAACTTGCGTCATTGATTTGCAGGTCGGCCTCATACGCTCCGTCCGTCGCTGTGAGGCCTAATATAGGCATCCTTGCCAATTTTTCCATACAAATCCGTTCCGCTCGTCGACGAATTGCAAGCTGAAAATCAAATGTAATCGAATCCTGCTGAAAAGGAGAAATATCGCCGGAGTTCTACGGAGAAAATGAGAATAACCACCTCTCCTGTCATAGTCAAACTAAGGCAGAAGGGCTCACTTTAGGTCGTTCAGCTTGAGGTACTACTTTTTTTCTGCCCATCCA
>Ga0351897_1031_pt1 | contig 36247 bp, 32 predicted proteins | sample BONcelHT113001C4_FD_206876 | JGI IMG/M metagenome (GOLD analysis project Ga0351897, IMG submission 206876) | Enriched cells from coal bed in the Powder River Basin, Montana, United States - BONCAT cells T11 rep1 HSBNCT.T11.300.1.C4 ... | reverse complement strand
TCCTCATGCGCATCGACAAGGTGCTTGACGGTGCCGTCATTGATGGCGATGAAGAGCAGCGCAAAAATGCTTTTGAGCTAAAAGAAAAGATGGCACTAATTGGGTGCGGACAATTTCCCATCACGCTTATTATCATTGATCCGATGGGAAATTCACTCATTGATTCCCCACGGGTGAAAAAAGAGACATATACCCCGGATCAGACGACGTGCTGATTAGGGCGCGCAATCCGGGAGTTACCGGATCTCTTCTCCCCTGAGATATACCCCTGGCTCTTTTGTTACCGCTCCAACTACCTTCGCATCAGGGAATACTTCTAAAACGACACCGACTCCTTCCTGGGGAACGATACAGACATATCCCATCCCCATATTAAACGTCCGATACATTTCAGGATCAGAGATATCACCGCTCTCCTGAATCCACCGGTACACATCCTGGGGAGGAAGTGGCGAATCTATGGAGAAACCATAATCAGACAGGCGAGTGAGGTTGAGCAGCCCTCCACCGGTGATGTGACACATCCCGTGAACCTGAGTATTCCTTGTGAGCTGAAGGACTTCAGCATATATCCGGGTAGGTGTAAGCAGCGTCTCACCAATGGTTCTACCATCAGAGAGACGATCATCATACGAGCCATGCTGTGCAACCATACGCCGGGCAAGAGTCAGACCATTACTGTGAATACCAGAAGAGGGAATTCCAACAATAACATCGCCAGGAGCAACCAGATCCCCACGTATGACCCTGTCTTTCTCCTGCACACCAAGACAGGCACCGGCAAGGTCAAGTCCGCTCACAAGGCCTTTTAATGTAGCGGTTTCACCACCGATGACAGAGATATTAGCCTGACGGGCACCTTCATTGAGTCCGATGCCAATCTGTTTCATCTGCTCAAGGTTCAGCGCATCTGTTGCGATGTAATCAACAAAGGCAACCGGCTCAAGATTCATGACATAGAGGTCATTGACATTCATCGCAATGCAGTCAATGCCAACTGTGGACCAGTCCTGCAGTTCATCAGCAATGAGCATCTTTGTCCCGACCCCGTCAACAACAAGTGCAAGGACATGACTGCCAAAATTGATAAATCCTGCAAAGTGCCCGATATCAGATGCCATCTGAAAGTCACCTGACCGTTTAAAAGTCAGTTGAGACACCAGAGCTTTGACTGCCTGCGCTTCAAGATTGATATCAACACCGGATTCACCATACGCATCTCTGCGACCTTTTTCTTCACTCATCAACATTCCTCACAGGGGGTTGAAAGGGCAAACTCTTCATGCAGAACACCAACTGCACGCGGCCCGTCCTCCTGACTCACAACAAACGAGATGTTCACTTCAGATGACCCCTGCGAGATCATCATTATATTTATTCCAGCCTTTCCAAGCGCAGAAAATGTCCTGCCCGCAGTGCCAGCCATTCCGGCCATACCGGATCCGACCACTGCCACTGCACTGACATGCTCATTTGCAGTAATCTCTCTGAACACACACCGCTCCTTGAGAGGGTGCAATGCCTCCATTGCTGATCTGACCTGATGACTCTCGATGATGAGCGAGATATTTGCTTCAGAGGAGCCCTGCGAGATCATCATCACGTTAATCTGATGCTCTGCAAGAATGGAGAAGATATGCATGGCAACACCAGGCCTGCCAATCATCTGGCCGCCGGTAATGGTGATTGCGGCAACTTTGTCAATGAACGTTATTGCTTTGACAACCCGTGATTCACGCCGTTCTCCTTTCTCAATACAGGTGCCAGGGTATGAAGGGTTGAAAGTATTCTTCACCCATACCGGGATATTCTTCTGCATCGCAGGCTCTATCGAGCGGGAATGCATAACTTTGGCACCAAAGTACGAGAGTTCCATCACTTCGATATAGGAGATCCGGGGGATAACCCTGGCTTCTTTTACGATGCGTGGATCGGTGGTCATAATCCCGTCAACATCAGTCCAGATCCAGATCTCATCCACCATAAGCGCAGCACCAAGAATGGCAGCGGTATAATCTGAACCACTTCTGCCAAGGGTGGTTACGACTCCTTTTTCTGTGCACCCCATAAATCCCATCACAACCGGGACTGAAGTCTCTATCAGGGGCTCAAGTCGCGCTCTGATACGAGGTTCACCGGCAGGAAGTGCAATGGCATCACCATGGTTTCCCGTAGTCAGAATACCCACTTCACAACCATCAAGGGCAAGGGACGAGATTCCACGCTGCCGGAGTGCTGCGCTTATCACCGGAGCATTCAGACGCTCACCAAATGAGATGACATAATCACGTGATCGGTGCGTCAGTTCACGCAGATGAAAGACCGCGTGGAGAAAATCGCGCAAACTCTCAATCCGCCTGACGATGATCTCACATGTCTCATCATAGTAATCAGGAGCCACCCCTTTCAGAGTAGTCAGGTGCGTGGTAGTCAGATATTCAACAAGCTCAGTCACCGCGGATGTATCTCGTGAACTGACCATCTGTTCTGCGGTGGCGATAATACGATCCGTCACACCGCGCTGCGCCGATACCACGACTGCCATCCGGTCACCTTTTTCATGATGACCAATGATGATGTCTACTGTCTGACGGACAGCTTCTGCATTCTGAACAGAAGTACCCCCGAATTTCATTATGAGCTTCATTCAGCCGCAACTCTCATACTAAGTACTTTTTATCTCATTTTAGATTGCACCCTACTAGTAAGATGAAAGCGTTAGAGATCGTCAATTCCCATGTTCTGGTCATAGGAAGTGGAGGGGCAGGAGTTCGGGCAGCAATTGAAGCATCAGCTCATGGGGACTGCGTACTGGTCTCAAAGACGATAGCAGGAAAAGGGGGATGCACGATAATGGCAGAGGGCGGATACAATGCAGTCCTCTGCGCGGAAGACCAGGTTGATGACCATTACACTGACACCATGAAAGGTGGCGCGTTTCTTGGAGATCCTGAACTGGTCAGAACCCTGGTCTCTGAATCGCCTGACCGGATCATGGATCTCATCTCATGGGGAGCGGTCTTTGATGTCACCGGTGAGTGCACAATTTCACAACGCCCGTTCGGTGGCCAGTGTTTTCCAAGAACCTGTTTTGCCGGAGACCGGACCGGACATGAGATGATGGTGACCCTGATGGATCGGCTAAAAGACACGCAGGTCAGAATTTGTCATGAAGTAACCATCATCTCCCTTCTTACACATGAAGAACGTGTCATTGGAGCAGCCGGACTTGACCGGAAAGGAAACCTTATCGCATTTCTTGCTGACGCAACGATAATCGCCACCGGCGGGGGTACCCGCGTTTATGATATCTCAACCAACTCAAACAGCGGGACCGGTGACGGGTATGCACTTGGATATCGAGCCGGTGCAGAACTCATTGACATGGAACAGATTCAGTTTCACCCTACCGGCGCAGTATACCCCTGGGATGCACGGGGCCGCCTTGTTACTGAGGCAGTACGGGGCGAGGGCGGTGTGCTGAAGAATGCGCAGGGTGAGCGGTTCATGTGCCGGTATGATCCCCAGCGGATGGAACTCTCCACCCGTGATGTTGTTGCCCGGGCAGCAGCGACCGAGATCATGCAGGGACGCGGAACACCAAACGGAGGTGTACTTCTGGATATCTCCCATGTCCCCGCAGAAGAGATAGAAAAACGCCTGCCAACTATGCTTGAACAGTTCCTTGAGTTCGGAGTTGATATCAGGACGCAGCCGATGGAAGTTGCACCTACCGCACATCATATCATGGGTGGGCTTCGGATTGATACCCGGTGTCAGACCTCGGTGCCCGGACTCTTTGCCTGTGGTGAAGTATCTGGCGGTGTGCATGGGGCTAACCGGCTTGGAGGAAATGCACTTGCAGAGACCCAGGTGTTTGGACATCGTGCCGGTCAGTCGGCAGGGCAGGAGCCGGTGCAGGAAAAGAGTCTGCCTGATGCAAGTATCAACCCGGTTATCCAGGACCTTGAGGAGTTTATGAAAGGAGACACCCCACCGTATATTGTCAGAACACGACTGCAGAATGCGATGTGGAAGGGAGCAGGCATATTCCGGACACGCAATGCTCTTGAAGAGACCCTGAATGAAATCCTCTCTCTTGAAAAGATCAGGCTTCAGGCAACTAATCCGGCCTCGCTTGCTGACTGCTGCATAGTCAGAAACATGCTAACCACTGCGAAAATGATTGTCATGTCTGCACTGATCAGAGAAGAATCGCGTGGCGCTCATGTCCGGACTGACATCTCTCAGGACTGGGATGCTGCGTCTTCACCATTTGGTCATTCCCGGATAAGTATCAGGGGACAATCAATCGACCGGAGGGAGCGAACATGAAGCAGATGACATTTTTCATCTCGCGTTTTGACCCTGAATGTGATGAGTCACCACGGATTGAAAAGTATACCGTAGAAGTGAATGACGGGGCCAGGGTCCTGAATATTCTTGAAGCAGTCCGGCTGCAGGATCCGACCCTGTCATTCAGGTCAAGTTGTCGCGCAGGACAGTGCGGGAGTTGCGCAGTCCGGGTAAACGGGGAGCCGGCACTTGCCTGTATGAAAGAAGCGACTGACGGTATGCGTATCGAGCCACTGGAACTGCCGGTTATCAAAGACCTGATGGTGGAGCTGGTACCAGGTATCAACAATATCCCCCGCATCCACCCCTCATCAGCACATGAAGTTCCAAGTCAGGATATTATCGGAGCGATAAAACCCTTCCGTGATTGTATTGAGTGTCTCTCCTGTGTCTCAGTCTGCCCGGCAATGCAGGTGACTGATTTCATCGGTCCGACATCCATGCGTGCACAGATGCGTATCGCTCTTGATCCACGTGAACCAGGAACCCGTATCAGGGAAGCGATATCACAGGGGCTTTTTAATTGCACCAGTTGTAACAGATGCACTGTTGTCTGTCCCAAACATATTGAGATTGAAGGAAAGGCGATTGAAAAACTCCGTGAGATTGCAAACCGGGAAGGGCTCACGCTGCCACGTCACCAGGAGGTAGCAGAACTGGTCAGGACCACCGGAAGAAGTGTGGAAACATCAGGGAAGACATTCCTGGATCAGATCCCTGAGATCATTGAACCAGTCGTGCCGGTGATCGGCGAAGTGGGCTTTTTTGTCGGGTGCATGTTCAACGGCAGGCTTCCAGAGAGAGCAATGGATTTGATTGAAGTGATGAAGCGGGTTGGCATCCGGGTTATCATTCCAAAGGATCAGGTATGCTGTGGATCGCCACTGATTCGAACAGGACAGACGTCATTTCTTGATGAACTGAAAGAGAAAAATATCAAGGCGTTCACCAGCCGGGGAATCACCACCGTGATGACGATGTGTGCCGGGTGTGGTGTTACCCTCAAAAAGGATTATGAAACTCCTTTCACGGTCAAAGATGTTTCAGAAGTGCTGACAGAAATTGACATCCCACAGCCAGCACGTCTTGACTGCACGGTCACGTATCACGATCCCTGCCACCTGATGAATGGTCAGGGAATTACAGAGCAACCACGCGAATTACTACGAAAAGTTGCAGGTACCTTTGTTGAGATGCCAAACAAGTGCTGTGGATCAGGAGGAGGCGTCAGATCAGGAGTGCCTGAAGAGGCGGCAGCACTTGGAGAGCTCAGACGCAGCGCAATCGCAGAGTCTGGTGCTGATGAAGTCATCACCATCTGTCCGTTCTGTGAATACCATATTCAGGAGCACACTGACAAACCGGTGAAGAATCTGATGACGCTCCTGCTTGAAGGATACAAAAAGAAAGAGAGTCAGTAACTCCCCAATGACAAGCCATAGTGCAAAGGTGGTACATGACCATCTCCAGTCATTCACTCTTACTGATCAGCAGTCCGGACAATCCACGCTGAATGATGAAACCATATCATCAGATAGTGCACCACCGGATGGTGTGAAGAACACAGGTGAAAGGACCACCATTATCGATTCGGTTGAGATTGCCGGAACGCAGATTATCAGGTACACAAACGAGTTCTGGACTGCACAACAACGCCAGGCAGCAAAGATTCATGAAGTCTCCTACCGGGCGTGTTTCAAGCCCCAGCTCCCCAGGTTCTTTATCACACTCCTGACCGACTCTGGTGATGTTGTATACGATCCTTTTGCCGGAAGAGGTACTACTCCTATCGAAGCCGGTCTACTTGGGAGAAGGGTCATTGCAAATGATATCAACCCGTTATCCCGGGTGCTGACCATGCCCAGGTTTTTCATTCCTGATGTAGGGGAAGTAAAAATCCGCCTCTCATCTATTCCTGTGGAATCCGGATTGAAAGCGGATCTGGACCTCTCAATGTTTTATCACCCAGATACTGAGTCAGAGATTGTGTCTCTTCGCCGGTATCTTCTATCCCGTGAAAAAGACGGGCAGCTTGATACTCTGGATCACTGGATTAGGATGGTTGCAACAAACCGGCTGACCGGACACTCACCAGGTTTCTTTTCGGTATATACCCTCCCACCAAACCAGGCAGTATCTCCTGAGCGGCAGATAAAGATCAATGAAAAGAGAAACCAGAAACCGACCTATCGAAGCACACAGGATATCATTCTGAAAAAAACCCGCACCCTGGTGAAGGAACTCACAGTCAAAGAAAAAAACAGCCTTCAAAGGGCAGGGGAGGAGGCGATTTTCCTTACCGAAGATGCAAGGGTTACATCACAAATCCCGGATGCCTCTGTATCTCTGACGGTCACTTCACCCCCTTTCCTAAATATTGTCCAGTATACTGCTGATAACTGGCTCCGGTGCTGGTTTAACGGTATTGATGAAGAAAAGGTTGCATCAAAGATAACGAAACTTTCAAACGTCGATGACTGGGCAATGGTGATGCAGGGGGTATTTCATGAACTCTACCGGATCACCCGGCCAGGTGGCTGGGTAGCTTTTGAGGTGGGTGAAGTCAGGAACGGGTCGGTGAAATTAGACGAGGTCATCGTCCCGGTTGGATGTAATGCCGGGTTTACCTGCGTCGGAATCGTGATAAACAGCCAGGAATTTACCAAGACGGCAAACATCTGGGGGGTGTCGAATATGGAGGTGGGGACGAATACAAACCGGATTGTGTTGTTTGAGAAAGAATAACCGTGATAACTGCAGATTGGCATGAGGATCTGCTATCCCGGAAAAACCAGATTATTATACCTCTGCGGAGCAGAGATTATCCTGATTTGATTGATATTTCCTCACGTCAAGAAGTGTTCCCTGGTGCTGCATCTTTTCAGCCAGATGATAGAGGTTTTTAGCGACCTTACTGTCAATGTAATCTTCTCCACAGATCTCACAAATATCTGCAGGGACATCACGTATAACAAGTGTAAAATCATCACGGGTCAGGAGTACTGATGTTACTCCGGGTTTTGTTTCTCCTCGTTTACACATAACACAGATCATAATATTCTCCTTCTTTTACCAAACTCAAAGTGTTGCTCATCCGGTTCATAAGCGGTGATTATAAGAATCTCATTGTTTTTATGGTTATAGGCAGCGACGACATGCAACAGCCGGGCATCAGAATGCCAGCAGAAGAGAACACTTGGGAATGGATAGTCATCCGGATAGTTTTCAATTATCGCTCCTGTGTTTAAATATGTTCGATTTCTTCTTCAGATATTTTCCGTGAATACATCTGTTCAAATGCATGCCTCCTGATTACTATTCGTGTGGTATCGTCAATTGGGATTTGTTTATCAGATTGTAGATGTAAGGGTAGAAACTATCCATTCTTTCAGTTTTATCTGTATTTTTCGCGTATATCTCTTTGCTGCTTTTACATTTTTTCAGATATATTATGCTTGTATCTATTCTTCATCATTTTTCCCATCAATTTCTGAAACTGTGAATCGGAGGAGGAATCCGGCCACCGCGATTAATGAAATCAACACAACCGAATTTGTTTACCTGCTGAATCGGTGCATGTCCCAGAAGTCCTCCAAACTCCACCGTATCGCCAACATCCTTTCCAATCACCGGGATCAGCCGCACAGCGGTCGTCTTCTGGTTGATCATTCCAATTGCAGCCTCATCAGCGATTATTCCAGATATTGTCGATGCAGGAGTACACCCGGGTATTGCAATCATATCAAGTCCGACAGAACATACACAGGTCAATGCTTCAAGTTTTTCAAGAGTTAATGAGCCACGATTTACCGCATCAATCATTCCCTGGTCTTCGCTTACCGGTATAAATGCACCACTGAGACCCCCGACAAAGGAACTTGCCATAACTCCTCCCTTTTTAACCTGGTCGTTGAGAAGGGCAAGAGCTGCTGTTGTCCCTGGTGCACCGACTGATTCAAGCCCCATCTCCTCAAGAATCTCCGCGACACTGTCTCCCACCGAAGGTGTTGGTGCAAGCGAGAGATCGACAATTCCAAATGGGATCCCAAGCCGTTCCGATGCCACCTGCGCAACAAGCTGCCCTGCACGGGTAACCTTGAAAGCCGTCTTCTTAACCGTCTCGCAGAGAACCTCAAAGTTCTCGCCTCTGACACTTTCGAGTGCATGCTTGATAACTCCAGGGCCGCTGACACCCACATTAATGACCGCATCAGCCTCGGAAATACCATGAAACGCTCCTGCCATGAACGGGTTGTCATCAGGGGCATTGCAAAAGACAACCAGTTTAGCGCAGCCAAGAGAATTATTATCCTTCGTCGCCTCCGCTGTCTCCTTAACGATAGTGCCCATGAGTTTTACGGCATCCATGTTAATCCCGGTCTTGGTCGAGCCGATATTTACCGAACTACATACTCGTTCAGTCAGGGAGAGAGCCATGGGAATAGAGCGGATAAGGGTTTCATCAGTCGGGGTCATTCCTTTTGAAACGATGGCTGAGTAACCCCCCAGAAAATTGACTCCCATATCACTGGCGGCCTTATCCAGTGTCTTTGCAACCGATACAAAATCCTCGATGGACCTGCAGGCCGATCCTGCAACCAAAGCAATAGGAGTAACAGAAATTCTCGTGTTAACGATGGGAATCCCGTATTCAAGCTCAATCTCCCTCCCGGTTGAGACAAGATCCTTTGCCAGCCGGGTTATCTTATAGTATATTTTCTGATTGAAGGCTTCAAGATTGCAGTCGCAGCAGTCAAGAAGGCTGATACCAAGAGTGATGGTTCTCACATCAAGCTTCTCCTGCTCTATCATCATGTTCGTTTCATTCACTTCAAGAATATTGACCATAAAAAATCCTGTCAGATACGGTGCATTTTCGTAAAAATGTCTTCACGCTGACATCTGATCCTGACGCCAATCTCATCGCCGAGAATCTCAAGGTCAGTTACCATCTCGGAAAAAAGCTTTGAAGACCGCTCAGTATCGACAATCATCATCATATTAAAGTAGCCCTGCACGATAGTCTGCGAAATATCTTCGACATTGACCTGATTATCAGCAAGGTACGTGCAAACCTTCGCGATAATTCCAACCGTGTCTTTCCCGACTACGGTAATGATTGTCTTTTTCATTGTGTGTTCATTCCTTGTAGTACTATTAGTGCTCATCAGAAATTAAGCCAGGTTCAAAAATCAGGAGTTGTCTCATTCCAGGTTGTTACCAGTTGTGTTGCAGGGGATGAAACACAACATGATTTCATTCGCTATCTTCAAGATATCTTTCCCCAAACGATATAATGCCGGTCCTGATTGTTGGGAAAAAATTTTCTTTTCCGACAATATCCTCAATGCCTGTCTTCTGCATCATTTCAATCAGAAAATAATTCGCTCCGGCAATGCCTAACAAAATCCCCTTCTCTGTGAATTCCTCATGCAATTCTTTAAAGGTATCAGATGCAGAAGAATCTATATCCGGAATTCCTGTTGCATCAAGCAAAAAATATCGAACCGTTTCTTGAGAATTTGCAATAATGCCCCTGATATCATTAACAAAATATGAAGCATTCGCAAAGAAAAGCGGAGCAGAAAAGCCATATACAAGCAATCCAGGAAAGAAATAAGTATCTCCATCAGGGCAGACCCCATGAAATCCATCTACCCCCTCATGAATACCAAGAACCGAGGAGTGGGGGCGATATATCCGTTTGATAAATTCAAGTAATGAAAAACCAACCGCAAGGGCAACTCCTTCTATCAGACCAAAAACCAAAACTCCAACCAGAGTTAGAATGGCTAAATAAAATTCACTTCGGCGTGCCTGATATATACTTCGAAATTCCTGAATATCGATCAGGCTGTAACCGGCGAGAATAACGATAGCACCAAGAGCAACAAGGGGAAGATTACTAAGAATTGACGTGAAAAAAATAAGAAACAATATTACGAGTCCTGCGGCAATAAGAGAAACCAGTTGGGTTTTTCCACCGGCACTATCATTCACTGCGGTTTTTGTCTGACTCGCTCCAACAGGAAAACTCTGAAAAAGACCGGTAAAAATATTTGATGCTCCAAACGCAATGAGTTCTTTGTTTGAATCAAGTTTATAATGATTTTTTTTCGCAAATACCCTGCCGGTAAGAGTTCCATCAGTAAACAATATGACGGAAATTGCGATTGCAGCAGGAAATATTACCAAAATATCAGACAGGGTAATGATTGGAACCTGAAATGAAGGCAATCCACTGGCGATCTCCCCCACGACAGCTACTCCATACTCTTTTAGATTGAAGATTGACGACACAATGATTGCACCGATAACCACAATCAGAGGACCAGGCAGCTGGGGAGTAAAACGTCGGAGTGAAAAAAGTACCACTAAAATGATTATCCCAAATACGAGTGTTATCATATGAGTCTGATCAAGTTTGGCAATAAGTTCAAAGAGCCGATCAGAAATTTCTACACTTGAAAGGCTGATTCCAAAAATTTTTCCAAGCTGACTTATGATGACAACTATGGACGTCCCGGTAATATATCCGGTAAGAATCGGTTTAGAAAAGAAATCAGATACAAACCCCAATTTGAAACGACCTGCAAGAAGACAGATCAGTCCAATGAATATTGCCAGTGCAGCAGCAAGACCTGCATAACGTGCATAATCTCCCATAGCCAGGGGAGCTACGGTGGTAGCAAGCAGGATAGCAGTTGTAGACTCAGGTCCGATAATTATTTGCCGTGAACTACTGAACAGGGCATATACCAGCATGGCAACAAATCCCGCATACAATCCAACCACCGGCGTAAAACCCGCTAATTCTCCATAGGCTAGATTTGAAGGAATTAAAATCGCGAATACCACAACGCCTGCCATCAGATCGTATTTAAGCCAGTCCCGATTATAATTCCGTAATGTTTCAAGTCCAGGTAAGTAACGATAAAAACGATGAGAAAAAGAAGACAGATTTTTATCTCCCTCTGAAGATTCAAATGACCGGTTAATGCAAATCACCTATTGTAATAGTAATGTGATGATGATCAAACTATATGAATACACCAATTTATAAGCGACCTTTAGGTGCAGGTCAATAAAGATTATGTATAGCCTCGATGAGCTAATACCCGGCGGACATATGAAGCAGATGATAATTGGGAATTTACCCCTAATTTTCTTGGGGGTGAACACATAATATGCCCTATACGACTCCATTACGACTTTTAAGGTACATCTAAATTATACTTTATCAATGGCACAGAATCATGAGATGTATAAGGAAATATTTAACCTATCTCTCACCATAAAAATGGTTCATGAAAACATTGGACAGGCATACAAATATCTATGCAGGACTTCTGATTTTTCTCATGATAATTGGAAACTGCACTGCATTGAATCAGAATTCAGATATATCCTTTATCGGGCAAGTCACCTGGCAGGAGATCGAAGGAGGATTTTATGGGATTGTCACCCCCGATGGCACTGCATATCTGCCAATGAACCTTCCGGATCGGTATCAGGTCGACGGCGTTACAGTAAAAATCATCGGCACGATTCCATCTGATGTCATGACATTACACATGTGGGGTGAACCAGTTGAAATTTTATCGATTAATCCGGTAAACCGGGAAAACCCATATACGCAGCCCTGGTATGCCCCCGATACCAACCCCCCGTATTATGAGAATAACATTCAGGCCGAATACCTGGTTATGGCAGCTTCAGCACTACAGACTAATCTTGAAACCATCGATGAGAAATTAAGAGAGATCGCACAAAACCTAACAGAGTCTGGAACTCAACCAGAGAACATCAAAGATAACCTCCACAAAGGTCTTGATATCCCCGGATTATACGAAGTAATATGGATGGATAATACCGGAAAATTAGTAATGATTGTTCCAGAAGATTTTGAGGCATATGAGGGAGAAGATGTCTCAAAACAGGATTTAAATTCCCGCATTCTTGCATATCCTATCCCGGGGATGTCAGAATATTTCACCACAATTGAAGGGAAAGATGCAATTATTCTCGCCTATCCGGTGTTTACTTCGGACATGGAGGTAGCAGGATACATAACAGCCCTCTTTGATCCCGTCAATCTTATCGAAAAATCCGCCCTTCCCTCGCTGAACGGGACAAATTATGAACTTATGGTTGCGCAGCCGAATGGAAAAATCCTCTATGACCGGCATTCAGACATGAACGGACAGGAGACCTGGAATAATTCCATATTTGACGATTTTCCCGATCTGCTGCACTGGGCTACCCATTATCAGAATGCAAAAGCCGGCATAGACCAGTATTCATATTACCGGGAAAATTCAGAGGAAATAGTAAAGACAGATGTCATCTGGACCACTGTTTCTCTTCATGGGACACCCTGGCGGGTTTTTATTCTCAGCAGGTAATTGCAGATACTAAAAATCCTTTTTTTCCAGAAATTAATTATATATAAAAGAAGAATCAAAATTTTCACAGTATGGATAGAAAATTGATTCTCACCATCCTGATGGTTTTTCTTCTCCCTGCAGGATGTATTGCAGGCACTATTCCGGAAGATTTACAGATCATTACTGAAGATTATGCTCCGCTCAACTATATGGAGAACGGAACACTAAAAGGCATAACCGTTGATCTGATGGAAGAAATATTCGCAGAAACGGGCAGTAATCTCACCAGGGATTCGTTTCAGGTACTGCCATGGAGTGAGGGGTATACCCGAATCAAATCAACACCAAATACGATACTCTTTTCCATGGACAGATTAGCAGAGCGGGAAAACCAGTTCCTTTGGGCAGGTCCCATCATTACGTTCCCGCAGGTACTCTTTATCAATGCTGATGCAACCAATTCCAGTAACCTGGATATCTCTAACCTTCGTATTGTCACATTGACAGATGATTGTGCAAAAGCTTCTGCGATCAATTCCGGAGCAGATGAAAAGAATATTATTGAAGTTCCCCTGGCTCATGATGCAATTCAACTGGTTGAAAACGGATCTGTCGATGGCTGGGCATATAATGAACTTGCCGGAAAGCACGCTATTGACTCCTATGCAAATGATCCGACCCGGTTTAAAATAGGAAAAGAACTGGTTGAGGGCAGGTATTACATTGCATTTCATCCTGACACCTCATCTGAATTTGTAAATACCATCAACACGACATTACAAAAATTCAAGAGGGATCGCACAAAAACCGGAGTAACCAGGTATGAACAGATTATCGCCCGATACCTGCCGGTGCAGTGCGTAACACATTCCACAAGCAGGGAATCAGTGATAGAACTGGTGAACCTGACCGCTGCCTCAATCGCTTCTGATGCTCAGGAAACAATTGCAGCAATAAATACAGGGAATGCACCATACCGGGATGAAACTGACCCGGACCTCTATGTCTTTGTATTTGACACGAATGTGACCCTGATGGCAAATGCAGCAAACAATGCAAATAATGGAAAAAACCTTTCCAGTACTACTGATGTGTATGGAAACGCATTCCGCGATGAGATGATAACAGGAGCGCTTCAGAATGGAACCGGATGGGTATCCTATGTCTATTCAAATCCGGATTCACTCGGACTATATTACAAGACAAGTTACTATCTGCTGGTGAACGGGAGTGATGGGACTGCATATGTTGTTGGTGCTGGAAGATACAAAACCTGTGATGAAACGATAGAGAAGTATGAATCATGAAGATGTAGAAGTGACCGGCTAATACTGACAGGAAAGATCATTTCCATTCAAGAAATTCTCCTTTTTTCACAAAATACTTTCTTTCAACCAAGCAACAATATGTGACCGTGTGACAGGTAGAGATTGCTTGCGGCAATTATTTGTTGATGAAACGAAGGTATTATATCTGCCAAAAAAGTCTGAAAACTATAACTCCCAGTGTCCCCCTATAATACCTATACAGACATAACACATAATCCCTGAAAAATACCTGATAGCATTTTTCCAAATACTATTATTCTGAGCCCAGGAAGAAGAAACAAATCAGGAGATAAGAGGCGGTGAAAAAAGAAATAGAGCAGAATCAGATTCCCACTCACGTACTCATCAGGGAAGCTGATCTAACCCTTGAAACGGTTATACTACTCGTTTTGGGAGTATTTATGCTCCTCTTTGGTCTGCTTCAGATTAAGATCCATTCAGGAGACCTTCCCTACAATCATGATGGTACCTATGGGCTTTTACTAGTTATTGTCTCTTTACAGATTATTACTATGGGAAAGACCCCATTTGGAACGTTCAGGCGTTCCTGGATCCTTGTGCTCATTGGGATAGGCACTGCAGTCCTTGGAACCATCGCCTGTTTTATTCCAGACATCCTTTCAGATTTTATCCATAATCTGATCGGAATAATTTTAGTTACCGGTGGAACCGCACTTCTTCTACAACTCATATTTCACAAAGAAAAGGCCAGACAGTGGATCCGGATTCCCAGTATATTGCAGCATCTAACCTTTGCCTGTGGCCTTGTATATCTGTTAGAAATAATTATCGGCGTTGTAACACTCTTCCCGGATAGTACAATGTATCCGCTGAATGCAGTACTCTACAGCCTCTTTGGCATCAGTTTCTTCTATCTCGCATGGTGCATCCAGAAAGTCGCCAGTATATATCCCCAAAAAGAATCACAGGACTCTACAATTACATCATCCAGTACCATTGCAGGGGGGAAAAAATATCATTTTTTGGTGCAGGATGCATCAATCCCAACCAATATTACTATCTTCCTCCTGTTGGGAGTTGTGTTTATCCAATTTACAATCCTCCTTGTTCCAATAAGCCTCGGTGTTTTCCCATTCTCCAAAAGCAGCCAGGTCGGTCTGCTTATGGTCATCATGGCAATCCAGGTATTAGCGCTTGGAAAGACTCCCATTGGAGAGTATAAGCGTTCATGGCTACTGATAATGGCAGGGCTTTTTATTGCCTCGGTTGGTATTTACTCCTGTATCATTCCAGGACTTCTGACTGATGAGATGTTGATTCTTCTTGGAAGCTGGAATCTCATCACAGGGAGTGTAAATTTATTCAAACTGACCTTTCCAATTTTGAAAAATATCTATAGGCCTCCTGCTAAACCAGTTTCAGTAAGTCCCTTGATCAAAAAATTACATCGCATAGCAGCGCTCCTGCATCTCGCAACAATGGTTTTTGGTATCAATTTACTTTTTGTGGGCATCATACCTGATATGGTGATTATTGTAACTCTTTTTTGTTTAGGCGTTCTTTTTCTCGCATTGGCATATTTCCAGGCGAAAATTCCTCCATCTAATTAAAAAGAGTCATTATCTTATTGAAAAAATCAAATAGGGAGAATTCATTTGTTTCTTTCGGATTTGCGAAATTATCTATCAAATAATGGTAGATCGAAGAGTATATAAAGGACAGAAGAAGTATTTACTCATAAAGATCTTCTGAAATATCAGATTATCACCCGCCGTTTATGAGGTATCACAATGACAGATGAAAAACACACTCCATCCCTGTTTGCTGAAATTGGTAATGATGAAGAGTTCAAAGAACGATATGGTGAACTTATTGGCAGTGGAATGTCTGCAGTAATATATGCAAAAGGTGGAATTGCTGCGAAAGTTTTTCGGGAAGGCCAGATAAAAAAACAGGCTTTTCAGGAAGCCTATACCATGACTGGGGTAGAAGATATGGGTATTCCTGCCCCCAGAGTGTATGGTGTAGAGACCTGCTGCGGGAGAACAGTTGTTCTGATGGATCAGGTTAAGGGTGTTTCAATTCTTGATATGATGGGGGAAAATCCGGAAAAAGCATCAGATTATTTAGATATCGTAGTTCATCTACAAAAAGAAATGCATAAAGTGGAATCATGGGAATTCCGTCCGCTCAGGATGCTTCTGAAGGGAAATATTGCAGCAAGCCCGGGGCTTACCCCGGAGGAGAAGACAAACCTTAGCCAAATGCTTTCTACGATGCCTGATGAATTTTACCTCTGTCACGGCGATTTCCACGGTGGAAATATTCTCTTTGATGGAGAATCATACAAAATTATTGACTGGGCTGAGGTTTGCAGTGGTTCTCCTGCAGCTGATGCATGTAGAAGTTATCTTGACTATTGCATGCTCAATGCAGAGATAGCAGAGAAATATCTCCAGAAATACTGCACTGCAACAGGGAAAAAAAGAGAAGAAATCCTAGCCTGGCTACCGGTTGTGACAGGGGCAGTCTATGGGTATCTTTCTCCCGAAGCACAAAAAATAACCAGGCGTTTTTTTTGATTCATCAACATATTACCTGGGGTGACTAAAAATGCCTCTGAAAATTGCCGATGAATCTGATCTCTCATTTGAAGTTGTCATATTACTCATCTTTGGAGTATTTATGCTCCTCTTTGGTATACTTCTGTTCAATATCCATGTTGGAGACCTGCCCTATTCCCCAGATAGTATGTATGGACTGTTCCTCGTACTGGTTTCTCTGCAGATCATAACATTAGGAAAAACGCCTTTCGGTGATCTCCGCCGTTCATGGATAGTTGTCATCATGGGAATATGCACGGCAGTTCTTGGAATGATTGCCTGTTTTATTCCCGGATACCTGACAGACCTGATTCGGATACTTGTTGGAATCATGCTATTTGCCGGAGGGATCATGTTACTATTTAAATTGCTTATTTCAGAAAAAAGAATGAAAAGTTGGTTGAAAACTCCGCCAATAGTACGGCATCTAATCATCGCCTGTTCTTTGGTATATAGTATATCGATAATAGTAGGTCTTGTCACACTTATTCCCGGTATCATCACCGATCCCCAGACTGCAATATTTCTAATACTGTATGGAATTAGTTTTTTTTATCTCTCATGGTGTATTCAGAATGTCAGGCGGGTTTTCCCCAAAGAAATGACAAAAAATCAGGATGGCGGAAAATATGACATATGATGCAATCAGACTGCAGGAAAAATATCGGATTTTCAGGGATGCCTCTCTTCCTCTATCTCTTGCAATTGTCATTCTGGTAGCAGTTCTTTTAACTGTCCTTGGATTACTGCTTTTACCCGTAAATCTTGGTATTATCCCATTTTCACCAGACGGTCAGCTCGGAGTTCTCTTAGTTATCACCGCTATTCAGATGATGGCACTCGGTGAGACTCCTCTCGGCCAGTATACCCGATCGTGGTTTATGGTAATCCTTGGAATCGGTTTTGCATCAATGGGAGTAGTTTCATGTATTATCCCCGGAATCCTTACCGATGTGATTCGGATTCTTCTTGGGGTTCTAAACATAGCCGGAGGAGGCCTGCTGCTCGCGAAACTATATTTTCCCTTGCTGCATGATACAGGTGATCCTCCGGATGTACCGGCGGATATGCTCCCGATTTTAAAAAAAATGGAGCAGACACAGACAGTTCTTTATGTAGTTTCTATAATTTTCGGGATAACCATGCTCATTCCCGGTCTTGTATCCGGGCAGATTATTGGAGGAATCGTAATAGTAAATGGGTTACTTTTATTTGTTTTGTGCTCAACTCTTTACAAAATTCTGTGATTAGAGCAGGGATCGATGAGACAACAATCCCGTGTAAATCATCCTCTTTCTATAATCACTACATGAAAACTAATCCGGATTTATTCAAGTGCAACACGCAATACTGTACTCTATCCATGCAGATCAAAAAACATCGCCCATCTTTTACGCAAGTCGGGTAACTTATTAAGATTTTTAGATAAAGGAGAGACAGAACAAATGAGAAAATAAGGGGAATATCAAAACCATTAAATTCTATTTGTTGATCTATTTATTCAATCAGGAAGTGTGAAGACATGAATATTCATCAGATTTTGCTATTGGTAATGATGATTTTTCTGGTACCTGCAGGTATCGGAGCTGCTGTAGAGATAACAACGGACACCGATAATTCAGTGATCATAGAAAAACTGCTCTCAAATGAAAATGGTATGGAAGAAGATACATCCCAGCTGAATACACCACAGATACGTGTCATAACCGACCCCGATGCAGAGAATTACAGAACAAAACTTGTTCTTCTCGGCACCACCGGAGGTGTATCATGGTGGCCGGAAACAGATCGTGCAAGTTCCTCATCTGCCCTGGTCGTTGGTGAAACCATATATCTCATTGACCTTGGGCAGGGTTCCGCCTCTCGTCTGTCCGAAGCATTTAATAAAGGCAGTTTCATAGAAACACCGGGTGGAAAAATTGAGGATGGTTCCTCTACATTTCTCAATAATGTAAAAGTGCTCTTCTTTACCCACCTTCATATGGATCACACCGCAGATTATCCAGGCCTCCTGCTTATTGGCCCCGGAACAGGGCTTGGAACCTTTACTGATCCGGTAACGAAAGAGACGGTTAAAACTCCGATACAGGTAATCGGGCCGGGAAACAGAGGGCAACTTGAAGAAGACAAAACTGATTTTATCAAAAGAGGTGGACAAGTCATCTATACCGATAGTGCTGATGCAACACGTATCACCTCCACACCAGGCACCAGACAGATGACTGAACTTATCTGGCAAGCCTTCGCCCAGACGATCAATGACATCACATTGGACGATGGGTATCCGGATTTCAGAAGTCTGGTTAAAGTCACAGAGATCGGAGGCACTGAACCGGGAGACATTCCGTTACCCGTTTCTGTCCCTGACCCAAACAATGAAACCTGCCCAAAGATGGATCCGTTTGAGGTGTATCGTGATGACCTGATCCGTGTTACTGCAACCCTTGTTGATCATCATCAGGTATTCCCGGCTTTCGCATACCGGTTCGACACCGCTGATGGATCAGTAGTGTTTTCGGGGGATACCGGCCCGGATACAAACGGGAACTTACAAAAACTTGCGGATGGTGCTGATATTCTGGTTCATGAGGTTATTGACCGTGCCTGGATTGATCAGAAATTTGGAATTCCCGAGCCGGGAAGCCAGATGGATGCTTTAAAAACACACATGTTAGAATCACACACGGCAAATGATATTGTCGGAATGGTTGCAACTGACTGCAACGTCAATACGCTCATTCTTAACCATATAGTGCCAGGTAATACTCCGGATGCTCATCTGCTGGAAGCAAAACAGAAGTTTTCAGGAAAACTGATTATCGGTGAGGATCTGATGCAGATCAGCATAGCCAGTTCTGACTAAGGATAAACAAATTGAGGGAGGAAAAATTCTCATATATGAGTGGTTTCAAACCTCAATTCGATATCCTCCATTTTGAACAGTTATTTCAAACCGTGCCCCTTTTCCGTGAACACCATTTTCAACAATTACAATACCAGTAAGTGAAAGAATATCACGGACAAGGAACATACCAAGGCCGGTACTCTTCCCAAAACCCCGCTCAAAAATCCGTTCTTTTTCATCAGCAGGTATCCCGATTCCATTATCTTCCCAGATTATAACCAGAACATCATCATTCTGCAGATATGAAACCGCGATATCTGAAACCCTCTCACCATGCCTTATTGAGTTATCAAGAAGATTGAAAAAAACTTTTTCGAGCATCGGATCAGCAAATATTTGAACACCCTCAACATGTGAATGGAAAGTAATCTCTTCCGGAATGTGAGAACGGGGCATGATGGGATCAATTTCCTGCCATTGAGGCTCCTGGGTCCCAAGATCCTGATAAATACGGGTAAATGCTATCTGTGATTGAATGGTTTTGGTAGTAGATTCGAGTATATCAAGGTATTCGGTGATACCCGGATCTTGAGATTCTTCTCTGATGAGAGAGAGAAATCCATTGAGAACCGTAATTTTATTGAGAATATCATGCCGGGTTATGCTGGAGAGCAGATTGAGCTGTCTGTTTGCTTCTCTCAGTGCTGAGTGTGACTGGTTGAGGATCTCCTGCTGCTCTCTCAATTCCTTGTTTCTGGCAGCAAGTTCATTTTTCGTAGCAGTAAGCTCCTGAAGTGTTAAGGAGAGTTCTTCATTTGTTGATTGCAAATCCTGGTTACGAATATTCTGCTCCTGTTCTGCCCTTTTCCGCTCAGAAATATCCCTGACAATTCCTTCAACTCCGGAAATCTCTCCTTTTTCATCATAAAAAAGGCGACTCGTCATGGAAACCGGAACACTGCCCCCATCCTTTTTCTCAAGGGTGACCTCATAATCTCTGACAGTGCCCTGAATTTTAAGAAGTGAGAGAAACTTTTCTCTCTCCTGCAAAACCTTCCAGAAATTTGCACAGGGTTTGCCGATAAACTCATTCATCGAATCGTATCCAAGCAGGGAAAGAGAAGATGGACTCACAAAACGGATATTTCCATGCCGATCAGTTCGATAATAGACGTCTATAATATTTTCGATGATTGAGCGGTACCGGCGTTCACTTTCCCGAAGTGCGTGTTCAGCCCTGTTCCTGAGTACTGCCTGTTCAATAATGTGAAGCAACTCGGTGAACTGAGATACCGGATCACCCCCTTTCTGGAGATAAAAATTGACCCCGGTATTTATTGCCTCAATGAGAACTTCTTCCCTGTCAACACCAGTGTACAGGATAAACGGAATATCTCCATACTGTTCTCTGACAATTTGTAAAAACCTGATTCCATCAACATCAGGCATGATATAATCAGCAATAATGGCATCATATGGACGTTCATGCAGTTTTTCCAGTGCTTCAGCTGCTGATTGGGCAGTATCTACGGTGCAGGTGCCAGTATCCTCCAGATAATCACGTACTGCTTCAAGTATCCCGGGTTCATCATCTACAAACATGATGGAAATTACATCGGAATATGTTTTCTGCAGTTCCCATTCAGATATATTAACTTCTGTTTGATTCACCGTTAACACCCAACCTGATAGAGGAAATATTTACCAGCAGTATTCTGAAGGATTTAGAAGAACTCATGGCTGACAGGAGGTACTTTCCATGATAAGCCTTCATGAATTAACCATTATACGGCATACAGATATAATCCTGCCCAAAACGATTGCCCCCCCATATACCAAAAACTCATATGTGAATAAGGAATTGTGGATAGTAGGAAATAGGGTGAGGTACTGTATAATCTTTATTATTGTTCTATCAACAACGAAAACAGACAGACCAGAACGGAGTTACATTCTAACTTGAGAATTATATGCGACTACTACCTCAAAGCACCCATCCATAAGGAAATTGAGAAGAAGGAGACAGGGGTCCTTCTTTCATAATCCATAGCAACAATACCAATAAATGAAAGCCACACAAATGTTTAAGGATACATGCCCAGCCCACGAGTCCTGATCCTCACAATAATCATAACCCTCGCCGGAGTTACCATGTTGACTTCAGGCACATCAATAACCAAAAATCTGATGAACCCGGGCGATGTCATCGGCGAGATGTCTTATACTGATACCCTCATGACCAACGGGGGAAAATTTGCAATTAATAAAAATTATGATTTTGACTCCGGGGATCAGCAGATACGTAGTGCCAATATTCAGTCAGAGAAGATCCTCACCTACACCAGTACTGAAGGTGCCCATCTGCTCGGTGAAGAGAATTATATCCTTGATATTGCTGGATCATACAAACCAGATGATGATGGGCACGTCAGATGCGTCTATACATCTGATAACCTGATCTGGCTCCCTGCCTTCTGTAATATTATACAGGTTAAGGCATCTCTCATCAACATCAATAACGCTCAGATCTCAGAAAAAGGAAGCCTTCGGCTTGTGGGGAATGAAAATACCCCGGCAGGACTTACCTACCAGATTGCAATCTCACCAGATAGTATGTCAGGATCAGCTGCAGAAGGAACGGTTAAAACACTATTTGCTGGTTCTGTCATGGAAGCAAGAGACAATAGCACTAATATTTCAGCAGAAAATCAGTGGAAAGACGCAGCAGAAGTAACCGGAGAGATAAACAAGTTCCAAAAACAGTTTTCATACCTCTCCGGACTGCGAATCTGATTTTTTAAAATAAATCAGGGTGCATAATTATTACATTGACGGAGAAAAAGATACAGAGTCAGGGAGATATTGCTCAACTGCATCGTAAAAAAGAGCAGGAAATTAATTCCTTAGAGCACTGAAAGTTCAATGATGACAATACCACTCTCCAGGGTCACGGGAGGCACTCCGGAGAGATATGAAACAACATCCCCACTTTTGAGTGGAAATCCATTATAGAATTTATCAGAGTCAGTACCCCAGTCTTCGATAACCTCTCCATTTACTGCAACAACCAGATCAGAAGAATCTTTTTCCCATCGGTGGGAATCAATTGCATCTAATAACAGGATCTCCCGATCTTCGTACGAATGATCTGCAACCTCAAAAGAATAACCACCATCCACAGAAGCCTTTGCAAGAGCTCCAAGCGGGGTCGCCTCAAGTACATCATACACCTTTCCTGACCCTGCCTTTACTTCAATGGTCCCGGCGGTGAGTTCAATTGATCCGGAATAAATCTGATCCGGATTACTATGAGCATTTCCTGAGGATGCAGTATCATCAGATTCAGAAGCAGAAAGCCCAATCACCTGAATGACTGCAATATTCCCAACACTCTGTTCCCGGGTAATATCAGTACCAAATAACTTCAGTGGATAGGGTGGGGCCTCCCATGAGGCAAAGGGTTCATCATTCTGAAGATTGCATAGGATAATTTCTGTTTCTTCAGAGAGTTTTTCACTGGATATCTCTGCGGAATATCCGTCTCCCCCTACAACAACCACCTGATATCCCTTCTGTGCAACCTCACGACTAAAGGCAGGGTCATTATCAGTGTCATCAATAAGCCCGATTATGGTGATGAGAGGAACACCAGAGAACACATCACCTGCTTCATCAGTGAAGGAATCCTGAGTTACTGCAGATAATTGTTCAAACTCAAATTTAGTTAGCGTTTTGTTTACTGCCCCTACCAGAGTAATACTCCATTCCTCATCCTCCGCAGCCGCAAAGGGAGAAAGAACAAAGGTACATACCATTACCAGTAAGAGTGACTTTATCGTGACACTCCAGAATGATTCATGCATACAAGTACTTAATTCTCCGTTGGGGAATCTAATATTTTCCCCCAATTCCTAAAAAGCGCCCAATACTCCATTTTCTGCTATACCAAATGATATACCACCAGATCATGCCATCCATATCAGATCATACATATGAATGCCATACAAACCACATCATATGAGTGATACACAGGCCCTGTTATACTCACACACAGGAATTAGAAAATGGATGGTTGCACTAGCTATTTTAGTACTGATTTCAACAGCCTGCTGGTGCTACTCAGATCAGACGGTGTATGATATGAGTGGGTCATCGGTGTCGGTTCCAGATAGTATTTCCCGAATTGCAACAGTTGAACCAGTAGGGTATCAACTTCTTATTCTCCTTGATGAAGAAGATAAACTCACCGGTGCATGCACAGGATGGGCCAATAGAACACTCCTGAAAAAGATAAACCCGGTCTTTTCAGATCTTCCCTGGCCCGGAGATCCCACTAGCGTTAATCTGGAAGAACTCCTGAAAGAAGAGCCGGATATAGTCATTTCAAAAGTTGGGTACGCAGAAAAAAGCCAGTCAATGCGTGATGTCGGCCTTCACGTATTTGAGATATATCCTGAAAACCCACAGGATCTAATAAAAAGCCTGTCACTTCTTGGAATATTACTCCATAAAGAAGACAAAGCAGAGGAATTTTCTACCTTCTTTGAAGAGACATTATCCCGAATTCAGGAACTAACCCAAACCATTCCCCAAACTAATAAAAAACGGGTTTATATTATGGGGAGTAGTCCTCTTGATACAGCAGGATCCGATTATTATCAGCATTACATGGTAGAAGCAGCAGGAGGAGTCAATGTCGCATCTGATCTGTCCGGAGGATGGAATAGCGTATCACTGGAAGAGATCTATTCATGGAACCCTGATGTGATTATCATGATGCCTTACACCAGTGCAAACCCGGAAGAGTTATTTCATGATCCAGCATGGGAGAAGGTCACTGCAGTGAGAAATAATCAGATTTACCGACTTCCAAAATATATCATGGCTTATGATATGCCGGTACCAGAGTCAATTCTGGGTATTATGTGGATGGCGCAAATAATGTACCCCGATATTATCACATTTGATATTGTCCAGGAAATGAAGACGTTTTACTCAAAATTCTATAGATTGGATATAAGAGATGCGGATATTGATACCATCATCACTGATCAATCAAAGATGAAAAGTTCTTTTGATGAAATACCAGGATTTAATTGAAAAAATTAGTAAATAATGGTTGGATTTACATCAAGTAAATCCTGTTTTTCAAGGATTGAATCTATTGTGGAATCAGAGATTTGATAATCGTAAAATGCCAGGTAAAATGATCTCATCTCATCCTCAATTGCAAAATTTACTTTTTCAGGATACATTTTCTCTGCAAGCCACATCATACCAAGAACAGATTCAGGTCCGGGAACATCCCAGGATGCAATATATTTCGGCATCCGATACACTTTTCCTTCCCTAACTGCAGTTAGTTTCTGCCATGCCGGATCCTTCTGGAGATCCTCGACAGATATCTTTGAATAGGGTGCGAAGAGAATCACATCAGGTTGCCAGGTATACAATTGTTCAAGAGATACATCATTCCACCCTCCGGTAAAACCATCTGCAATATTCTTCCCTCCCGCATTGTTTATCAGATAATGCTGATAATAATCAGATCCTACCGTGGAAAGAGGTTCAAGCCCTCCAATATACACCGTTTTCCGGTCTTCGTCCTGGACATCCGCGGTCTGTTTTCGGATATAATCCATCTTTTCAGTATACCATGAGATAAACTCATCAGCCTGCTCTGATCTGCCAATCGCACTCCCAATTATTTGAATCCCCTGAATCAACTTTTCAGGAGATTCTGAATCGACCTCAATAACAGAAAATCCAAGGTCGCGGATATTCTGGTTCATTTCATCACTTCCAACCGATGAAATTACCAAATCTGGTTTCAGAGCAGTTAGTGATTCAAGATTGGTTCCGGATGGTCCACCAACACTTTTCAGTTCTGCAACTCCTGCATGTATTTCATGCAGAACTTTTTTATCTGCCGGACCAAGAAATACTGAAGAAAGAAAATCTCCACCACCAATTGCTAGTACCATCTGAGTAGCAAAAGGATCAAGACATACAATAGATGATATCGGGTTGTGAATATCCACCTCATTACCACCCATGTCGGTTACTTTATTTTCTGTGATATCAACAGAGACGACCCCGGAACACAGAACAAAAATACATAAAAAGATACAGGATATTTCTCGCACAACCATAATTACTCCGTTATACAATACCACACACAAGCAAATCTCTTGCGGTACAGCATCATCACATTTTAAACATATGTACATTGCGGACTAATATGAAATTCCAACTGGTATAGCAGGGATATCCTGTTTCTGATGAAAATTCTTAACCGGAAGGCAGACAGTGCGGCCACACTCTGAAACATCGCAGATGGCAACTTCAACACCATACGCCTGATACATCAGATCCCGGGTAATAACCTCGTCTGAAGACCCAATGCCAATAAACCGGCCCCCCTGCATAACAGCTACGGTGTGAGAAATAAGAAAGGCATGATCAGGAAAATGAGAACTCATTATTACTGATAATCCATCTTTTGCAAGTTGTTCTATAATTGAGAGGATTCGAAACTGATTCCCGAAATCGAGATGAGAAGTTGGTTCATCAAGAATCAGAACCGAAGGAGTCTGGGCAAGGGCTCGTGCTATTGAGACGAGTTGTAGTTCTCCGCCTGAAATTTCGGATATGCATCTGTCAATGAGATGAACCATACCAACCTGCCTGAGTGCCTTCATCGCAAGTATATAATCAGATGAACCAGGTTGTCCAAATACCGTAAGATGAGGAGATCTCCCCATCAATACATAGTCAAGCACAGAAAATGGAAAAATGATATGATGAGTCTGGGGAACATATGCCATCATCTTTGCCTGATCAATGGGGGAGACATCAGTGATCATATCCCCGGATAATCGCATTGTTCCGGCATCAGGAGGAAGAATTCCGACAAGACATTTGATCAGGGTTGATTTCCCGGTTCCATTCGGTCCAAGGATGGTAAAAATGTTCCCCGGATGCAGGCGAAAGGAAATATCTGAAAAAACCACCTTTTCTGACTCATATGAAAAGGAAAGATTCTCTACCTCAAGCATCAGGCCCACCCCACTTTCTTTCGACTTAACAGATATGCAAAGAAGGGAACCCCAATGACTGAGGTCAGGATTCCAAGTGGTATCTCCTGAGTGGTTAAAGATCTGGCAAGATCGTCAATTACCAACAGATAGGAGGCACCAAGAATTATTGAGACAGGAAGCAGTCGTCGAAAATCAGGCCCGACAATCATTCTTCCAAGATGTGGAATAACAAGCCCGACCCATCCAATTATCCCGCTGATACACACCCCTGAAGCAGTAATGACCGTGCAGACAATAATTATTATCTGAGCCATCCGGGTCGTGTCTATCCCAAGTGACTGAGCTTCTTCTTCTCCACAGGCAAGTATGGTAATCCTCCACCTCAAAAGGATAAGAATGATGATTCCCCCAATAATTGGAATAGACACTGTATAGACATCTTTCCAGTTTGTTGATGACATGCTGCCCATAAGCCAGAACACGATGGCGGGAAGTTTCTGATACGGATCCGCAACATACTTAGTCAGAGAAATCATAGCTGAAAAAAAAGAACCAACGATTATTCCTGCCAGAACAAGAATAAGAGATGAACCTGCCTTATAAACCATACTCAGACCCCATGCAATTATCACTGCAATAATTCCCCATATAAATGCCAGAATCTGAATTATCACCGGATCTCCCGAGATCAGAATCCCAAGTGCTGCACCAAACCCAGCTCCTGCAGCAACACCAAGAATATCAGATGAAACTAAAGGATTTCGAAATAATCCCTGAAATGCAGATCCTGAAGCAGCAAGCCCCGCTCCTACCAGCATTACCGCAATTACCCTTGGAAGTCGAATCTGGACAAGAACAGTTTCCTGAACATCAGTCCAGTTCATTGGAAGAGAAAAAAACTGGGATATGAGAATGTTTCCAGCAGTAACTGGTGATATATCATATCGCCCAATTGAGAGGGAGACAAAAAAAAGGATAACCGGAATAAGACAGATAATTGCGATCTGTTTTTTATTCGCATGATGAATCCGTTGAATGTTCTCGGTAAAAGTTTGATCGTCTTCTATTATTTTCTGATTCATGATCTGACATCCTTCTCCGTTACAGCCCGGTCAGAAAGAATTGCCATACTTCCATGATTATATTGATTACAGACTTTACACTCGATAGTAATGTCTGTTCCTGAGCTAATATGGGTGAAGATACTCCGGGTTCCTACCGCAGCACTAGGGCATGAACAGAGATTTCCAATAGTGCCCTTTGGAATTTGGTTAATATATCCGGATAATGGATAGGAATTGTTCATACCATCGTGTAACAATCCCCGATATCCGGGGGGCCACGGTTGCCGGCTAATATGCATCCCGGTTGTAATCGCAAGATACTGCTCACCAGATACCGTGTATCTGAACCATTGATCACAGTTGTTCACATGATGTCCGGAAAGTTCACTGTCCCCAAATCCCTCAATTATCACGAGAGCTGTTTTCTCTGATTCGAGAGAACTGAGAACACCTGCAGAGATGTCGGTAATATCATGCACTGAAGAGCCGAGTCCGGTTACCGGAATTGTTTCGCTCTGATCTGACAGGTATCTGCAGGGCCTGATAAATGATCCCAGAGCTTTGAAATTATACCCTGGTTGTGCAATTACAAGCAGATCAGGAATATCCCTGGATTTGGATGGATTGATCAGAAAGGTTTCCATAAGTTCTTCTCTTGTATAGACACCGGTAACATGCGGATGAAAAGAGAGGTATTGATAATCCTGTTCAGTCGGATCCATAACTGCTGCCATATGGTGAACTGGCCCTCCTGCATCTGCCAGTCCGCTAAGACCGGTTAAATCAATACTCCCCTGATATGGAACCATTCCCCCGGTCCCGACAATTACCGGGCAATATCCTTCGGATTCACAAAATGCACCAATCCGATCCAGAAGTTGTGAGGTCAGATCTTCCCATTCTTTGCCGGATAACCCCTCATTATAACGAAGAAAATAGGGAGTTGCATATGCAAGCATGAGATAATCAGGATGATACAGATTCACCACATCCTGCGCTACATCAGTAACCCAGGTGATTGCAGCAGGTTCCCGATCTCCAGGATACCGGTGATTTGAGAGGATTGGTCTGACAATATCTGCAATATTTCCACGAACCAATGTTTTCCTCCCGGTTTTCATACAAACATCAGTCTGCCATCCGCCAACATCGATAATTCCCGCTTTCATCGTATCGGCCTCGCCTGTTCCCAATCAACAAATTCACCAGTCAGCGGAATACCAGTATTACAGGAAGGGCAGTTTCCATTTCGCAAATAATACCCTATGAGTCTTCCTCCACACGTCCCTGTATTGATCCGTTCCATAACAATATTTCCACAGGAAGGACAAAGGGTAGATAATCCCTGTGCTCCGACATAATTGCCAAAATAAGTATAAGGAAGGATTGACCGAAGGTTTCGTAATATTAAATCTGTTTTTTCAACATCTGGTGCAGGGGCATCTTTAAGCATATATTCCGGAAGAAGTCGTAAAACATGCCAGGGTATGTGAGGATTGATTTGAGCGATGAAATGGCAGATTTTTCCAAGGTTTTCTTCAGATACCGGCTCAAATACCGAAGTGGTTATTTCGAGATGACAGACTGATGATGCATATCTGATAGCATTAAAAATCGGTATTATTGATGAAACACCGGTAAGATCAGCATATTCCTGATCGTTCAGACCTTTTAAACTGATATTGATAAAATCACAGGCATCACAGAGTTTTTGCATTGAAGATTCGGTAAGATATCCATTAGTAAGACATCCCATGAGTATTCCTTCTCTCTTTGCAACCCGTGCAAGTTCAACAAATGAGGGAAGACTTACAGTTGGCTCATTAATACCAAATACGATACTATGACATCCGGATCTTATCGCCATGCGTACCACCTGTTCAGGCATAAGGTGCATAAGGGCCACTTCTTCTACCGGGCATTTGGCAATATATGCATTTGAACAATACTTACAATCCATTGAGCAACCTGCAGTTCCAATCATAAGAGCTCTGCTCCCGGGATACGCATGAAAAAAGGGGAACTGCTCAATATGACACTGGTTCAGGCCAAACCATGAAAAAGGGTAACGCTCACAGATACTGCCATTTTTACAGGTATACATCTGACAATACCCAGTCCCATGTTCCGATATCTGACATCTTCTCGGACAATAATCACATTTCATATCAAAGGCTCCTCATTTTATGCAAAAACGAAGGGGCAGGAGATCGTATATCTATTGATATATCAGTTGTTTTGCCAATCGGACTATAATAATCAACCATATTCCAATACTACATCGTATGGAAAGGATATATCTACCCATAAGGATCTTCTGATAATTACCAATGTACAAGAGAATTTTTCAAAGGATATTCAAGTCGCGCTGAAAGAATAGATAGAATCGAAATATTAATTACATTCAATAAACGTTCTCATTATTTCATTTATTAAAATAAGGAATGGGGCAACTGGCCTACTGATTTACCATAAGGTAATCAAACGCAGACAGGGCTGCCTTGGCACCTTCACCAGCAGCAATAATGATCTGCTTTCCAAGAACCGCAGTTACATCACCAGCTGCAAATATTCCCGGCACATTTGTTCTGCAGTTAATATCAATCTCAATCTCTTTCAGATAATTAAGAGTTACAAAACCCTCCAGAAATGCCGTGTTGGGAATCCATCCGATCTCAGTGAAAAGACCATCCACAGTAATATCTTCAGTCTTTCCAGTGTGCCTATCCCGCATCACAATCCCACTCAGCCGATCAGATCCTTTTAATTCTGCAACCTCGCTTCCGGTATGAATAACAATATTTGACTTCTTACCAAGCTGATTCTCGTACACAGGATCTGCACGGATTTTACTCCTGACAATGAGGTGCACCGTTGTTGCAATGCCACTCATCTCAAGGGCTGTCTGAAGTGCAGAGTTTCCACCACCTACAACAGCAACCACCCGTTCCTTAAAGAGCGGGCCATCACAGGTTGGACATACTGAAAGGCCTCTGCCGGTGAACTCCTCTTCCCGTGCAATTCCAAGTCGGCGCGGACGTTTACCCTGCGCAAGGATGACAGTTTTTCCGGTATACTGCTGATCTGAAAGGGTTTTTACCTGATATCCTCCGGTTGCAGGAATAAGAGATGAAATCTGATCGAGTTCAATATGAATCTGATTTACTCTGACCTGTTCTTCAAATTTTGACATCAGTTCATCGCCGGTAATCATCCGGTAGCCCATATAATTCTCGATGTTCCAGCTTTCAAGTGCCTGACCACCAATGTCCTCAGTTATAATTACCGTCTTCAGATTTTTTCTCGCGCAGTACAGAGCAGCAGTCATCCCGGCAGGACCGGCACCGGCAATAATTACATCATAAACGTCAGGACTCGTTTCCGAACCAAACAGTTCCTTGAGCCGGTTTGAATCAAACCCCACAATCACCTCATCGTCAATAACAATAACCGGAACACCGTACTGTCCGGATAACTCGACCATCTCCTTTGCAGCCTTTCGATCCACACCAACATCAATACTCCGATACTCTACCCCGTACCGATCAAGAAACGCTTTGGCAAGTCTGCAATAAGGACAGTTCTGAGTTGAGTATACAGTCACCTGTGGCATATAGGCAGATATGCCGTAAAAAGATAAGAAGATGCATGATAGAATGTGGGCAGATAGTATTATCGCCGCGCAAACATCATGAGCGCAAGCAGACCAGCGGCAACCGGAGCTACGACAAGAGGTGATTTTTGTGTCGGCTCAGTGGCCGGTTCTGCTCCTGCGGGTCCGGAAGACGGAATATCCGGCGTGGATGCAGGTTGCGACGGAGTTATTGATGCATCAATAGATCCTGCTACTCCTGGAGCAAATGTCAGATCCAAACGCTGGGATTCACCGGCAAAGAGTTTAACCTTCTGTGCAGCTTCCATATCCTGAACGCGGAAGGTAATATACTGACCAATCTGTTTCTCATCGGCATTAACTACCAGACGTTTATCAAATGTTCCAGGACCCCCGTATGCACCATCGGCACTTACGGTAATGTTTCCAACCTCGACTCCCCCGATCTGTGCAACGATAATCGTTCCGACAGGAATTGGAGTTGCGTTGATGGTAGCGTTGCCATAGAACTCATACGGCAGTGGTGGGATAGCGGACACACCGCTGACAAGGAAAATGAGTGATAATAGGATAATTCCGGTTTTCAGGTACATAAATATCTCATCCGGGTCTGAACCCGCAAGGTCCAGTCTCTCAGTATAATGATGCAGGAAAATAAATGGATTTGTTCTCCTTCAGGGTATCAGTTGACCAGGTGTAGAAAGAAACACCCAGTAACCAGCACCCGGATTTAAAAGAGTCTGATCTGAATTCTGTCCGGACCCACCCTTGATAATCGGCTGCTGATACTGCTGAAGCGATGCATCAAATCCGATTACATACGTCCAGTCAGTGAGAGATGCCAGAGCACCAGCTGCAGAAACAGGAGTAGTTCCCGGGATTGAGACAATACTCCAGCCTGCATTGAGTGATTTCGGCATTGTTGGCCGGCCTTGAACCTGCAGAGGGATGGAAACCGGCTCAGTTGAATAGATCCAATAGGAATTCATACCAAGGAGCACTTCATCCTTTGGTATGGTCTTCCAGCCTGAAACATCATTATAGGTAAAGATAGAATGTCCGGCACTTGGAACATCTTTAAAGACAATAGCAGTGTCTGAGCCCGATGTAAGCGTCATGGGGATACCAATCAGATTCCAGCCAACCTGGAGATTGAGATCAAATGTCTGAACACTGCTACCACTAACCGTTACTGATCCAGGGATGAACTGCATCTCAATTGCTTCGCCAAGATCATCATCAATTTGCCGTGATTCAACGATTATCCGGGTAGTCCCTGACATAACTCCGTTCAAATTCAAAGTAGCCAGAGGAACGTCCCGCGCATCACTACCGATTGCATCATTCAGATCCAGAGCCCGGATAGTAAACGCTGCTCCCTCTCCCGGATTTGCTTCTGACAATGATGCCCACTCAGGAAAGGAAGTTCCAGTGATTGTTACAATCCGGGAATCTTCAGGGTAAACAGACAAAATATATCCGGAAAGACCTTGATTTGCACTATCAAGGGAGATGAGCACCGAGCCGGTTGCTCCAGGCCCGGATAATTCAGTAGGAGAAACACTAATAGTTGCACCAGAAGCAAATGTGCTGAAGACGAGAACACCTATAAAAAGAATTAATAATAACTTCATAATCCGGAAACCTCAGAAAAAAGGGCACTGATGTCGCCAAAGTCTATTCCTCCGTTCCCATTAAAATCACATGCCAGGGAAGGGTAATTAGCAACAATCCATTCATAGTTGGAAAAGAAAACTGCCGGATCCTGAAGATCCAATGCACCATTTCCATTCAGATCCTCATAACGTCGATCACCATTGAGATCCTGAGGTGGAACCGATAGTCCGGGAAGTGGCGGGAGCAGTGCAGAAGAAGATGGTTGTGATGTAGGCGGCAGTGAAGGAGTCTGGTTTGCAGAAACATCCATGACGATTTTCACGTTTTCTGCAGGTATCTCTACAATGGGCTGTTCTGATTCGATAGAAGCGTTAACCTTCACGATCCAGAGATCTCCACCATCAGTGTATCCAGATACGTCTCCGTCTGGTGACTGAGTTATGCCACTTACTACAAGATTTCCATCAGTCAGAAGTTTCACCCACGAACCACTCTCATATTGTGATCCCCCAAGAGTCAGGTTCCAGACCATTGTTCCATTCCCATCTATCTCAAATATAACAAGATCCGAATCGCCCTGACTTTGAATGAAATCTCCATCAACAGAGAACGTTTCTCCAACAAGGTATGCACCTCCTGATGGGGAGGGTTCTGCATTCCAGACATTATCACTAAAACTTCCTCCATAAGTCTTCTCCCAGATCTTTTCACCTGCAGGAGTAAGTTTCAGCACCCAGATGTCGCCCACTCCCTTATTTATGCTAACATCCCCATCTGATGACACCGTAACCCCTGCAACAAGCAGGTCTCCTCCTGACAGTTCAATGAGAGAATGACCCCAGTCAAGTTTACTCCCGCCATACGTCTTATTCCATAACAGGTTTCCAAGGTCATCAGTTTTTAGTACCCAGAGATCACTGCTTCCCTGATTCTTCGTGATATCTCCATCAGAAGAGTATGTATTACCAGTCAATGCATACCCGCCATCAGAGGTTCTGATAATACTACTCCCACTATCACGACCGGATCCGCCATACGTTTTCTGCCACACAATAGTTCCAGATGAATCCAGGCGAACTATCCAGAGGTCTCCCCCGCCATGATGACCAGAAACATCGCCGTCATCTGATACCGTATAGCCAGTTAGGATGAATCCACCATCTGGAGTCTGCAGGATATCCCCACCCTCATCGGTCTGGTTTCCTCCATAGACCTTGTGCCACAACGGATTTCCTGATGATGAGAGACGAAGAACCATCAGATCACCATTCCCATAATACCCGGAGATATTACCATTATTAGACCCGGTGGTCCCGACTATGATAAATCCATCATCAGAAATAGTACGAACCGAGAGACCATAGTCAGTTTCAGAGCCACCAAATGCGCGATCCCAAAGAAGGTTTCCATTCTTATCTAACCGATTTACCCAGAGGTCTCCATTCCTCTGCTCATCAGTTCCAGAAGCATCCAGAGAATGCGTTATACCCACCGAAATGATCCCACCATCTGCTGTAGAATCAAGGCTGTACCCCCATTCTTCAGCCGGACCACCAAGAGTCTGTTGCCAGATAATTTCACCAGGATGTGCAGACACTGGCAGGATTAGCAAAAAAAATGTGAATAATATAATAATATATGTTTTTTTGTTCATGGATACACGACCCCACCTTTTTTGGAATATACTGAGGTTATATGGGAAAAATGAATATCAAGGTTTCGTGGGGCCTGCTTGCCAGAGTATGATAAAGCAGTAGTGAGAATATAGCGGGAATAGAAGATATTGTGTGCAGAACGCGAATATCACAACGATGAATGAAAAAAAGGGGTATTGATTAACTTATGCGGTAATTGCGCTGGCGCCGGCTACCGGAGCAGTTACATCCTGTGGAGCGGTTGCATTCACATCAACCGGTGTTTCAACAGGGGTTGCCGCGGCAATTGGCTGGACAGGAGCTTCTTCTGTTACAAAGACACCTGCACCAATCCAGTAGGTTCCATCCACATCAGCAACGTATGAAATCTTATCCTTGATAGCACCCTTGTCCATCAGATCAGAATCCTGATAGGTAGCAAATCCGAATCCGGATCTTGCGAGATCGCGCATCTGCTGAACGTATCTGTACCCAGTTGAGTCAGAAAGACCAAGCTGATTTTGTCCAACAGTGCCCGGATAGTAAGGCTGGGCAAGAACCTTTCCTTCATAGTCATATGCAAAGATGTACATCTTATCAGTGACAAATGAACCGACAGGGTTGCTGAAAGCAGTCAGTGCTGATGCCTTACCACTGATTAGGGCAGCGTTGCGTGCATCAGTAACGAACTTGACAAGTGTGTCTTTGACAAGGTCAGGTTCTGCGACAGGTTCCTCTGCAGGAATTACTGTTGCATTAAGTTCTGATACAGGGGCAGTTACTTCTGAAACTTCAGGAGAGACGGTTTCATTAACAGGTAACTCTACAGGAGCAGTAACCTGTGCAACTTCAGCAGTCACAACTTCAGTAACATTTTCAGTCAGGTTCTCAGTCAGATTCTCAGCAACAAGTGCGTCCTGAGCGGCAACAGGTGCCAGTTCGGTGGATTTTTCCATAGAGTCTGCGATTGCTCCAGAACCGAGCAGGGAGACGAGTACTACGAGGATACATCCAATCCAGAAGATTGATCTCATGCACTATTAATTCTCTGCATAGGTATTTATGACTGATTGTTATTTGACAGAGGGATACGCAATCATGAAAAAAGGCGTAATTCTCCGGTAAATTATTTACAGAGATGTCTGCTCAAAGAAAAAGATATTTGCTTATTGAATCTATCGATTCGCATAATATCGCGACAAAGGATTACAAAGAAACTGCTGTCCATCGATGTCCGGGAACTCCACATATAGGGCAAACACCAGGAACTTTATTCAGTGCGACATTCCCGCATACCGGACAGAGAAACACATCTTCAGCCTCAAGATCTTTTCCTTCTTTCACTGCAGCAAGGGCTTTTTCATATAATCCCGCATGAACCTGCTCAGCCTTCATGGCAAAGGTAAACGACCGTGTAGCATCCCCATTTTCTTCAGACTGAGATTCTTTAATAAATTCAGGGTACATGATTGTGAATTCATCAGTCTCGCCTTCAATAGACGCGGTGAGATTTTCAAGTGTTGAAGAGATTCCATATACGGACAGATGCCTTTTTGCATGGATTGCTTCTGCTTCAGATGCAGCCCTGAATAGTTTTGCGACATGAGGGAAACCTTCTTCAGCCGCTTTATCTGAGAATGATGCATATTTTCGGTTTGCCTCTGACTCTCCGGCAAAACCTGCCTTAAGGTTCTCTTTCGTTGCCATGGGAGATTATTATTCTGACCTTCCTTAAATTTGTTCGGATCCATATAACGAGCAATCACTTTTCCGAACAAAACCAGTGCCCTATTATCAGA
>Ga0351897_1028_pt1 | contig 36664 bp, 31 predicted proteins | sample BONcelHT113001C4_FD_206876 | JGI IMG/M metagenome (GOLD analysis project Ga0351897, IMG submission 206876) | Enriched cells from coal bed in the Powder River Basin, Montana, United States - BONCAT cells T11 rep1 HSBNCT.T11.300.1.C4 ... | reverse complement strand
AAATAAATGTGCGAATGCTCAATCAAGAGGGGTTAGATGATTTCTTAGAGAATTACAATGAATTTGCTGAATTTTTAATAGATATTTCTATAGTTGAAAAGTAAATGGGTTAGTTAGCATTTCACCTCAAACACTGCCCTCTTCTTCTCCTTCCCCTCCAATACCATCTTCACTCCTTTCCCACTCCCGGACAAGCTTATCACTCCGACCGCTATTCCATCCCGGTCCCGGATCACCTCATCCCCTAACCGGAGAAGAACCGGGATCACCTGGGCTCTCCCGACCTGATACGATCCAATCCCGTCCAGGTATATCACAATATTTTCCCCTTCAACCCGGAACCGACCAACCTTCTCCAGCGAACGGGACGAACGCTCGCGAACAACCGCAAACCTTCCCACGACACACCTCCGGAGGGGAAGATCCCCCTCCCGGTCAGACCATCCCAGCCTCCGGTCCGCAAAAATTCATAAACCGCTTCTCTCTCCTCCTTTGCAGGATCTTCTCCCGGTTCCGATTGTAATACGCCCGTGAGTTCTTCCGGTGCCGGAAGACTTGGTACTCACTCCGGACCTTCCGACCCACATCACGTCGCTGCACAGGCCTCCTCCAACGGGCAGACTCGGAGGTACCGATACCTTTCCCGGTCAGATCACAGATCCGGTTTCTCCGGACCGAACACTGCACGAACTTCAGGTGAGGACACCCTTTCGTGAAACAGGCTTCAATGGTCGGCCTTCGGGAGAGTCTCATGCAGATCCCCCAAACACAAGTCTCCTCACCCGGGAATACCGCATGCAGGCAAGACAGTTCATCTGCCGGCGGTGAAGCGGGCATTGTTCGAAAGTATGCAGGCAGGAGATATTCGGAAGATTGGAGACCTGTCCACGGCCAAGGGGGTGATCATGTCACCTCCCCGGTCTGAAATCCTTATAATTTATCGTCAAGATCGATACTCTGCCTGGATATACAGACCATCCATCCTTCCTGCGGCCGGGTTGTAACAAGATACGGGAACTCACCACTCTTATTCGGAGTTGATTCCCTGCATGGTGTAGGAATCGGAGGTCGGGATGGCAATTGCGGTCCTTCCTCTGCTGAAACTCCGGGGTCATACATAGGAGTACAGACACTTCAGAAAGATCTGCTGAGCATCATCACTAAACGACCAGTCCATGATGAATAGTATTGACAAGTAATTGATGGAATCATTAAAAACAAAAGATTAGGGGCTATACTAAATTCTCCGGCTGTGATCTCCGACAATCACTATAGGTATATTCCAGTTATTACATACCTTAGTTAAAGGAGTTCTTACATTGGACATCCCACGTATCTTTAACATTACCGAAAGTGCTCACCGCATCCATAATCCGTTCACACCTGAAAAACTCGCCACTCTCGGCTCGGTGTTGCGCCTGGAACCGGGGACTCGTATGCTCGACCTCGGCAGCGGTTCGGGTGAGATGCTGTGCACCTGGGCACGCGATTACGGAATCATCGGCGTCGGCATCGACATGAGCCAGTTGTTCACCGAACAAGCGAAACTCCGTGCTGAAGAACTCGGAGTTGTCGATCAAGTCGAGTTCATCCACGGCGACGCTGTCGGCTACGTCACCGACGAAAAGGTCGGTGTGGCAGCCTGTCTCGGTGCCACATGGATCGGTGGGGGAGTCGTCGGAACTATCGAACTTCTGGCAAAAAGTCTCCGTTCTGAAGGAATCATCCTCATCGGCGAGCCCTACTGGCTGCAGTTACCAACGACGGAAGACGTTGTCAAGGAATGTGGTGCCAATTCCATCTCCGACTTTCTCATGCTTCCAGACCTTCTCGCATCTTTCGGCGACTTCGACTACGATGTTGTGGAAATGGTTCTGGCTGACAAAGAAGGCTGGGATAGGTACGAGGCGGCCAAGTGGCTTACCATGCGTCGATGGCTCAAAGAGAATCCAGACGATATCTTAGCGAAAGAAGTTCGAGCCACTCTGACTGTGGAACCAAAACGCTACGCCGCGTACACCCGTGAATACCTTGGATGGGGCGTTTTCGCGCTGATGGCACGGTGATGTGAGGCATCTAGGATATTCAGCGGTTTTTCAATGGCAGAGGCAGTTGATCTCCCAATCGATCGAACCCCACATCATGAGTTTGATTGCAGACTCATTCACTCCCTGTTGGATGAGATGAATGATCTGTGAATGCCTGAGTACATGAGGAGTGAAGTGTTTCTCAATTCCCATTCGTTTTGCATTGAGCATGAGCATCTTATTTTAAGGGAGCCAAAGTAGGGGGGAATCAGAAATTCATTCCGTGAACGATCCGATAAATCTTCGAAGGCCAACCAGAACAAAGACACTCTTCAAAACTCTCTTCCCTCCGATATTCCCGGAAACCTGTAATCAGCAACGTATTCTCTGATCAGGTATGCATCTTATGTTATAATTTGTCCGGATTCGAGAGCTTTCTGGATCAGGCAATCAGGATAGTCCTGTTTGATACCATGAAAGGCAAACTCCAAGGGTGGAAGGCCCTGGGTGCATGAAAAAAACGTAGCGTTGTTGTATGCATAAATTTTTTGAAAAGAAGTGAACTAATCGTTCCAATGCTGATATGGGGATTTGAACCCCAGTCGATGGAGTGAGAGTCCAACATGATTGACCAAACTACACTATATCAGCAGATGATGGTACAACAGAATAACAGTGAAATATTACTTTTTATCACTCGTAACCATGATAATCAATAAAATACCAGTACAGAAATAACAATGAGCAGTAAAATAGATTCATTAACACATAACGAACAATAGATTTCTTTTTTTAATGAGAACAATAGCAACGAAGAAGAGTTCCCGAGGACTCGCGTACCTCAGTACCGTCTTCCACGTGAGGTGTCTTAACTTCCGGGTTCGGAAAGGGTCCGGGTGTGACACACCTGCTGTGGCCGCTATTGAGAGCCAAGGTCCGGATTTGAACCGGAGTATAGTTGATCTGCAGTCAACCGCGTGGCCGCTCCGCCACCTTGGCCTGGCCTGTTGGTTCAAGACCGTTAGGAACTTGCTGTATTTTTTTGCGTTTCAGAATTTCGTCTGGGTTTGTGGAACGGAAAGATTAGGACTATTAGTAATCGCGGACTGAACACGTCGTTGCCTTCGTGCGTACATCCCGATCCTATCAACCGGATCTTTTATCCGGGTCTTTAATGAAGTCTCTTTTTGGGGTAAGTTTCAAGCTTAGATGCTTTCAGCTTTTATCTCTTGGCGCGTAGCTGCTCGGCAGTGCCTTGTCAGACAACCGATCGACCAGAGGCGCCGAGTGAAAGTTCCTCTCGTACTATTTCACTCTTCCCTTCAGACTTCCGACACTCCTTATAGATAGTAACCGACCTGTCTCACGACGGTCTAAACCCAGCTCACGATCCCCTTTAATAGGCGAACAACCTCACCCTTGGCTGCTGCTGCACAGCCAGGATGGAAAGAACCGACATCGAGGTAGCAAGCCGCCGGGTCGATATGTGCTCTTGCCGGCGACGACTCTGTTATCCCCGGGGTAGCTTTTCTGTAGTCAATAGCCCTCACCAAAAGGGCGTATTGGTTCGTTAGACCCGAGTTTCCTCTCGCGATTGCTTATTGTGCGCAATCGCGTCAGGCCAACTTATGCTCTTGACACTCTCCAGCGGGTTTCTGACCCGCTTGAGTTGACCTTAGGGCACCCTTGATATTTTTTCGAGGGTGTGGCGCCCCACCCAAACTGCCCACCTATCGATGTCCTGAGAAACTCAGTTAGAATTACAATAAAACCAGGATGGTGTCTCATCGTCGGCTCCCCGTTCCCCACAAGGAACGGCTCGACGCCTCCCATCTACCCTGCGCAGGTAATACCGTAATCCAACGACAGGCTGCAGTAAAGCTCCACGGGGTCTTCACTTCCCATAAGGAGTCACTAGTCTCTGCACTAGTATAAAAGGTTCAACGGATTCGTGTTAGGGACAGTAGCGCTCTCGTTATTCCATTCATGCAAGTCGCCAATTAAGCGACAAGGTACTACGCTACCTTAAGAGGGTCATAGTTACCCCCGCCGTTTACGAGTCCTTCGTCCGGTTGTACCCGGTGTTCAGATACTCGCACTGGGCAGGAATCACAGACTATACTAGTCCTTTCGGAGTTGCAGTCTGCTATGTTGTTATTAGACAGTCGGAGCGCCCTTGTCACTGCGACCTGCCCAATCTCTGGGCAGGCACCCCTTATCCCGAAGTTACAGGGCCAATTTGCCGAGTTCCCTTAACACGATTATATCCGACACGCCTTCGCCTTCTCAGCGAGGGGCACCTGTGTCAGTTCTTGGTACGGACTGCAATCACCCTTTTCACGGGCTCCTGGAATTTGCTCTGTTACCCCATAACGATTTAACCGGGTTCTCACCATTACGGTACTCCACCAGTCTATCTCGCTTAGCCGGGGCGATGGCCCCGATGAGCATATCCGGAAGCGTCAGGATTGTCTGATGCAGGTACAGGAATATTAACCTGTTTCCCTTTCGCTACACTCGATTTACGGTGCAACTTAGGACCGACTAACCCTCGACTGACGAACATTGTCGAGGAAACCTGGCCCCTGCGGCGGTATGGATTCTCACCATACTTAAGCTTCTACTACTGCCAAAATTTTCATTTGTACACGGTCCACAGGACCTTACGACCCTGCTTCCGCCCATGCACAACGCCTCTCTACGCCATCATACTTACGTATGGTCCGTGGTATCTGTGGCAGGCTTAAGCCCCGTCCATTTTCAGCGCCCTGAATCTTGACTGGTAAGCTGTTACGCACTTTTTAAAGGGTAGCTGCTTCTAAGCTCACCTTCCAGTTGTCTTTGACCCAGGACCACTTTCAGTGTTTACACTGAGCCTGCACTGAGGGACATTAACCACGGTCTGGGTTGTCTCCCTTACGCAATACAAGCTTACCCCGTATTGCGGACTTCCGATCGTCTACGATGACAGGGAATTTGGAGTTTGACAGAAGAGTGAGGACTTTCGCCCCCAGCTTCCTCAATCAGTGCTCTACCTCACTGTCGATCTCGGATCAGGTCATGCTACGGCATGTTTCGAGAGGAACCAGCTGATGCCTGGCTCGATTAATCTTTCACTCCTATACGCAGGTCACGCGAATGATTTGCATATCAAAACCGCTTGCGATCCTCCACGCACCTTTCGGCACCCTTCAATCTGCCCACGCATAGATCGCCAGGCTTCGGGTCTTATCCTGCTGACTCCGCGCATTATTAATACGCCGTCCCACACCCGAAGGCTACGGACTTGTTGGTTTCCCTTCGGTTCCTTCCATTCCAGAATTAACCTTCGCCAACAGAATAAACTCTTTGGCCCGTTCTTCAAAACGTACGTTATGACGCCGGCAGTCTGGCCCGTACTTATGCCTCACGGCACGTTCCTTCACCAGAAAGATCCTTTCGCGCCATAACACGCGATCACCAGTCAGTTTCAGGCACTTTTCAACACCTTTCCAGGGTTGCTTTTCAGCTTTCGCTCACGCTACTATTACGCTATCGGTTTTGGGGAGTATTTAGTTTTGGAGGTTAGTGACCCCCGGATTCACGCGGGAATTCCGACCCACGCTACTCAGGACTCCGTTTAAGCAGGTAACCATTCACATACGGGACTGTCACCCTCTTTAGTATGTCGTTCCAGACAACTTCTGTTCTGATTACCAGTCTTGTACAACGGGCCTATCAACACCACATCTCCCGAAGGATTCAGTTTGAACTCTGTCGTGTTCGATCGCCTCTACTAACGACATCCCAATTGGTTTCTTTTCCTGCCCCTACTAAGATGTTTCAATTCGGGGCGTTCCCCATCCTGTAAAGGATTGATACGTAAAGTATCAGGATGACCCATTAGGGGATCCCCGGTTCAAAGGCTCCATGCGCCTACCCGGGGCTTATCGCAGCTTGGCACGCCCTTCCTCGGCTCCCAAACCGAGCCATCCACTGACAGGTATAAAGCTCGTTCCGTTCCGTCAAACCCATTTAACGTTCTGAAACGCAGCAAATTCCTGTACACGGCCTATCATAGCCCCGATTTTACGGGGTCTCAAGCCCTTCCCCGGCGATTTACATCACCTGGTGCACCGGCAGATCATTTTATAGTGGACCCGTGGGGATTTGAACCCCAGGCCTCGGCGTTGCAAACGCCGCGCTCTTCCAACTGAGCTACGAGCCCACCTCATACAATTATGAGGAATACTGATGGTTTTGTGGTCTGTCTGGCACCCATGCAATCATATCCGCTTAAATCGTTAGGAGGTGATCCAGCCGCAGATTCCCCTACGGCTACCTTGTTACGACTTAACCCCCCTTGCGAAACCCAGATTCGACAACGCCGTATGACGTCGCCTCATCAAGACCTCACTCGGGTGGTTTGACGGGCGGTGTGTGCAAGGAGCAGGGACATATTCACCGCGTTATGGTGAAACGCGATTACTACGGATTCCAGCTTCATGCGGGTGAGTTACAACCCGCAATCCGAACTTCGGACAGGTTTAGGAGATTGCCTTCACCTTTCGGTGTCGAAACCCATTGTCCTGACCATTGTAGCCCGCGTGTAGCCCGGATAATTCGGGGCATGCTGACCTACCGTTGCCCAGTCCTTCCTCCCCTTTAGCAGAGGCGGTCCGAGCAGTGTCCCCATCAACCCGAAGGTTATGCTGGCAACTGCTCGCGTGGGTCTCGCTCGTTGCCTGACTAAACAGGATGCTTCACAGTACGAACTGACGACGGCCATGCACCTCCTCTCAGCTAGTCAAGTAGAGTCTTCATCCCGACTATCATTCAGCTGTCTTATCCGGTGAGATTTCCGGCGTTGAGTCCGATTAAACCGCAGGCTCCACCCGTTGTGGTGCTCCCCCGCCAATTCCTTTAAGTTTCAGCCTTGCGACCGTACTCCCCAGGCGGCGCGTTTCACGGTTTCCCTTCGGCACATCAGTGACACGTGGTCACTGACACACCTAACGCGCATCGTTTACAGCTGGGACTACCCGGGTATCTAATCCGGTTTGCTCCCCCAGCTTTCGTCCCTCACTGTCGGAGCCGTTCTGGTGAGATGCCTTCGCCATAGGTCGTCCCACCGGGATTACAGGATTTCACTCCTACCCCGGCAGTACCTCTCACCTCTCCCGGTCCCTAGAATCACAGTTTCCCCTGAACGCCTATCAGTTAAGCCGATAGATTTCTCAAGGGACCCATGAATCAAGCTACGGACCCTTTAAGCCCAGTAAAAGCGGCCACCACTCGAGCCGCCGGTATTACCGCGGCGGCTGGCACCGGTCTTGCCCGGCCCTTTCTTCACCAGTTATTTAAACTGGCGGACAGCCAGCCTGTGCTGGCACTCGGGGTTTCCTTATCACGGTTGCCCGCATTGTAAAGTTTTCGCGCCTGCTGCGCCCCGTAGGGCCTGGATTCGTGTCTCAGAATCCATCTCCGGGCTCTTGCTCCCACAACCCGTACCGATTACGGGCTTGTTGGGCTTTTACCCCAACAACTACCTAATCGGCCGCAGACTCATCCTGAAGCGACGGATCTTTCATCCGGAGAACATTCCAGTCCTCCCGGACTATAGAGCATTACCCCCAGTTTCCCGGGATTATTCTCTTCTTCAGGGCAGATTGTCCACGTGTTACTGAGCAGTTCGCCGAGGTCTTGCACCTCTCGACTCGCATGGCTTAGTCAAACCCCGATAGCAGTGGCCTCTGGCAGGATCAACCAGAATTTTGTATCAATTGCAAACGCACACTAGCTCGGATTATTGGCGGGTGCTGGACAGATGTCCACACCATCAGTATTCCTCTGTCGAATCCGTTATGTCACCGTAGTGACACACCTCGGACTCCCATATTAAACGACCTCTTAGGTTAGAACACATGGATAATATACCTTACCAGGTAATTATCCACCCGATCTTACATTGAGTCGTTTCTCACAGTCTTTGACGACCGTGGGATACAATAGTTGATCGAACAACCATATAAAGATTGTTCAAAAAATGCCATAAATCTCAACTTTATCAAGAAAAATGAAACCCAAAATAAGGCGGGTAAGATAGAAAATTTGCTAATTATACCGAATATATGCAAGCAATTTTGAAAAAAAGTCACAATAATCTAATTGCGCGGAAAACACACACACGCATAAGATACATAATCTGCCATTCTACCACCACAAAACGCGCCGGCAGTCCACCTCATGAAGACATTATGAACAGAACAAAAGAGCAACCCAAACAACAATATCTCAAAAGAGCAATTTAATTAGACCTAACTTAGAATTAATTTATAAAGGAGACAAAGAAGTCACCATGATCCAGCATCTGCTTGATGAGCACGCACAAACAAATGCAATCTGCCATATCAATCCCATTACTAAACTCACGTTAGGAATTGGGACACTCATCATCACGCTCATCTCACCCTCACCTGTTATACCAATATTATCGGCAATATTTCTCAGCGGAACAATAATTTTCATTGCAAAGATTCCTGGCCACTTTTTTTTCAAACTACTGCTTATCCCGGCAGGATTTACCATCATCAGTGTTACAACGATAATACTCCTGACCGGAGGGGATACAATCTTATGGCAGATGCCTCTTACCTCCTGGCTCATCTTGACAATCAGCATTGAAGGAATTGAAAAAAGCATCCAGATTCTTGCGAGGGTGCTTGGAGGAACAATATCTCTCCTCTTCATCTCTTTGACCATACCTTTTACCGATATCATCCAGATTATGAACCGAATCAAAGTCCCTCAGGAATTAACCGACTTAATGACCATCCTTTATCGTAATATCTTCGTTCTCTTAAGTCAGGCCACACAGATCCATGCTGCACAGGTAATGCGGCTTGGATATTCCCATCCAAAAGAAGCAACAGAGTCATTTGCGATGCTCTGTGGATCACTCTTCATTTCAAGTTGGAATGCAGGAGATGACCTGATTCGCGCAATGGACTGCCGATGCTATAACGGAAAATTTGCACCCCTCACCCAGGTAAATCCGGTACACTGGAGGTCGATGATCCCTGTTATTCTGGTTCTTGCCTTCCTTGCATCCAGTCTGTTCATTATCAAAGGTGGAATTACACAATGACACCTTTGGAAGATGCAACAGATGCAATATTAGTGGCAGACAATCTCTCATTCACATATCCGGGAGGGCAGACTGCCCTAAATGGCGTCTCTTTTTCGATCAGAAGGAATGCAAAAATAGCCCTTGTAGGAGCGAACGGAGCAGGAAAATCAACCCTTCTCCTGATGTTTAATGGTATGCTCAGGCCTGTGTCAGGAGAAATCCGATATCATGGAGAGAAACTAACCTACACAAGAACTAACCTTCGTGAGATTAGACGCAGAATCGGATTTGTCTTTCAGGATCCGGATCGTCAGATCATAGCTCCAACGGTCTGGCAGGATGTTGCCTTTGGACCGGTAAACCTGGATATGCCCTCCGATCAAGTCAACCAGGTGGTTTTAACCGCTCTCCATCAGGTAGGGCTTGAAGGATTTGAAAGACGCCCCCCTCACCTGTTATCCGGTGGCGAGAAAAAAAGAGTTGCTATCGCCGGAATACTTGCAATGGATCCTGAAGTACTCATTCTGGATGAGCCAACCAGCACACTTGACCCGGCAGGTTCTGAGGACATTATGGATCTTTTGGAAGAACTCCACCATCAGGGTAAGACTATCATCATATCAACACATGATGTCGAACTTGCCTATTCGTGGGCAGATACCATCATACTCATGGAAAGGGGAGAAATCATTGCAAGCGGAACACCAGAACAGGCTTTCGCAGATAAAGAACTGGTTCGGCGGGCACGATTAAGAAACCCAGTAATTGTGGAGTTGTACACCGAACTCATTAGAAGGGGGATGCATGACAATCTGCAGATGCCAAGATCAGTCCTTGACATGATTCGGATTATCGAATGTGACAGGCACGGGGGGATGCAATTAAACATCCATGGATGCGGCAAAATCCATGTATTGGACATTGCACACACCAACCAGGCAACCCTTGAAAGTATATTAGAGAAATATCAGATCCGCACACTTGGCGCAATGGGCAGCCGGGCGAAGATATGTGCACGACAATGGGGGATTATCCCGGATTATACCTACGCTGTGATCGATAAATGCATCCTCCATGCAATGAATGGACGGGCTTCCCTCATCCTCACTTCAGGGGGAATGGTTGTGCGTGCTCTTGAACGGATAAGAGAGTTTAACAAAGAAAATAATCGCTCAATCGAAGTTATCACAGAGATAAAATCGCATATGGCCGAAACAATACCTGGCAACCAGGCAGGTGACTGATGCAATTCACATCTGATCACCTCACTTATTTTGTGGCATCCGGACATACCAGTAAAGAACTCATGAATTCTGACAACGCTGCTCTGCCACCGGCTGGCGGGCCGACAAAGGATGAGATCCTCGCAATATCACTTTTTAAACTTGGTCTTACCTCAACTGACATCTTTGCAGACCTTGGATGCGGAACCGGACGAGTATCTCTGGAGGCAGCAGGCAGAGTAAAAATGGTCTATGCAACAGACAAACGGAAAGAAGCCTGTGCATGGACCTTAAAAGAGACTCAGGCTAAAGGGATCACAAATGTATCCATACACAACAGCGAAAACGCTGCCTTCCTCTCCACATTAACACACCTTGATATCGCCTTTATTGGAGGATCGCAGGGCCTGAATGAGGTTATATCAATTCTTGCAGACCTTAATGTGAGAACTATTGTGATTAATGCAGTCATGCTTGAAACGGTTCAGACAGCAATTACTGCACTTCGAAGATACAACATGTTTAAAGAAGTCATATCAGCGAATATTTCCCGAAGTTATCAGATAGGATCAGGAATAATGTTCAAACCAATTGATCCGGTTTTCATCATTTGTGGAGGAAAAGAATGCTGACAGCAGTAGGATTAGGACCTGGAGATCCAGAACTGCTCACACTGCGGGCAGTACGGCTCCTGAAAGAAGCTGATACCGTATTTGTTCCCGGAGGAATAGCCAAAAAACTCGTTGAGCCATATTGCACCCCGGTTGAACTCTCATTTCCTATGAGTTATGATGAAGATGCGATTGCTCAGAGAATATCTGAAAATGCAGATATCATTGCTCCATTAGCAGAAAAGGGGAGTGTTGTATTTGGAATCATCGGGGATCCTAACATTTTCTCAACGTTTTCGCGGCTCTGCGTAATAATAAAGGACAAATATCCCGGTGTTGAACTAAGCACCGTTCCAGGTGTCAGTTCTATCACTGCCCTCACATCAGTAACAGGTATTCCAATTAATGGTGGGTTTTCTGTCTCTGATGGAACACCAGAAGTTGCACGGATACGAATGAAGGTTAGAAAACCCCGAACGGTAGCAGAAGAACTCAGAAAGGAAGGGTACTCAAAATTTGTCCTGGTGGAGCGGATGTGTATGGAAGGGATGAAGGTGTGGGACGGAGAACTCCCAGAGGAAAGCAACTATTTCTCACTTTTGTTTGCGGAGAAAATATGATGAAACCAGTATGGTTTGTCGGGGCAGGACCCGGTGATCCGGATCTTATCACCGTAAAAGGAAATCAACTGCTCAATGAAGCTGACATCCTCATTTATGCAGGGTCTCTGGTAAACCCGGAGCTCGTCAAGCGGTCACCAGCATTAGAAAAATATGACAGCAACGGAATGTCACTTGAAGAGATGATTCCCCTGATGATAACTGCAGTCAGGGAGAATAAAACCGTTGTCCGGCTACACTCAGGGGATCCGGCACTGTATGGGGCTATCATCGAACAGATAGAAAGACTCAGAGAAGAAGGAGTCGGCAGCGAAGTAGTTCCTGGTGTATCATCTCTTTTTGGTGCAGCAGCAGCCCTGCAGACCCAGCTTACCCTTCGCGGAGTGTCTGAATCAGTTATCATCACAAGACCGGCTGGAAAAACTCTGGAATCAGATCATATTACTGAGTATTCGCAACACGGTGAGACGATGGCAATCTTCCTTGGATCAGACCGTCTGAACGAAGTCATTGCAAAGGTGTCCCATCATCCCGAGACTCCGGCAGTGGTCATTTACCACGCAACATGGCCTGACCAGCTGATTGTCAGGGGTACTGTATCAACAATTGTTCAAAAAGCTCAGAACGCAGGGATAACCAGATCTGCACTCCTATTAATAGGGGAAGTTTTTGGCGATGAACTTCCTGGCCATGTAAGGTCTGAGCTATATTCATGACCGGTACGGTGGTCATATCCCTGCCCTATTTTCGGGAACGATCGATGCAAATAGCGCAGGCAATCGGAGGTGTATGGACACCGTATCATGAACAGGTGTTTGCTGAAGCATTTCAGACTGCAGACCGGATAGTTGCAGTAATGGCAATTGGGATCGTAGTCAGGAAGATATCCCCGCTCATCACCGATAAATGGCAGGATCCTGCAATCGTTGTTGTAAGTCCTGATTTCAGATTTTCAATACCGGTCTGTGGAGGCCATCATGGAGGCAATGACCTGGCGTATGACCTTGAAAAACATCTGAATCTGATACCGGTTATCACCACCGCAACTGAGTCAACAGGTAAGGACTCAGCAGAAAAAATCGCATCAGCGCGAAATCTTCGTATTGTCAATACAGATTCAACACGAGGATCAAATGCAGCGGTCCTTACCGGTACAGCCGGAATATATACACTTGATACTCCGGGAATGGTAATCGCAGGGAAAGGAGTCTCATTCCTGGTCTCAAAAGCCCCATATACCATAGGAATTGGCTGCAGAAAGGGGACCGGGACTCGTGATATTACTAATGCAATCAAGGAAGCAGTCCGCACACAAGGGCTGTCACTCGCAGATATCAGTATTTACGCAACAAGCACCCTGAAACTTCACGAACCCGGCCTCATGCAAGCGGTCAGGGAAGTAGAAGGGAATCTCATTTACCTTGATCACAATACCCTCTGCAAGGAAGAAACCATATCAGATTCTGCTGCCAAAAGATTTGGTCTCCCCGGTGTCGCAGAGCCTGCTGCTCTTGCAGTATCATACAAAAAAGAACTAGTAATGGAGAAAAAAATCTATGGAAATGTCACCATCGCCATCGCCCGCTAATAGTGCGGGTCGATTAGCAATAATTGGGATCGGACCCGGATCGCCGGATATGCTGACCAGAAGAGCTGAAGATCTGCTCAGGAGCTCATCAGTAATAATCGGAAATGACTTTTATATCGATCAATTGTCAGGCCTGATTGAAGGAAAAGAAGTAATCAGAAGTGTCATGGGTCGGGAAGTGGATCGGGCCCAGGAATGCATTAATCTTGCACAGACAAAGAGCGTGGCTATGGTATCGGGCGGAGATCCCGGGGTCTACGGGATGGCCAGCATTGTTCTGGAGGTTCTTCAGCATAGCGGCTTTGATATCCCCGTGGAAATTGTACCTGGAATTACTGCAGCAACAGCAGGAGCAGCACTGCTGGGCTCTCCGCTTTCAGGTGATTTTGCCATTATAAGTCTTTCAGATCTGCTCACACCCCGTGAGATAATCAGGGCCAGACTGAGTGCTCTGTTCTCAGTGCGGATTCCGGTTGTGTTATACAACCCGAAAAGCAGGACCAGGACCGAACAATTAGATGAGGCAATTGAACTGGCACGAAAATTTCTCCCACCAACAACCCCAGTCGGAATGGTGAGAAATGCCTACCGGGACGATGAATCAGTAGTTATCACCACACTTGCCAATGCAGAGGAGATTGAAGTGCAGACAGATATGCATTCTGTGGTGTTTATTGGCGGAGAAGAGACTAAAATCTGGAGAAGAGGAGAAGATGTCAAAGGAATCATCACACCCCGGGGTTACCACCGGAAATATGTATATTGATCTTGGTGCAGATACGCAGGAAGGATATGTGATATCAGCAAAGTCACGTGAGATGGCACGAAAGGCAATTGGAGATGATACCGCTGAAGACAGGATTCGTCAGCGTTGCTCAATTGCTGTAGGAGATTTTGCAATGGCTGATCTGATGCGATTTCGTAAGGATCCAGTCATGGCAGGTCTTGCTGCGCTTAAGAACAATGCCCCCATATTTACCGATATCCGGATGGTTCTGACGGGAATTCAGAAAAAAGGGCATGTAAGTTCCATAACCTGCGTTTTGGATGTTCCGACAGAAACAGAGTCAGAGGGAGGGAGAACCCGGACATCTGCAGGATTCCTTGCAGTAAAAGAGAGGCTGGATGGCTCAATCATCGTTATCGGCAATGCCCCGTCAGCCTTGATCGTTGTTTGTGATATGATAAAGGAGGGAGTTAAACCTGCTCTTGTTATCGGAACTCCGGTCGGGTTTGTAAACGCTGCAGAGTCAAAAGAACTGCTCCGCACAATCGATATCCCATCAATATCCAATGAGGGAACACGTGGGGGCACCCCTATCGCGGTGGCAGCACTCAACGAGATAATCACAATTTTTGCATCAGATACCTGATTTTTGGAGCAGGGAGCAGATGAACGATCCGGTGAGCGGGTTTTTGTACCCGGAATCATGGGGAACCGGCCTTAATGAGGATGAACAGGAAGCAGTTCAGAGCGGACTGTGTATTCTTACCGCTGATGGAACAATTCTGAGGCGTGGGTTTACCACCGGAACAACTGCCGCTGCAGCAGCAAAAGCTGCAGTCATCTCATTATTTCGCCCGGTAACTGACAGGGTTGAGGTGAACACACCGGCAGGGATTCGGGTTGTCGTACCCTGCACCGGGAGTGATGGCCATGGATTCTGCAGAAAATGGTCAGGAGATTATCCAGGAGATGTCACAGCAGGTCTTTGTTTTCATGCTGAAGCAACGCTCGCATGCGAAGGGGTGAGCATTACAACTGGTGCAGGCATAGGAATATGGGGCAGAAAAACCCCCCGATACCAGAAAGGAGCACCTGCCATCAGCCCTCCTGCATATGAAGAGATCATGGGAGCTATTGCTGAAGGGTTGTCTGAAACTGGTATTGCCTTTGTACAGGTCCGGCTTTCTGTTCAGGGAGGAGAAGAGGTCGCAAAAAAAACATTGAATGAGAAGATCGGTGTTTTTGGAGGAATTTCAGTTCTGGGCTCAACCGGATTTGTTGAACCATGGGATGATCATCTTGAAGAGTCGTGTAATGAACGTATAGCAGTAGCATCGCATGTTATTCTCACTACCGGCAGAGTAGGACTCCGGTTTTCACGGTTACTTTTTCCAGAATATGAGGTAATTCTGGTCGGATCAAGACTCGGACCTGCATTGGCACATGCAAAAGGGAGCGTTGTCATCTGTGGACTGCCTGCCCTCATATTAAAGTATATAAATCCTGCAATACTCGAAGGATCAGGGTTTGGATCGGTTGAAGAGATGCTTGGAACAACAGAATTTGCCATCCGGGCAGAAGGTGCACTCACTTCATTCTGCGCAGAGCATCAGGGGATCAGGGTCATTCTACTGAGCAGAGATGGTAAAATTATCATTGAGGCACCATGAAAATTGTCGGTGTAGGGTGTGGGCCCGGAATGCTTACCTGCGAGGCAGCAGATGTGATAACGGCTGCTACCCAGATTGTTGGATCAGAACGTGCGATAACGCTGATCAAAGAGTATATCTCACCGGATTGCACAGTTAAAGTGATTGAGGATTACAAGACACTAAAAACTCTGCCAGATGAGGCAGTGCTGCTCTCAACAGGTGATCCTATGATGTCAGGGCTTGGATACCTGCAGGGAACAGTTATACCCGGAATATCATCGGTTCAATTAGGAGCTGCACGATTGCATATTCCCCTCACAAAACTCATGATTCTATCTGCTCATGGAAGAGGCCATAGCAAAATAGTAGATACCACAGCAGATGAGATAAAGCAGGGAAAAAACGTCTGTCTTATTACGGATCCCGATTTCTCAATTCCAAATCTGGCAAATTACCTTATAGAATTCCCGGAAACAGAACTAATCATCTGTCAGGATATCGGATATCCATCAGAGCTTATTATTAGGGGAACAACACAAAACCCTCCAGAACCATCGTCCGGGATGTACATTCTCTTTGTGATTCCACCAAAACCCAGATAATTTAACGGGATGAATGCATCCAGTCGATGAAGGGGTAGTTAATAGGTAGGTCTCTGTGCTGACCTTGGGCAGTCAACCAGTGAAACAGGCATCACAGAGACCAATGGGGTCTTCATCGAACATTACCCTCCTGCAACAAGGAAATGATAACCACTTTGATGGGGGGTGAAATGAAGAATTCCACGTGTATGCGTCAGGTGTTATTTGGATGGGGGGGTGTAGTTATCAGATTCCTGTCTGCATTAGAGAGGTAAAGATAGTTTATCGTAGAGATATATTAATTTTGGGGTCTGGAAAGAGATGTTTACGAAAATAGAACAAAAAATAGAGAACGTAAGTTAGGCAACATCCAATAAGCCAGATAATCAGGACAATAGGTATCAAAAGACAGACAGAATTAAATAAACAGAATGCCTACTAAAGAATGTGAAGACCACTACCCGGGTCAAGACGATCAACGGGCACCAGTATCTGTATGAGATCACGTATTATTATGATAAGGAGACAAAACGAACCCGGCAAAAAAGCAGGTATCTGGGCAAGTATGTTGATGGTAAACCGGTCAGAGTCAGGGAAAAAGCAAAAAGCCCTGAAAAAGTATATTCATACGGCGAATTTATCCCATTTCTTACCGCAGTAAGGGCACTCAAACTCGAAGAGATACTGAGTAACCATCTTAGTGAACATGAAACCCGTATATGTTTAACCCTCGCAATAGCGGCTCTGACCAGTCCGGATGCCATCTATAACCCAGGATCATGGTTTGAAGGAACCGCTCTCTCACGTCTTTTTCCGGGTTTAAAGGTTTCAACCAAAACGGTCCTTAAGGTTCTGAAAAAACTTGGAGAGACAGCAATCCCCATGGAAATTTGTCGCTCGGGAATTAACAAAGGGGGAATTCTTGATAGCCGGGTCTATGATCTGATGATTCCACAGATTCGATTTTCATCAGGATCTCTTCAAAATGAGAATATAAATCCATTCTTTGATCAGGTTTCTCTTTTTTATGACCGGGACCAGAACATACCATCTGCGTATATGTCACACCCGAAAAGTCTCACTACAACCCATCTCATAAAAGCATCAGTTGCTGGAATGCATCTCTTTAGATACCGGCAGACCACCCTTGTTTCAGGGAGAAAGTTCAAATCTGCCATGAATATCTACGGACTCATCTTCAGCGGAACCCCGTTCATAATCCCGATAGGGCCGGATAACGAACTCATCCGTGAAGAGATAAAACGCCATCGCAGCGAACTGATGCACCCAAAAAACCTGAAGATTTTTCATGGTGAAACACTCTTTGTAGTTCCAATATCTGTTCCGGTTGAATCGATTCAGATGCACGGATTTATTTGTTATAGTCCACGGCGTGACGAGGAAGAGCGGGCAGAATATAATGAAGATTTAAGTCTTATCATAGAAAGTCTTGATAAATCACCGATCTATCGCTGGGCAGATCCTGCAGAGACGATACGTGATGTCGCAGGAAGGTATGAACCGTTTATTCAATGGAAAGTTGAAGATAACCGGCTTTGTGTGAGTATCAAACAGAAAACGGTTACAAAGTACCTTCGTGACTCAGGGATTACCGTTTTTCTGCATTCAGGAGAAGATTTCCAGTGGGAACAGTGCCTGCAGTGGACATCAGAACAGAAAGAGGATGAATCATTCTTAGGGATGATTACCAGGCAGTTTCAAATATATCCCCATACCGTTGACGCTGAAACCATCAGGCAGGGGATATATTTGATAGCATTCCTCAGTCTTATGATGAAACGCTGGGTTGAACGCCAGTTTGAAATTTCAGGTCTGCTCAGTGTTTCGAGTATGCCTAAAATCATGATTGACCTCTCAAGAATCAGATTAATAGGATTAGGCAATGACAGAACTATTGTTACCGGACTTAATCCCAGACAAAAAGAAGTATTAGATATCCTGAAATGGCCGGCAGACACCCTAAACTAAGAACTAACCAAAATAAAGGGGAATTACATTCAAAATTAGCCCGTTTTTTCCATTAGGCAGAGTATTGAGGAGAAGGAAAAGAATAAAGAAAGGTATAGGCAACGCATAAAAGCGCCATAAATACAAAAAAAAGGATGAAAATCAACAAATTTTTGAGAGAATATAAGGTAAATCATATTTTAGAGAATTATATTGCAAGTTCAGAGAATCTGACAAATCCATCAGCCTCGCAGATGAAACCTTCCTCAATCATCATCGATACAATCCTCATACCACGGGGTTTCTCATCTGCTTCATCAACAAGTTGATCAATTGTGCAGGTCTTTTCTTTGATAAGTCGCCCGATTATCCGGCCTCTAATCTGACGATCAGACCCCTCAAATGCTGACTGCTTTGTATAATGTCTGCTCCTCCGGTTAGGATTGGGCATTCTTTTTGCAAGCCAGGACCCATAATCCATCAAAGCATAATACCATTCGCGCGGATTACTCTGATCAAGGGTCATCTCAACAAGGGGAACAATCTGGTTGTCTGCAACCGAGTCACTTTCTGGGAAAAAATGATGAATGTATACCCTCCGAATATTTGTTTCGATAAATATAACCGGTTTATTGAAGGCAAAAGCGGAGATAGAACCTGCAGTAGCCTTTCCAATACCAGGAAACGTAACCAGTATATCAGGATCATCAGGAAGATTTCCATGATAATTCTCCATAACACGAATCGCAAGTGCGTGTAAATATCGGGATCTGCGATTGTACCCAAGCCCTTGCCACGCTTCAATTACATCACCAGGCGGAGCACATGCAAGTGAAGAAAATTCAGGAAACTGCCTGATAAATAGGGGAAATTTCTCCATAACCCGGGGAACCTGGGTCTGCTGAAGCATTAGTTCTGATACCACAACCCGGTATGGAGTGATCACATCCCGCCAGGGCATCGAACGCCGATTTTGGTTATAGTACCCCCGAATCATCCGGATAAATTCCTCCAGGTCATCCGGATTAGATGGAGAAAAGTAGGGCCTGATCCCGGTATCAAGTACCTGCTGATTTGTCACGTATCCACCGTTCAGGATATCCCCGCATCCTGTATAGTTGTTGCCATCAGGTCAATTCGCTCGCGATATGCTTCAATCCTAAACTTGCGCTTCAGGCCTGCATCATTCATATACCGGATAGTGCCCAGGATTGGGCGCTCTTTCCAGGGACGATCATGCCTGCCAAAACACCACGCAATTCCTGCAAACCCGTTTGGGTCCCGTCCATCCAGTTGATACCGGTTATTTAAGTAGAGTGCAGCAGCAAAGGCCTTCTTAGGAGTTTCTGACCATTCAATGATCTTTTTTCCCCAGTACATCCGAAGATAGCCATGTAGATATCCGGTAAGTTTTATCTCAGTCTGCATAGCGTTCCAGTAGGGATCATGAGTCTGTGCAGCATCAAGTTCAGAGATTGTATAGGTGTACTCACGGATATCATCCAGGTGCAGAGATAGTGTCTTTTTAGCCCAGTCAGGAACAGCAGATTCATACTGGTCATACTGGTCATTATAATGAACAAAATTTGTTGCAAGTTCGCGTCTGATCACCAGCTGTTCAACAAATGCAGCAGTACCCGGATTTTTAGCAGCGATTCCTGCGAGTGCAGCAGTAAGAGGAGAAATATGACCGAAATGGAGATATGCACTCATCCGTGACGTTGCATAGGCAGTTGGATCATTTCTCTCAGTATCATACCGGTGCAACCGGTTTGCAATAAACCAGGAAAGTTGAACCTGTGCAGCAATCTGTCCTCCCCGCTGGGATACCGGAGGAACAGACCAGTCAAGAGAAAGACCGGAAAGAAGATTTTTTGAGTCTTTCAGGGGAGTAATCCCACCATCCCATCCATAAGACGGGTTATTAAGTTTGCGTTTCTGAAGAGGGGTTAAAAACCGGGGTAACTGCCTTGTTATTTTTGGTCTGAATGTTCCTGCAGACCAGTCCATCTTTGGTGAAGCGGTTTGGACTGGGACGATAACATTGGTCTCAATGGCAATTTTCGGGCAGGAAATGCGGTCCCAGACCATATCTCTCCACTCCCGCTGCACCCGCAGCTGCCCATATTCGGTAACCAGAAGACATGCATCTTCTGCAGCCCGGACTACGGTTTCCCCCGGATGTCCGATCAGTACCTGCAGTTGTATGCCTCGTGATGCAAGAAGATCTGCTGAATCAATCAACCCGTCAGCAAGGAACAGGTAGTGCCTTGCAGTCGCTTCAGGGAACTGATCGGTGAGACAGAAACAGACTAAAAGCGGTTTATTCAGATTGTTTGCTATCTCAATAGCATGTTCAAGCGCATGATTCCCTTCCACCCTGACGGCATCCTGCATCCAGTAGAGGACATGGGAGCCACGGTATCGATGAGTTCCGGAAACGGATCCATGAATCCGTTCAGGTTGGATCAATCTTACCTCCTCATAAACAGTTCCTCAAGCCGGGTCCGTGAGAACGAGACCATCGTAGGTCTTCCATGTGGGCACGTATACGGTTCTGAAGTCCGTGATAGTTGCATGATTAACTCTTCACCCTGCTCAGGAGTCAGGATAACCCCGGCTTTTACTGCACCCCGACAGGCAACAAGACGGGAAACTGATTCATGCAGGCGACTATCCTGCCCTTTGCCAAGTGTGCTGGTGATAATCTCCCGAATCGCTTCAGGGTCTTCACATCTGCCAAGAACAACCGGAACACTGCGGATACACCAGGAATCCTTTCCAAACTGCTCGATATGAAACCCCTCCTCTTCAAGGTGTGGCCTTAATTCTGATAGAACATGAGCTTCGGAAGGAGTTATCGTAAGAATCACCGGAACAATCAACTCCTGAGAGAGTGTTCCCTCCGCTTGTTGCCGTTTTAGTTGATCATATCTCACTCGTTCATGTGCAGCATGTTGATCGATGAGAACCAGATCTCCACAGTCATTTGAAGCAAGCAGATAGGTAGCAGCAACCTGGCCGATATAGGTAAGTGAGGGGAAGCGTGAATCTGCGATGTCATCTGATCCGTCCATAACCAGCCGTGTCTGTCTAAGCTGGCGGGCAGTAGTCCGATATCCGGCAAGCGTTGCTTCACATACCCGTTCAGCAGTTGTCTGCAACGGAGGATATACAAATGAACCGGGAGGTTTACCAGGTTTTACTGATTGTTGGAGATCTTTAAAATCAGGAGATGAAAGGCCAGGTATCAGTTCCTGATCTTTCTTATCTGATCCTGCAGAATGAGAAAGATCTATCTGCTGAAGATTTCCCCGTACTGCAGATGAAATTACCCGGAGAAAATCAGATTCTTCAGATATTCTGATCTCCCGTTTCGTTGGGTGAATATTTGCATCAACACGAGCAGGGTCCAGAGATATCTTCAGAACGGCAGCAGGGTAGGAATGAGTAGGGATAAGTGTTCCATAGCCGGCACGGATTGCATTCACTATCCGCGATGAAGTAATAATCCGACCGTTGACCGCAATCAGGATTCTTGCAGCAGTCTGCCGGGTCAGTGAGGGATGAGAGGTAAATCCTTCAATCGAGATGCCCCCCTCTTCCCAGGTGAGAGGAACCATCCGGCCTGCTTCATCAGGTCTGATCGCACGCAGGACTTCGCCAAGAGTGCTCCCCCCGTAACTTGCAGACTTCTCCTGCCCGTTCAGTATATATCTGAAGGTGACTTTGGGATAGAGCAGACTGAATACTTCGACAACTCCGGATATCCGTGAGAGTTCTGTGGCAAGACTACGCAAAAATTTTCGTCTGGCAGGGGTGGTGAAGAAGATCTCTTCAATGGTAAGAGTAGTCCCTACCGGAGCACCGGTTTCTCCCTGCTCAAGAACCTCTCCACTGCTGATGATCATCCGGGTTCCAACCGGTTCATCACGATGCCGCGTTACAATGGTTACATACGCAATTGCCGCAATGCTTGCAAGAGCTTCCCCGCGAAATCCAAGTGTCAGGCAGGAAAAAAGGTCATCCGCGACTTTTATTTTACTGGTGGCATGAGGAGTGAAGGCAAGCACAACCTCGGATGCATGAATCCCAATCCCGTCATCAGTGATTCTAATCCGGGATATCTCTTTTTTACTGGATTTAATGTCAACAGTTATTGTAGTAGCCCCTGCATCCAGTGCATTCTCAATGAGTTCTTTGACAATCGAGGCTGGTCTCTCTACTACCTCACCTGCTGCTATCTGATTGACCGTCTCTTCAGTAAGAACCTGGATTACAGAAGGAGAAGCGCTCATAATGGATCAAGAGCCTTTTTCCTGAGATCTGAAAGCAGGGTCAGAGCCTGAAGTGGTGTCAGCGAATTCACATCAATTACTGCCAGCTCATCACGCAGGAGGGCGAGGGCATGAGAGACCGGAGCATGAACTGCTGATGGTGCATCAACCAGAATCATCTGAGTGTACCGCCGAACGCCCCCTCCCGGGGTTTCCTCTCCTCTGATAATCTTCTTCATCAGATCCCCGGCCTGCCTGATTACCGGATCAGGAACCCCTGCAAGCTGGGCCACATGAATACCATAACTCCGATCTGTTGCCCCTGGTATCAGTTTGCGAAGGAATACCACATCATTGTCAGTTTCTTTCACGGCAAAATGGCAGTTTTTAACCCGCTTGAGATCCTCTTCCACCCCGACAAGTTCATGGAAATGGGTTGCAAAAAGAGTCCGGGCTCCTTTCGATTTTTTTCCATGCAGGTATTCAAGCACTGCCCGTGCGATGCAATACCCGTCAAGCGTACTTGTTCCCCGCCCAATTTCATCAAGAATGACCAGACTCTTTTCAGTCGCACAGTTCAGAATCGTGGCGAGTTCGAGCATCTCAACCATAAAGGTGCTTTGTCCACTTGCAAGGTCATCAAATGCTCCGACACGGGTAAAAATCCTGTCCACCAGCCCGATCTTAGCATAGGTAGCAGGCACAAAACTTCCCATCTGAGCCATAATTACAATCAGGGCAACACTACGCATATACGTAGACTTGCCTGCCATGTTTGCCCCGGTGATAATTAAAATCTGTTCACCTGAAGCACTCATTTCAGCATCGTTTGGAACAAATCCACCAGCAATAGATGCTTCAACTACCGGGTGCCTGCCTTCTCTGACAAGGAGAGTGGGCTCATCCACGAGTTGTGGTCTGACATACCGGTATTTCAAAGCCGCCTCTGCAAGTGCCAGATAGACATCAATACTACCGATTGCATGGCCAGTCTGCTGAAGTGCAGATACGTGGCTTCGAACCCTGGCCAGAAGATCAGTATAGAGTTCTTCCTCAAGACTCAAAAGCCGTTCATCAGCAGTTGCAATCTGCGATTCCACCTCACGAAGAACCGGTATGGTAAATCGTTCACCATTCGCAGTAGTCTGCCGTCGCTCATAATCGACAGGAACTAATGAAAGATTCGCCTTTGTAATCTCTATAAAATATCCAAAGACTGCATTATAACGGATTTTCAATGATTTTATACCGGTGCGTTCTTTTTCCTGCTGCTCAAGGTCGGCAATCCACTGTCTCCCATCCCGGGAGATGAGCCTGAGCCGATCCAGTTCTTCATTATAGCCATCCCTGATAACTCCTCCTTTTCTCACCAGTGCAGGTGGTTCATCAACCAGTGCCCGTTGAATCAGGGATGCGATTTCACTCAAATCAGCAATCCCACAGGAAGCTTCCTGCAGGGCATGAGGAAGATCAACATCAAACAACCGGGAACGCACATTACCGGCTGCATCAGCGGCAGTGCAGAGCGTCACCAAGTCACGGGGGCTGGCATTACCATAAGAAATCCGTCCGGCAATCCGCTCCATATCAGCAAATCGGTGTAGAAGAGATCTGACATCCTGACGGAGAATTGAATTTGTCACTGCATATTCTACCACGTCAAGACGCCGGTCAATCTCCGGAACAGATCTGAGCGGGGCGGTTACCCACCGTCTGATGAGACGCTTTCCCATTGGAGTGAGGGTGAGATCTAAAGTGCTGATTAACGTGTCCTCTTCAGAGCGGTCTCTGATATTAGACACGATCTCAAGGTTGCGAAGCGTTACCGCATCAAGGATCAGATACTCAGACTGCTGGTTTGCAGACAGGGATCTGATATGAGAAAGAGGATCAAACTGGGTTTTCTGAGCATATGCGAGCGCAGCCCCGGCAGCAACAAGGGCCTGAGGCATATGTATGCAGGGATGGGCAGTGAGATCAGGAATTTCAAACTGACGACAGAGGAGAGATTTTGCAGCATCCAGATCAAAAATACTCATATCCTGCCTGGATACCAGGGGAACAAACCGTGAGACAACACCTGCAAGGGTATCCAAATCTGCAGGAATGATGCATTCAGAAGGTCTGAACCTGGCGATATCGGATCTCAGTGCCTCACCATGCTCATCAAACGGGATCTCACTTACCTGAAAGTCACCGGTTGAGATGTCAAGGAACGCAAGACCCAGGACACTTTTTTTCTGGTTCAGCGTTGCAGCCATAAGATAGCGTGCGCCCTCTCCCGAAAGCAGCGCTGCGTCTATTACAGTCCCGGGAGTGACAACCCTTACAACATCGCGTTTCACAATCCCTTTTGCCTTCTTGGGATCCTCAACCTGTTCACAGATGGCTACCTTATAACCCCGTGAAATCATCCGGGAGAGATACCCGTCAAGAGCATGATACGGAATTCCGGCAAGAGGGATATCCTGTCCGTCAGGTTTACGACCACGGGATGTAAGCGTGATCTCCATCTCCCTGGCGCAGATCTCTGCATCTTCGCAGAAGGTCTCATAGAAATCCCCCATCCGAAAGAAGATGATACAGTCGGGATACTGCCGTTTCGCGTCATAGAATTGTTGCATTGCAGGAGTAATTTTTCCTTCCCTGGTGCCTGGCACTGGCTGTGCAGGTTTTATTTTTTCAGGGACAGAGGGGGAAGTCGATGGGGGGGACGTGTATATACCTCGCTTAAGAATCTGCCATAATGAGATAAACAACCTTTCTTAATTCAGGATACTGCCCGCATATCCGGTTTTGGACACGGAGACAGAGATGCATATGATTCCGATGGGAAAAAACGCAGAATAATTCTGAGGGAGATTAATACGAAATGCAGATTAGATATTGGTATTATGAAAGTTGCCATTATCGGCGCTTCCGGTTATACCGGAGGGGAACTCTTCCGGCTCCTGAATGCCCATTCACGAGCTGAGGTCGTCTGTGCTACCTCGCGGCAACTGGCGGGAAAACCAGTTACCATGCAGCATCCCCATCTGACCGGGTTTACTGATCTCACCTTTACCAATCCTGATATCAGTTCTCTGGATGTTGATGTCGCGTTTCTCGCCGTACCTCACACTGCCGCAATGGCTTATGCACCCGCACTCATTGAGCAGGGTATCAAAGTAATTGATCTCTCTGCCGACTACCGGCTTGCAAAAGAGATATATGAAGATGTGTATGGGGTGTCTCACACGGCATATTTCCCTGCGCCCTACGGTCTTTGTGAACTTCACCGCAAGCAGTGCAAAAATGCAGACTTTGTAGCAAACCCGGGATGCTTCCCAACCGGTGCAACCCTTGCTGCAGCACCACTGGCAGAGTTCGCCCACACAATCATCTACGACTCTAAGACCGGTGTGTCAGGAGCGGGAGATAATCCATCAGATACAACCCATTACCCCAATGTTGGAGATACTATCACCGCATATAAACTGACAAAGCACCGCCATCTTGCAGAGATGAGACAGGAACTCGCGAGTCTCAGTTCAGCAGCACAGGCATACTTTACCCCGCACCTGCTGCCAGTCAACCGGGGGATCCTTACCACTGCCCACATTATGCTGAACGAACCAATGGAGCAGAAGGAAGTAGAAAAGCGATATCATGACTATTATGCTCAGGAACCATTTGTCAGGTATCAGCGACCATCCCTGAACACGGTGCGGGGATCAAACTTCTGCGACATAATCGTTGAAGCCTCTGAAGACCGGGTGGTTGCAGTGTCAGCCATAGACAATCTGGTTAAAGGAGCAAGCGGTCAGGCAATACAGAATATGAATCTCATGTGTGGTCTGTCTGAGACCGATGGTCTCTGGAGTCCGGCCATTCTGCCATAGAGGAGTGAATACCATGTTAGTACAAGAAGCAATGACAAAAGAGCCAGTAACCTGCACCATCCATGACACCGTCTCGTCAGTCGGGGCACTGATGCGAACAAAACGCATCGGCGGCGTTCCGGTTATGAATGGAGAGAGACTGGCAGGTATGGTAACCGAGACTGATCTGCTCAAACTCCTGGTCCCCAAAGGGCCATCTGATGATCTCTGGCTGCCATCACCCCTTGAAGTGATTGAACTTCCAATCAGGGAATTCATCAACTGGGAGAGGACCAAAGAGGCACTTACGGATATCGGGAGCAGGGAGGTTGAAACAATTATGAGCAGCCCGGCAATTTGTGTAAAACCTGAAGAAGACATCGAAAAGGCCGCAACCCTTATGCTTCAGAAGAAGATAGACAGACTTGCCGTTGTCAGTGAAGGAAGACTTACCGGTATCATCACCAGGGAAGACATTGTCTGGGCGATATCAGGTGATAAAGGAGTTAAGGAATGACCGGAATGCAGTCAATATGTGCCATTGATGGAGTGAAGGCTGCCGGGATTAAGGAAGGAAAATACGGGCTTGCCCTTATCAGTGCAGAAGGAACATCTGCGGCTGCGTTTACCAAAAATATAGCAAGAGCAGCTCCGATAATTCTGATGCAGGAGCGGATAAAATCAGGAAGGCTTGCTGCAACGATTACAAACAGTGGATGTGCCAACGCACTGACCGGAAAACGCGGCATTGCTGATGCAGAAGAGATGGCCTTGTATGCTGCACAAGAACTTTCATTAGATCCCTGTGAGGTGGGAGTAGCCAGCACAGGGGTTATCAGCAGATACGTAAACCTCCCCCTGATCAAAGACCAGTGTCATCGCGTAGCGCCGCTCCTAACGCACAGTCCGGATGCAGAGATCGCAGCAGCAAAGGCAATTATGACCACCGATCTTGTGGAGAAACATGCCCTCGTGCAGCGGGAGGGGTTTTCTATCGGTGGCATATGCAAAGGCTCCGGGATGATAGCACCCAATATGGGTACAATGCTTGGGTATGTATATACCGATGCAGATATTTCCGCATCCGATCTTCAGGAAGCGCTGAAAATCGCAGTCAGGCGGAGCTTTAACCGGGTTGTAGTGGACGGAGATACCAGCACAAATGATGTAGTCTTCTGCACTGCAACCGGAGCAGCTGGCAAGGTGAACAAAACAGAGTTCTCTGCAGCTCTTGAAGAATGTTGTGTAAAACTCGGACGTCAGATAGCGCAGGATGGAGAAGGAGCAACAAAACTGATAGAAGTCCAGGTTACCGGAGCTCAGAGCGAGGATGAAGCTGACCTGGTAGCACGAACGGTTGTTGGATCGCCACTTGTCAAAACAGCTATCTATGGCGAAGATCCAAACTGGGGGAGAATTGTTGCCGCAGCAGGGAGATCTGGCGCATCATTTGATCCAGAACAGGTCTCATGCTGGATAAGCAGCCAGGGTATCAGGGCTGCAGTCTGTAAGGCCGGTATCCTGAGTGAAGACTTATCTCCGGCAAAGTCAGCACTTGCCGGTAAAGAGATCAGAATTGAACTTGATCTTGCAACAGGAAAAGGAAACGCCGTAGCATGGGGATGCGACCTGACTGAAAAATATGTAGAAATTAACGGGAAATATACCACATGAAGCGCGAAGACGTTCTGATGGAGGCACTTCCCTACATACGCAAATTCAGGGGAAAGACCATGGTGATCAAGCTCGGAGGTCACGCCATGGTTGACAGTGGAATTTTAGATACTGTTGTCAGGGATGTTGTACTGCTTCAGCTCATCGGCATCCGTGTCGTACTGGTACATGGGGGTGGGCCTGAGATAACCGAGAAGATGAAAGCACTTGGAAAAGAACCTAAGTTTGTCGGGGGCCTGCGTATCACCGATGATGAAACCCTTGAAGTGGCGCAGATGGTACTTGTCGGAAAAATAAATTCCAAAATTGTTTCACTCATCTCAAAAGCCGGAGGACGGGCAATCGGGGTTTCAGGCAATGATGCTAATCTTATCATTGCCAGAAGGATGGACCGGCAGCGGGTCAGGATAGAAAACCGGGAAGAAGAGGTTGACCTTGGACATGTGGGGGAGATAGAAGAAATAAGACCTGATATACTTAACACCCTTCTTGAAAACGGGTACGTCCCGGTCATCGCTCCCCTTGCCATCGACAGGGCAGGAAATGACCTCAATATTAATGCAGATACCGCTGCCGGCGAGATTGCAATTGCCCTTGCGGCATACAAACTGATCAGTATGACCGATGTGGACGGGATTATGGATAAGGAGCGAACGAAAGTATTCAGGCAGATGACTAAGGCTGATGCCGAGCAACTTATCGCCACCGGAGTAGTCTCTGAAGGAATGATTCCCAAAGTTCTTGCTGTCCTTCGCGCCATTCAGGGAGGAGTCACATATTCCCATATTATCAACGGAAACATCAGCCATAACCTCATCCTTGAGTTATTCACTTCTGAAGGGGTTGGAACAATGCTCACTATGAAGGAGGAAGCAAACTGAAAAGAGAATGTAGATTTCCTCGCACCAACTCAGTCATTCACGCCAATGCAAGGATAATAATTGCATGCCTGATCCTGACCCTTACTCTTTTTGGAGGCCCGGTATCAGGTGCAGTGTTTCTTAAAAATGGAAGTGATGTCACCGGTGATGAACCGCTAACCGTGATTCTTACTGATGCACAGGGCACAGATGAACACTATTCGATAGAATTCTTCTATAGCAAAGATTGTGGTGCTTGTCATGTGGCGATGGCATATCTGAATGAATTCCAGGCAGCACATCCGGATATTGTCATCAATTCCCATGATCTTTCAGGAAGTTCAGACACCAGAGCCCTGTTTGAGCAGTACAAAGTGGCATACAACCGGCACTATGTCTCTGTTCCTTCGGTCTTTATCGGAAATGCAGGACTTGAAGGAGAGTCAGCAATCCGTGCGAACTTTGAGAGTCTGATTACATGGTATGAGGGCAATCAAAGTAATACTACACGCTATCCGGATGTTTCGGTGCAAGATTCAAGAGTTAGAACTCACAAGACGGTTATTAGTATCCCGCTGGTTCTTCTCGCCGGGGTTGTTGACGGGATAAATCCCTGCGCCTGCACTTCAATAATCTTTCTTCTCATCTTTCTGATGACCATCAGGCAACGACTGCGGGTTCTCCTTGCCGGCATGGTCTTCTCGAGTGCAGTCTTTTTCTTTTACTTCCTCGCAGGAACAGGACTTATCACCTTCTCAAAACATTCAGAATTTGTCTTAGGATTTTCACTGATTAGCGGGATTTTGTCAATCATTGCCGGAATTTTCGTGATTAAAGGCGCCACATTTCCAGATCTAGGCCCAACCTTAATTCCGCGAGCAAAAAAAGAGGAGATATTTGCATATATTGAACAGATGACCATACCGGTTGCATGTATTCTCGGCTTTCTTGCCGGGATACTGGAGCTCCCCTGCACTGGCGGAATATATATCTCCATCCTTGATATGATATCGTTCCGGGTAAACATGGCGCAGGGGCTTATCTATCTCATCCTCTACAATCTGGCATTTATTATTCCCCTGCTCATTATCACCGGCCTTGTGTTTTGGGGCAAGTCCGGTCATCAGGGAGAAGAAAGAGAACCGGAGCAGCGTCGAGGCATTGGAATCTTTATGGGGATTCTTCTGTTCATATTTGCGCTTCTGATACTATCAGGAGTGATATAATAAAAGAATCAGAAAAACCAATAATTTTTGATTCAAACCGTTGAAGGGAATTACACCATTAAAAGGGTGTTATAGGTTCATAATATTGAACTCATGGTACACTTTTTGGATCCAGAATTGTACGATTAATTACAGGTATAGGCCGAAAAATCTCATAGAAACTTCTTGAGTTCCCGCCCCAAAGAATATGAAAAAAACACTATAGCCCAAAATTTTCGACATGAGTATTTACTAAAACCTCGAGGAATCATAATAATACCAAATCATCCCCATTAATAACAGTATTATATAACATGATTCGGGCGCTTAGACAATTACGAATCCAGATTCACTGACGCTTCCGGTCCTGAAGATCTTCGCTCATCCGTATTAAGATGGAGAATATTTCCCTAACTGATGAAGTATCCAGATCAAGCTCCCCCGCATCCTCACACACCCGAAAAAGAACCTGAGCAGCCCGCTCATCATCACGAGTTGGAAGTCCGGCGACTGACTTCTCTTCCGCTATCCTGACAGCAATATCCATCCGCGCTCTGATAAGCCGGAGTAATTCCTGATCAACACCCTCAATATCCCGTCGCAGTTCCTGAAGCGTCATTTATGAGTACAATTACCCACGCGGCAGAAATAAGATCACCGATATTAATCCGGTCCTTCCAATAAACTTCCCACCAGGATCTCTGCTATTTTTTAGGACTTATACCAAATCTGGTACCATGCAAATATTCGACCAGATACCACAGAGAGAACGCAGGGATCTTCTGATCTCCTGGCTGGCACTCTCCGCGGCATTCACCGTCGCCATGATTGGAATCAGCAGGCTTACTCCAATCAATATTCTCCAGATGTTCCTCATTTCAGCTCTTACTGCAGGAGTAGCTTTTATCGTCCATGAAATGGCCCATAAATTTACTGCAATGAAATATGGGTTCTGGGCAGAGTTTCAGATGAATCCCACAATGCTTGTAGTAGCAGTAGCAGTTGCAGCGCTCGCACATGTCGTGTTCGCGGCTCCTGGCGCTACCATGATCTATGGGAATCAGATATCCCGCGAAGAGAACGGAAAAATATCCCTCGCCGGTCCACTCAGCAACCTTATCCTTATCATTCCTTTCGTGGTCCTGTTAATGGCAGGATTATCTGGTGGAATCGCTCTCCTTGCGCTCATCGGTATAAGGGGAATCCAGATTAACGCAATGATAGCGGCATTTAATCTTCTCCCCTTAGGCCCGCTTGACGGGGTGAAAATCCTCTCCTGGAACACGCCTATCTATATCGGAACCGTTCTTGTTGCATTTGGAATTCTCTTTGCATCATTGAATTTTACCATGTAAGATAAGCCACATCTTTCGAATAACTGCAATCAACACCCCCTCTTTTTGAACCAGTCAGAAGGTCCTGATTATTAATTTAGTCCTCCAATCATTCAGGTATGAAAGTAATCGGAATATCAGGCAGTCCTCGTGCAGGGGGAAACACCGAACGGATGATACGAAGAGTCTTTTCAATTCTTGAAAAGGAAGGGATAGATACAGAATTAATCCAGATTGGAGGAAAACCATTACGTGGCTGCATCGCCTGCAGGAAATGTTATGAAAACAAGGATCAAAAATGCGCTGTTACAACAGATGATTTGAATGAGTACTTTCAAAGGATCTCACAGGCAGATGCAATCCTCCTGGGATCACCAACATATTTCGCAGATGTCTCCGCAGAGATGAAAGCATTTATTGATAGATGCGGTATGCTTGCCAGAGCCAATGGGGATGTACTTCAGCGAAAGGTGGGTGCAGCAATTGTTACTGCCAGGCGAGGCGGAGCGATTCATACATTTGACACAATTAACCACTTCTTCTTCATATCTCAGATGATCGTTCCAGGATCAACATACTGGAATGTAGGTCTTGGAAAAGCAGCAGGTGAAGTAGAAAACGACGAGGAAGGCATGGCAACAATGGATACACTCGGAATAAATATGGCATGGCTTCTTAAAAAAATAAACCAATAAAACCAACACTCTTTTTCCCAACTCTGCCGGTAGTCATATCCACCGTGAAACAAAATAAGATACGGAGTCCTCAATGGTACTGGAAGAAGAGATCTTTTTTATAAATCAGGATATTGCCCGTGAATTTGTTAAATTACTGAAGGAACAGGGAATTTCTTCATTGATACGCCAGAAGTCGCAACTTGATATCAGACTGATGCTCAGTGGAACGTATTCCCGGCTGGATACCATGCTTGATGAGGTAATCAGTGCTGATGGTGCATGTGATGAAGAGATTGAAATCTTTTCCCAGACACGTGAACATCTGGTTTCCCAGCGTGATCTTATCGCTGATGCATTTAAAACCTACAAAATAGGTGACACCATCGGATCAGGAGATATGGATATCATCACTGGTGACCGGACCATTGAAGAAGATGAAAAGGAAGAGGTACTTGAGAAGATTATTGAAGAGATGTATCTTATCCGCCTGCTTCATTTAAACGATCTTCTCAAAGAATCAGAAGCAGGTCTTGTTCTTGCAAAAACAATAGAGCCGAATGAGGCAGTACTGACAGTTTTTGCAGATGAAATACCGATGATACCAGATGAAATACTGAGCAAACACGATATCACCGCCACAATAACTGCCGGCGATGACGAAGAATGGGTAGTCACTGCCGGATCTGAAATCATTCTTTGTGAAGATTTATCTCCAATCGAAGAATTTATGGAAGAGTATGATATACCAGAAGAGGAACTGGCAACGTTTTTCCCACGGCTTGAAATTAAGCAGCTGCTGGTATCAGAGATCCTCGCCCATATCAGAGATGGAGGAAAAGCATCCCGGGAAGAGATCATCGAAGAGTTCTCCGAGCGCGATATCGAGACAAAGGAAGGAGAGTCAAAGATCGCGCTTCACCTGAGCAAGTCCTATATTGACGCAGTTCTTGATGACCTGAAAAAGACCGGGATCATAAAGGGAAAAGATCAGAAACTAAAATTGGCAGTCTGATTGCCAATCCAAAAAATCAATTACTTTTTTGCAATACCGGTATACTCACCAGACAAAAGATACTGGGGATTAAAGAGGGCAGTCAGGCGAAATACGATATCCTTTGATTTCTCCTCGTCAATTATTGTGTTAATTATATCCTCAAAATCAATCCATACAACCTCATCACCGCCAGCAATAAAATTCCGGCTTGATTGACCAAGAAATCCGGATAATGAGAATTTAAAAAAACCCATCATGAAGTTATTCTGAATCTGCCCATCAGATAAATTCAGATGGGTAACCTGATCATCAGGAACCTCCATGATACCATAAACGTCATCAACAACCATACCAAACCGGGTTGAAGATTCTGTTTCAGGGACAAATACGATAACTTTTTTCTTACCACTGCCACCGGCAAGTGGGATGATCAGCCTGATATCAAGTACCTTAACAACTTCACTTCGAAGATTAAAGACACCAGGGATAAAGTCAGGAGCGTTTGGAAGGGGGATCTTCTGCTGGTCAGGAACGATCTCCCGAATGAACGAGACGTGCGCCGCATACATGCCCCCTCCCAGCGAAAAAAGGAGCAATCGGTGTAACTGAACTGTTGAATCCATATTCCTCTGCCTCATTTTAGAATAATCCGGCACAAAGGCAGACTGCACCGAAGAATAACCTGATCTGATGTTTGCCATCCGGGAGGATAGACCTTTTGATATAAATCAGGCAGCCCGGTCCTGACATTCATGATGAGAAGGAAGTTATCAATAAGGGGGAGAGACACAGATGAGTATTTATCAGTCTCCATATACTCAGGAGACAGGAGGAAGAGATGGAAGAACTCCTTACTCTGGTGGAGATTCAACTTGGAAAAGACCATTATCTGATAGACAGTGACATTATTGACAGGTTCATCCTCCCGCTTGAGGCAACTGAGGTCTATGATGCTCCTCCATATATCGAAGGAATGGTCCAGTGGAACCAGGATATGATCCCGGCAATTAATGTAGCACCACTCCTTGGTATGCAAAGAGATGATAAAACCAGGCGAAAAAGAACAATGATAATCCCAGCCGGGAGGGTTGCTGATTATGCGATGGCAGTATCAGTAGATGAAGTATATCAGGTTCGGAAAATACGGCCAGATGAGATAATGCCGGTTGACATCTCAGCCTGCCGGGGAATAGAAGACTATGTCAAAGGAATTGTCAGGCTTCATGATGAAAACGGAAACGAAGGGGATATCCTGGTTCTTCTTTATATGAATCTTGAAAAGATGATGCGTGAACTTCTCAAAGGACGGGTATCCCGCCCGGTTCCGGACTTTTTTGTCTGGCGATGGGATAAGGCAACCAGTTCCGCTGCAGAATAATACCCGCTTACCTTTTTTTACCGGTCAGATCAAAATATACCCCATGGTCTGGTCCGCTCTTTCGCTCGATACCTGGCTTTCACGCCAGCAGGCAACCCTAACTGATGTGTCCGACGCCGTTCAGGCAATCATTGATGAAGTAGCAACCGGAGGGGATACCGCATTATATGACCTGTGTGAACGATTTGACAAGGTTCGACCGGATAACCTCCGTATCTCCGATGACGATATTGATACTGCATATGATACAGCGGATCCTGAGATCGTTGAAGCCCTGACTGAAGCACATGCACGTATAAGTATGTTTCATGAGCAGCAACGTCAGCAGGATCTCTGGCTGACCGAGAGCGAACCAGGTATTACACTTGGCGTGAAGACAACACCGCTGCAAAGAATCGGTATGTATGTGCCAGGAGGACGCGCGGCATATCCATCCACCGTACTGATGTGCGCAGTCCCGGCCCAGGTCGCAGGAGTAAAGGAAATTATCTGTTGTACCCCACCACCTGCAAATCCGCTTACCCTTATTGCTGCAGATATCGCAGGGGTCACAGAAATCTATACAGTAGGAGGGGCTCAGGCTATTGCAGCGATGGCCCTTGGAACGCCATCCATTAAACGGGTTCAAAAAATTGTAGGTCCGGGTAATGCTTATGTCACTGCCGCAAAGATGGCTCTGCGAGGAAGAGTAGAAACTGACTTTCCAGCAGGACCTTCAGAGATCGCAATCATTGCAGACCATACCGCACGACCTGATTTCATAGCCGCTGACATCCTGGCTCAGTCAGAACACGACCCTCAGGCTGCATCAGTACTCATAACCACTGATTCAAAACTGCCTCAAAATGTGGAAACATGGATTGAAAGGATGATGGCCGATGCTCCGCGTAAAGAGATCATCAGGGCGGCCCTTAACCAGTCAGGATACCTGGTAGTCCCATCTCTTCAGGACGCAGTAGAGGCATCAGACAAAATTGCACCAGAACACCTTTCGATTCAGGTTCAGGATGCATTACCTGTACTAAACAGCATTAAAAACGCAGGATCAATCTTCGTTGGTCCATATGCACCGGTAGCGTGTGGAGATTATGCTTCAGGGACAAACCATGTGCTCCCAACCGCCGGAAATGCACGCCTGTACTCAGGGCTGAATGTTGCCCATTTTACAAAAACTGCAACCCTGCAGATCGTCAGTCGCACAGGAATAGAAAATATTGGTGATATTGTAGAGACTATCGCTACTGCGGAAGGTCTGCCGGCACATGCACGATCGGTGCGGATACGAAGAGAAGATATATAAAAATTCTAATTTTTTTCTCTGCCCGGATGAAGGATCTCCATCCTGAAGGCAGACTTCATCACTCACCCCCATCTGAGCCGGAGAAGGGTCTTTAGCATGGAAAAAGCATCAGAAGTCTGCAGGCGGGAATCCCCCGTATCGTTCCATACAACCGGCACTTCAATGATCCGAAAACCAGTTCTTCGCATCTTCCACAAGACCTCAACATCAAACTCAAACCCGGTTGCGCGAAGATAAGGGAGCACCTGAAAAAGTGCTTCCCTGCGGAAAAATTTGGCTCCACACTGAGTATCATAGTACGGGAGTCCAAAGAGCACCCTGATAAGGAGGTTAAAAACCCGGCTCTGAAACCTTCGTGATAGTGGCTGATGAGTCTGAACATCAGAACCAGGCATATGTCTGGAGCCGATAATCCCATCATTTTTGCCAATTAAATCAATTAAACGGAGCATTTCCGCATTCGTCGTTGAATTATCTGCATCCATAAATCCGACCAGCGGGGCTGTAGCAACACGAAAACCTTCATACACCCCTCCACCCTTCCCAAGGCGCCGAGAGAATGTAAGGCACCGGATGGTCAGTTGTGGATTGTCTGCAGAAAATTTCGTGATAACGGTATCAGTACGGTCAGTACCATCACAGACAAAGATATATTCAGCCTGCGGATCTGAAAAATCCGATAAAAGACGTAAAAGCCTTTTTTCTTCATTATATGCCGGAATAACAATACTATAGCGGGGCATCGTGCCCATAATACCTCACACAAACCGGCCTGATTATTTATTGCAATGACAGGTCCGGATTGATTTTGCCAGTAATATCTGTCAGAAAGGGTGATAAACTGTTGGAGCAGAAGCAACCCAGACGGCGAAGAATGATGGGGAAGGATAACAAATAATCTGATATGTCTTATCTGAATGAAATAGAGCGGCGCGGAAAAGAGGCAAATCCATTCTTCTGCCTTATGGATATTGAACCGGTTTCATGGGGAGACGGAAAA
>Ga0351897_1027_pt1 | contig 37102 bp, 28 predicted proteins | sample BONcelHT113001C4_FD_206876 | JGI IMG/M metagenome (GOLD analysis project Ga0351897, IMG submission 206876) | Enriched cells from coal bed in the Powder River Basin, Montana, United States - BONCAT cells T11 rep1 HSBNCT.T11.300.1.C4 ... | reverse complement strand
ATTGAGGGAGATAGATGAAAAGCGGCGCACAGATACTGATTGAAGGGCTGAAAGAACAGGGAGTGGAAGTCATATTCGGGTATCCGGGCGGCGTTGTTCTTCCTATCTATGACGAACTGTATGATTCAGATATCAGGCACATACTCGTCAGACATGAACAGGCAGCAATCCACGCTGCAGACGGATATGCACGAGCGAGCGGGAAGGTAGGCGTGTGCCTTGCAACATCAGGGCCGGGAGCCTGTAACCTGGTCACCGGTCTTGCCACTGCATATATGGACTCAATCCCGGTTGTTGCACTGACCGGACAGGTCCCGACCATGTTACTGGGCAATGACGCCTTTCAGGAGTCTGATATCACCGGAATTACCATGCCGGTTACCAAACATAACTACCTGGTTCAGGATGTCAGAGACCTGAAGAGGATCATCAGGGAAGCTTTCTTTATCGCTGGCACCGGAAGAAAAGGACCGGTACTGATAGATATTCCAAAAGATGTCAGCACCACAAAGATTCCGGATGAAGACGGGCCGGAGCAGCAGATACGTCTTCGGGGATACAAACCCACCTATCAGGGGCACGGAAAACAGATACAAAAGGCAATTGAACTTTTAATCAGTTCAAAGCGGCCGATCATCTATGCCGGAGGAGGAGTCATCTCCTCTAACGCTTCAGAAGAACTGGTAGCGTTCGCTGAGCGGATGTGTATGCCGATTACCACAACCCTGATGGGCCTTGGGTGTATCCCGGCAGATCATCCACTCAACTTAGGAATGCTTGGAATGCATGGCACCGAGTATGCAAATTATGCAATTACCGGATCAGACCTGCTCTTTTCAATTGGAGTCAGATTTGATGACCGGGTTACCGGCAACCTTGCAACCTTTGCACCGAACGCAAAGATCATTCATATTGACATCGATCCAGCGGAAATTGGAAAGAATAAGCCTGTTGATGTCCCAATAGTCGGGGATGCAAAGATAATCCTTGCAGATCTGCTTAAAAAAATCCCGGAAAGCTGTCCTCATCCAGAGTGGTCAGCGCAGGTGCAGGGGTGGAAAACAAATCATCCACTCAGGTTTAAAGAAGACGGAGCACTACGTCCCCAACTGGTCCTTAAAAAACTCTCTGAAATCCTGGGAACCAGGGGAGTAATTGTAAGTGAAGTCGGTCAGAATCAGATGTGGACTGCCCAGTATTTCAGGTTCTCAAGACCTAGACAGTGGATTAGTTCAGGCGGTCTTGGCACCATGGGGTACGGATTTCCCGCTGCAATGGGGGTGCAATATGCCTGTCCGGATGAACCAGTCTTCGTCATTGCTGGTGACGGTAGTTTTCAGATGAATATTCAGGAGCTGGGGACTATTGCCCAGTATCAGATCCCGGTGAAGGTGGTTATCCTGAATAACCAGTTTCTGGGTATGGTCAGGCAGTGGCAGGAGCTCTTTTATGAGCGTCGGTACTCGTATACCGAACTTCCGGAAGTAGCATTTGCAAAGATTGCTCAAGCCTATGGGATAGAGGCAGAGACTATAACTGATGCGGGAGATGTGGAGGGAGCACTGCAGCGTGCTCTGGATCATAAGGGGCCTTACCTGCTGGATTTCAGGGTGGTCAGGGAAGAGAATGTATTCCCGATGGTTCCTGCAGGAGCTGCAATCAGTGAGATGATCGTTGGAAAGCACACCGAACACGAGGAGGAGTAACCATGAACCGTCACATCTTTAGTGTTCTTGTCGAAGACAGTCCGGGTGTCTTATCACGGGTCACCGGTCTCTTTTCCCGCCGGGGATTTAACATCGAAAGTCTTGCAGTAGGAACCTGTGAACAACCACAGACAAGCCGGATTACCATTGTTGTATCAGGTAATGATGTTCAGATAGAACAGGTAAAAAAGCAACTCAATAAACTGATCGAGGTTATCAAGGTTTTAGATATCACAGAGGCAGAGCATGTTGAACGAGAACTCGCTCTCATCAAGGTAAAGGCAGATCCTGGTGATGCACGATCAGAAGTTTTGCAGGTTGCAGGAATATTCCGGGCAAAAATTATTGATGTCGGATCTGATTCACTGATGATCGAAATTACCGGAGACTCAGGGAAAATTGCAGCAATTGAAGACCTGCTCAAACCTTATGGTGTTTTAGAGATGGTCAGAACCGGAAAGATAGCCCTGCAGCGAGGAACTGCAACCGTCTGCACCGGTAGATAATCATCCCATTTCTGGATGAATACTCTTTTCATCTGCTAGCTTCGGACACCCCACAGGTACCATCGGGGTTTTTAGACTCATCAAAAATCGCCCATTTTTTTCATATGGTAAAAGTTCAAATCCTTAACCTTCATATCCCCGGGTATCCTATGAGATATAATATCATCAGAATCTTATAAGAAAAAACCATCTGTATCTACCATGAGGTGAATAAATTTTGACAACGATTCTCATTATTGACGATAATATGGATGATCAGGCACACATGGCCGAAATCCTAAAAGAAGAGGGATATCAGATCATCGCGGCTGAAATGGGGCCTGAAGGAATCGACCTCTGCCGAAAGATGCACCCAGACCTGATAATCCTTGATCTGGTGATGCCTGATATGAATGGAATAGAAGCCCTTCGAAAATTTAAAAGTGAGTTTCCAGAAATTCCGGTAGTTATGTGCTCAGCAGCGGGACTGGAGCAGGTAGTTGCACTTGCTCTGCGGGTAGGTGCAGCAGGATATATTGTTAAACCATACGAAAAGAAAACTGTTTTACAAACATTACGAGGATATATTCACCCCTGAATAAACCTGATTACAAGGGATAGCAGAAATAATTACCCCTTGGAAAGCTGCAGATACCTCATTTTCCTTGAGATCATAAGACCGACAGAACTATCCCCACCAAGGGAAAAAGCCCGTTCATGTGCCAGCGCTGCTTCTTCAAATCTGCCAAGGTTCTGCAGCGCATCTCCCTTCAAAAACCATGCTCTGGGATTGTTCTCATCGCTGGCAAGAACTTTATCATACACTGATACTGCAGCCTCATGATCTGCAGTAAGCCAGAGAAGCTCAGCCTGCAATGCCAGAGGTTCGGTAAGATCAGGTGAAATGGAAACTACTTTGGAGATTTCAGAAAGGGCTTCTGCATACATACATTTTTCATAGAGTGATTTTGCATGAGAGAAAAGCAAGGTTGCATCCTCAGGAAATTGTTTTAATGCTTCAACAACTGCAATGGCCGCTTCATCCTCTCTTCCGCAGGCAATCTCAGCATCAGCCTTCATCCGCCATGCCTGAGGATCTTCAGGGCGAAGCGATAAAACCTGTTCGAGAGGAACGAGTGATTCCTCATGCCTGCCTGCAGAACTGAGACTTCGTGCATATCGCAAAAGAAGATCCGGATCAGTTCCATTCAGATGAACAGCTCGTAAAAACGCATCAACTGCCTGTTCATGCGATTGCATACGGGTATGAATTATCCCCTTTTTATCCCAGATCTCACCATCATCAGGAGATAACTCCAGATACTGATCAAAACGCGGTAATGCTTCTTCACATCTTCCAGAAGAGTACAGCATCAGTCCTTGTTTTTTTATCAGAATGGGATCATCAGGAATCCGGATAACTGCCTCATAATACGCATCAGCAGCCTGACTATAATTCTTAAGGTTTTCATGGGCAGATGCTTTTCTCTTCCATAACTCCCCATTTTCCGGATTATAACTCAAAGCTTTCTCAAGATAAATAAGAGAATCTTTGTAATGTCCGGCTTCAAAAAGAACAACCCCTAATATCCCGGGGATTTTATGATCTAACGGAGCATACCGGGACGCTTCAAGAAGGGAATGGGAAGCCTCTTCAAAGAGTCGCATAGACCGTTCGATATTCGCTTTAAGAAGCCAGAGATCTATGTCTTTCTCATTTTTCGCCAGCAGCCTCTGAACCTTGGCCTGAGCTTCTTTAAACTGACCAGTATGATAGAGAGCACTGGCATATCCATATAACACCTCATAGGAATCAGCATCTTTGCCAGAAATAACCTCATAACTTTGGCGTGCACTTTGATACGACCCGATTTTTAGTTGCAAGTCAGCTTTTAATACCAGAGCCTCCGCACTTTGGGGGTTGATTTCAAGTGCGTGATTGAGAGACTGGATCGCATCAGGATATTGTTTCTTTGAAACCTGAACCGTAGCCAGGAGATACCATGAATCAAACTCATTATCAGAGATATGAATTGAATGCTTGAGAATAAATTCTGCTTTCTGATATTCACCAAGTGCAACAAGTGCCTTTGCATGATAATACCATGCCTGATAATCATCTGGCTGATTATCTTCTACTTTCTCAAATGCACTAATAGCTTCTGTATAGCGGCCCTGCGCAAGAAGGGTAAGACCATTCCAGTATTGTGCCTCAACATGAGTCGCATCCTGCGCTAATACTTCACCAAATTTACGTCCGGCAGCATCGAAATGGTTGAGTTTGTAAAGGGAGACCCCGACCAGAAACGAGACTTCGTCATCAGACCCAAACCGGTTCAGGTATCGTTCTGCAACTCTGATGAGTTTCTGATGCTCATTCTGGTATGCCAGAGCATTAAGATAGATTCTCCAGCTATCAACAGGAATTGGGCCAATTTTGCAGGCTTTCTCAAAAGAAGCAATTGTTTTGGCATAATCTCCAATCTCAAAATTGGTAACTGCATGATTCACCCAGGTATCAGGTTTATCACTGGTAAATTCTGATGCATGTTCAAACGAAGTAAGTGCATCAGCATGACTTCCTAGTGATCGGAGTACAACCCCTCTCTGGTTCCAGGCAACGGTATTATCCGGTTCAAGTTCAAGTGCCCGCTCATATGATGCAACAGCGTCCCGGCAGGAACCCCGTTCATATTGTGCATCACCAAGAAGTATCCAGAGATTTGCCTTTTTAGGATTGATCGTAGTAGCCTGAGTAAATGAATTGATCGCACGGGTATAATCATAGAGTTTATAAGCTACCATGCCCAGACCAATCCAGGAATTGACATTTCCAGGACTGAGTTTTAATGCATGCTGAAAAGATCTGGCTGCATCTTTGTATCGATTAAGTTTGTAGAGAGCAGCTCCATGATTATGCCAGTATGAAGTATTATCAGGATCCAGCCGGATAGCGTGTTCAAATGCCTGAATAGAACTCTCATACTTTTTTAAATGAAGAAGAGCAAGGCCATGGGAGTTATAGTAACCCGGTGTCTCCTGCCCTTCATGTATGATCTGATTTAAGACATCAGTTACTCCCTCAGCATCATCAGAAAGTTCAGCTTTCAGGAGAGAGTACGTAAATCTGACTTCAATATTCCAGGGTTGGATTTTTAAGACCTGCTGATATGCATCGACAGCCAGGTTAAGGTCACCGGAATCGGCAAGAATGTCGGCAAGTAAATTCCAGGCATCTGCAAACTCAGGATCTTTGTGAACTGCCTCCTTCAATGCTACCACCGCCTGTTCACTCTCCCCCAGGTGAACAAGGGCTCCGGCAAGACCATAATAGGGCATAGGATCATCAGGTGCGATTTCACTGGCAATCTGGTATGACTCGATAGATTCCTGATGTTCATTCAGATGTTCAAGACAATACCCTTTCAGAACCCAGATCTCCACCTGACTAAGTCCACAATCAATCGCTTCTTCAAGATCTACAAGAGCTTCCTTATATTGTTCCTGTGCAGTGAAACAAGATCCCCGATAGAGCCATGCCTGACAAAGCGATGGTTGAGATACCAGAAGTTTATTGAAAACCGCAACAGCCTCCTTATAGAGCCCTACCTCATGAAAGGCGATACCAAGCTGGAGCTGGGCATTATAATTTCCGGGAGTATATCGCAGGGCATTGCGAAACATTTTAATGGCATCACGATAGCGCTCCTGTTTTGAGAGAACTATCCCTATCTGATACCAGAGTTCGCCATTTTCCGGGTCAGCGCGAAGACCTTCTTTAAAGGCATAAAATGCCTTGTCCAGTTGCTCTTTTTTTAGAAAAGAAGCCCCCATAACAAGCCATTTTTGGGAGTAATCCTGCGGATCAGGTTTATTTGACAACGATTAACACCTGGGTCGGGCCGGAAAGAGGGACTGAAAGTACTTACCTTTAATTACAGTCGAACTATCAGAAAAGCATATCGACAATAGTTTTATAAAATCCATTATGAGAAGTCCCCTACTAAAAATGGGGGTTAATGATGTATGAAGTAAATAGGAAAATCGAAAAATTAGAACATACGAATGGTCCGGCAAAAAAAGACTTAATGCTCTTTTGTCAGGAAGTATGAACCAATACAGAGAGCCAATATCGCCAGGGCAAGCAGGAGGGCATCAACCATCTCAATAACGTGCATGGATATTACATTCTTGAAGAATGCTACCATAAGAACGATGATAATTACCTTAATTATCTTACTCTTGAGTTCATCAAGAGATGTAATCTGGAGCAGCTGGTGCTCAATCGTTCCACATTTCCCTCGGGCAACGTCAATTTTGGATATAATAATTTCATACAAACCAAAACTGAAAATGAGAAAGAAAACACCAATAAGATAAAGATCAATAGCTCCAATAAAGGTCTTAAGTATTTCTTCAGTATCTAGGTGTTGCCCATCTCCAGTTAATCCTATTGCATTTAAAAAAATTTTTGTAATAGGTGCGATAATCTCCATCGAACCCATAATAAACAGTGCTACTGAAGCTATAGCACTGAAAAATACAGCGAGAACTGAGATATAGCGAAACTTCCAGAGCCATACTTCCATCGGATTCAGAATATTATTTTCAAACGAGCATTCATCTCGTTCATCATTTTTTTTCAGCATATATTGCACCGTAGGTGAATCTTACTAATAGGTTCTTTATGTTTTTTAGATCTTTGTTCGAAATAGTAGTTGGGAAATATTATAAAAAAGGTTTGATAAAATTCATTTTCACTTTCACCCTGTTTCTTAAACATTTTTATCGTAATTACGAAAAAGAGAACGTGGGGTATGGATAAGAGCATCCATACAGTATATTGGAAATCCCAATAGTGCCCATTGAGGGTCCCGGGCAGAAGGGAAAATTAGTTTATAAAAGGATAGAATCGTATGATCAAGTATCAATCAGTTGTTCTTATCTGTGAAGATGTCCGTGTGTCACTGGCATTTTATCAGAAGTTATTTAATTTAGAAGTCGAATTAGACATTGGAGGTCTAGTTAATTTTAAGGAGGGTATCTCCCTCTGGGGCCAGAAGATTGCATCAGAACTGGTCTATAACGGGACCACTCCATCAGCTCCGGTTGATCGCCCTCGTCAGGAATTATATTTTGAAACCGATGATATTGATGGGTTTTTCGAAATACTTCAGAGAGAATCGATCAGGTGTCTGCACCCAATTCAAAAAGCTCCCTGGCATCAGCGAACCGTCAGGTTTTTTGATCCCGATCAAAACCTGATTGAAGTCGGCGAATCAATGGAAGAAGTTATCAGAAGGTTTGAAAAAGAAGGGAAAACAACAGACCAGATAGCAGAACTGACCATGATGCCGATTGATGTAATTTCAACAATTCTAAAGTAATATCCGGGAAAAGATAATATTTTCCAGAATTATGAAAGAAACATTTGAATAATTGATACGCATTAGAACATACATAGAGGAACCATGTCACACCAAAATTATGCCTGCCAGAGCTGTGGAATGCCACTTGCATCAGATGAAATGCGGGGCACTGAATCGGATAACTCGCTTTCATCACAATATTGCCAGCATTGTTATCAGAACGGCTCATTTACCGACCCTGACATAACCATTGATCAGATGGCCGGGCGAGTAGCACCGATAATAAACCAGATGTTTGAAATGTCAATCGAAAAAGCAATCGTTTTTTCAAAAGAACAATTAGTAAGCCTGTTTCGCTGGAGCGGGCGAATGATCCCATCCTGCGAAAGTTGCGGAATGCCCATTGCAAATGATACTGATGCCGGAACGATGACAGATGGCACAAAAACCTTCCAGTACTGCACACATTGCTTTCAGAACGGTGCATTCACCGAGCCTGAACTGACAAAAGAAACTATGATTGCCAAGTATGCCCCAATGATGTCAGCTCAATATGATGTTCCAATCCATAAGGCAGAGGAAATGGTCAGAATCTTTGCTGCTTCTCTCCCCCGGTGGAGATGAAAACGGTATCCATATAAAAACCCCAATGGTGCCCATTGGGGACCCCTGGCAGAACTGATGAAAGAGAGTTTTTCATACAAAAAGGTTGTATCAGGTATGATTTCTCATATCTGTTTATAACCATTGCCAGGAACCTTAGTTATTCTCTCCTTTGTATGTAGTATCAATTCAGGCGGTAATCTTCTTTGCCATCTGCAATCCCGCATTAAAGGCTGCATTCAATTCATTATCATCCGGAACAAAAACAACTTCTATTGAATCAACAATAGTAAAGCCAGCTGTTTTCAACTCTTCTGCAACCATCTTTGGCGCTCCTCCTTTGCCACCCATAGAGCCAAAAGTCAAAGCATAACGCTCCCCGGTTCTGTCAAAATGAAGTCCTTTCAGATAGTACAGGATATCTCCAATACTGGGATATGGCATATCGTTAATGGTTGGAACACCAACCATGATTGCTTTAGATTCAAGGATGTGTTTCACAATCTCTGACCGTTCATCTTCATGAAGATTAAAGATTTTTACATCACATCCGCCAGCCATAATCCCTTCTGCGAGTGCATGAGCAAGCATCTTCGTTGATCCATGCATGGTATCATAGATGATGGTGACCTTATTTTTCATTGCCGAACCTGAGGCCCATCCGACATACGCATTGATAATTTTCCCAGGATCAGTCCAAATCTGGCCATGTGAGGGAGCGATGACCTTGACCTTGCTGAGGAGATCGAGATCGGTTAGTTGTTTTGCTTTCTTCAGGAAGAGCGGAGTTAATGGCACGATAAGGTTTGCATAAAACTTCTGTGCAGCTTCCATAAGAACATGCTCGGAAATATCACAGTCAAGCCTGCCGGAGAAGCACAAGTGCTGTCCAAAGGCATCATTAGGAAAGAGAATCCCATCTTCAGCATAGAGGGTAAACATCGAGTCAGGCCAATGAAGGAGCGGAGCCTCAACAAATGCAAGGGTTTTCCCTCCGATATCAAGCGTATCTCCGGTTTTAACCGGTTTGAATATCGCATTATCTAAAGCAGGGTAATGACGAATGAGTCCGGTTCTACAAACATCAGTACAGTAGATCGGGGCGTTTGGGAACTTTTTGTGAATGTCTGCAAGAGCTCCTGAATGATCTTTCTCTGCATGATTCTGTACAATCACATCAATATTCATATCCCTGCCTTCACGGGCGCATGCATCCGAAATACGACCCCACATTTGTGCTGCCTGTCCGGGGTAGACATTATCGATCAGTACTGTCTTTTCTCCAAAGAGGAGATAGCAGTTGTATGAGGTACCATCAAGAGTATATCCATGATATGTCCGGATATCCCAGTCAAGAGTTCCTACCCAGTAAACGCCGTTTGCGATTTTGTATGCCTGTGCTTTCATAGTTTCACTTCATTCGTATTATTACGAACATTCTATTGTATGCGAACAAGTATAAACTTACCGGTATAATATAAAATTGTGAATGGAGTCCCTGATACCAGAGATAAAAATAAGAAAGGAGATATCGCACTATTCTCAACAAATACAGACGTAATTGCAATTGAAAGCCCGATTAAAGGGATAATTCTTGGAATAATTGCTGCAGGAGATATTTCCTTTGACGAAATTGTTGTCAGAACTGGAAAAGCCAAGTCCACAATATCAGTACATATAAACGATCTTCAGAAGGCAGGCCTCATATCTTCACGAAGTGATCCCAGTGATAGACGGAAAAAAATCTTGTCACTGACCGGTAAACCAATTGGATTCCTGACAAATTCTGACCGGGCACCTGCAAAAAAACAAATCGAAGAGCCATTAAAAAGCCTTCCATTTACAGACGGTAACATTGCTTCATTCTTCAGATATATGCTCAGGATTATCCGCACTGAAGCAATGAATTGCGGAGTAAATACCGATCCAATATTAGAAAAGGCAGGAAACCGTATCGGAACCGTTCTGTTGCCCTTAATTTCAGATGAAAATTTAGAGAGGAAAGTGCAAAAAATGGATTCATTCTGGAAAAAATACGAACTTGGAACAATAGCACTAGTAAATGATAATCCTATCACCCTGAAAGTTCACGGATGCTTTGAATGTGAAGATCTCCCGATTACCGGCCATGGGGCCTGCTCATTTGATATTGGAGTATTATCAGCTGTTTTTTTAAAGGAAACCAAAGGAAACCCGTCTGTTGTTGAGATTGAATGTTATTCATCTGGTTATGACCATTGTACCTTTGTGATTAAAGAAAAAGATGAGAACATCAAAGAAAATGACCCGGGAGATGGCGCCACCCCAAGGTAAACCAGTATAAGAAAAAGAACCTATAATCAGTCAAAAAACCCATATATACCGGAGCGGAGAAACCGATTGGTTTTTTAAAAGAACTGATTACAAGCATTGTTATCATCTTCTTCCCGTTTCTATCATCCGATTCCCTATGGAGGCATTATGACAACTACTACTAATCGAAAAATTCCACGTACAATGAGCACCCAGCATCCGGATAATGTTACCACCCCCTTCTTTGTGGATAACCCTGAGCTAAGCGGAGAAGATGAAGTCAGAGAAGCATACTACATCTACTCAAACCTTGGATGCGCTGAGCAGATGTGGGACTGTGAAGGAAAAGAAGTTGATAATTATGTGGTAAAAAAACTTCTATCCCGTTACCCTGAATATTTTATAGATCATCAGCTTGGGCGGGATCGTTTCCTCACACTCAGAGTCCCAAACCCCGAACTTGAACGGACAGAAGCAAAAATTCTCCTTGAAACCCTGGACTCAATACCCCGTTCATATGATATTGCTTCCATGTTTTATCAGGATAAAACCCCGCCAATCTTTGAAATCATTCTCCCGATGACCACATCTTTTGAGTCGATTGACAATATTTATCAGTATTACAGGGATTTTGTTGTAGGTCAGCAACATCAACGCCTTGGAGGGCGTGATCTCACCATTGCTGACTGGATCGGCCCATTTCATCCGGATCGAATAAATGTAATTCCCTTATTTGAAGACAGGGAAGGAATGCTTCAGTCAGCAGAAATTGTAAGGCGGTATTTACAGGATAAAAAGATAGAACACCAGCGAGTATTTCTTGCACGTTCTGATCCAGCAGTAAATTATGGACAGATTGGAGCAATAATACTCAATAAAATTGCACTCTGGCGTCTTCATCTTCTCGCTCTTGATACAGGAGTTGCAATATACCCAATTATCGGAGCAGGTTCAGCGCCATTCAGGGGAAACCTCCGCCCTGATACCGTTCAACGAGTTGCCGAAGAATATAAAGGTGCTTACACATTCACCATCCAATCGGCGTTTAAATATGATTATCCACTCACAGAAGCTGCACAAGCAATACAGTTCCTTGAGCAACGCGAAATAGTACCTGCAACGCAGATTGATGAAATAAAAGGAATTGATCTGTTAAACAGATATTCAGCCGAATATAATAACCAGATTATGACTCTTGCACCGATAATCAACCGGATATCCGGCCATATCCCATCCCGCAGAAAAAGAAAACTACATGTCGGGCTTTTTGGATATTCACGAAGCGCTGGAGGAGTTACGCTCCCTCGTGCTATCACCTTTACTGCTGCCCTGTATTCAATCGGAATTCCTCCGGAAATTCTGGGGATAAATGCACTTACCCATGATGATGTAACATTTTTACAGGATAATTATGTTAATTTTACTGCGGATATGGCGGATTCTGTCAGATATCTGGATCCTGATTCTCCCAATCTCCCTGATGGAGTCCTTGATGCAATACAGAGCATAGTTCCATTAAAAATTAATGATAAGCATCGTTGTCTTACCCAGAGAATTAGTCAGGAACTGACAACCTGTAATACGAAAGATCTGACAGAACTGATTCTTCAGGCAGGAAATATCAGAAAGTTCCTTGGATAACCCTTTTTTATACCCAGACCAGAGATATCATGATGTATCAGTGAGTTCAATACCGTAGCAGGGAATCCACATGGCCGTAAATATTGAATCATATTTTTTCACTAATAACGGTGGAGTCAGGGGAAATAATGAAGATGGCCTGTTAGTGAAGGATATTCTTATCACTGACACCTCAATGGAGACACCGGATAGTTTTCTGACCGATGATACAGACGCACTCTTTTGCATTGCTGATGGTATCGGAGGAGAACAGAAAGGTGAAGTTGCCAGTCAGAAGGTTCTCTGTGGACTATTGGCAGAACAGGCGGTAATTACCAGTGAAAAGACTGTATCTGATGCACTATATCTGGCAAAAGAGAATCTCGAACAGTATGTCAAAGAAAATCCTGACGCATATAATCTTGGATGCACCTTGGCCGGATTAATAATCAGGGGAACAAAGGCAATCGCATTTAATGTTGGAGATTGTCGCGTATATCGTATAAACGGTAACTATTTCGAACAGATTACAAAAGATCATTCTATAGTCCAGACTCTTTTTGACGAAGGGATTATTACAGAAGAAGAGATGCGATTTCATCCCAGGCGCAATGTAATTACCTCATCAGTTTCAGGAGACGGAAGATCCGATTCCATTCATGTTTTTTCTCATAAGATATCTCTAAGAAATTACGATATTTTTTTCATCTGCTCAGATGGGATTTGGGGTTGTTTCTCCCATGATGAACTTGAGATGATCTACCAGAGATTTCAGGGATATGATTTCTGCGAGAAACTTCTGACCGCAGCACTGGCTCGCAAAGCATCAGATAATATTTCAGGTATTCTCTTAATTGTCAGTACATGTGAATGACCCGGCAACCTGATACCCAATCAACAATTACCCAGAGTAACAACTCTGTTACAAAAAGAACACCAGTTGATACGCCAAATGCTACAGAATATTTCGAGCCAACGTTTTCAGGCCCGAATTTCCATCAATACCGGTTAATCAGGCAATTCCCGGCAACCGGAGGAGAAGCAGATATCTGGCTGGTTATCAGGGATAATGAGTATTATATACTCAAACACTATCGATTTGGTATCGATCCAAAAATAGAAGTATTAGAAAAAATTCGTGAAATATCGGAAAAAAATTACCACCACCTCATCAGACTATTAGAATTTGGTTTCGATGATGAGACAAAGAGATGGTTTGAAATTTTAGAGTACGCAAAAAACGGTTCATTACGAGATCTGATGCAGGGCCAACAGATTAGCATTGTTCAATTTAAAACAATTATATCAGAGATTGTGCAGGGCATTGACACTCTGCACAAAAGTAACATCCTTCATTTAGACCTCAAACCATCAAATATTCTGGTTCGATCCCTTCGCCCCCTCAATCTTATTTTAACTGACTTTGGAATATCCACACTGCTTAATATCGATTTATCACGTCAGATAACCTCAACCAAAGGAACACCAATGTACTGGGCCCCGGAACAACTTGGCAATGTAGTAGGGAAAGAAGCGGATTACTGGTCTCTTGGTGTCATTGCCTTTGAAATTCTTCAAAAACATCACCCTTTTGCCGGATTAAATCATCACCTTATCCTATCAACATTATCTACCCGGGGAATTCAGGTCCCTTCAGAGCTACAGCCTCGCCTCTCAATTCTCCTGAAAGGTCTTCTCACAAGAAATCCTCATCGACGCTGGGGAAAATGTGAAATTGACAAGTGGCTTGCAGGAAGGCAGAATATCCCTGTCCATTATGAGCAGGAATTACCATCAGAACAGGAATTAAAACTGCCTTACGACTTTAGAAATGAAAAAATTTTCAACCTGCATGATTTGAGTTACGCGATTATCAGTAACCCTGAAGCATGGGATGATGCAAAACGCCACGTTGGACGGGGATATCTCACACGGTGGCTTGAAAAAACTGATCAATGGGCAGCCTCAGTTGAAATTGACAAATCTATTGAAACCTATAAAGATGAAGATGAAAGACTCCTGTTTATTGCAGCACGGTTTAATCTGGAAATACAATTTACACTCTTTGGAAAACCCCTTGACATTTCACATATTGTCGAGTATTTAGGAAAATATCTCAGAAGAGAAAATGATGACCGGGAAAAACGCATCGTCTCAATGATATTTTCAGGCGATCTTTTTCGAGTATATCAGATATTTACCAGTATAACCGGTCAAAGCGATGAAGGATCGCAAATTCAGCAGATGTTCTCCTGGCTGCAGGCAAACACCAGGGGAATCGATGAGAAAAACCGATTGTATGATTATTTAAGAGTGCTAAAAATTCGCGAGCAGATAGGACCCCCGCAGGGGTGGGACACCAATGCTGTCCTGAATCTTGCAGATATTCGTGAAAAATTTCTAAAACAGGGGTATAATACAGATGCAAAGACCTGTGAACAGGACCTCATTGTCGCGGTGAAACAGGCACTGTTATCTTATGATAGTGAATCAGACCTGCTTGTAGCACTGGCAGCAATGTCAGAAGAATTCGGAGACAAAATATCTGTGAGTGAATGCTTAAAAAAAGCCATCAACTCAGATGTCAGAGTGGTCAGTCTGCTATTTGCCAAAAACTACGGATTGTTACGCTTTAAACGGTATAAAAAACTTACAAAGGATTACGAACATAACCTCTATACACTCTCTTCAGATCCATGGCAGGAATCCGATGTATTCTGGAATAAAATGTTTTTTATTCTCATTAGGGGAGGAGACTATAAGAGAGCGTTGTCAGTGTCAGAACGTCTTATTGAGATTCATCCTGAAAGTGGAGAGGGCTTTGCCATGCGGGGAATGAGCCTGTTTAAATTAGGGAGAATTAAAGAAGCAGATTACTTTTTATCCAGCAAAAAAGTAAAAAATTCTACAAGCCCCCTTGTATGGCAGATAATTGGGGATTACTATTCTGAACTTGGGGATATCAGAAAGGCTGAAGATGCATATCAAAAAGGCATTGATTTTGACCGTATTAATATTGGTTGTCTTCTCGGTCTGATTAAAATCTATGCAGTACAAAAACAATATCAAAACGTAATTGATTTGTGCAACACTTCTTTGGTGGAATATCCAGACAATGGAAAAATTTTGTTACCTATGGCTGATGCACAGTCTGCATCAGGGAACATATCAGAAGCAATACATTCATATGAGCACTATCTCACACAGGACCCGGATGATACAAATGCACGAAAGTCTCTTGCCATGTGCCAGATTAAGCTCAAGAAGTATACAGAAGCAGATAAATCAGTAAGCCTCCTCCTTGAGAAGGGGGCTTTTGACCCCCAGATACTGCGGCTGAAAGCATATCTTCTCCTCATATCCGGAAAGATAGTTGACGCAATATCATATCTTGATGCAACATTAGAGGCTGAACCATCTGACATCTGGACACTTCGCATAAAAGCAGACGCCTATATTTCGTTAAAAGAATACGGACAGGCCCTCAGGTGTATCGATACCATCCTTTTAATCGAGCAGGATAATTTTCTTTTTTCAGAAAAAAAAGGAAAAATATTACTCAATTTAGGTTTTTCCAAAGAAGCAGTTATTTATTTAAAACATGCAATTGACGGAGGAAGAGTGTCTGCAGAACTTTTTGCCGCATATGCAGATGCACTGAGAATACAAATATCCAGCAGATATGGCGCTAAACCAATCTTACAAGAAGGTGAGATTCCTCATCTGACCTACCGGGTCAGTCATTCATACCTTACTCTCTGGCAGAAAGAGGATCTGAACCCTGATGAAATATCATTACTTCATGAAGCTGTGCAGTGGTATGATCGGTCTATCGCGCAGGGTGGGGATATAAGGTACATATCAAATCGAAAAGGTATTGTTGCAACACTTTGTGGGGATTATAAGCAGGCAAACCAAGATTTTCTGAGGGCTTCAAGTACCCGGGAGAAAGACCCGGCATATCTCGCGAATCTCGCAATTTTATACATAATTCAAGGAGACACAGAAAAAGGAACTGCATTATTTCATCAGGGTCTGAATACATATACAAAACACCCATATTTCTTAGATTGTTGCGCTGGTTTTTACTATTCTACTAAAAAAGATTCTGAATATGCAATTGAATTGTGTGGGCAGGCAATTGCTGCAAATCTGCTGCGAGACCCGGTTATTTACTACCACCTCTATCTTATCCAGAGTTCCCTTGGAAGAGAGCGTGAGATGCATATTACTAAGGAACTCATACAATCAATCGATCCCTGGTTTGATCTCTCTTTAGGATAATCATATCTCTGCCGTAAGCAATAATACCGATAAGATAAAGGTATATCATACAATATCTGATTATTAACAGGAAAAACATGCACACATACCCAAATATCAGCCATGCCCGGAGTATAGCAAGGTGACCATCTCCATACAGCGTATATTCATACGAAGTATAACAAAATCAAAGGATGACACTCCAAAAGATATGTGATGTCTGTGGGATGGCTAATCCTGCAACTGAGATGATCTGCCAGAGATGTTTTTCAGATATCTCCAGAAAAAAACCAGTTAATTCCCGAACGCCTCATATCGAAAAAATAATTCCCGGATTAAAAAAACAACCGGTTTTTCATCGTGAAACCCTTGAACTGGATCAGGATAAAACCATCAGGGAAGTAGCGCCATTAGTTCTGAACATGTCCCCGGGCCAGACAATTACTGTTCGGCATGGAGATACAATTGGCAGAGATGGTGTTGGTGGGAGGATACTAAATCAGTTTAGTGCTGTATCACGACATCATGCCACATTTAAATATTTTAACGGCAGGTGGCTTGTCAGAGATGAAAATTCGACAAATGGAACATACATCAATGGTACAAAAATCGGGCCTGACAAATGGTACGAACTCAGACAAAAAGATACCTTATCGATTTCATCAGCATGTACCTTTACCATCCAATAATTAAGCAGATAACGTTGGTTGGATCCCCCGGGTATGGGAAAAATCGGAAAACACAAATCTGTAGATCCAGCACAAATTTGAATATGATTACCGATGAAAATACCATCACATGAAAACCCCGCAAGCTCATAATTTCAGCCGATCACCGGTTGAGGAGGTGTACGGCTCATGCACCACAAGTTCAGGCAGGAAATCCGCAATAACTGTATTGGCACCATATCCCGGATGGAGCACCATCAGAAATGATCTTTCATCTATGATTAAGAAAATATCAGATCCAGTTGTTACAAGTTGTACGCTTAGATATACAGACCGATTTCATCCCTTTTCCCTGGATGATGTTTCAGGTCCGCTTTTTCTCGGTTCTATGAGTTGTGGAAAAATCCATTCGCGAATAGAAAAACGAACTGAAGATCTTTTTTTAATGAAAACGAATATCCCTGATTCGACAGCGTCAGTCAGATTCATCACCGGAGGAAGTATTGGACAAGGAAGCACACTGATATTTACCATCTCATCTACAAAAAAACGGTTGGTAAATGATAAAATCCTGACCTGGTTTGATGCCGCTCATGATGATATTCATGATCTTTTTGATATCTGCGTTCCAGAAGAACTCATAAGCACCTTGAAGTAATAGTGACCCACTCAATTACAGTATAATGTTGGATTTCTGCATTATACCACATGGGTCTGTGACTTTTATCAATCAGTTTATGCTGAAATATCAGAACGTATTTCTTCCATCAGGCTGAAATATAGAGCATGGCATCCCCATTTATCGCTGTTGTTTTATCCTTCTTAATCCCCGGACTCGGACAGTTTTATACCGGACAACTGCTCAAAGCGATAGTTCTCGTTATTGCTGCAGTAATTTTCGGATTTCTATCATTGACTTTCATAGGGATTCCATTCTATTTAGTCGTCTGGATATACAGTATGATTGATGCATATAATGCAGCAAAAAATGAATAAACTTTTTTCAGACCAAAAGGGGTTTGTTAGTAACGTTTTGTATTATCTCATAGGTATCTAAAGACCCGGCCGGCTCAAAGTACTCATTTAAAAGCCGCTCCCCTGCATGAGGTATCAGGGTATTCCCATCAGATAACTCACCAAGGATAGTCTCAGCATATGCTTCATCAAGAGCATAATGCCAGTACATACCGGCATTACCAATAAAAAACGCTGGATTTGCCAGAATATCAGTTCCACCTGATGATGACGTAAATCCGGTAATGTTCTCATACAGACGAGAGTATTCTGAATAAAAATCTGTTCCATCTGATGCAAGTTTGAGATCTAATACCGAGAGAAATACGGTATATGCACGTGAATATCCGGATTCTGCAAGACCATCAGATCTCAAATTCTGTAGTAGCGGAGAACATGAAGATGCATCGGCATTCTTTACTCCATTACCCATAATCTTGTGAAATACTTCAGGAGTCAGGAAGATCTTTTCAAACAGAATTGAAAGAACCTCAATATAGGCTGTGTCTTCCTGTGTACCTGACGAAAGAGTAGCATACCGGGTGTTGGTCAGGCTATGCCTCATCATATGCCCGATTTCATGAAACATTACCTGAATATCAGAGGAGGATAATTGAATTTGCCCCGAATCAGAAACAGAAGTTGTGGGAACTTCCAGAACGATAACAGATACCGGTGCAATCCACTTGCCATCTTCAATACGCCCTGACCGAAGATAATACGTTTTTCCAGTGCTCATCCCAAGATTATTTGTTCTGATTTTTAGGTAGTAGTAAGCCTGAGTCATGCCAGTTTCAGAGTCAGCAATCCGAAATAGAGAGATTGGATCCATGCATCCGCGAAGCATTGGAAGAGGAGAGATATCAAGAGATAGAAAAGACGATAAAAACTGATTTGTTCTTATAACTGCAGTTTGTGCAGGGATAGAAATGTCATTATTTACCAGAGAACATTCTGGTGATATCTCCCGCAAATTCCTCTGAAGAGAGGATATTTCATAGTCAAAAACTACAGTTGCATCAGGGTCACTCATCTTTTTCACCTGAAGGATGGCCTTCGCTTCTTCATGAGACAATTGGATAACAGGAGAAAACCAATCATACAACCCATTTTTAATAATTGTGAAATTAGCATCTGCCCCGGAATGAGCAACCTGATATTCTGCAAAGGTTGAATATCCAAATAACCTGACAATGGAATGCCGGGTGTTAATAATTTCCGGTACCAGAATAAGATTTTGAGATAACGAACCATTTGCCTGGTTATTCAGGTATTGACCTTCTAAAACAGATAGATTCAATGATAGTTTTGTCAATTCTTCAAGTACTTCTGGAGCAAGACCAGCAAGGTAAAATTTTTCACGATGTTTATTGAGCAGTCTTTGTTCTAACTCGGTCATTGGAATGAGCCGGGAAAAAGAACTGGCTAACTTTGAATTCAGATATACATCGTGGAGAAATAATGTTCGAAGATCTCTGGCATTTCGCGCTTCTGATGCAATAGCGGGATCATCACATTCATCCGCAATAAACCGATAAAGAAGTGTTTGATCATCAAAACGGGTAATAATTTCTTCAAACCGAAAAAGAGTATTATTTATAGTTCTCTCATCATCAGGGATGGCCATTATCTCTGCAATGTCAGTATGAGCATGATCAATACTCTGATTAATAAGAATCTTTATCTGATCCGGGGAAGACAGATCCAAAATACCAGGGGAAAAATGGGATGGTGAACTTTGAATCAGGGACTCCCCAAAATCCCCCTCAGTTACACTCAATGGTATCCCGATTACCCCCATGAAAAGTAGGAAACCAGTAAGACATGCAGAATAAATCAGGGGGAATAGATTCATACTATCATATATATCACCATGAAAGATATGAGCTATGGATATACTTTTTAAACCTGATGCAGAATTGATACAGTAATAAAAGATTTATCGAATCAGGGAGATTATGTATCTATCTTAAGGCTAATATAGACTTAATTTAACAAAAAAATATTCGTTTTTCCCAGATATTTACATGACCATTGGAAAAGGAGAATACCTTAGGACCCTGACTGCGGCAACATCGCATATGCGATCAGCACCGGTTGGCACTGATCTTTCAGGAAGTTCACCCCCGTCAGTTTTTATCGGTTCATCCCAGTACCCAAAGATCTATGCAGGCCCGATGATAGCACCGGTGCATGGTGACACATCTATTATGGACAGGCCTGAAGAGTGGATTCCAGGCAACGTATTACAGGATGAAATAATCAGGTATCGACTTAGTCTCGTGCGGGGAATGCATCAGGTAAGCATTTCTGATATGGATAACCGTTTTACTCAAAAACTACAGGAAATTGCTCTGTCAGAAAATTCAATCGAGAGTGAAGCAGTTTTTGCACGGGAACCATCCGGGTTTTCATTCAGCGAAGAACATACGCCATTTGGTCCGAGTGCCCCGATACAACACCTGGAAATCGAGGAACAACGGTGGAACCGGGATCTTGAAACAGTTTATTATGATACCGATCTTCGTGCCGCTGATGCAGTTATTGACCTGCACAAAAAGAATCTTCCGTTTTCAGATATCCAAAAAGCATTTTCTGTTGGAGTTATGGGAACAAAGCGGGGGAGACACCTGGTTCCAACCCGCTGGTCAATAACTGCCTGCGATACAATAATCGGAAACCATCTGCTTTCACAGGTAAAAAAATTCAATCAGATAGATACATGGAGGGTGCATGAGTTCTCAAGTCTTCATAACCGGTATGCAGTGATATTAATGCCGACAACCTGGCAATATGAGTGGACAGAAGCATTTTTCCGGGTTTTAGGTAATGAAGAGATGGTGTTTTCAGATTATGAACTCAACACTCCAAAGAAAACCTATTCTCATCTTGGTGGATGTTTTTATTCATGTAAAATGGCAGTTCTTGAAGGCCTGGCACAAAAGCAGGAACAAGCCGGAGCGATAATTCTTCGTGAAGCCTCATCTGGATATGTACCACTCGGGGTATTTAATGTCAGGGAGAATGTGAGAAATGCAATGAAGAAACCTCCCCTTGAATTTGAAGATAATACGGCGGTATGCTCGTATCTCTCAGATAAGTTTACTCTTCCCCTTTCCCGTTTTTCACAGGCTGGGGTTCTCCTTCGTGATTTAGGAAGAAAGAGACAGACAGTCCTTAGTGAATTCCTCACATAAATTACAGAAGAGTGAGAAACGGTTTTCAAAGAAGCGATAGGACAACAAAATGCTCTAAAAATGAGAAACAATGATTGAACAAAGAACTCTTACGGAATATATCAGGCAATTCTGCCATCATATGGAGATCCCCCTTATCGGATTTGCTGATGTAAAACGATGGAATACCCCCTTATTTGATCCATGGATTCCCCAGGAATTCTCCCCGCAATCAATCTTTCCCGGGTCCCAATCAGTTATTGTCATCGGACTTCCAGTTCACCTGCCAGTGCTTGAGACTTCTCCATCAATATGGTATCGTGAACTCTATAAGACTATCAACTCTCTGTTAGACCAGTATACGTATAGAATTGCATCTCTGCTCAATGAAAGAGGGCACCCATCCGTATCTGTTCCACGGGATGGATATGGAAGTATTAAGGTTCTGAAAAAAAATCCGATTACATTCTTCTCTCATCGCCATGCTGCGGCCCTTGCCGGCCTTGGAACCTTTGGAACTAATAATATGGTATTAACACCAGATTATGGGCCACGGGTGAGATTTGCCTCTGTTTTTACCCAGGCCTGCCTAAAAGCAGATCCAATCATGACCAATAATCTGTGTATCAGATGTAACCAGTGTGTTTCGATGTGCCCTGTTCAAGCCATCGAAGAAGGAACATACCCACAAGCAATTACTGATAAAAGAGCCTGCGCTAATTACAGTGCAGATCTTAACCATCATTACATCTCTCCATGCGGAATATGCATCAAAGTATGCCCGGTTGGTGCTGATAGAAGCAAATTTGGAAGGGAGGACCCCGGTATATATGACCCCGGTAATGAACATGATCTGAAAAAAGGGTGGAATCATGTTCGACAATATGGAAGGATGTAATTAATCTGCTTAAATGAAAATAACCAGATATTGGAATGCAATCCCTTGCTGGTGAGACCATAACCATCCATGTTTATTGCCATACATGCAGATATTATATGATGATGCGAAATCTAATCTGCATTACCGCCCTTATTCTTCTTACGAGCGTTGTTTTAGCTGATGAAAACCTGATTATCAATGACACCCCTGATTCAATTGATGTAAATATGACAAATATGACAGGAGTTGGCAATTATTCACCAGAGGCAGGTAATTTCACGGCTGCAGAAAAATTAATCCAGACAAATGAAACCGCATATGCGAACCAGACTTCTGTTGAAGAGAATGTAACACCACAAATGACGCCAGAAAAACCAGTCTACACCCGAAGTATTGGAAGCGTTTATAGTGCTGATTACCAGGAACCACAACCCAGGACTTTTTCATACTCTGGGTGTGGAACGTAATTTATCGGTCAAAACCTATATTTCACCCCATTTTTCAAGCACTAATTCCTTTTAAGGAGGAAGCACCAGATAGATCACCCACGAGGTCACATTATCCTTTTATCACTAATAATGTAATATCGTCAAACTGTGGTTCGCTTCCGCTAAACTTCAGAACTTCTGTTAATATATTATTCAGAATCTCTTCTGCAGATTGAGAAGCATTGGCTCTGATCACTGATTTCAGCCGTACATCTCCAAACATCTCATTATCCGTATTAATCGACTCAGTGATTCCATCAGTATACAGCACAATTATATCCTCTGTCTCCACAAGCACTTGCCGCTCATAATAAGAAGCATTTTCAACCGCACCAATAACCATCCCGGTAGCAGTGAGTTCTTCAAAGGAATCAGTACTTTTTCGATACATAATCGGGGGGTTATGACCAGCGTTTACATATCTCATTGTCCGGTCTTTTTCTGAGAGAATACCATAAAAGAGCGTGACAAACATCCCGGCTTTTGAATCTATAGCAATAATTGAATTCGCCGAAGTAATCGCTTTTGCAGGATCCTGGTACCAGGTTGCATTTACACGGACGACGATTCGCGATAACGCCATGAAAAGAGCGGCAGGAATCCCTTTTCCCGATACATCAGCTATGAGAATCCCAAATGAATCATTTTTTAAAGGGACCATCTCAAAGGGAATAACATCAAAAAAATCACCTCCAACTTCTTTTGCCATGAGACTTCGGGCCGCAACATCAAATCCAGATATAACAGGAAGAGAGTCGGGCAGAAAACTTTGCTGGATTTCCGCAGCAATGTCAAGTTCTGCTTTTGACCGGGCAATTCTCTCTTCCATCTCTCTCCTTTCAGTAATATCGCGGATTGTTTCTATTGCACCGGTAATTTTTCCATCAGAATTATAGAGCGGAGTCGCTTTAGCCCAGAAGAAACCCCCATGATCTCCGGCTTTCGGAAGAAAGGTATCGACAACGAGGGTATCTCCTTCTCTGTCAATGTGAGAATATTCTGACAGGAGTTCTTCCTTTGGGATAAGTGCCAGGTTTGCGAGAATAGGTCTTCTTTCTCCATAAAATGGAAGGGCATATTCATAATTTCCCTTCCCAATCATATCGGATGCAGAAATATGGGAGAGATTTTCCATCGCACGATTCCATGCCTGCACAATACCCTCATTATCAATAACAATTGTTGCATCAGGAAGGAAATTAATAATCTGGGCAAGTCTTTGAGCATTTTTTTGTGCTTCCTTCCGCAATCTTACCCGGTCAGTAATGTCCCTTATGGTCTCAATTGCTCCGATAACATTCCCCTGTGGATCATATAATGGACTGGCTTTCGCCCAGAAACAGGTCCCTTCCTTGCCAAAGGTGGGGATAAAAATATCTACAACAAGTGTATCCCCTTCCTTTTTAACCGTATGATACCGCCTCTCAACTTCGGTGTCAGGGATCAGGATGAGATCAGCTAACATGGGTTTTCTTTCCCGATAAAAAGGGATGGCATACTCGTAATTATCTTTACCAAGTATTGAATTGGCTGAGATTCCCGTAAGACGCTCCATCTCCCGGTTCCAGGCGATCACTATTCCGTCTTTGTCTATGACAAAAGTTGCATCAGGGAGGAAATTTATTATCTCCTCACAATATCCTTCCATCCGCGGTTTCATAACAGTCAGATGCAACAGTATGTCTTTTCAGATAATAATTGTGTTTACCGCTGGAGGGATTGTGAAGGGTATTGTTAGAACCCTGCACCAGATAACGGGGCAGGTTGTTGGGTAATACAGTCGCTCAAGTAGAAATTTGTATGCTCAATGATAGAGAAATGATGTATATTAATATTTGACAATACTTCAAACCAAAGTATCATGCTTCCATATATGAATATGTGGAGTATTTTCAGGACAAAAACAGGGCATACCTTTAACTCGTAATTATTCCCATCCTTACCATATGCACCAGGAAAAAGCAATTAAGAAGATTTCTGTCTCCCGAGAAACCGTGGAGGGGGCCGGGGTCAGGCTTCACCGGGCATTCGGATATCATGATATTCCAGCGTTTGATCCGTTTTTAATGCTTGACGACTTCCGGGCTGAGAACCCCCGCGATTATCTTGCAGGTTTTCCCTGGCATCCTCACCGGGGGATAGAAACCGTGACCTATATGCTTGACGGGACCGTTGAACATGGTGACAGTATGGGACATGCGGGCAGGGTAGATGCCAGAGGAGTTCAGTGGATGACTGCCGGCTATGGGATTATTCACCAGGAGATGCCAAAACCGGTGGATGGAAAGATGGGAGGATTTCAAATCTGGGTAAACCTCCCTCAAAGTCATAAGATGATGGATCCCCGGTATCAGGAAATTCAGGGAGAAGAAATACCACAGGTTATCCTACCGGGTGGAATACTGATCAGAGTCATAAGTGGAACAGTTGGGGATGTAACCGGACCAGTACGCGATATCATGACAAAGCCAGAATACCTTGATGTGTCCCTTCAGTCTGATGCACAGTTTACTCATTCGATACAACCCGGGCATATGGTTGCAGTATATGTAATTGAAGGAAGCGGGAGATTTAACCCAGTACAGAGTGAAGAACTGTTGAACCGGACATTGGTCTTGTTCGATGAAAAGGGCGATTTCGTTGATATCCAGGCCGGAAGGAGCGGGGTTCGTTTTCTGCTCTTTTCCGGAAAACCATTGCATGAGCCAATTGCATGGGGAGGCCCTATAGTTATGAACACCCAGGAAGAATTGGATCAGGCGTTTTTAGATTACAGAAATAATACGTTTATAAAGAAAAGCGTCTGAATACTAGTCCTGACCGGACTAACAATAAGCAATTCTACAGGATGTACCTACATCTAACCGGCACTCGATGATACAGACCGGGGATACTGGCATGTCTGTTCAATCTGAAATAATTTTTTTAGCATCCAATAAATATGCAGGTTATTCTTAGTTTTTAAATACACAGGGGACGATTGGGGCATTTTTCAGACTAACAGGTATCTTCATTAATTCTCACAAACCGGATGGTGTATCTCTCTTCAAAGCATAATCTATTCATGGCTTTGGGCGAGAATACTTTCAGAGATCCTTCATCAATATATAATACCCAAAATACTTCCATTAAAAAAACAGAGCACAGCAAGCCGATTCTCCATGCTCTTATCGATCCTGCAAGCAACGACATCGCACTATTTGCACAGGCGCATAGCAGACAGGAACAGAGAAATAAGCAAGGGAGAAAACCAGATACCTCTACCCCTGCAGTATACCCGTATACCTCAAATGAATATCTCCTTGAGCATATAAGTCAAATTACCGGACACTTCCCGGACGAATTTAAAAATACCAGATGGATAGCCTATATTCCAGTCGTAAATGATATTCCACTCACTTCTATTCCAGTAAGCGGAGCATACACCGGGCCAATGCCGGATAAGGCGCCACTCATTCCCTTCTATATACCGGTAATTCTCTGTCCTTACAACATATTTCCGGATTTCTGGAAAGAACGGGAAAAATTACAGGATACATACATATTTGGTGATTCGCTGGTCTATCTCTTCCACCTGATGCGATTCGCTATACAATTAGTTAAAAAAGGGCGATTCAAGCCGGTAATCAGAAAAAAGTCAGGGAAATATGTTACCACATTTGAACCATCGCTCATGTCAGATGAAGATATTCGGTTACAAAAAATTGCAGATAATCTCCCTAGGATCTGCCAGTATGTCTTTCATCGAAGATCAAAAAAGGACACCGTGAGTGATCAGAGTAACCGGGTCAATTCCGCTCTAACCTCAATGATGCAGGCAATTATTCAAAAAGCGCTCCTTCAAAATCCACCAGTTATCAGACCGGGGAAACGAATGAGAGAGGAACAGAAGAATGAACTGGCCTTCATTGCCGAACTTACCGGGAGAGATTTTAATATTTCACATGATATTGAGAAATTTTTTGCAGAGGAGATGCATTCATGGTTGATGTTTGAAGGAAAAGAGAAAACTGATATCCATTTTCATCCCTGCCTGATATTACAGGAACCACCAGAGGATGCAGATCAACCCTGGACAATAAGCTTTCACCTTCGATCTGACATAGATCCTTCGCTCATCATACCGGCAGATATCATCTGGAATCTTTCCGGAGCACCGGGAGGTATCCTCCCCAATACATCCCGCCTCCAGCAGGAACTCCTCACCGGTATTGGAAAGGCAGTTTCAGTATCATCGGTAATGAGGGCCCATATGACCGGAAAACATCCGGAACGTGCAGAATGCTCTATGGAAGAGGCTGGAACCTTCCTTATCCATGATGCACCAGCAATACGAGAAAAAGGAGTTGAACTTCTCCTTCCGGCATGGTGGACTGAGCAGAAAGCAAAGCCTAAACTTGAACTACAGGCAAGACGAAAAAGTGATATTTTAACAACCAGTATGGTGGGTATTTCGGAGTTGATTAAATTCGATTACCGGATTTCCATAGGTAATGACTCTCTTTCACCTGAAGAATTTGAGCAGGCTGCAAAACTCAAAGCCCCCTTTATCAAGGTCGGAGGGCGATGGGTATCATGCGATGCTGAGCGACTCACTCATGCAATTAAAAATTTTGAAAAACGGTACATTAAGGGGAAAACAACAGCAGGAGACCTTTTCCGGCTCTCTATGAATGATGAGATCGATGATGAGATAACCATATCAGTAACTCCCAAAGACGAATGGTCAGCAGATATTCTCTCATTAATAAAATCAGATCAGGACCCGAAAAAATACAAGATTCCAAAAACTTTTCAGGGAACATTGAGAAAATACCAGGAAGACGGGCATACCTTTCTTCTTCGTTGTACAGAACGAGGATTTGGCGTCTGTCTTGCTGATGATATGGGGCTTGGAAAAACTCCCCAGACCATTGCATGGCTACTGAGTATAAAAAAGTCAGATCCAGGGATGGGGACGGTCCTTCTTGTCTGTCCGATGTCTGTGGTTGGAAATTGGGAACGTGAATTTGAACGGTTTGCCCCTTCACTTAAAATATGGATTCATCACGGTTCATCACGAACAAAAGGGAATGATTTTACTGATATCATCAAAAATCATGATGTGATCATCACCACCTATCATCTGACTGCACGCGACGTAGAGGTACTTACTTTCGTATCCTGGTCCGCAGTGATTCTTGACGAAGCACAAAACATTAAAAATCCACAGACAAATCAGACAAAAGCGATAAAAAGACTTACCTCCGACCGAAAAGTTGCTCTGACCGGCACTCCGGTTGAAAACCGGCTCCTTGAACTCTGGTCTATCATGGACTTTTTAAACCCAGGATACTTAGGCACACAACATGCATTTCAGGAGCGATATACCATCCAGATAGAGCAGGATAAAGATCAGAAGGCAACATCTGAACTGAGGCGTCTGATTCGGCCCTTTGTACTGCGGCGAATGAAAACAGATCAGTCAATAATTACTGATCTACCTGAAAAGATGGAGTCAAAAGTATACTGCTCACTTACCCGTGAACAAGCAACTCTGTATCAGGCAGTTGTCGATGACATGGCACAATCACTTGACGCGGTATCAGGTATTGCAAGAAGAGGATTAATTCTTTCAGGAATTACCCGTTTGAAACAGATCTGCAACCATCCGGGGCTTATCGCGAAAGATAAGCACATGAGACCAGAGCGATCAGGAAAAGTGAGAAGAGTTCTTGAAATGCTTGAAGAAGTCTGTGATGAAGGAGACTCAGCTCTGATATTCAGTCAATATTCGTCTTTTGCCTCTGAAATGGCAGACATCTGTAAAAAACATTTTTCATGTCCAATTTTTCTGCTCACCGGATCAACTCCGAGAAAAGAGAGGGAAAAACTGATTTCACAGTTTCAATCAGGTAACAGTCCAGCTTTTTTTATAATATCACTAAAAGCAGGAGGGACTGGCCTTAATCTGACCGCTGCAACCCATGTTTTTCATATTGATCGATGGTGGAACCCGGCAGTGGAAGATCAGGCAACAGACCGGACGTATCGCATTGGTCAGAAACGAAATGTCCAGGTCCACCTGATGATCGCTGCCGGAACACTCGAAGAGCGGATTGATGAAATGAACACCAGGAAACGAACACTTGCTCAAGGCGTTCTGGCTCAGGGAGATGATTTCCTGACAACCCTTTCAACACAGGAACTCTTAAATATTGTCGCTCTTCGCGATTCAGTCTTTTCCGGTGAGGAGGATTAACAATGAGACGGAGAAACCGTTGGTGGATTAAGACAATTGAAAACGTCCCTGAAGATAGAATTATCAGACTAAAAAGTCAGGATGGACCAATCGGGCAGACCTGGCTTGGTCGTGAATTCGTCCGTATTTTAGAAGAAGCAGGAGAAAAAGGGAGACTGACAAGGGCTAAAACCTGCGCCAGAAAGGGAAGCGGAACAAACCTGAAAATCAGGAAACAGCATATTTCAATTGGTATCTGCTGCTCCGGGTACACCATTCGGGACATCAACTTCATGTTTTCAGAATTAAAAGATCAGGAATGGGATCGCTTTGTCAGGGTTGTTGCTAAAGATGCAGCGTTGACCGGAGCGCTGTATTCAGGAGATATGTCAGAGTACTTTTTTCATGAACTAGAAAAAGAAAAAATATTTTTACGTCCTAAAAGTTTTAAAGCGGTTTATTCATACTGCAATTGTGGCGACAGTCAGAATTTATGCATCCATGTTGCCGTTGCCTGGTACTTTTTTGCAGAGGCACTTGATGCAAATCCCTGGCATCTCCTGACACTATATGGGATGGATAAAGAGACGATAATCAACCGGGTTAGGAATTTACGAAATAAAGAGACGTATTTGCATGAAAGAAAGATATCTCTCAAACAGAAAAAAACAGGTACAGATACAGAAATATTAATCCCAAAAAAGACAAACCCGGAGGGATTTTTTTTGATGAAAGAAGATATTGGCTCTTCATTGGTTGTGAATCAGGATGGACCTGAAATAAATCCGGTTCTGTTACTCGGACCGGCGCCATATACATTAGGGGGGAAAAATCTTGCAGACCGGATTATCAGCCTCTACCCTAATATCCAGGAGTTTGCCGGTTCTTTTGAAAAACAGGATAATGAAAATACCGATGTCTGATGAAAAAGAGGTTGAAAGATTAATATTTTACCAGATATATCAATGTGATTTGTCATCCTGAACTTCACCATTGCTATCGTGGTCAATATCTAAACCATCATCGCCTGCACTATCATCTGACTGCTCCTCTTTTCCCCTCTTCCTGAATATAATAAGAGCGCCAATCCCGACTATGATAGCACCCATAACAACACCGGCGAGAAGTATCAGGATCGAAGATCCAAATTCAAATTCAGATTTTTCAACAACAGGTATTGTTGATATAGGGGAAGGCTGCACTGAAACCGGAGGAAGTGTGACGAATCCTTCAGGCTGACTGATATTTTCTGAGGGCGACAGTGAAGGAGACACGTTAGAACCATGTTGATCATCAGGTGAAGTAATATTGCCTGTCTGATTAACCTCACGAGTTGTATCTATAGCAGGTATCTGTTCTGCAGTGATGGTCAGGAGTTCAGTTGTTACTGCATCTGATGTTACTGCCTGAATTATTAATCGATATTCACCAGGGGCCAACCTGCCTGTGGGGACAGTAAACGTAAAGAACCGATCAATATCTCCCTGCCAAATTTCAGTAGTCCCAGAATATCCATAAGAACTCTGCGAATCACCCTTACTAGTCGGAGCAAACCGGTTATCAGTAATCTCTAATAACAGCCGTGAACCTGAAGCCAGATTTGTGGTACCTGATATCACCACTGGAGTGCCTGCCACCTGAGTCAGTGAACCAACATCAGTTGTTATTTTAGGACTGTTGACACGAATGTCATACTTTGTATAGGTATCATCAATAAACGGGCTGTTTAATGCTGTTATCAGAGCGTTCGCAGCTTCTGGACCCTGTAATGATCCAGAGCCCCCAATCCGAAAGATTGGCGCTCCTGGGTACGGAGTATTACCAAGAACAAGATGACGCGGTCCATCAGGCCATATATCAAATTCTCCATTACTCATCGGATGCTGAATAATTACCGAATACTGCCCGGTCACCATATTGTTTGTTTCAGCTCCAGGTATCTTATACTCAAATGAACCGTCACGTTCGATTGAGGTCTGATCATATCTGAAGTAATTCTTTCCAAATATCCAGACTGCAACTCCGGATCTCGTAGCACCAGAACTCCTTCCGGTAAGATATAGCGAATCTCCCCGTGCAACATCGGTAACCTGGGTCTGAAGAGATACGTAGGGTCTTCGAAGTGTCAGGGGTATGGTCTGATAAGGAACCGATCCAAGATTATTTCGATCTACCGGGGAAGGAACAGCATAGATGGTATATGTACCAGCATCAATGCCAAGATCTCCTGTATATAGGCGATAATTCCAGGTTTCGCAATCACCAGAAGCTACAGTAAATGATGAAGAAACACCATTTCGAACTGCCTGACGCGGACGGTCAAGGCGAGCCCCATTAGATGGAAGGTTCGGCCCTGTGATGAACAGATAGGTATCACAGGATTCAGTGTTGTAGCCAGAGAGTTTCACCTCTTCACCTATGGCAAATACTTCTTTTTCGGTTTCAATACCAACATATCCTTTAACAACAGAAATACTAGCTTCTTCAGAGATGGTTTGCCCTGTTGCAGATTGCGATTCAATCCTGATCGTATAACGGGTATCATCAGTCTGTTCAGATGTCCGGAATTCTATCGTGCGTTTCCCATCACGGTCAGGAAGGACGCGTGCATAGTATTTTACTCCGCCATAAGGCTCATGAGGAACAAGATCCCTGATACTAGTTCCACCATATGAGGACGGGCGATATGAGCCGATTGTGTAAGGACCATTAGGGGTATCCTGGTAGACTCCCTCCTGTGAAAAGAGTATCATCGGCGGTTGATCCCCGGAAGATCCACTCTTTTGTCCGGCATCAACCCAGAGATATACCGGGTAGCTTGGGGTTCCGGAAATTGTTACGGTAAATGCATTTCCCCTGATGACCTGATCATCTGACGTAGTAATCTTTGCCCGATCAGAACCTAATGTTACTGATGCACCCCGGATATAACTCGTTCTCTCCAGAGATTGAAGATTTTCATTGATCCGATTAAAGGCCAATCGTGGTTGCACCAGGTACGTTCCTGATGCATAGAGATATCCTCCACCAGCTCCCCTGGCTCCGGTGTTCCATCCTCCCGTCTGATGTGGAGGTACGGTCTGCAGACTGCCTTCAGGTGTTACCCCACTCAGAGAGATCCAGCCACTTCTCGTTTCAACACCAGATAATACTCCACCTCCGGGAGTAGTAATAAGAAGATCCAGAATCCCATCGGCGTTCTTATTATATCCAGGTCTTTGAGCAACTGAACCAATATTCGTATCCAGTTGCATAAGCAGCGCAGTGCCCCGGGGAATTGTACCAGAGGAGATATCCTCCATAGTAGTTACCTGCACTATCCTGACTGTTACCCTGGGTTCACGAACAATGACTGCAACAGATCCGGCAGCTCCCCGTCTGCTATCCCACTGATACCACGGGCCGGTTCTATCAAGATATAAGGAGGGTATTACTGCAAACCCTCTCCTTTCTACTGTCCGGATATCAAGAGGGATGTCATATCCGGGGGAAGAGCCAGGTGGAAAGAATGCAATCGCATCAAAGGGAAAAGGGAGAGCAACACTGAGATCAAGTCCTTCTTCTCCAAGAAATACCTCTCCACCAGGAGGAATGAGGGTGGTTGCTGCAGACACGCCGGCTATGTTTACGAGTAGAAAAAGAATAAAAAATATTGTCTGGTAATGGTTCATGATATCCTATCTGTATGAGAGGAGATGAGGTTTCTGATCCCACCTATAACCATCATCATACTGGAGGAAAACAGAACCTTAAATAAACCGATAAAAAATGCTATTAAAGAGACATCAGATCATTTTGAAGTAGCTATTTTTCCAGCATGTTCAAAACAGATATTTGCTTCCCGTGGCTCATTTTTTAGCATCAATGCCTTTCCTTTTGCATACCAGGCGGTGGTTGAATAAGGTTCTTTTTCAATGATCAGATCAAAATATGTGATGGCTGCATTTACTTTTCCTGCATCCAAAAGAAGATTCCCTAAAATGTACATCGCTTCAGTATATGATGGATCTATCCGAATTGCTTGAAGATAGCAATCAATCGCTTCGTCCTCATTCCCAATATTTTTTAGAGTTTTTCCCATTTCAAAATAAGCATGAGCATTATTCGGATCTATTTCTATTGATTTAAGCATCATCGATAAAGAGTTACGATATGCTCCAAGTTTTCGATATGCTATAGATTTTGAATACCATGCAGCTGAATATCTTGGTGCTACCCCTAATGTCAGATTAAAATACTCAATCGCAGTTTGAGGATCTTTTTTATTATAGAGATGAATATTTCCCTGCATCAGATATGCTTCTGCTATATGCATCCGATATGCAGTATTTTCAGGATTGAGTTCCATTGCTTCTTTATATGCACAGATAGCATCTTCAAATTGCTTTAATCCTTTATGGGAGTTACCCAGCAATACATATGCGACATGTTCATAAGGTCGCTGCTTAATAACAATATCAAAACATTTTATGGCAAGATGATAAGCTCCAATTTTCATGAGACATTTTCCTTCAGCCAGTAACAAATCAGGATCGCGAGGTTTCTTTTTTAATGCTGTTTCATACGAATCTATCGCTTCATTATATTTTCTCTGATCAAAAAAGTACCTCCCTTTTAAATCATAAGGATAATCGTAATTTCGATCATATTTTAAAGCCTTTTCAAAAAATGCTATCGCTTCATCACGTTTGTTTAATGTCCAGAATGTTAAACCTTTAGCATGTAATGCAGGAGTGCATTCTTCATTTCTTGAAAGAACACGATTGCAGAATTCTATCGCCTCATAACATCGAAGAGGATCTTTTTTAAGAAGTGCGATATTTCGGAGATTGAGGGCATTGGCAACGAGATAATCATCATTGTCAGGATTTATTTCGATTGCATGATTAAAACACTCTTCTGATTGAAAATATTTTTTCAGACCTGAAAATGCCTCTCCAAGCCCATACCAGCAGTCAGAGTGACCTTTTTCGCATTCGATCCCACGTTGAAATATTTGTATTGCTTCCTCAAATTTTTCTTTTTGATTCAGTTTCATTCCTTTTTGAAAACATGAGTCAGCTTCACTCCCAAACAACCATCCCATTCTAATCACCCCCGATTAATATATCAAGACCCTAAACCAAAAATCTGATTTATTATTATAGTCATTCCAGATTCAGATATGTGAGATGTATCTGGTTCTTTAAAGATCCTGCAATAGTGTTTCAGACTCGACAATAATGCCAAATCCCTGAAACGTGTTAAACATTTTCTCACTTATCGCTGTTGACCGCATTGGATCAAGTAAAATTACCTTACGATAACTTGCAATTCCGTCTGAAAATGCCTGATTCCTACTTAGTGTATTCTTTAAGACGGGATCACCTGTTTTTGTTCCTCCACTCTGAAGATCCTTCAACTGATCCTGAAGTATCGTATCAGTTTTTGCAAGTGCTATCAAGGCATCACCTTTCATCTCGTAAAGATTTGGGTCATTTGGATAAGTTGTTAAAAGATCCTCTATTTTGTTTACTGCTTCAGGGTAATTTCCAGTGAGCATCGAAGATCTTACAATCTCAAGATGATCAGATTGTTGAGAGGGGCTTGTTCTGGCAATATCCAGAAGAAGAGCATGAGACTCCTCATCCCTCCCCAAATTTTTAAGTACGTCAGATTTCTTTTTCATTACAGCAATATTATCAGGATTTTCATCAAGTGCATGAGTATATGTAGTAAGCGCCTCAAGATGTCTGCCACTTGATGCTAAAACATCCCCTTTGTTAATTAAAGAATTATAATTATCAGGTTCTATCGATAGTGAACTATCATATGCCGCCGCTGCAACTTCTGCCATACCCAGAGACGCAAAAATATTTCCGATCTGATGTAATCCAGAACCCATCGTATGAGTAGGCTGAGTAATGCATAATATTTCAGGAAGAAAAATAACCATCACACCCGCTATCAGTATTAAAACTGATATCAGGGTAACAACTTTCATAATTAATATATAAGTTGCGAAGAGTATAATTATCCTTTCATTTGAGATTCAGAATAATTCATAAATAAGGGGGTAATATTAATTCATCACTGCACCGGTATCAGCCTGACCTACCGCAGCTGCATACCGTGCAAGAACGCCGTCCAGTTTTCTCTCCGGATACTTGTAACTCTTTCTCCGGTCATCAAGAACTGTTGCATCTACCAGGAGATTAATCACTCGTTCATAGAGGTCTATCTGAATCTGATCCCCGTCATGAACCAGTCCGATAGGACCACCTGCTGCAGCTTCTGGTGCTACATGACCGATACATGGGCCCCGGGTCCCTCCTGAAAATCTTCCATCAGTTATAAGGACAACCTGAGTATAGCCAAAACCCATAAGAGCGGATGTAGGAGAGAGCATCTCCGGCATACCCGGTCCTCCCCGTGGACCTTCCCCCCTGATAACAAGAACCTCTCCTTCCTGCACTGAACGGGCCAGAATTGCTTTCATCGCAGCCTGTTCACCATCAAATACCCGGGCAGGACCGGTATGTCGCCACATCTCTTCACGTACAGCGCCGCATTTTACCACAGCACCATCAGGAGCAAGAGATCCCTTCAGGATACGAAGTCCCCCTGCATCATGAACAGGAGAGGTAACAGACTGAATAACCTGATCATTGACATAGGTTACATGATCTGCAATATCATACACAGATTTCCCCGATATTGTCATAAACGGTTCTAATTTTTCACGAATCTGTTTAAATACAGCCGGAACACCACCTGCTTTGTAGAGATCATACATAGAATGTGGACCACCCGGTTGCATTGCAGCAATATGAGGAACATCACGCCCAATCAGATCAAACTCATCAAGACTGAAGGGAATACCTGCCTCGACAGCAATCGCCATCAGGTGAAGCACCGTATTTGTTGAACCACCAAGAGCCATATCAACACGGATTGCATTCCGCAGACTTTGTGGTGTGATAATATCACGGGGGAGAATCTGCTGATTTACAAGTTCAACAGAACGGGAACCGCTCAAATACGCTAACCGGAGTTTTTCTGCAAATACTGCTGGAACACATGCACATCCAGGAAGGGACATCCCCATTGCTTCAGTCATACAGGCCATTGTGTTTGCAGTATACAAGCCCTGACAACTCCCGCACCCAGGCATTGCCGCCCCTTCCAGATCTTTAAGTTCCTCTTCAGTCATTACCCCTGCAGCAACCTTCCCAACTCCTTCAAATATGTCAGTCAGAGAGAGATCGCATCCCTGATGATGACCGGGAAGCATATTTCCTCCGGTGAGAACAATTGCAGGGATATTACACCTGGCAGCTGCCATAAGCATACCAGGGACAATCTTATCACAGGTGCAGACACAGACGATTGCATCAAACCGATGCGACTTAATCATCAGTTCGACAGAGTCAGCAATGTTCTCACGAGACGGAAGGGAATACCGCATTCCTTCATGCCCCATGGCTATCCCATCGCAGATACCAATGGTATTAAACTCAAACGCTGTCCCTCCACCTGCAGCAATCCCTTCCCTGACCCGTTCTGCAAGCTGACGAAGGTGCGTGTGACCAGGCACAATAGTATTCCATGAATTTGCGATCCCAATGAACGGTTTATTCATCTCCTCCTCGGTTATCCCGAGAGATCTGATGAGTGACCGGTTAGGTGCACGGGTATATCCCGCTTTGACAACATCGCTGAGCATAATTCTCATACATCCTTAGTGAGGAGAGGATATGAATAATCCGGCAAGTGGTGCACAAAGATAGACTCAACTGCACCAAACCAGGGTTGTCCAATAGGATGAAAATGAATACCATAATACCTAATAATTACGGTATGGGGTTTGTGTGTCGGATTTGTGGTTCGTGCTGCATGTATCTGGGAGACTACATAATCATTGAAGAGCAAACAGGTCCATACTCTTTCAACTGTTGTTGTGTTAGTACAGGGACCGTTTTTTCTGCCAGAATTGACCAGAACAAACAGAAGTTCTTTGATGAACATACCTTTTCAAACCTGCATCCACATGCCTGTCCCTTCCTGCGCCCTTTGAGTGAGGGGATGATCGGATGCACAATTCATGCAGACAGTCCTGCTCAGTGTAAGAACTACCGATGCGAAGTAATGCGAATTCATGCATCAACCGGGGAGCAGATAGGATATGTAACCGGAACTCTTGCCCTCCATAGCGAAGATGGTGCACTAAGAAAACTCTGGAATGACCGGATATTTACATTAACAGGAGAAGATACTTCAGTAGAAACGCAGATTAAAGAGGTGCTTATAAAAGCCGGGTATCAGGTCACATAATAAGA